>Ga0180007_10000879_pt1 | contig 45051 bp, 58 predicted proteins | sample MM_PC_MetaG_FD_121122 | JGI IMG/M metagenome (GOLD analysis project Ga0180007, IMG submission 121122) | Groundwater microbial communities from the Aspo Hard Rock Laboratory (HRL) deep subsurface site, Sweden - MM_PC_MetaG | ecosystem: Environmental > Aquatic > Deep subsurface > Groundwater... | reverse complement strand
GGATAATAATCTTTATGCTACTGTAAAAAATAAAAGAATTTACAAATCCACAGATTCCGGTGCCACCTGGACTTTGATTAATGATGCTTATTCTGATGAGAATACTGATAACCAATATGGTATCTTGGCTATGCTTGCTTCGTTAACAAATATTTCTGTTTATACTCATTCATGTGATGACTCTGATTGTGTTGGGGAATCTTGGAATGGGCCCTATATAAATTCAACATTAGTTACTTTATCTGAGATAGATAATCAGTTCTTTCAATATAGGGTGGAATTTGAGACTAGTGATATTTCTTTTTCGCCGGAGCTATATAATGTTACTATATCTTATACCATCCTAAATAGTGCTCCTACAATAACTTCTGCTAGTGATTCACCAGACCCAGTTGATGAAGGCTCGGATGTTACATTCAGTGTAGACTGGGATGATGCTGATGCAGGTGATAAGATTAAGGTACATCTATGTAAGACTGATGCTATAACCGGTCAAGTATGTGATGGCGGTTCATGGTGTGATTCCTCAACATTTACAACTTCAAATCCAGAAAGCTGCGCTTATACAACTAGCGCATCTGATATTGGAGTACAGGATTACTATGCTTATGTGTGCGATGATGATAATGCTTGTTCATCAAGCTCATCAGGTACATTTACTGTGAATGATGTTTCTCCGAACCTTCCGCCAGTGATAGAGTCTAATAGAACTATTGTAAATAATACTATAGCTACTCCTGTTTTTGGAGATAGTTTTTTTGTTCAGGTAAATGTTTCAGATACTGAGGGCGATACTATTGAGTTTGTTAGTTTTACGATAACTTCTCCGGATGGAACGGACGTTGTTGATAACCAGTTGGGAAATAATTTCACTGTAGGTGATTATTCAATATGGAACTCTACATCTTGTACTGTAGATGATTATGGAATTTGGAATTTTTCTTATTCTGTCTCAGATGGTACTAATACTGTGCTGGGAAATGTTAGCTTTTTTGTGTATAGTGATATTTCTATTTTTCCTGCGGAGTATATTGTAGCACCGGATCCTAAGAATCAGACCCTAATTTGGAATTTGAGCTTGTATCATCAGTCTAGCGATATATATGAACTTAACTTTTCTTATGATCTAAATGAAACTTATTTTACATTAACGTTTACTAATAATTCTGCGAATATTAGTAATGCTGTGTTTAATACATCTAACCTTTTCAAGAATCAGGTTGTTATTGATATTGATGATGATGTTTTGGATGAAACTTCATATGAAGGGAATATTACTATACGGAGAATAAATGATGGAACGGATTTTATAGTTCCTCTAACTATTGGGGTTAATCCTCCAAGTGGGAATCCTGAGGCTCTGACTCCCATTTCTCGGATAGTGTGCGGATTGGGTACTTGTGATGTTGATTTAGAGATGGAGAATGATGAGAGTCTAGTAGTCTCTTGGATGTTGAACAATACTGGGAATTATGATCTCACTGGATGTATTCCGACTATAACTGGATTTGATATTTCTAATTTTGGAGAGTTTTCTGATAATGATTTTAGTGTTGGTGTAGATGAGTCTATTACTTTGACTCTTACTCTTAGTCAACCATCTATAAACTCATACTATGGTAGATTAGAGGTGGTGTGTGAGGCTACTGTGCTTGGATACAGCACTTCTTTAGGTGCAGAAGATGGTAATGCGCCGAATATAAATTTAGTAGTTAGAGCTGATACTGGTACTGGTGGAGGGGGCGGAATTGGCACTGGTGGTGGCGGATCTCCCAGAAGGGATGAAATTGCTGAGGGTGTAGGAGTAGATGAATCTCAGAGATTTACTAATTTTCCTGATTTTCCAACAGGAATTCTTGATGGTACTGTAGGGGAGCAGGGTGAGGAAGGTGCTTCTGAAGAAAGAGTAGAAGACCAGTCAACTATTGGAGAAGCATTAACCAATCCGGTGGCTTTATCTACGGGGTCTCTTGTAGTGCTCTTGCTTTTGTTACTTCTAGCTTATGTAATAAAGAAGCAAAAAAAGAAAACAAAGGCGCTTTCTAAAGTGGAGGCTAAGAAGGCCTTGGAGAAGTATGGGTTTAGGGTGATGGGTAAGGAAACTAAAAAAGCTGTTTTAGTGAAGGTGTTGAAGGGTTTGATTGGTGTTGGAGATGTAAGCGGAGTGAGTGTTATTTCAAAAGAAGGACTGATTATTGCTTCAAATATATCTGCGATTAAAAAGGCGGAAAAATTTTCTGCCACATCTGCTTTGATGGTTAATTCTGCTAGGGAAAGTTTGGCTAAGCTCGGGAGAGGTGGGTTGAATCATATAATCATTAATACTAAGACAAAAAGATTTGTTGCTGTAACCGCGGGTAAGAAGGCTATACTCGTCTGTTTAGTTAAGCCCAAGGCTAATTTAGGTTTTATACTTCTGGAAATAAAAAAAGCAGCTAATAAAATTGCTAAGGCCTTAGAGTGATTAAAAAAATAAAAAAAGAATAAGAGACTTATTTTGTTCTGTCAAGACTAATTTCTATAGTGGAAACTCTGACGTCTCTCCCTTCTTTGTTTTTGAATTCTTCACTGTTTAGTTTAACGTCTGTTACTTCTATCTGTCCTTGTAGGAATCTCTTAGATGCTACTTCTGCAACGTCAACACATCTTGTTATGAATTTTCCTCTGCCTTTGATTACTACTTCGTCTGCTCCTTGTGTTGTAAATTGCATAACGACACCGGTAACGTAAATCCTGGGATAACAGCTTTCACTGAGATCCTTTCATGAACGGTTTGCTACCGATGAATACCACGTGGTCGTCTTTGTTCATTGTCTTTGTTGGTTTTTCTTCTGGTTTAGTTTCTTCTGTCATATTTAATCCCCCCGAAATTTCTGTATTTTTTAGTTGTTTATAGTAACTTTTTTTACCACTTATTTGCTCCTTTTTAGAAGGAGTTTTCTTTATATATTTTTCGAGTCTTTAGTTGCTGCCAAAAGAAACGCATAATCCCACCAGACCTCCTCTGAGGATTTTACAAAGAAAGCGTAATAATGAGCAAAGGCACAATGTATTACTTATGTCGTAAACTATTTATGTCTTATATTTTGGCTTTTTGAGCCTCTTCTGCACTTTTTCTAGTAAGCCTTGTTATGTATCCAGCGATTACGTTCCTGAGCTTTTTGCTTTTTACGTCTAAGAGTTTGTCTACTATCTTCTTATTGCTAGAAAAATCTTTTTTGAATTGGTCTCCGTGCTCTTTTGCGAGTCTTTTTGTTGCTCTCTTTACTTGCGTTGTTTTTACTCTTCCCATGCTATTTTAGGTTTAGAATGTCTGTTTTTAAGGTTTTCTAGTGTCAAATTGTTGATTAACGAAATCAAAGATTTCTAGAATACGCAGAGTTTTACTCTTATTGGCTTAAACTAAGCACCTTATTCATAAAAAGTGGAAAAAATATCCATACAAAATGAATGATAAAAACTTACCGCTTTGTGAAGGATATATTATCTTTTTTATATAAATAATAAAATTTAACCGAAAAACTTAAATATATATAAAATAAGTAATAGACATGATAATTTATAATCCCCATAGCGAAGAAATTATAGAAAATAGACTTAGAGAGGCATGGGACTTGCTAAGTCAAATACCCGCTAAACATTGCTTTATTACAGGATCTTTTTTGTACAAAGAAAAATATAAAGACATTGACATCTTTGTAATTACAAGAACTAAAAGAAGTATTTCTATAAATAATAAAAAGGCTAAAATCACAATAATAGATTTTAACGATCTTTATTCTTTGTTTTACCATTCTATTTCAAAAAGTTGCATTTCTAAAAATATTCTCCCTAAAAAACCATTAAAAGTGACAATTTCAGATTATTGGCATGTTATTAACGAAGCAATACCTACTCTGTTGAATCAAAAAAATAAATATCATAAGGATGTTCGTTTCTTGGTTTTATACACTGAATATTTCAAAACAGGCAACATTTTAGATACGTTTCATCTTACTAGGAAGATTGAAAAATTCAAAAATTATTTAGAAATCCTAGAGTATGTTAAAAAAGAGACTCCTAAAATCATCAATAAAAACATGAGAAAAACATATCTAAAGAAATTTTTCTATACTCAAGCAGGGTTCTATAAAGATTTACTTGAATACAGGGCACAAAGATTTTTATATAAATTGACCCATGCAATAACTAGGGGCATTTCGTATGGTTAATCCCGATTATTTTAAAAGAAAACTTGAAAAATTAATATCTCAAGCTTATAGAATAGAATTTCTAGGAGAGAATTTCGCTCAAATTGCTGGTATGCTAACTAGCACTCAAGAAGAAAAAATCTATAAGTGGATATCTGATGTTATAGAAAGAGAGATTCAGCCAATATTTGTCGGTTCAACTAAGAAATACAAAAAATGGGCTATTAATCAACTACTTGTATTTCGTTATCCCTTTACTTTAGGCAATACAAAATATAGAATTCTCCTAGTGAAAGTTAAAAACTCAATTTACATAGAATTCCACTTAGGCGATCACAAATATTATGATAAAGTAAGAAAAACTTTGGATCTTAAGAAAAGTAGTTATTAATTTATAAATAAATGCCAAAAAGAAGGAAAATTCAAGTTTTGTTGGTTAGGAGAAAGATTTGCTAGGGAATTTAAAGGGATTTATAATAAGTAGTATGATTAAGAGTGAATAGATGAAGGTTCATTTTAGATTTTTCTTATTATTAATCTTCCTTTGAGGTTTTCTTCTACGTATTTGTCGCATTTTTTAGTCATTTCTCCTGTTGTTAGAAAGAGTATGGGCAACTTATTTTTCCTTCCTCTGTCGTTAGCTAGACTGATATCTGCTTCATTGATCCTTTTTTTGTTTTTTCCCACAACTAAGAAATCTAAGATGCCTAGGTCAGAGTTTATTTTTATTTTACCTTCTATTTCTCTTTTCTTTTTTATTATCTGTATGTCTGAAATTTCTATTTGTTTGGATTTAAGGGCGTTTGTGACTTTATTAAGAAATTCATCTCCTACATCTTTTAGGACTATTTCTTCTTTTGGTAATGGTTTTACAGTGGGTGTTGGTTCTTTATCTTCTATTGTAGATTCTAATAGTGATTTGGCTTCTATTTCTGGAGTTAAGTACCAACGCCAGTAGAGTTCTCCATTTATTTCTAAAGGTATTGAGAAATCTTTTATGCTTCTTAAGGCTATTCTAATTGGTGGGTCACATTCTTTGTCTTTTAGAATCTGATTTTTTCTTAATGATTCGTATGCCTCTTTTTCTTTAGATGGGAGGTGGGGATAGAGTAAAGAAAGTTTGCCTTCTTGGCCTTTGCTGTAGTAGACAGGGCTGCCACCAACTTTTGCTTTTGAGATTAAGATTGCTTTATCCTTTACTAGTTCACTTAAGACTGCTCCTGCGAAAATAGTGTCTTTTTCTAGTTTTCTGGATATTTGTACTGGTAGGAGAGGTCCTTCTGAATGAACTAAACTAATTATTTTTTCTTTTACTTCCTTTAAGTCTACCACTTAATAAGTTGAGAACTCTGAGCTTATAACCTTTTTTGCTTGAGAGTATATGTTTATGGCTTTATCCAGCCGGATTCCCAGAAACTAACATCTTTTTCAGAGTCTACTACTGCCAGTAAAAGTTTCTTTCTTGTGCTATGGGCTACTCTGTTTTTTGCTGCAAAATCAAACCAGGTTAGGACGTCTGTTTCAAATACCGGAAAAACTATCCATTTTGCATGGTCTTCTCCTGGTTTTACTCCTCTGTCATATACTCTGAAATCTGCTCCAAACTTTAGAGCGGTTTTTACTACATAACCACGGGATCTTAATTCTTTGAATACTGCGTATCTTACAGTGAAATTTGGCTCTAGATCTCTTGCTTTTTTAATGAATGCTTCTTCTTTGATTATTTTATTGTTTGAGTCATAAACATTCATTTTTTTTGTTTCTATTAAGTATAGAGCTTCTACTAGGGTGTAAAGTATTTTTTTGTCTTTAATTTCACCAAATCTGCTTTTGTCATAGACAGATCTGGCTTCCTTACCTTCAGAAATTACAACTTCTCTTGAGAAGGCTGCTTTGAATTTTTTTGTGGACATATCTTTAATTTAATGACAAACTATTTAAAAACCTTTTTACTGAGATATATTTTATGGAAGTCACGTTTCTTGGGACATCTGCGATGGTTCCTACTAGGAATAGAAATCACCCTGGTGTTCTTTTAACATATGGAGGCGAGAACATTTTGATAGACTGTGGTGAAAATATTCAACGACAATTAAGGATTGGAGGTGTATCTCCTGCTAAAATTACTAAATTATTGGTAAGTCATTGGCATGGGGATCATGTTTTGGGTATTCCTGGATTGATACAGAGCTTGAGTGCTAGCGATTATCAGAGAACTTTGGAAATTTATGGGCCTGAAAGATCTAAGAATTTTATGAAAAAGATTGTGTCTGCTTTTTTGCTTAAGGGAAAGATCGATTTTGTTGTTAATGAAGTTAAGGGAAAATTCTTTGAGAATGAAGATTTTGTACTTGAAGCTTATTTAATGAAACATACGGTTCCTTGCTTAGCCTTTTCTTTTATTGAAAAAGATAAACGGAGAGTGAATGTTGGGTATGTTAAAAAATTTGGATTGGAGAGACATCCCTTGCTTGGAGAATTACAGAAAGGTAAGGATATTTTTTATAACGGTAAGAAAATAAAAGCGAAGGATGCTACGATAATTAAAAAGGGTAGAAAAGTAACTTATATTACTGATACAGAGTTTATTGCTGGTTGTATTAAGGTTGCTAAGGATGCTGATTTGTTGGTTTGTGAAGCTACTTATTCTAAAGAACTTGAGGAAAAGGCTAGAGAATATCAACATTTAACTGCTGAACAAGCTGCTGAGATAGCTAAGAAGGCTGGAGTGAAAAAATTGGTTTTAACTCATTTTTCTCAAAGATATAAATCTGTTGGGAAGTTAGAGAAGGAAGCTAAAGAAGTTTTTAAGAATACTTTTATTAGTAAAGATTTTATGAAAGTGAATGTTTAAATACTATTTAGTTTGTTAAATCCTAAAAAAGAGGTTGCGAGTTGGTGGCTGCTATTTTTATTGAGATTTAACAAAACCTGGCTTCAAGCGTAATGCTTCTTTTTTTGAGTTTTCTGGATTTTCTGACTGTTTCAAATACTTTTTCTGGCTTCTTGGGTGCATCTTCATTTTTGAAAAAATAACGCTTTGAAGTGTCAGTTTCTTGTATTGGTCCACTGAAACTATTAATTCCTCTTTGGCCTTTTCTAGAGAGCATTCTTATATTTACTTCATAAAAGAAATCTATTGGTGCTGTAGAATCAAAATGTACCCTCAACATACAGACCATTCTAAGCTGCTTTTTTTATTTTTTTTATTTTGTCTTCTAATTTTAGTTTTTTGAGTAATTCTTTATATCTGTTTCTAATTGTTACTTCTGTTACACCCGCAATATCTGCTACTTCTCTTTGTGTCTTTTTTTCATTGTTGATTAGGGCTGCTACGTATAATGATGCTGCTGCTATTCCTGTTGGGCCTCTTCCTGAAGTTAATTCTGAGTTTTCAGCCATTTCTAGGATTTCTACTGCCTTACTTTGTGTTTCTGGTGTTAATTTTAGTGCAGATGCAAATCTTGGAATATAGTCTAAAGGATTACTTGGTAGGATTCTTATTCCTAGCTCTCTTGTTACGAATCTGTATGTTCTTCCAATTTCTTTTTTATCTATTCCTGATGCTTCTGATAGTTCATCTAATGTTCTTGGAACTTCGTGACGTCTGCATGCAGCATATAATGCTCCTGCAACTACAGACTCCATTGATCTTCCTCTTACTAATCCTCTTTGGACTGCTAGAGTGTATATCCTTGATGCTTCTTCTTCTACTGATTTAGGTAATTTTAGGTATGAGGCGACTCTTTTTAGCTCTGCTAAGGCTAATTTTAGGTTTCTTTCAATAGCTGTGGATATTCTGTATTGCCATTTTCTTAATCTAAAGAATTTATTTCTACCTTTTCCTGATAATTTGAAGATATCTCCTTTTTGGCCTACGTCTGTTCCTAGACCTCTGTCATATTTAGTGTTATGTAAGAATATTCCTCCTCTTCCACCTACGAAGTTTTCATATCCCGGGACTGTTAGGTCATATGCATAAGGAGTGGAAGGCTTTACTTTTTTGATTGATTTGATATTATATAGGATAAATGGAGAGGTAGTTAGCCTTTTTTTCATTAATAGTTGTGAACCATTTGATTCTACGTTAACATAGCTTATTAATTGAGAGATTACTTCGGGTTTTGGACCTACTATACATTGATTTTCTTTTAATTCATCTACTCTAATCGGAATAACTTTCTTATTTTTTTCTGTAAACACACTGTGACTTCCAGTGACTTCAACTTTTTTTCCACTGTCTAGAAGGATTTCATAGGCTTCCTGAACGGGGTGTCTTGAAACTTCACTAATTTTTTGAAAATCAACGTTGTAATCTTCATCAAAAGATATTGCCTCGAAGTCTTTGTGGCCTATATCTAATATTTCTAAATGGCCGTCGGATGCGACGTTGATGAAGTTATTTTCCATTATTTCGTCAATAAAGTCGCTTATTTTGATTATTTTTACTTGATCGTTATTTCTAACAATAATAGGCTCAAATCCTAGAACAGAATAGGTCATAGGAGCACCAGTTCTTCTTCTTTTTGCAGATTGGTCTGAGTCAAATTCACGCCATTCTTGGCCAAAATCTACTAGTTTTTCTTCTATAACAAGACCACAGTCTTTGCAAAGAACTTCTCCTTTTTCTTTATTAAGGATTAAATTAATGCCCCCACATTCTGGGCACTTCTTGATATACGATGGCATATAAACCCCCCTAAACTAAAACTTATTTTAGAGTATAATAAGATTTATAAATAACTTGAATAGGTTATATATAAAGGTTTTGGTTTTGTTGGGTAGTTACTCAAAAGTAGTTAAAAAGAGAAAGGTTTATATATCCTAAAGATAGTAGTAATTGTATTCAAAATCATGATTATTTTATAAATTTGAGGAAAAAATGGATTTATCAAAATTAAGAGAAAAAGACCAAACCCCTGTTAGAGAAGTTGTTGAATACTTAAATCTTCGTGGTCTAGAAGTGGAACTTAAGGGAAGTGCTTTGAGAGGAGATAGGCAATATGAAGATGTTGATTTGTTAGCTACAGGTCTTGCAGTATTAGTTAAAGATGCTAGAAATGATCTTGTTACAGGAACTCCTTTAGGAGATGGATATGAAGTTGAATATGTTGGTGGACCAGAGTGTTATGTAAATGAACAAATTGATGATAGATTTAGAATTCAAGCAGGAGAAACTAAAATTGATTTAAGCTTAAAAAGATTAAAAAGAGAAAAATGCTATGACATACTTGAACCATTAGATAGCAGATAAAGAAGAATGGTATAGTTTTGATTAAAATGACTGAAAATCCATTAACAAAAGAGCAGATGGAGGAATTAGGTAAGATTTCTCAGATGCCAGTGGAAGAGCAGAAAAAGGCCTTGCCCAGATTTTTAAAAAAGCTAAGTCCTGAGCAGGTTGAATTCTTAAAGAAACAGCAAGGTGGAGGCTGTGTTTATTGTGCTATTGCTGAAGGAAAGATTGAGGCTAAAAAAGTTTATGAGGATGCTAATTTGCTTGGTGTTTTAGAGATAAATCCTGCAAATAAGGGGCATGTTGTTTTATTTCCTAAGAAACACTATGAGATTTTAAATAAAATTGAGGATGTTGGGCATTTGTTTAATGTTGCTAAAAGTATTTCTGGAGCTGTTTTTGATGGTGTGAAAGCTGAAGGAACCAATATTTTTATTTCCAATGGTGCTGCTGCTGGACAATTAATGCCGCATGTTACTGTACATATTGTTCCTAGATTTAAGGATGATAAATTTAGTTTGAGATGGGATAAGGTTGAGGTGAGTGATGAAGACATGGATGAGGTGAAGCAAGAGATTGTTAGTCGGTTAGAAGCTATTAGTGATGTTGAAGAAGAAAAAGAGGAAAAAGTTAAAGATGTTCCTAAGAAAAAATATAGTGAAAAAGAAAGAGTTCCTTAAATAAAAGGATTACCTATTAACAAAGCGATAATAGTTCCAATTAAAAAGGGCGGGACGAATGGAATACCTTCTTTTATGAGAACTTGTTTTATGTTTAGTTTTTTTAATTCAGATATTTGTTTTTTTTCTAAAGTTGTTCTTTTAGTTAAGACAATTTTGTTTCTTAATTTTACGTCTTGAGCTATCCAATCACCTTCCACTAGATTTTCTACTGGAATTTTTTTGAAGAAGTGTATGTTCTCTATTGATTTTACTGCTGCAAATAGATAGAAATATATTGCTAAAAGGACTGCAAGTATGAAAATTGCAAGTTTTAATGATGTTGAGTCTACAAAGAAGATCAATACTAGAAGAATTACTGAGGCTATCATGGAGGTTGTTTGAAGGACGTAACTTTTTCTCGTTGTTAATAAATGCTTGAATTCTAATTTAAATTTTTTAAAGTTTTTTACTATCAAGGATATTGACCAGATCACTCCATAAAAAGCTCCTGCGATTAGTATAAGAATGAATAATGTTGCTAAAAAAGGAATATTGCTTTCTGCTAGATAGAATGGTTTTGTTGATAATGTTGCTCCTAAGCCCATAAGGAGTTTTGCATCTCCACCACCCCACTGGTTTGCATGATAAAGCAGGTTTCCTATTAAGAATGTTGCTCCTAACCCTAGTAATCCATAAAAAAAGAATGGCCAATCTGTGAAAATTATTGAGTGCATTAATCTTATTATTAAGCCAGTTGCGATTAAGCTGAAAGAAATCCAGTCAGGAACCTCCTTAATTCTTATGTCTACGATTGTGGCGAAGATTAATGCTGTTAATGCGGTTATTATTAAGATGATATCTGTGTTGATCATTTTTAATGCTGATTTGGTTACATTTATAAATTTTGTTAGTTAAGAAAGGGGGATGATTTCGATTATAGGTGCTGGTCCTAGTGGAAGTTATTTGGCTTATTTACTTGCTAGGGCTGGCAAGGATGTTAGTGTTTTTGAGGAGCACGATGAAATTGGCAAACCCGTGCAATGTACTGGATTAGTTACTGGTTTGATTAAAGATTTTATTGAGCTTAAGAGAGATTTTGTTGTTAATGAAATTAGTAAGGTTAAGATTATTGCTCCTGATGGCTCTGAAGCAGATTTTAATTTGAATAATCCCAATTATGTTATTGATAGAGGAAAATTTGATGGTTATGTTGCTTCTTTAGCTAGGAAAGAAGGTGTTAAGTTTCATTTGGGTAAGAGGTTTTCTGATTTTAAGGACGGGAAGGTTTTATTTGGTGATGGCTCTTCGTTTGCGAGCGATTATTTAGTTGGTGCTGATGGTGTTTTGAGTTCTGTGGCTAAGAAGTTTGATATGTTTAATAATAGAAAGTTTATGAATGCTATGCAGGCCAGGGTTAAAGGTAGGTTTGCTAGGGATACTTTTGTTGTTTATTTGGGTGTAGGTTATTTTGGATGGAGTGTTCCTGAAAGTGAAGAGATTAGTAGGGTTGGAGTTATTATTACTAAAGGTGAAGTTAAGAAGTGTTTTGAGGATGTTTTAGAAAAAGTTAAAGGCAAGGTTATTGAATATCAATCTGGTTTAATACCTCTGTATCAGCCTTTGGTTAAGTGTTCTAAAGAGAATGTTTTTTTGGTTGGTGATGCTGCTACGCATTGTAAGGCAAGTACTCATGGTGGTATTGTTCAAGGTATGATTGGTGGAGGTGCTCTTTGTGAGGCTTTGATTGGTGGTAAGGATTATGAAAAACTTTGGAAGAAGAAACTTGGGAAAGATTTGAAAACGCATTTAAAAATTAGAGAGAAAATAGATAAAATGGGAGAGGATGATCTGAATTATTTAGTGAAATTAGTTAGAAAAGAAAAAGTAAAAAAAATTTTAGAAGAATATGACCGAGATCATGCTTCTAAAATAGCTCTTGGCTTATTGTTAAGGGAGCCAAGGTTTTTGAAATTTGTTTTTTAATTACTGTCTCCTTGTGGTTCTGTTTCTTCTGTTGGGTCTGCTTTTTTGATACCATTTAGCCTAATATTGCCCTCTGCTCCGAATTCGCCGCTTCTATTGCTGACTCTTAGAGCTTCTAGTGTTACAAATGTCTCATTACCGTTTGCTGGGTCGTCATCTAGGTCGGTGAAGTATCCTTCTATTGTAAAGTTATCGTCTTTGTTTAAATCTGTGTAAAGAAGTTCTATTCCATTAAACCCGATAGTGTGTGCTAGTCCACTGTAATCTACTGGAGTACCGCTAGAAACAGGAGTGTATCCTTTTGCTAATTCCGATGTAGGTACCAGCTTTGATGGTTCCCATTGTCTATTGTCTTTTGGTTGTCCTGCTTTTACTGTCCAACCTGTAGGTCTTACCATTCCTACTAAGCCAGCAGAATCTGTTTGTAGAATTGCTACTTCTATTCCGTTATTAATGTTGTCTATTAGAACATTAGGGTTTCCATGAAAATTCACAACTGATTTTCTTAATTTTGATGCCACTATGTCTTTTTTTGGAATACCATTGTTTAAGGCATTCATTATTTGTTCAAAGTACATTGTATCTGAGCTTGGGTTTGTTGAACTTTTTGGATTGTTGTTAACTCTGTTTCCGATTATTACGTAATGTGTGTCTGGTGCAGGTTGTGTAGTTGGTGTAGATGTAGCTTGACCCTGAGCTATATTATAAGTTGTTAGTCCGAAAACTACGCTCGCAATACCTCTTGCAAAAATTCCTGGTCTATATGTCATGATAATTCCCCCAGTATAATTATAAGTTTCTTTTTGTGCAGGTTAGATGTTTATAAGCCTTTCCTTTAATACTATTTTATAGGAGTACCTTTTAATTATATTTTTTATTGATTTAGGGTATATTTTTATTACCTACTTCTTGGTAATTAACTTTAGAAAGGTTTATAAAGGCGTTTTATATGCCTTTGGATAGGAAAAATGGCAGATCTTGTTTTGGAAGATAAATTAGGACAGACGAATATTGGTAAAGATTGGGGTTTGAGTAATCTAGTAGAAGGTGGCATTTATACTTCTTTGGCTATGGGCGCGGGTATTGTTTCTGGCGTAGGCATGAAAGATGTGGCTGATTTTGCAGCTAGTAATTTTGGTGTTTTTGGTGGAGCGGCTCTGTATAACCCGATTATTCCGTTTTTTAGTTTTGCTGCTGGTATTGGGCATGGTTTAGGGGAGCCTGGGAGTAAGGAGAAACTACTTACGGGAGGAGCACTTGGTGTAACTGTACTCTATTCACTTCAACAAACTCTTCATTTTGATTATGGTATATCTGTGCCTTATTATCTTATGCAAGTTGCTGCTGGAAATCTGACTTTAGGTGGATATGCTCTGATGCAGGCAGTAGTTCCTGTATTGGCTATTTTTGGTGCAGGTTATGTGATAGGTAAGTTTGCTAGGTGGATTACTGGAAGAAGTAAGAAAGTTACTAAGAGGAGACGTAGAAAGAAGAAAAAGTAAAGAAGGGAATATTTAAATACGAAATGGTATTTCAAATTCATATGAATAAAAGAGGTATGGCTGATGAGGCGAGTGGAACAGCTGCTGCTGCGGGAGTGATTATACTTATTGCTTTGTTTTTTGTTGGTTATTTGATTTTGCTGCCTGAAAAAGCTCGTGAAGATGTGCTTGAAGGGGAAGAGATTGATTATGATGATCTTCTTAATGGCGATGCTGGTGATAATGGTGACGGGGATGCTAATGGGGAAAAAGAAACCTTGCTTTTAGAACACCCTGGAACTGTTTTGCCTCCTGGAAAGGACGATGTTGAAAAAGATTTTGCTTCTGCTAATTTATTTATGACTACTGATCAAGAAACTGAGAAGATAGCTAATTTAATTACTGTTTCTAAATCAATTTTTGGGAATAAATATAAGGATGCTAGATTTAATCTTGATAACGTTGCTAATCTAAAGAAAGTTAAGTTATTTTTTAATATTGTGGAGGCTAGGGGAGATTTAAAAATCTCTTTGAATGGTAATGTTATATTTGAAGGTGGTTTAAGTGTAAATGATTTGCCTGTTGAACTTCCTGTTTCTTTATTACGTGAGACAAATAATTTAAGATTTGAGGCTAGCAGTGTCGGATTTGCCTTTTTGAGTAGCAGCAAGTATGTTTTGAAAGATTTAGAGATTGTTAAGGAATTTAATTTAGAGAATAGACGAGAGTTGAGAAAGTTTGAGGTTTCAAGAGCTGAGGCTATTGGAGATGCTGAGATTGAATTTTTTGTGAATTGTTTAGAAGTGGGTAGGGACCAAGGAATATTGAAAGTGTTTTTGAATAGGAAGAGTATCTTTTTTGGCAAAGTTGTTTGTGATGCTTCTCAAACTAGATTTGATGCTGATGAAGATGATTTTATTGATGGGACTAACTTTTTGACTTTTGAGGTTGATAAGGGAAATTATATTATTGAGCAAATAACTTTGAAATATAAATTTGATGAAGGATTTAACCCTAGATATTTCTTTACTATTGATGAGGATCAGTTTGAAGATATTGAGGATAAGGAAGTTATTTTGAAGTTGAGATTTGATAATGATGGTGACAGAAAGAGGGCGGATATTCGAGTGAATGATAATGTTATTTATCTGGATGTTCATGATGATGTTTATGAGAAGGATATTACTGATATTATCTTAGAAGGTGAAAATTTGATTAAAATTTTTGCTAAGAATGAGTTTTCTATAGAGCAGTTAGAAATTTTGATGAGAGATGAGTGATTACTCGATTATAATCGAAAGCTTTATAAATAACATTCGATTGTAATCTAGTATGAAAAAAGAAGTTTTGGTGGAATGGAATCCTTGGTGGGACGAAAAGAAAGGTTTTAATCTTTTAGATAGGGAGTTGGAAAGTGATGTTGTTGAATGGATTAAAAGAAAGGAAATTGTGGGTGTTCTCGGGGTAAGAAGGAGTGGAAAAACTTCTTTGTTGTATCTTTTAATTGAGCATCTTCTGAAAACTGTTAACCCTAAAAATATTTTTTTTATAAAGTGCGATGATGATAGGGTGGAAAAAAAAGAAATTATTTCTAAATCAATAGACTTGTATAAAGAATTAGTTAATCCTAGGGGGAGGGTTTTTGTTTTTGTAGACGAGGTTCAAGAAGAACCTGGCTGGGAAAGTACATTAAAACGGATTTATGATCTTGAGAAAAATGTGAAATTTTTTATTTCGGGTTCAAATTTTTCTATGTTAAAGGAAGATTTTACATATAAACTATCTGGCAGATTTGCATACTTTGATTTGTATCCCTTTAGTTTTAAGGAGCTTATTGGGATAGATACTAATGTAAAAAATAGCGTATCTTTACTTTCAAAAAAGCAAGAAGTAAAACATAAGTTTCTTGAATATTTAGAATTTGGTGGTTTTCCAGAAGTTGTTTTAGAGAAGGATAAGAAAAAGAAGGCACAACTATTGAGGTTTTATTATGATACTATAATCTACAGAGACATCATAAAAAGACGGGGAATAAGAAATGCGGCAAAAATGGAGCGGATGATTAATTTTTTTCTTCAAAACGTATCAAACCCTGCTAATTTTTCAAAAATAGGGAGGCAAGTGGGATTATCTACAGATAGTGTTGGAGAGTATGTCAGATATCTACAGGATGCTTTTTTTATATTTAGTGTACCTTTATTTAGTTTTTCTGTAAAAAGACAAGAGATAAATCCAAAAAAAATTTATTGTGTGGACACGGGGATAAGAAATATAAAGGGCTTTAGATTCTCGCAGGATTATGGAAGACTTGTAGAGAATATCGTTTTTGTTGAAATAAAACGTAGATATAGTTCGAATCCCCTTTGTGAGTTATTTTATTGGCAGGAGAAGAAATATGAAGTCGATTTTGTAGTTAAGGTGGGTTTAAAAATTAAAGAATTAATTCAAGTCTGCTGGGATTTAGAAGAAGCTAAAGAAAGAGAGGTAAAATCTTTGGTTGCAGCTATGAAAAAATTTAAGTTGAGTAAGGGGTTGATAATAACAGAATCTAGCGAATATGAGGAATTGATCGAGGGGAAAAAAATAAAATTCATTCCATTGTGGAAATGGTTATTGGATGTAGCTTAAAATGAAATGTGTAAATTGTAATAAGAAATATGAAAAATTTATGTTATCCAATTATAATCTCGGTTTATGTAAAGCTTGCTATGATAAATTTGAGAAGAATAAAAATATTGAGAGAGATGAAACTTGTGATGAAGTGGAACATAAGATAACTTGCCCAAAATGTGGAAAAGTCTATAAAGAACTTATTGTTGATGAGAAATGTAGGACTAAAGATTGCGATGTTTGGTTTTTTTGGAATAATATGGACTGTATGGTTTTTGCTAAATGGATGAAAAAAGATATTAAGGTGAAATAAAGAGGTATTAGTATGGTTTTTGAAAAGAGGTGGGTTTTTTAGGATGGCTGATCGTAGACAGGAAATTCAAAGAGAGGCTGCTGAATTGTATAATTATCTAAGAGAAACAAGGAAAACAGGTAAACAATTAAGGGCTGGAAGGGAGAAAGCTAGATCGCGAACTGATCTTGCTAAAACTGTTGAATATGATGCAAGTCTGAAGAAATTGAGGGCGGACATTCGAGATGTCGGGAGAAGACTTCGAGAATTAGGAAAAGAAGATAAGAAATTGAGGGAGAGAGAATTACTATCGAGATCAAAAAAAGTTAGGCTTCCTTCGCCTGAAACTCCAAAAGTGACTGTTGGGGGTCGTAAAATTAGTAGAAATTGGTTTACCCTTTCTTTAGTTATCGTTGGTTTATTTATCTTGATTCTTTCCGGGTCTTTTTTCTTAGGTAAGGTTCCAGCTTTTTTGTCATCTGGTTGGATTTCTATCCCCGCTTTGATTCTTCTGATATTAGTTATTATGCTTATTTTTAGCAAAAGTTTTCGTGATATTTTTAAGAGCATTTGGGACAGTATTGTTAAATTTTTTAGATATCTTGGGGACAACCATCCCTATGTTTTATTAATTATATTTCTGATTGTTATTCTCTCAGTTATCTCATGGTATATTGGTGGCTATATCGTATCTATTCTTACTACAGGACTCTTTACAACTCTAGCAAATTTACCTGCTTTTAGTTGGATTATTGGGGGTATTATTTCGCTTTTAGGTTTGTGGTTGATTATTAGAACTACGGGAGAAGGAAAAGAGAAAAAACATACAACGTGGAAATTAGGTTTGTTTTTGATTATTTTTGGAATATTTTTTGGATGGTATGCGCCCCAATTTTCAAGTATTGCAATTACTACTGGTGCCTTGGGTGCTTTTTATAATTTAAGATGGATTGTTACAATTGGCTTGGCTGTTTTGGGTATTTTGTTAATGCTAAAAACTAATGCTCAGGGAAAACATGTTAATTTTAGCTTGGGTTTGGTTTTGGTGGTATTGGCAATTGCTTCTTGGTTTTTAATTCCTTTTGCTACTTCAGAACTAGCTCAAAAATACGGAGTTAAGGGAGGGATTGAGTTAGAAGAAAGTGCGTTTATTCCAAGAATGAAAAGATTTTTTTATTATGTTCAACATCCTGATGAATATTTTAAAAGTTATGGTGAGTTTACTAATCCTGATGTGCAACAGAAAGGGCCTCCTAAAGGTTTGAAATTTGTTTCTTTTGGGCCAGTTGTATCTTCTTTTAGACCTGAACAAGATATTAGACTTGTAGCAGAGGTTAAGCATCTTGCTATCCCTTCTATTAAAGATAATAAAGATGATGCTGCTGAAAACAGAATAGAGGAGGTTACTATTGAGTTTAATTGTCTTGGATATATGAATGAAACTGGTGAGAAAGGAAATGTGCAGATCTCTCCGTCTTGTGGTAATGTTGGAGAAGAAGATCACATAGTGGAAAATGTTCAGAGAGATAGGGAGTGTACTTTTTTTGTTAGGTGTGATTTTGAGAAAAATAAATTTAAGATTAGTGATTCTAGTAAACAGAGTGAAACATTTAAGGCGACTCTTACTGTGAATTACAAAAATTTTGCAACTGAATCTATTTTAAAGACTTATACTATTGGAAAAGAAAAGTATGATGAGATTGCAAATAGAGATAATTGGGAAGTTGAGCTCATAAATGAGGTTAGAGGTTCTGCTAGTTTTCCGGGATTGATAAAAAGCGACAGGAGAGTTACTTCTGAGTATACGGGTGGGCCTGTTCAATTAGCGGTTAATATGTTAAATTCCCAACCTATTTATCTTGGTGAAGAAAATCCTTATACTTTGATTGTAAATACGGAGCCTGATTCTGCTGAGTGGGAAGGAAGGGTTAAAGCTAATGCTTTGTTTGTAGAAGTTCCAGGGTGGTTTGATACTGAGGGAGAGGATTGTCAGTTTGGGAGAGGTGGCGGCGTAGGAAAAACTGGTTTGAAAAGAATGATTTTGGATGAAGATGAGATGTATCTTTTGGATACTTGTTATAGTTCTATAGAAGGTAAACCTGCTAGGGGATGTACTTTTATTTGTGATTTTAAGGTTAAGGGAGATATTCAGGAGAATATTGAGGAGTGGAACATCAAGGCCTTGCAGAGTAGCGATTATTTTTTAAATAAGAGCACTACTTTTGATATTGTTGATTTAGGCAGGAGGGATGAAAAAGAAGAGGAAGAAAAAGGAGAACCGCAAGGGGATACTTATTACCCTTGATTAGAAATTGACCAAAACATATTAAAAGAATAAAAGAGATTAAAAATAAAGATGAAAAAAATTACTTTAATTGCTGTTTGTTTAATTTTGATGTTTTTAATTAGTGCGTGTGATAGTGTTAGTCCTTATCTTCCTAGTTTTCTCAAGAAAGAGGAAAAACCTTCTGTAGGTAGGGGTGTGAGATTATTCTTTGATGAGAATGCTCCTCCTAGAGATAAAATTTTGATTGGCGGAGGTTCTAAATTTTTGATTAGGGTCGGAATTGAAAATTATGGTGATGAGATTAGAGGGGGAAATTTTGATTTGAACTTGTGGGATAATATTCCAAATAGTCCTCTTGATAAGCATGCAGGAAAAGATGATAATTATGGCATTGAGATGATTGAGGCGGCTAACTTTAGGAGGAATGAACTTGGTAATGAAATAATTGAGATATTTCCTTCAAAAACTTTTACTAGGCCTGTGTCTGCGGATTATGATTCTGAGAGTATTATTTCTGGAACAAAGTTGAATGTTTTTGCTGAGTTGTATATCCACCAATATGATGCTGAGATTGCTACAAATATTTGTTTAAAAAGAGAGGAAGATCCTGATCCTGCTTGCTCTAATAGACAAGTTGTTTCACAGAATCAATTAGGAAAACAAGCGAGTTATCTTCCGGTTACAATAGAAAAAATTGAAAAAACAGCTACTCACTTTGGGGATAATAAATATTTTGTGAATTTGAAAGTAACTTTCAGGAATTTGGGTGAAGGAATGATTGTGCCTGTTGATACCAGAGGTAGTGGGGAAGTTGATGAAAGACTTGGTGAGGCTATTGGTGGTGTAAAAGTTGAGTTGCAAAGTGAAGGAGGATCTGTGGATTGTTCTCCAGAGCCACTTGTTTTTGATAACAATATGGCTGTGTTGAACTGTTTTGTTGAGAATGTTGGTGCAAGAGAATCCCTTGTTACTTATCCTCTAAAAATAAGGTATAGTTTCGGATATAAGTTAAGGGCTAAAGTAGGGCCTGTTTCTTTAGTGAAAATAGAGGATTTAGGAGGGTAAAATTAATCCATTAAATTTATATAGGACAAGAGTGTATAAATTTTATAAAAGGAGGTTGTTATTGTGGATAAGAGGCTTTTATTGGGTTTTTTAGTGATTTTAACGATTTTTGCTTATGGATGTACAACTGGAGATGATGATCTTGCTAAAGGGCCTTTTGTTGGCGGTACTAATGGATTAGATTTTGGATTTGTTGCTGATGAGCCTCCTAATGAAGTATTTGCTAATGATGAAGAATTTGATATAGCTATTTTTGTTGAAAATGTTGGTGAGTTTGATATTCCTGAAAGAAAAGTTATAGCTACTCTTGGTGGTTTAGATACAAGAGATTTGGGTTTATCTGGACCTAATAAGGTTTTAGAAGTTGGGTTAAATGGAAAAACTAAGAGTGATTCTGAGGTTTTTAGTGGTGATGAGGATGAGATAATTTATGAAGGTGCTTTGTATGAGACTAAATATGATCTGGTTGCTGATTTTAGTACAAAAGTAAGAGCTGATATTTGTTATCTTTATCAGACTAAATCTACTACCAAGGCTTGTTTGAAAAAGAAAGCCAGTCAAAGAGATGCAAGTGATTTTTGTTTGGTAAATAATGATAATGTTAAAGTTGAAAATTCTGGTGCGCCTGTGCAAATAAGAGATGTTAGAACAAGAAGCTCTGGAACTAGTCAAGTAACTTTGACTTTTATTGTTGAGAATGTTGGTTCTGGCAAGGTTTATCCGCCAAATACTTTTACTAATGAATGTGTTAGGAAAGATAGTGATGAAGACAGATTAGATGTTGAGGTAAGGAGTGCAAGTGGAAGGCATACAATTACGTGCAGTGCTCTGGGTGGCAATGAAGGAGAAGTGAGATTAAGTAATGATGGTAAAAAACAGATAAGATGCAGTATAAGTACTGGTAATGCGCCTGATACTCCTGTTGAAGAAGCAATTAATATTCTTGTTGATTATTTCTACAGAGGAGCAATATCTACTCCTATTACTATAAAAAGCTCTGAATTTTGATTAGAAATAAATATATACTCCTTGTGTGAAGGATAGTTTTATGGAATTTATCTCTGACTTACATGTTCATGGAAAACATGCTGCTGCTTGTAGTAAGCATACAACTATCCCCTTGTTAGAGAAGTATGCTAGAATGAAGGGTTTGGATCTTTTAGGTACTGGTGATTTTCAGCATCCTTTGTGGCAGAAGCATATTCTGGAAGAGTTGACTGAGGATGAAAATGGTATTTTATGGACAAAAAGTAAATTTCCTTTTTTATGGCAGACTGAGATTAGTCTAATTTATACTCAAGATGGGAAAGGTAGGAGAGCTCATCATTTGATATTTGCTCCTAATGGAGAGGTTGCTAAGCAGATTACAGAATTTTTAGGGAGTAAGGGTAGATTAGATTATGATGGTAGGCCGATATTTGGGTTTAATAGTGTTGAGTTAGTTGATTTTATGAGAGACATTAGTGATAAGATTGAGATAATTCCTGCTCATGTATGGACAAGTCATTTCAGTGTCATGGGAGAATATAATCAGCATTCTAAGGTTGAAGATTGTTTTAAAAATAATACAAAATATATTCATGCTTTGGAAACTGGAATGTCTTCAGATCCGGCAGATAATCGGAGACTGAGTGTTTTAGATAAATTTAATTTGGTTAGTTTTTCAGATAGCCACAGCGCCTGGCCTTGGAGACTTGGAAGAGAAGCAACTATTTTTGAGTTTGATAAATTAGCTTTTGATAGTTTTCTTAGGGCTATTAGGGAAGGGGTTGGTTTGAAAAGTACTGTGGAAACGTATACTAGTTACGGAAAATATCATTTTACAGGGCATAGAAATTGTGGTGTTTCTTTTTCTCCTAAGGAATCCAAGGATTTAAATAAAATTTGTCCTAAGTGTAGTGCTAAGTTAACTATAGGGGTGGCGGATAGAATTGAATTATTGGCTGATAGACCTGAAGGGTTTAAGAGAGATAACGCAGTTCCATTTGTTTCTTTAATCCCCTTGCATGAGTTAATCTCTGCTGTGTATGATATCAAACAATTGCAATCAAAAAGAGTCTGGGAAACTTATACAAAATTAGTTACGGAGTTTAAGAGTGAATTTAATGTTTTGTTGAATGTTAGTTATGAAGATTTGTGTAAAGTTATTCAGGATAAATTAGCTAGAGTTATTGTAAATAATAGGGAAGATAAGCTTAAGATCGAAGCGGGATTTGACGGGGTATATGGTAAGATAATGTTAGATAAAGAAGAAAAAGTGGTTGATCAAAAAAAGTTAGGAGATTTTAAATAGACAGAAAAGACTCCATCTATTTAGTTTCTTCTTTAGGTTCTTCTGCACTTTCTTCTTCTGTAGACTCTTCTTTAGTTTCTTCAGCTTCTTTTGTCACTTCTCCCATTGGTACTCCGCAGCATTCTTTTGCCTCTTCTGAAGTACTTCCGCATTTGCTGCATTTGTATGCCATTTTTTACCTCCGATATGGTTTATTGAGAGTTTTGTCCTTTATAACCATAGGGATTAGTTTTTTTTGAACTCTTCTGAGTCTAAATCTTCATCTTTTCTTCCTTGCATTGCCAATAGGTCTTCAGTGGTTAATTTTTTTCCTGCTTTTAATTTTTCTTCGACTTGTTTTGTTTTTTCTTCTAAAATTCTTTCTTCTGTTCTTTTCTTTTTTTCTTCTTTTTTTCTTTGTTTTGTTCTTTTTTCTTGATCGGTTTTTTTAAGGATGTTGATTTTGTCATGTAACTGTCTGCTGACGCTTATGAAATTATTTTTTAAAGAGATAAACATTTCAAATGCTTTTTCTTGTTGTTTTTTGATTATGTTGATTTGTCTGCTCAAGCTGAAAAATTCACCATAGCCTGATTTTTTTTCTTTTATTACTTTTTTGAACTTTTTGTGGGCCTCATCTGCTTTCTTTTTGGATTCTTCTATTTCTTTAGAAATTTGGGAGATCCTATCTGAAATTTGTTTTACGCCTCCAAGCTCCTCGTAGTACTTTTTGAGTCTCTTTATTTTTTCCATTAACCTTTTTTCTGCGTCTATGGATAAGGCTTCTGTTTCTATTTTTTCTTCTAGCTGGTCAATATTTTTCTTTAGAATTTCTGGATCCTGTTTTATTTGGTATTTTTCAAGTAGTTTCTTTTTTTCGTTTTGTACTTCGTTTATTTTATCTATTAATTTTTTGACTTTTTTGTTGTATTCGTCTCTTTCTTTTAGTAATTCCCTAGCTTCTTCTGATGAGGCGTCGCTTGTTTTCTTTTGAGTTTTTACTTTGGTGATTAATTCGGCTATTTCTTTTTTGAGGTCTTCTTTCTTCTCGAACCAGGTTTCCTTGTCTTCGTTAATTCTCTTTAGATCAGAGCGTAGACTATTAACTTCCTTTTGCAAGGTCTTTAGATCTTTCTTTTCATGATCCATCTTTTGAGCTTATGGGATATAGTGTTTAACCGAATAACGCACCAAGACCGGCAGCTGCTTTTTCTGGATCTTCTTTAGGCTCTTCCTTTTTTTCTTCTTTCTTTGTTGTTGCTTCAGACGTTGCTGGTGCTACTGTAGGAATAGCTGCTTCCTTGATAGCCTTGTCAATATCCACTCCTTCCATTGCTGCTACAAGACCTTTGATTTCGCCTTCGTCTTTTTGTACTCCGATAGTGTCGAGTACTTTTTTAACGCTGGCTTCATCTATGGTTTTTCCTGCTTTGTGTAGCAATAAAGCGGTGTATATGAGTTCCATATTATTAAACCTCCATAACTATGAGTATTATAGCTCTCCTTTGATTTTCTTAGTTGTTAATTCTTTTATTTTTTCTTGTGCTTTTTTCATCATTTCTTCATTTGCTTGTCTTTGATCGTATGTTTCTTTTTTTTCTTCTGTTTTTTCTTGTTTGACTGTTTCTTTTGGTTTTTCTTCTTTGATCTCTTTTTCGATTGCTTGTTCTACTTCTTTTTCTAATGGTTCTTCTTTTTCTTGTTTTGTTTCGGTTTGTTCTGTTTGAGTTGGTGTTTCTTCTGGTTTTGGTGATGGTTCGACAGGTTTTGCTTCTTGTGGTTCGGTAAGTTTTTCTTCTACTTTTGGTTTTTGCGGAACTTTGCTTTCGTATTCTTTTTCTAAGGCTAGCGCTTCTAGCTGAGCTTTCTTTATTAAGATACCTATTGTTTCTTTTGTCGGATAGCTAAGATAGATTGCTAAGGCTATACCCTCTCCAGCTGCTGTTTTAAGGTCTTGGAACATTTTTTCTGTGTCTATATCTAGGACTTTTCTTTCTAGGATTTCTCCATTTTCATAGGTTAAAACTAGGTTCATTCCTATTTCCATAGGTTCTAAGCCTAATTTTGCCATTAGTTCTGCTTGTTTATTGTTTATCTCTTGACCTTCTTGTACAAATAATTTTTCTGATTTTATTGTGATCTTGCCTGCTTCTACAGCTGTTTTGATACCCATAGAACCCAGTTCTCCTATCATTGGTCCTGGAGTGAAATCTGTTGGACCTTCTGCGATTATTACATCTTTAGGAGCTATGTCTCCTGGTTTTGCTAGTGCTGGTGTTTTAGATTTTTTTAGTAATTGAAACAGTTTGAAAGGTTCTTCGTTTGTGAATATTAAAGCTGGGATACCTTCTAATCTTTCTTTTAGGGTAGATAGTTTTTTATCTTCTAGTTCGTCAAACGCTATTTTCATTAATCTCTTTTTAGTGTATTTTAGGATAAGTTTTCCTTTTAATTTGGATTTTATTTTCATCAGGTTAAAGGCTGGCAGATTCTTTAGGTTAGCTATTGCTAGGACTTTGTACTCTTGTGAGAGTTTTTTAATCTCTTCTATATCCTTTCTTTTACTTTCACTTATTTTTGGTTTGTAGCCGGTCATTTGGTTTTTTCCTTAGGGATTTGTGTTTCTTTTGTTTCTTTAGGTTCTGTCTTTTTTGGTTTTTCTTTAGGAACTTTTGCTACTTGTTTTTCTTTAACCTGTTTTTTCTCTGGTTTTTCTTTAGGTTTTAATTCTTCTTCTGTGTATTTTTTTCCTATTATGAACGGTTTGCCCATTGATAATTTTATGATTGAATTTTTTATGTTTTGTTTTTCGTCTCTTACTGAATGGACTACGTTGTTGTAGACTGTTAGGATATTTTCTGATAATTCCTTGTCAGACATTGATTCAGTGCCTACTGAGCATTTGATTGTTAGTTCATTTTTTGTTTGTAATTTTACTGTTCTTTTTAGTTTGTCTACGATTGGTTTTAAATCAGGAGTTATTGGGGGCACTATTGCTCCTGCTTTTGGGTTTGGCATTTTTCCCATTGGTCCTAGAACTTTACCGAAATATTTTGCAATATCTGGCATTAGGTTTGCTTGGGCTATGAAGAAGTCAATATGTTTAGCTAATTTTTTGAATTCTTTTTGTTTTTGTAAGTAGTTTTTGAAATTATCTTGTAGGATTATTGTGTCTGTTACCGATTTTGCTTTAGTTGATAGTTGATTTCCGACTAATGCCGCTATTTTAGATTCTTTTCCTCTTGGATGTGGTAAGGCTATGAAGGTGTTTATGTTTTCCTCTGGTTTTTTTAGGTTGATACCTTTTAGATTTATGATTAGATCGATGCTTTGATTAAAATTCCTTTTTTTAGAATTAATCTTTGCCAGTTGTAATGTTTCTGTTATTTGTTGTTGATCCATAATTTCCTCCTACTTTGAAAAGTAGTACAAACGGTAGATTTTAGGGTAGAATTGGGGTTTTTAAGCTTTGTGGGTTAATCAAATTGTCCCTTAACCTTGTATTTATCTGATTTTAAGAATTCAGAGTACATATTGGCATATTCTCTATTGAGTTTTCTTTGTCTATATAAATTAAGACCTAGTATGAAGAGTAAAAGGCCCATGCCTACTATTAAATATTTATTCATATTAATGTGGCTTATTGTTTTGTTTATATAGTTTTGGTTGTATGCCAAGGCATCTCTTATTTTTAAGGTTAATAATCTTTTTAAAATTGCTTTTGATTTTTAATATTGGAAAATGGATGATGTTGAAAAAATTGTGATTATTTCTACGAGATCTGGTGAGTTGTTAAGAGAAAGGGTGATACCAGAGTTTAATTTGAAGTTAAGCGAGGTGGAAAGAAATCAGTTTGAAATGGCGGCAGTTAAAGCCAAAAATTTTCCTAGTGGTGAGGAATATGTTCAGCTTCCTGAGAATGTTAGAAGGAGAAGGATTCATGTTATTGCGGGAGTTTATAGACCAGACCTTTATCATTTACGAAGAAAGGTTTTAGGTTTGGATGATGGTTCTGTTGGTGTTAAACTTGTGAGAGACTATCTCCACTCTGTAGAAACCGATTATAGTGCATTTTTGAAGATTTTGGATGCTGCAAGGAGATCTGGAGCACAGGAAATCTCAGTTTATATGACTTATTTTCCGGATTGTAGGCAAGATAAAAAAGATGAGCCGAGAGTTCCAATCAGTGCGAAATTAAGGTTTGATCAACTTGAGTCTGCTGGTAGTCCTAAATTAAGTAGGATTGGGGTGATAGATATACACGCGCAGCAAGAGCAAGGGTTTACTAATCTTCCAGTGGATCAGATTACAGCCAAAAACCATCTTCTTCTAGCATTGAAACGCAAGGGAGTTTCTTTTGAGGATTTAATTTTGGTTTGTGCTGATCCGAATGATTACAAGTCTACGAAAAAACTTTCAGACAGGTTGGGGGTTGGTTTGGCAATAATTGAGAAATCTAGGGCCGGGCATGGCGAAACAGATGGGGAAGCATATATCGCTGGTATGGATGTTGAAGGTAGGACTTGTGCTATGGTAGATGATATGGTTGATACTGGTGGCACTATTTTTCGGGGTTTGGATGTTCTAAGACAAAGGAAAGTAGGAAGAGTATATGTATGTGCTACGCATGGCCTTTTTAGTCCTAAGATCAATACTAATGGTAAAGTTATTTTTACAGAGGATCTCTTTAGAAGCGCTCATGAAGAATCTGGTTTGGAAGTTATTGTAACAGATACTATTGCACGTAGTGAAGAATATTTGAAAGAACATAAGGCTTGGCTTACTTCAATAAGTGTTGCTCCATTAATAGCAGATCTTATTTATTGTAATGAGACTGGTACTTCTCATGGTGAGAAATTAGAGGGGTATAAACAATTGGCTAGAGATGATGATGGAAGTGCTTTAGACAGGTTTATGTTATCTTCTTAGGTTTTTGTAAGTTGCCTATACTTAAGAACTCTATCTAGATCTGTTTTTTCAAATCTTCTGTATCTATTTGAGAGCGTTCCTTGGTCTTTTTGATTTTTTAAATGGTATTCGTAGATGTTTTTTGTTGGTTTTAGGGTCTTTATGCATTTTTCATTAAAAAGATTGATGCTGTTAGTTAAGATTTCAGTGCTTTCTAATAGGTTGTGGGCTATTAATGGAAGAGCTATGTTTAATTGATTTATTTGAGCACTTGTTGCTATTGCTTCTTCGTAGCCGATTACCTGAGAACATACTATATTGAGTATTCCTACTATTTCTGGATTTGGTTGTAATAAGTTGATATTGTTTGTTATTCTGATTAGGTTTGCTGATATTGTTTTTAGGATTTCTGCTGTTTCTAGGAAATCTGTTGTGGTTTGTGTTGTTTCTATTTGGTTGTGGGCTTGTTTCCATGGAACATTGTTTATTTTTTTTAGGTTTGATATTGTTTTTTTTCTGAAATCTAGGTATGTGTTTAAGCCAGTGTTTTTTCCTATGTTTAAGTGAAGCAAGGAGGACATTGTTCCATCTAGTCTTTCCAGATCTTTTTTAATTGTAGTAGAATGATTGTGAAATTCTTTTGCCAAGTTTGTTACTGGCAGGTTTAAATTAGTTCTTTTTGATTTTTTGAATTGTTTGCTTTTTAAGAGAAAAGACCTTTGAAGGCTGGTTAGTTCATAGTTTAGGCTATATAATTTTTTTACTGTGGCTATTTTTATTGCATTTGAGAAAACATCTGTGTCGTCTTGTTCTGGATTTATGTGGTCAATTGGGTCTATTAAGGAGTAATCTCCTTTTTTTCCCTGTAGGAATTCTATTGCTCTGTTTGCTATTACTTCATTTACGTTCATGTGCGCTTCTGCTCCTGTGCTTGTTTGGAAGATATCTACTAAAAAATCATAATCGAATTTTCCTTTTTGAATTTCCTGGCAAGCTTTTATGATTGCATGGGCTTCAGATTTTCTTAATAGGTTTAATTGTAGGTTTGTTTTTGTGGATGCTTCTTTGATTTCAGCGATTGCATAGAATAATTCTGGATCTAGGGTTCTGTTGCTGATTTGAATATTTTCTAGAGCTCTTTGTGTGTGGATTCCATAGTAGGACTCTTTAGGTAATTTCTTTTTTCCTAGACTATCTTTTTCTGTTCTTTGATTCATTTTCTCTTTTTTATATATGCTTTTTTGAATCTATATAAATCTTGTGGGGGAAACCAATATAAATGTTTAGAGAGGCTATTTAGATATGCATGAGATGGTTATTGCTAGGAAAATAATAGAAGAGGCTAGGAGACAAGGGAAGGTTAAAGGGATCACTGTTGAGGTTGGAGAATTAGCTCATTTGCCTATTGAAGAATTTGAGCCTTTGATTAAGTCTTTGGTTGGTTGGGATGTAAATGTAGTTGAAAAACCTGCTGTTGTTGAGTGTGAATGTGGGTTTAAGGGAGCGCCTAATATTTTAGAGAGAGGGCATGATTCTACTTTATTTGTTTGTCCTGGGTGCGAGGCTATTCCTAAGGTTTTAAAAGGTGGTGAGATCAAGTTAATTTCAGTTGATGTAGAGTAAGGAGGCTTGTTTAATCTAACCAAATGTCGAGAAGAGAATACTTTACTTTATTTTTTCTTAAATATTTTTGTATTTCGTCGGAGTTTTCTAAGGATGCTAAAAATGCTCCTCTTCCTAATTTTTTTTCTATTAGGCCCTGCGAAATATATATTTTTTTCCCCACTTTTTGTTTATATCCGTAGATTTTTCTCCATATTTTTATTTTCTTTGTTCTCGGTGCTTTTCTTATGTCTAATATAAATGCTATTTTATGTTTTAGTTTTTCTGGCTGATCCCTGTAGTGGCCGTATAAAATTAGTCCGTTTGAAATTATACTTCTCTTTAAATCTTTCCAATCATTTAAATTTCCTACTTTAAGCGAAATCTCATTATTTATTCCTTCTAACTTAAATTTTTCATATTCTTCTGTTTTTTGATATAGCTCTAGGAGATTTTTTATTTTGGTTTCTTTTTCTGAACTTTCTATAAATAAGTCGATATCTGATTCTCTATCAAAATTTCCTGAAACAATTGAACCAAATAAAATTACTTTTTTTATATTGGCTTTGGGAATTAAAAAAGATGTGAAATTTAGTGCTAAGGATATAATCTTATTTCTCTCCATTTTGTAGTTCATTTTCTAGTTCTTTAAATAATAAAATTGCTTTCTTTATGTTCTCTTCTGGTTTTATTGCTCCATAAGTAAGGTCTTCGCATAATAATTCTAATTTAATCATCTTTTGTAGGACTTCTTTTTTGTTATCAAATTCTGGTAGTTTTTCTGAAACTCTTGATGATTTGAACCATCGGTGATTTATTTGAATTCCGGGGCTTATTAAATTTCTTTTGAGTAGGTAGGCTGCTAATAGGTCTATAATGGCCCTGGAAGTATGTGTTCCAATTATTCTTTGTGAGTTTTTTAGTCCCTTTATTTTTAAAGCCCACTCAAAAATTGTTTCCTTATGTTCTTTGAAAGAGATTAAATGAGTTTCTAGTTTCATGCTTAAAATATTATGTTACTTAGTATATAAACCTTTCGTTACTTAGTATCATATGCTACTTAGTATATAATGAATATGTTACTTAGTACACTAAACTGAAAATAGAATAATTTATATTTATAAAAAATGAATTTAATTTATTTTAGAGGTGATATTTATCAAAAAAGAGTTTCATTTAAAGAAGTTGCTTGTAATTGTTTTAATCACCATACTTTCATATTTTTTGCCTTTGCCAGTTTCTAATGAGGCTAAAGTAGTATTTTCTATTTTGGTTTTGGCTGCTCTATTGTGGGTTACTGAGACTATTCCTTTATTTTTAACATCTTTAGTCGCTACTATTTTGATAGTTTTGTTTAAGGTTTTTAGTTTTAATGATGCGGTTGTTAAATTTGCTGACCCTGTTTTGGTTTTGTTTTTTGGCGGATTTTTGATTGCCAGAGCGATGCAGGATGTTGGGTGGGATAAAAGGATTGCTAGGAGAATTGCATTTAGGATTAAAGATGATAGGTATGCTTTGCTGGCTTTGATGTTTGTAACTGCTTTTTTGTCTATGTGGATCTCGAATACTGCGACTACTGTTGTTATGATTCCCATTGCTTTGGGTATTGTTGCTAAATTTCGGAAGAAGATGACTAATTTTACTAAAGCTACTGTTTTAGGTATTGCCTATAGTGCGAATATAGGCGGTGTTGGCACTATTTTGGGAAGTCCTCCCAATGCTATTACTGTTTCTAAATTGTTAGAGATTTCTAATATACATGTTACTTTTTTTGAATGGATGAAGGCTGCTTTGCCTTTAGTGATTATTTTAGTTCCTGTTGCTTGGTTGTTATTGATGAAGATATTCCCCTTTGAGGATATTAAGGTTAGTAAGGTTCCTAAGCTGAGAAAATTAACTAAGGAACAAAAAATCTTTATGTGGGTTTTTGTGGTTACTATCTTGTTATGGTTGACAACTAGTTTTCATGGTTTGAGTAGTAGTTTGATAGCTTTAATGAGTGCTACTTTTTTATTTTTAATTAGATTATTGAGACTTGGGGATTTGAATAGGATTAATTATCAGGTTTTGATTTTGTTTGGTGGTGGTTTGGTTTTAGGGAGTGCTATGTTTTCTTCTGGGTTGAGTGATTTTTTTGCTGGAGGAATGGCTAGTTTGTTAAAAGGCTTTCCTTTATTTGTTGTTATTTTAGGGATTATTGTGTTTTCTATTGCTTTAGGTGCTTTGGCTTCGAATACTGCTACTGCTGCTATTTTAGTTCCTGTAATTTTGTCTTTGGCTGCTATTTTGAGTTTTTCTCCTAAGAATATGGCTATGTTAAGTGGAATTGCTGTTTCTCTTGACTTCTTATTGCCTGTTGGGACTCCTCCAAATGCGATTGCTTATGCTACTGGTAAAGTTAGTATTAAGGATATGTTAAAGGCTGGTATTTTGTTAACTATAATTTCTGTGATTGTTTTAGCTTTGGTTGCTAGGTTCTTATGGGTATGAGATTGTTATAGGCATATTTGGTCTTTGAAGGTATAGGTCTTCAGTTGGAGGTGTAGTTGAGAACGTTAAGATTCTTGGGTATGGATCTTCTGGTTTTGCTTTTGTTCTGAATGCGAAAATTTGTTCTTGAGAGGATAATAATTCAACAAGCCTGGATGCAGCTTCATTTTGGTCATGAGAACCCGCTTGTTTTTTTTCTCTTGTTATGTTTGGAGGGCTTTTTCTAACTCGAAGAGTTTCTTTAGTTACTAGAAAGTCTAAGTAGAATGCTCTTGCTTTTGCTATTTCGTATTCTACTAGAGCATTTGAGAAGAACCTTCTTTTAATCACTTCACCAGTACCTGGAGTTATTCCAACTCTATTGTTTGCGAGGTACCATGTGTATCTTTCTCCTTCTACTGTTGTGAAATTATCTGCGAAGAGAGATCCTTCAGTTGGACAACGTACGGTGTATCTTTTAAGTTCCATTTTTGGCTTATCTTTGATGGAGCTTTTATAAATCTTCTTAGTAGGGAAAAAAATATAAGTTTGGGAGTTTGGTTAATTTGTATGTGTTTAGCAATTCCGGGTAAAATAGTGGAAATTAATGGAGATATGGCTATTGTGGATTATGGTTCTGAGAAAAGAGAGGCTAAGATAGTTGAAGAAGGTTACGGTCTTGGGGATTTTGTTATAGTTCAAGGGAAGATCGTTATTGAAAAGGTTCCTGAGGAAGAAGTTAAACAATGGTTGGAGTTGCTTAAATGAAACCTGAAGTTTTTTTCTTAAAATATTCATTTCCATGTGCTTTAATATGCCAACAGATGGGAGAGATTGATGAGGCAGAAGTGAAAGAGCTTGAAGATGCTGCTACAACTAGTGTTCCTTTACCAAGAGAGAAATTAGAGAGAATTTTCTTTAGAGCCTTTAAGAGAATTGATTCTATTGCTGAGGAGCTTGGTAGAGATAGGTGGGATTTGGACGTTCTTGAGGAATTCTTTTTGAAGAGACATAATGAGATAGTGGAGAAAGGATTTGAGATTTCTGGAAAGGTTCCTAGAACTTTGAAAGAGCTTTGTAAGGTTCATGTGGCAGAAATTGTTGAGAAAAAGGGAGATGTGTTGATTGTTAAGTTTGGTAATAAAACCAGGCCTGTTCATAATAAATTAGTTCCAGAGGCTAAGGTTGGGGATTTAGTTACTATCCATTATGGTTATGCTGTTGAGATTGTTTCTTGAGTTGATTTTTCAAAGAAGTAAATTATGAATAAAACTCCTGTGGTTGTTAAAAGCATACCCGTTACTTGCAAAATAGTTATTGCTTTTCCTAAAAGTAAGAGGTTTAATAATAATGTGATTGGACTCCCTAGTAATAAGATACTTGTTGCTGTTGTTACTTTAATTGTTTTTAGTCCATTATAGTATGTTGTTACGAATAATAGAAGTAGTATTGAGGTTGCTAAGGTCCATAATATTTGATTAAACTGTAGACTAAGTAATAAAGGTGTTTTGTTTGTTGTAATTAAAAAAATTAAGATGAATAATGATCCGAAAGCCATTCTTCCGAAAGCTACTAGGTTTCCTGACAGCTCTTTTAAGGTGTGTTTGCTTAGAATGTTTTCAGTTGCCCAGAATAGGGTAGCTATTAATATTAGCAGTTCTCCTTTACCAAAATTAAAAGCGTTTATTTTGAGTAAGAAGTAATTTCCTATAAGTAAGAGAATTGTTGGGATTGTGATTTTCCAATTTAGTTTTTCTTTTAAGAAAATAAATGCTAGAATGGTTGCGTAAATGAATAATGTTTTGTGGATGAATGCTGAAGTAGGGCCTGTTGCTAATTGGAGTCCTTTGAAGAATAATAAGAAAGGAATTGAGCCACCTATTAGGCCTATTAATGCTAATTTTAGCCAGGATTTTTTAGTTAATGATTTTAGTTCTTTGAATTGTTTTAGGAAGAATATTGTGCTTAGAAGGAAAATTGCTACTAGTATGTTTTTTGAGAAGGTGAAAATACTAGAATCTATGCCTTTAACACCAAATGAATTTAGAAATATTGCAAAGCCTGATATGATTGCAGTTGCTAAAACTAGTTTTACACCTCTGTTCATGGGATTAAAATAGAAAGGTTTATTTATATGCTTTATTATTTTTTGAATTGAGCTTTTATGGCTAAAAAGGTTATTAAAAAAAGTGGTAAAAAGCAGAAGTTTAGTGCTAAGAAGATTAAGAGGTCTGTAAAGAAGGCTGTAAAGGACGCCAGACTTCCTGAGCATTTGCATGAGACTGTTATTGATGAGACTGTGAAGGAGATTATTGATTATCTTGGTTCTATTAGCGAAGTGACTACTGCTGAAATCAGGGATCTTGTTTTACTGAGATTGCAAGTTCATCCTTCTGTTGTTAAGGCTTGGATTGCCTATGAACTTAAGAAGCTTCGAAAGAAAAAACTTAATAAGAGCCAATAGAGGCTAATTGGGATTTTAGAAAGGTTTATAAGTATATACAAATTCTAGAAAAGTATACACATGAAACTGATAAGACGAGCTACGGAATGGGGAAATAGTGCAGGAGTGAGAGTGCCTAGAAAATGGTTGGGTTTAGAGGTAGAAGCCAGACCGCTCGCTCCATTGGCTATAGAAGAAGTTCAGAAAGATGTACTTAGTAAAATGAACCCCTATCTTGCTGATATACAAGGGATATATCTTACTGGTTCATATGCTCGAATGGAACAAACAAATACTTCGGACGTGGATATTTTGGTAATAATGGATAAGCCAATTAAAATTCCTAAGAAGGAGCCTTATGATATTTATGCGATTAGCAGGGAGAGGATGGATAAATTAATTACTTATTATCCGTTATTAATAATGTCTATGATAAAAGAGGCAAGGCCTATAATTAATGGGGCGCTTCTTAAAGATTTGAGGAAAATAGAGTTGAAACCTTCTTACTTTAAAGAGCATGCAGAATCTACTAAAAGGGCTTTGAGAATAATTGATGATTTGATGGATGGTTATGGTGATTCAGATATAGCTACAAGTTCTTTAATCTATCCGATTATTTTAAGATTGCGTGGGTTATACTTGGTTAGAGCTCTTTTAAAAAATAAAATATATAAAACCTTGGATATTAAGAAAGATATAGGAAAAGAGGGAATTGAGAAAGAAAGGATTGAAGAGATATATAAAATTTATCAGGTAAAGAGAGATGCCAAAAAAGATTTAAGGAGCGATATTACTATCGGTGAAATGAGAAAGATATATAATTTGGCATTGAAGAGATATAAAGAGGTTAGGAAATGGTTAAAAGGAAGGTGAGAGCAAGAAAAGGAGTTGATTCATTAACAAAACAAATTGAGATTCATAAACAAAAATTAGAGAAGGCAAGGGAAGAAGGTAAATTGGAGTTGGCTGATTATTATGTGGATGAGATAAAAAGTTTAGAGGAAGCAAAGGAGAAGAAAGAAAGGTTGCTGTTACCGAGAAAGCAAAGGATAAAATTAGAGTAGGTGATTTAGGAGAGTAATATGTCAAAAAAATTAAAAGTGGGGTGGTTTTCTTTTTCTTGCTGTGAAGATAATACAATTGTACTTACTGAGATGATGAATGATCATTTAAAAGAATGGTTAAAAGTTGTTGATTTTCAATATATGAGAGTTTTGAAAAAGGATAATAAGCTAGAGGGATTGGATGTTGCTTTTGTTGAGGGGGCTATTGCTTCGTATAGGGATGTTAAAAAATTAAAAAAAATCAGAGAGAATTGTAAGAAGTTAGTTGCTATTGGGTCTTGCGCAATAAATGGAATGCCTGCTGCTCAAAGAAACTTGTTTGATCCTAAGCGGAAAGAAGAAGTTGAGTTTTTGGTTGAGAGATTTCATATGTTAAAAAAAGTGGAGACTTTAAAAGAAATTGTTAAAGTGGATGATCAAGTTCCTGGATGTCCTATGAGCGAGGAAGGTTTTTTAAAAGTTTTAAATAAATATTTGAAGGTGTTTAAGGTAAAATGAAAAAAGATGTGGATATCAGTATACAGAATATTAGTAAGATTGAGGGCCATGCAGATATAGCTGTTAGAATTAGAAAAAATAAAGTTGAGGACGTGAAGATTAAGTTTACTGATAATAAAAGATTTTTTACACAGGCTATTCGGAAAAGGGAGATTGATACCCTACCTCAAAGTGTTGCTAGGATTTGTGGTACTTGTTCAATAGCCCATACTATGTGCTGTATTGAGGCTATTGAGAAAGCTTTGGGGGTTAGACCAAGCGAGCAGACTCTTTTATTGAAAAAATTGACTATGTATGGGATGATGATTAGAGATCATGCTCTGCATGTTTATTTGTTTAGTCTGCCTGATGTTTTTGGTAAAGACTCTGTTTTAAATTTTGATAAAAAAGAGAGCAAGTACCTGTTCGATTCTTTGGAGATTAAACGTGCTGGGAATAAATTAAGTACTTTGGTTGCTGGAAGGGCTGTGCATGCTCCATTCCCTTTAGTTGGTGGATATGCTAATATCCCTAAGAATGATGATTTAAAAGCTGTGATTAAGGATTTAAAAAAAGCTAGGGGGAAGTTATTTGATGTTTTGGATGTTTATTATGACTGCAAGGTAGATTACACTAGAAATACTAATTTTGTTGGTTTGGTTGCTAAACAGTTTGATTTTTTAGAAGGCGAGATAAGGAGTACTAGCGGGATGGTTGTTAAAGAGAAAGATTATTTTAGGTACTTGCATAAGGTTGTGATGCCTTATTCTCAGGCCGTCGGCTATGCTTTTAAAGGTAAGACATATATGGTTGGTGCTTTGGCTAGATTGAATTTGAATAAACAAGGGTTGCATAAGGATACAAAGAGGGATGCTAAAAAATATTTGAAATTATTCCCTTCTAATAATATCTTTCATAATAATTTGGCGCAAGGTATTGAAATACTGCATTCTATTGATCAGGCTATTGAGATTATTGAGAGTGCTAATTTTAAGCCTGAAGAGCCAAAAAAAATTGAATTTAAGGATTGTGAGGGTGTTGGCTTGATTGAGGCTCCGAGAGGTACTTTGTTTTATAGATTGGCTTTAAGTAAGAAAGGTATTGTTAAAAATGGGAGTATAGTTGTACCTACACAGCAAAATCAGGTTAATATGAGATTGGATATTAGAAATTTGGTTCAGAAGAATCTTAAAAAATTGTCTAAGGAAGAATTAGTTTATGAGATGGAGAAGTTAGTAAGGGCTTATGATCCTTGCATAAGCTGTGCTAGTCATTTTTTGAAAGTAAATTGGGTATGATGTTTTTAAGTTCTTTTAAAATTTTATCTTGATTCTCTTTTGATGGTACGCCGATTATGACAGGTTTGTCTATTTTTTTTAGTTTTTTCATTAATTTTAGTTGAAAACCCAGGTCAAAATCATGTAAAGAACATTGTGGAGAAGATTGTATTTTTTCTATGTCTGTTAAGATTTTTACTTTGTCTGTATTTATTATTGTATCGATTAGAATTAATTCTTTTTCTTCTGGAAGATTTTCTGTAGGATCTAACTCTATGAAGTTTATATTTTTAAATGATTTTTTTAATTCTGGAAGTAATTTTAAAGGCAGGGAATCCTCTTTTAGTAAAGGATTTCCTAAAATATAAATATTAGACAAGTTTTTTGCCTTTTTCGTCATAGATTTCGATTGCATGTGTAGGGCAGGATTTCGCTGCTTTTATGTTTTTTTGTAGTTCTTTTTCTTCTATTCCTGTTTTTTTTGCTTTTGCTAGACCATCTGGGTCTAATTCCCAGGTATCTGGAGCTATTTGAACGCAGTTAGCTGCTCCAATGCATTTTGATCTGTCATATTTTATCTTGTATTTTGCCACTCTTTTCACCTCTTATCTTGAATAGTCAAAATAGACTTGTTTATTCCTTAAATACTTTATTGCGTTTACTCCTGCATTACATCCTTGTCCGACATTGTTTGCGACCTGTCTACATCTACCTGAGCAATTGCCTGCTGCGAAGATACCTTTAATACTCGTCATATTGTTTTTGTCTACTACTAAAATATTTTGATTAATGTTCAAAGCCAATTTTGATGAGAAGTCTAATGCTGAAGCAGTGCCGCAAGCCATGAAAACTCCATTGACTTTTAGTTTTTTATTGTTATTTAGGGTTATAGTATCAAGGAATTTTTTTCCGGAGAATTCTGATACTTTTTCGTTCGTTAATTTTATGTTGTGTTTTTTAATTTGTTTTTTCATCTCTTCAGAAAAATTGAAATTGTCTGCGTTTGAAATTATTGTTATGTCTTTTGTGAATGTAACTAAGTCTATGGCACTTTCTGCTGCATGATTTCCGTTTCCTATAACCGCTACTTTCTTTTTTTGGTAGAAAGCTCCATCACATTCAACGCAATAGTGAAGACCTTTTCCTGTAAGTTGTTCTTCATTTTTTATTCCTGAGAGCTTTATTGGTGTTCCGGTAGCTATGATTATTACTTTTGCTGTATGTTCTTGGCTGTTTCCTAATTTCACTTTGAATTCTTCTTTGATTTTGTCTATATCTGTTACTTCGTTTTCTACTACATTCACTTTGAATTTTTTTACTTGTTTAATTCCTTTATTTAGGAGATCTTTTCCTGTTATGCCCTCTGGGAAGCCAAAATAATTTTCAATTTTGTGTGCTTTTATGAGTTGGCTCTCTTTTGATTTTCCGATTAGAAGCGTTTTTACTTTTGCTCTTCCTAGATATATTGCGGCTGATAGTCCTGCAGGACCACAACCAATAACAATCGCCTCATATTTCATGATAAAAAACTGCTTTTTGGGATATAAAAAGGTTTTTGAGGTGGGCATTTTTAAATATATTCTGCTATATAGTCATCTTTAAGAAGTTGTTTTGAAATTTATTCAAAAAATGAGACGCTCAGTAATAACTGGTACAGGATGCGAAATACCAAGCAGAGTAATTACTCCGGAGTTCTTTTTACAGTCAGAATTCTATGATAGTGAGGGTAATAGGCATATGAATAAGGATAATCCTCCAAGAGAGAAGACAACAGCAGAGATTGTAGCAGAGTTCCAGAATACTGCTGGAATTATAGAAAGAAGATATGTTACTGAGGGTGTGATAACATCAGATCTTGGATATGAGGCTAGCAAAAAGGCAATAGAAGCGTCTGGAGTTTATCCGGACAGCATTGATATCATTATCTTTGCTCATGATTTTGGTGATAATGAAACAAGCGGCACACATCTGGATTTAGTGCCAAGCATCGCATCAAGAATTAAGCATGGATTAGGGATAGTGAATCCTTCTGCAGTTGCTTTTGATATGATTGGTCATCCTAGCAGGCTATCAAGGATTATGGGTGCGATTACATCAGAAGACTCATTGGTGTTAAATGATCTTAAAGCAGGTAGTCTTGATAAGGATGTTGCCTTGAGAGCAGCAGAGGAATTTCTTTGGAGAGGTGATCCAGAAGCATTAAGAGAATTAGTTGTGATTCATCATCCCGAACAAACTACACCAAGCCTTGCTGAGAAAGTAAAGAGTATGCTAGGAATCTCAAACCCATGTACAGTTGCATACGACATTGTGTTTGGGTGTCCAGGTTGGTTACAGGGAGTCATACAAGCAGGCCAATACATTCAAGCAGGTCTTGCAAATACTGTGCTTGTGATTGGAGCCGAGGTACTTTCAAAAGTTGCAGATCCATTTGATAGAGATGGTCAGATATATGCAGATGGTGGTGGTGCATCAATTGTTAGAGCAGTTGATACAACAGAGCTTATTGGAATTCTTGGATATGGAATGCGGTCTGATACAAGAGATGCTGAAGGAAATGATCTTTTATACAAATTATGGATGGGCCCATCAAATCAACCAGGATTCAAGGGAGATGGATTATATCTAAAAATGCTAGGAAATGATATTTACAAGTATGCTGTTGGAAAGGTGCCTGAAGTAATGAGACAATGTCTAGAAGGAATCGGCTTAACACCCCAGGATGTTGCAAAAGCATTTTTACATCAAGCACTTGAAAGAATGGACCATGACCTGCTATCTAAATTGATGGGAGTAAAACCAATAGTTGTAAGAGAGGTTGTTGGTGGGAAAACAGTCAAGAGAAGATTTGTGCCTCCTGAGATTATCAACAGGTACATGCCTATGACTGTTGCAAGGCTTGGAAATAGTTCAGTGGCAACATTGCCCACTTTATTTGACTTGGTGCTTAGAGGAGACCCAGACAAATTACTAAACGGTGGAATGAGTAATCATATTCTTAATCCTATGGATCTTATAATGTTTGCATCGGTTGGGGCCGGATTAAACATCAATGCTGTTTCTTACAGAATGCCGAAATTGCCTATTGAAAGACATTATAGATGGGCTGTCTGATGGGTAATTAATCAATAAAACTTAATCTCTTGTTATTTTTGCTATTTCTGGATCTTTTTTTTCTAACTCTTCTGTTGTTAGACCTTCAAGTTCATGTGGGAAAACAACCCATTTATCTGTTTCATGTATTGAGTAATGTGGTTTTATTTCTGTTTTATTTTGAGAGGGCTTGTAATAAACTGTTGCTACTCTAATGTCCCTTGGTGTGTTTTTTCTTGCTCTATGTTTTATTTCTTCTATTAGTTTTTTAATTGTAATACCCTCATCAAATACATCATCTACTATGAGCATTTTGTCTTCATGAGTTACTGTGTCAATAACATAACCTAAACCGAAAATGTCTACTTTCTTATTTGTTTCTCCTATTCTTCTGTATCGTTCTGTTCTTACTGCTATATGCTTCATGTTTCCTAGGTTTTTGTATTTGAAAAATTCTTGTATGATTATTCCTGGAGGAGTTCCCCCTCTCCAAATGCCTATTAAGAAGTTTGGATAGAATCCGTCTTTGTAGATTTTTTGAGCTAATCTGAAGGAATCTCTGTAAAATGTAAGAGGATCTATGAATTCTTTTTTACCTGATTTCATAGGTTTATTATGGATTTGTACTTAATAAAGATTTATTCTAATAAGTAAACATATAGAGTTTCAAAGAAGACTTTTTTTTCTGCTATTTTTTTGAATTTGTAGTTGTATTTTTTCATGCATTTTTCTATGTTTCCGCTTAAGCTACTGAAGGAAAGTAATATTTGACCATTTTTATTTAAATGATTCTTTGCTTGGTTAAGGAATCTTTCAATTGTTTCATGGCCTTTTTTTCCACCTACAATAGAGATGTCATTTGCGTAGTTAAAGTCTTTTGAGGTCATTTTAATTCCTGCGTATTCTCTTTCTTGTGGTAGATATGGTGGATTGAATATTATTAAATCAAATTTTTCTTTGATATTTTCGAAAAGATCACTTTGAATTGTGTTTATGCCTTTTTTTCTGCAAAATTCTACTGCTTCCTTGTTTATGTCTGCTGCTAAGACGTTTTTAGTGTTTTTTAATGCTGTTTCTGCCTGAATTCCTGTGCCTGTGCCTAGGTCTAGAACTTTTCCTTTAGCAAATTTTTTTACATATTCTGTGAGAAGGTAGGAATCTTCATTTGGTTCGTATATCATAATAATAAAAAAAGAAGTTATATATCTAGATCTTCTAGCTCTTCTATGAAGCCGTCTAGGTCCTCTAGATCTTCAAGGTCTTCTTCGAATTCTTCTATTTCTGTCACTTCTTCGTCTAAGTCTGTTTCTTCTGCTCCACTTAGGCCTTCTTCTATCTCGGAGTCATCTGTTTCTCCTGTATCATCGCTTTCTTCTTGGGTTTCTGTACATCCGAATAATAGGACCAGGCTTAGTAGGAGAATGGTTATTAGTATCTTTTTCATTGTTGTATACCTCCTGTGCTTTCTATTGTGAGTTGTGCATCTTCACTTGGTTCTACGTTTTTTAGCTCTGATTCAATAGAATCTAATTCATCATCTGTTTGTTGGTTACCTAGTCCTCTTATTGCTGCTCTAATTTCTTTTCTGTGTCTGTTAGTTTCTTTTGTGGCTACTAAGGCTCCTTTGAAATATCCTTTTGATTCTTGGTAATTTTGATGTTCCCAGGATTCTTTTGCTTTGTTTAAGTAATTTCTTGCTTCAATTACTTTTACTTTGTACTGTGCCAGTTGCTCCTCTAGTGCTTGAAGTTCATTGTCTGTTATTAGAGTTTCAACGTTTTCTTCGAAAACTTCTAATTTTGTGACCAGATTGTTGAGTCTGTTATATGCTGCATGCATGAAATTCATACTAAATAACTGATTTACTCTTTTTGAGAATTCTTTAATGTCTTTTGATAACTCTTTGTAATCGTTCCAAGTGGTTTCTGGTGTTAAGTTTTCTGCTTTTTGCTTTAAATCTGATAATTCTGCTTTTGCTTCTTCAATGTTTTCTAAAATAATCTCTGCTTTATCATCTGAGATCTTGCTGTCTTGGATCCTCAGGGTTAGTTTTTCTAGTCTGTGTTCTATTCCTTCAAGAAAGTGTAATAATCTATTTTTTGTGTTTTCTCTTATGTTGTTTTTTATGTTTTCACAATTTGCTTCGTCTGCTGAGGCTGCAGTGCTTACACATTCATTTTGGAGTTTTGTTTTTTCTCCTTGAAATTTGTCTTTTGCTATTCTGAATCTTACTCTTGCCTCTTCATATTTTGTATTTGCTGATTTGATAGATAAAGCAGCTTTTAATCTAATTTCTTTTCTTTCTTGTATTAGTTGTCTTACTCTGGCTTTTGTGGTACCAATGGCTTTATCTATGTCTGTTTGTTCTGCGTTTTGTGCGTTTGGTGAGTTTTGTCCCTGATTGTTACTTTCTGCTAATCCTAATGGTATAAGTCCAACTAAGAGTAGCGTAATAAGTAAAATTGAAATTTTTTTCATTTAACCTACCTCCTTGGTTATTGCAATAAAATATTCTTTCACTCTCTTCTTAATGTTTTCTAAATGGAATTTTTCTATTCTTTCTTCAAAAATATTGCTCAGGGTTTCCCATTCTGTTATTCTATAGTCATTTGCTATTTTTTCTACTAAAAATAAAGATCTAAGGCGTTTTAATTGCCTTCTGATATTGCTTTTTGCTATGCCTTTTAATGGGAGATTTTGCTTTTTTCTTAGTTTTATTACTTCTTCTCTTACTGCTTCGCTGGATAATAATTTTTTGCTTTTTGAGTGATGGAGCATTGTTTGGAGAACGTCTACGACTATGTCCCTAGAGTCTCCTGGTTGTAATAACCCTATGCTTAGACATAATTTTCTTGTTAAGTCTCTTTGGCCTAAGTTTGTTGGTTTTTCGTATTTCCTTAGGGTAATTTCACCTAATGGTACGTCTTTGCTGATAGTTTGTTTAGGCATTGCTAGAATTAAGCGGTTATTGTTTAAAAAGTTTTAGACAATCCGAAAGGTTTAAATATAAGTACACGTATGTGTGTTTATGGCAACAAAAACAATAACTATTACTGAGAAAGCTTATGACAGGCTGGCTAAGCTTAAGAAGGAAAGGGAAAGTTTTTCACTAGTTATAGAAAGACTTACAAAAAAAAACAAACCCAAACTAAGGGATTTTCACGGTATAATTTCAAAAGAATTTGGTGACGAATTAGAAAAGAGTATTTTAGAAGGAAGAAAATTACATAGAAAAATGCATGAAAAAAGGCACAAAAAACTCATGGAGGCGTTTCAGTAATGGTTTGTTTAGATACTTCTTTTGCAATAGATCTTATTAGAGGAGAAAAAAAAATTATTTCCTTGGAAAAAAGATTAGATGAGGGTGATGAAGAAATCACTATTACTACCCCAAGCGTAATGGAATTAAGCAGGGGTGCAAAGCTTAGCAATAAACCACAAACAGAAAAAGAAAAAGTTTTACAATTTTTATATTCTCTTATTATATTGGATTTAAACAAAGAGAGCGCTATACTTGCTGGTGAAATCGAAGCAGATTTAAGAAAAAGAGGAGAGATTATAGACACTGAGGATATAATGATCGCGGCAATTGCAATAAAAAATAATGAAACATTATTAACAAGGAATGTGAAGCATTTTGAGAGAATAAAAGATTTGAAAATTGAATCTTATTGAGAGGGGAATGGATAAATTAAGATTTGGAACTGCTGGAATCCCTGTTTCTACTAAAGGGAATACTATTCAAGGGATTAAGGATGTAAGAAAACTTGGATTAGATAGTTTTGAGTTGGAATTTGTTAGGAGTATTAATATTAAAAAAGATAAAGCTCTTGAAATAAAAAAAGTTGCTAAAGAAAATAATATTGTTTTAACTTGCCATGCTCCTTATTTTATTAATTTAAATTCTGAGGAGAAGAAAAAATATTATGCAAGTGTTGGTTATGTTAAGAATTCTGCTATGATAACCTCGCTTTGTGGTGGTTGGAGTGTTTGTTTTCATGCGGGTTATTATATGAAACAAGAACCTGAGAAAGTTTTTAAGAAAATTAAAGAAGGTGTAAAATTAATTGTTAAGGAAGTAAAACAATTTGATAAAAATATTTGGATAAGACCTGAGATTTCTGGGAAACCATCACAATTTGGAGATTTAAAAGAATTGATTAAATTATCAAAGGAAATAGATCAAGTTATGCCGTGTATTGATTTTTCTCATTTGTATTCGAGATCACTTGGCAAGTATAATACTAAAGAAGAATTTAAACAGGTTTTGATTGATTTAGAGAAAGGTTTAGGGAAGACTGCTTTGAATAATATGCATATTCATATTTCTGGAATTGCGTATGGTGAAAAAGGAGAAAAGAACCATTTGGTTTTGAAAGAGTCTAAATTTAATTATAAGGATTTGTTGAAAACTTTGAAAGACTTTAAATGTAAGGGTGTTGTGACTTGTGAATCCCCTAATATTGAGGAGGATGCTTTGTTAATGCAGAAGACATATAAAAAGATTTAATTTGTTATAAACTGATGTGTTTTTTCTAAGCCATCTTCAAAAACAACTTTTGGTTGCCAGCTGAAAAACTCTTTTGCTTTTGTTGAGTCTGCTAAGGTATGCTTTGGTTCTATAACTGGTGGGCCGTGGATTGGTTCTATATTTTTGTTGCTTAGGTCTAGTATGGTTTTTGTAATTTCATTAACTGAAAGATTTCTACTATTGCCTATGTTGAATGCTTGACCAAAACAGTTTTTATTTTCTGTTTTTGCAGCTAAAATGTTTGCTTCTATTACATCTGAAACAAATGTGAAATCTCGAGTTTGTTCTCCGTCTCCGAAAATTGTTGGTCTGGTGTCTTGATGGATTAGTTTTATGAATTTTGGAATTAGGCAAGCGTATTCTCCTTCGGGGTCTATTCTTGGTCCAAAAACATTAAAATATCTTAAGCTGATTGTTTCTAAATTGAAGATCTGATGAAATAATTTGCAGTAGTGTTCTCCAATTAATTTGTGGAGAGCATATGGAGACATAGGGTTTGGTTCCATTGTTTCTTTGAGAGGGAGTATATCTTGATCACCATAAATTGATGAACTTGAAGAAAAAATGAATCTTTTAACTCCGTATTTTTTGCACATAAGGAGCAGGTTAAATGTTCCGTTTACATTTGCTTTGTGTGTTTGTAATGGATTTTTTATGGAGAATTGAACTCTTGGTATTGCTGCTAAGTGAAAGACTGCATCTATTCCTTTTTGAAAAATACCATTTAGATCCTCATTGATGTCTCTTTTATGGATAGTTACATTGTTATTATTTTGGTGATGTTTTATGTTTTCTTCTTTACCTAATGAGAAATCATCAATAACTATCACTTCGTGACCTTCATTTGCTAGTTTATCTACTAGGTGGCTTCCGATAAATCCAGCTCCTCCTGTTACGATGTACCTCATAATTTTTTTTGAATTTATTGGATTTATAAGGTTAAGCGTATTTGATTAAATACTTTATTGATATAAGAAACTTTAAAAAAAGAGGGGTCTTTGGATAGGTTTATGGAAAATGAAGCTAAAGGTGTTGATGAAGCTGAAAAGATTGAAGCTAGATATGATCGAATTAAAGATTTTGAAATGGATAGGGAGGGATATTTTTTG
>Ga0180007_10000878_pt1 | contig 45061 bp, 33 predicted proteins | sample MM_PC_MetaG_FD_121122 | JGI IMG/M metagenome (GOLD analysis project Ga0180007, IMG submission 121122) | Groundwater microbial communities from the Aspo Hard Rock Laboratory (HRL) deep subsurface site, Sweden - MM_PC_MetaG | ecosystem: Environmental > Aquatic > Deep subsurface > Groundwater... | reverse complement strand
GCTACTTGTTTTAGTGCAATTTCAAAATCTTCTTTTTTTGGATTTTCTAAATGCGAAATTTTAATAATATATTTTTCAAGTAATTGAACAGAATCTTCTTTCCAGCGTTTTTTAATTACTTCTTCATCATAAGTAGTGGGACGCTCAAAGAAATAGGGGGAATTATCAATATAATCTTTTACAAATGAAACTCGCTCAAGCATTGCTGCAATAACCAAGAGTAAGTATTCATCAGTGTAATTTAAATCTTTGTATTTTGATTCTGCAAGATTTTCTCTAAGCATTTTAAGAATAGCTGATTTTTCCAGTTTTCTCAAATGTTCTGCATTAATCCAATCAAGTTTTTCAACATTAAAAATTGCACCAGCTTTGTGAACTCTTTCTAAAGTGAATTTTTCAATTAAATCGTTCAAATTAAAAAATTCATCGTTTTCAGTAGTGCTCCAACCAAGAAGGGCAACAAAATTAATTAGTGCTTCTTTCAAATATCCTTTCGATTTGTAATCTTCAACAGCAACATCTCCTTGACGCTTGCTAAGTTTTGATCTATCGGCATTAAGCAAAAGGGGAAGGTGAGCAAATATTGGTATTTCCCATCCAAATGCGTTGTAAAGCAAAATATGCTTAGGGGTTGATGATAACCATTCCTCGCCACGTATAACGTGTGTGATGCCCATTAAATGGTCGTCAACAACATTTGCCATGTGGTAAGTAGGATATCCATCTGTTTTAATTAAAATTTGATCGTCTATAACTTCGCGTGAAAATTCTACTCTATCGCGAACAATATCATTTATTACAACACTTTCACCAGCTTTAACATTTAAACGAATAACATGCGATATACCTGCATCTATATTATTTTTAATTTCTTCCTTTGAAAGATGCAGACAATGTTTATCATATTTTGCTTGAGGAAGTTTTGCTTTTTGCTGCTGCTCTTTCAAATCCGCCAGTCTTTCTGGTGAACAGAAACATCTGTAGGCATTGTCTTGCTCCACAAGTTGATCAGCATATTTTTTGTAAATATCCAATCTTTGCGATTGGAAATATGGACCAACATTTCCTTCTTTATTAGGTCCTTCGTCATATTCCAACCCAACCCAATTTAGGGTCTCAATTAAATTTTCAACTGCACCTTCAACAAATCTATTTTGGTCAGTATCCTCAATTCGGAGTATAAACTTGCCGCCATTTTTTTTTGCAAAAAGATAATTATAAAGTGCAGTTCGCAAACCACCAACATGTAAATATCCAGTTGGACTAGGAGCAAAGCGAACTCGGGGTGTTTTATTAATCATTTTATCTCAAAATTATTACAAACTTATTTTCTAAAAAATCAGATTGTAAAGTTAGTAAAATAAAATATGAGACTGAAAAATATTTGGTGAGTTAATTAAAGAGTTTTTTAAATAATGCAGTGGTTGTAAACTATACAACCACTGCAAAAATCTATTTAGTTGCGTTCAAATAATATTTTACTTTTTCAATAAACTCTTTGCTATCAATTGGTTTTGGAATATAATCTGTTGCACCAGCATCAAGACATTTTTCTCTATCGCCTTTCATTGCAAATGCTGTTAGCGCAATTATTGGAGTATCTTGGTAATTAGAAAGTTCACGAATATGAGACGTAGCTTCAAAACCATTCATTATTGGCATTTGCATGTCCATAAGAATTAAATCGAACTGGTCAATTTTTGCATTATTCAGAGCCTCTTCGCCATTATCAACAACTACAACATTTTCGAAACCATTTTTCTTAAGTAGGCGAGTTACAATAATTTGTGAATGTTTATAATCCTCAGCAAATAATATTTTAATTTCATCATCAGATTTTTCAATAACTTCTTCAAAAGGTGTTGGTTCTTCATATCTATTTAACATTGAGCTAATTGTATCAGAAAGATCCTCAATGTTTACACTTTTTTTACTTAATAGGTCTTCAAAAAGTCCATCAATGCTTTTTAAGTCTTCATCAAAATTCTCTTTGCCGGTGTAAATTATGATAGGAAGTTTTGTAAATTTTGGATCAGATTTAATCAATTTAATTAATTCAAATCCATTTGGAGGTGGCATATCAAGGTCAACAATAGCCAAATCAATTTGCAGATCTTTAATTCTATCCATAACATTTGCAGAAACACTTTCAGCAATGGCAATAAAACCTGCAGTTTCAATTGCTTGCTTAACAAGGTTAAGAGTAGGAATGTCATCATCAATACACAGAATATTGGAATTTTTTCTTAATTTATAACTTGTTAGAACTTCAACCAAATAGTTGTAATTTATTGGTTTTACAAAATATTCTACAGCACCCATTAAATATGCTTTTTGTTCATCTGGTTCAACAGAACAGACAATTACCGGCACATTTTTAGCGTTTTTATGTTCACGAATTTTCTTTAGTAATTCCAATCCATTTACAGAAGGTATTTCAATATCAAGAATTACAGCTAGAAATTTCTCCTTACTAATTTGCGATAAGGTTTGTTCGCCAGTGTTTACAATAGTTGGAGTATAACCCCATTTATTTAAGTAATTGCTCAAAAGTTTTGATGTAGCATAATCATCCTCAACAACTAAAATGCTATTTCTCTCTTTAGTTGGTTTTGGAAGCTTAGAAAAATCAATTTGACTTGGTGCTTTATGCTGATCTGCTTTTAATGTAAAATTAAAAGTAATTCCATCGTAGGAATTATGTTTAGCATTTATTTCACCATTTAGCGATGAAATATATCTTTGAGCTAGAGTTAAACTAAGTCCAGTAAAACCATTTTCAACTAATGCTAGTTTTTTAGAAACAACAAAAGGATCAAAAATTGATTTCAAAATATCTTTATCCAATTGCGAGTTACTATTTTGAATTATAAATTGAAGTTTATCATCAGAAAGTGAAGTAACTTTTAAAGAAGCAGATTTATCATTTGATGAAACTATCAAAAAGTAAAGAAGAGAGTTTAGAATATATTTTAAACGTATATCGTCTAGATTCACCTCAGAAGGAACATTTGAATCAATATTAAAATTTATTGTTAATAATGAATGCGCAGATTTACCCCTTATTCCATCAACCACTTGTTCAATTAATGTTGTAAGATTAATATTTTTGGAATAATTTGGAGCATCTTCTTCAAGTTTTGCTATATCAATTGAGTCTTTAAGATTTGTTACAAGAGATTGTGCATTCTTTTTAATTGTAGTAACATATTCTGTCTGCGAAACTGATAAATTATCTTCGGCTAAAATGGATGTTGAACCAAGTATTGAGTTTGCATATGTCCGTAGTTCATTAGTTACTTCTAAAAATAAAGTTCCAAGCGATTTTTCACTAACTTTGGTTGATTTTCCAGATGCTATATCCCACATTTTTATTAAAGTAGCAATGTATTTTGAAGCACTCCTTAATGTGTCGGAATCAATTTGAGTAAAAGGAGTTTTCTTTGCAACTTTCAAAAAACCTCTTTTACCAAGTTGAATATTAAAACTTGCACAACTCTCATAAATTACAAATTCCGAAATTTGCAACTCACAATTTGAATCATGATGCATCGAAAAATCGTTCACATCGTTATTTAATTTACAATGAGAACATGTAAATTCTGAACCATGAAGATAATTTTTTCTTGCATTTAGTGATTTCCCAAATACTTTTAATCCTTTGGATTCAATATGCTCAAATATAATTATCGCTTGAAAATCAAATTCATTTGTAATATAGTTACATAAATTATCTGGAAAATCTGTTGCACCAGAAATAGCAGAAGTTAGTAACTGATTAAACAAATTAAGAGTTTCAATTTTTGAGTTGTTTGCCATAAGTTTTCTTCTATTTATATATTCTTTGTATAAAGTTAAATTATTATTCAAACATAATTATTTATTAAATAAAGTTAAAGCAATAAATCAATTACCTAAGTATTATTTAGTCTAGTAATTTAAATCTTATTCTTAATACACCATTTTCGAAGGAAGAAGATAAAATTTTAACCTTTCCTATTTCTTTTGTATTGTTAACATGCTCACCAGAACATGGACAAGAATCATAATTGCCAATATTTATAACTCTAATTTCATTATCATGATTTTCAGGCAACCTATCTAAATTAAATTTTATTTTAGCTTTTTCAATTTCAATGGTCGATTCAGTAACATCCAAATGTTGATTAATTATTAAATTTATCTCATTCTCAAGATTTTGCAATTCTTCATCTAACAAATTTCGATTAAAATGATAATCGCATTTAGATTTTTTCCTTTCAATATGATTAGAAAATGATCTCTCCGTATTGAACATTCTAATCATTGTTTGATTAAGTATATGTTCTGCACTATTCATTGGTGGATAATAATCTTTAGGATTTCTTGGCACTCTAGTTCCTATTCATAAATATTAGTTAATCCAATAATTTTTTCTTTTGGAAGAAATAATTCAGTAGTTCCTTCAGCTCGGGAAGCAATCTCATACAGATTATAGAAAAATATCAATCCAGAATCAGTAATTGCAAAGTTGTCGTTTAGTTCAAACGATTTATTTTCAAACCAATATCCTGCATTTTCTAGAGATTTACTTTCTGGAATGTTTCTAATGTTGTAAAATATTTTTTTGCCAATACTTTCTAATTCTTCTAAATTATCTGTATTAACTACATCTTCAAAATAAATAATTTTGCCTGTAGATATATCAAAATTTGAATAAATAACATTATAGAAACTATTTGCACCACCAACGAACATTGCCTCTTCTGTCTTAAAGGATATAATATTTTTAAATATTCCCAAAATTTTTATATTAGAATTAATAAACCACTTTGTCTGATAATCAGCAAATTCTTTTTGAACATCAATGTAGCTGGAAAATAAAGAATCGGCTATTTCGTCAATATTATTATAAGTCTCTTCGTTTAAGGGAAAGTTCAGAATTTGATTATTTATATAATTATTAATCGAATCGTAGGAAGCTCGTGCAGTAATAATTTCTGGATACTCAATTTTTACCTCGGCATAATCGTTTGAGTCTAGAGAATTGCCATACGATTTAAAGTACACCTTTTCATAATATCTAATCTGATTATCATCAAAGTTAATTGATTTAACTGAATCTGAATCAGAAAATATTTCATTCTGTTTATCTTCTTTGCATCCAATAAATGCGATTATTATTAAAAATATTATTACTTTATTTATCAATTATTTATCAATTATTTATCAATTATTTAATCACCAAAATATTAATTAATTTTATTTGCTACACGAAATGAACGTTCTCTATAAATAGCAGCTTTTTCTCTATCACCATTTTTCTCATGAAAAAGTGATAACTCAACAAGAGCATCATAATGAATTGGATCAAGATTAAGTGCATTGTGTAAAAATTCTTCTGCTCTATTTATTAAATTTAATTTATCATATATATAACCCATTAAATAATTAATTTCTGCATGAGCAGAATGAATACGCACAAGTTTCTCTGCTATTATTCTTGCTCCAGCATAATCCTTATTCTTAATAAGCTCTTTTAATACTCTAATATTGTTGTCTATTGTTTCCATTTAAATTTGAGCTAGAATTTTTAATTCATTCATTTCAAAAAGAGGAATAAGGGTTAAACCAGCGGATTTTAAATTCTCAAATGCCTTTTCCTCACGCACTATTACACATAATACCGAGTCAATATTTGCTCCTAAATCTCTCAATTCTTTTACACTTTCAATTATTTGTCCACCAGTTGTTACAACATCTTCAATTACACAGATGTTTTTACCTGCAAAATCAATTCCTTCAGCTAATTTTCTAGTGCCATATTCTTTTGCTTTTTTTCGAACAAAAATAGAAGGTTTGCCAGTTTTTAACGAAATAGCAGACGATAGGGGAATTCCTCCCATTTCTAAACCTGCTAGAATTTCTGTACCTTCCGGAATTAATTCCATCATGTGTTCTGCAATTGGTTCTAATATTTCAGGTCGCGATTCAAATTTATATTTATCAAAATACTCATTTGAAATTTTACCTGATCTTAACAAAAATTCGCCAGTAATATGGGCAATATCGTAAATTTTTTTACCTAATTCTTCTCTCTTCATATTTCCTCTATTTTTAAAATAATTATTATAATTTGCAAAAATACGAAATAATCCGTTAACTTTGCCCTTCTATATTTTAAGAAAAAAATAGTAATTAAAAATATTAAATTTATTTTCATATCAAAAATGGAATAAATTAAAATGGAGTACGTGAGAAAATATGTCTGAAAATTTAGTAATTGTGGAATCTCCAGCGAAAGCAAAGACGATTGAAGGTTTTTTAGGAAAAGATTTTATTGTAACATCTAGTTATGGTCACATTCGCGATTTAGAAAAGAAAAACAGTGGTATTGATATTGAAAATAAATTTAAACCAACATATATAATACCTGATGAGAAGAAAAAAGTTGTATCTGAACTAAAAAAAATGGTCAAAAAATCAAAAGTGGTTTGGCTTGCCACTGACGAGGACCGTGAAGGAGAAGCAATTTCATGGCATTTAAAAGAAGCCTTAGGTTTAAAAGATGAAAATATTAGAAGAATTGTATTTAATGAAATTACTAAAAATGCAATTCTTCATGCAGTTGAAAACCCAAGAATTATTGACATTAATATTGTTAACGCTCAGCAGGCTAGGAGAATTCTTGATAGATTAGTTGGGTTTGAACTTTCGCCCGTATTATGGAGAAAAGTTAAGCCATCACTGTCTGCCGGACGTGTTCAATCGGTTGCCGTAAGATTAATTGTTGATAGAGAAAGAGAAATAGAGAATTTTAAAGTTGAAAATTTCTTTAGGGTTATTGCCGATTTTATTGTTGTGGATAAAGATGGGAAAAAATGGAAACTTAAAGCTGAATTACCAAAAAGATTTGCAAATATTAAGGACGCAAAGGAGTTTCTAAAAATTTGCCAAACTTCAACATTTAATATTGAATCACTGGAGAAAAAAGCTGTTTCTAAATCACCATCTGCACCTTTTACTACTTCCACATTGCAGCAAGAAGCTAGCAGAAAACTTGGGTTTTCTGTACTAAAAACTATGATGGTTGCTCAAAAATTGTATGAAGCCGGTAAAATATCGTATATGAGAACCGACTCGGTTAATATGTCTGAAGAATCTTTAAGTAATGCAGAAAATGTAATAAGTGAAAGTTTTGGTAAGAACTATTCTCAAACTAGAAAATACAAAACAAAATCAGCATCTGCTCAAGAAGCGCACGAAGCTATTAGACCATCATATTTTCAGAACCCAACAGTTTCTGGAACCGCTGATGAACAAAAGCTTTATGAACTAATTTGGAAACGAGCAATTGCTTCTCAAATGAGCGATGCTCAAATTGAAAGAACTATTGTTAAAGTTAGCATATCAAAAAGCAGTGAAAAATTCACAGCAAAAGGTGAGGTAATTAAATTTGATGGATTTCTAAAAGTTTATCTTGAATCAAGCGAAGATGAAAATAAAGATAACGATGATTCAACATTACTTCCGCCACTTTATGAGGGTGAAAAATTAGAATATGAAAAAATTACTGCAACAGAAAGTTTTACAAGACCTTCTGCAAGATATTCTGAAGCCAGTCTTGTAAAAAAATTGGAAGAACTTGGAATTGGACGTCCGTCAACTTACGCTCCTACAATTAGTACAATTCAAAAAAGGGGATATGTAAACAAAGATGAACGTGAAGGCAAAAAAAGAAATTTCCAAGTTTTATCAATTGAACCACAAAAAGAAATAGTTGTTGAAGAAAAAAGCGAAATTACTGGTGCGGATAAAGGCAAATTATTTCCTACAGATATAGCGATGTTGGTTAATGATTTTTTAATGCAAAATTTCCCCGATATTATGAATTTCCAATTTACTGCGCATTTTGAAGAAGAATTGGATGATATTGCTTCTGGTAAAATGGAATGGACTGATATGCTAAATGAATTCTATTTTCCATTTCATGAAAAAGTTGAACATACAACTGAAAATGCAGATAGAGTTTCTGGAGAAAGAATACTTGGAACTGATCCAGTTTCGGGGCATCAAGTTTCGGTTAGAATGGCTAAGTTTGGTCCTGTCGCTCAGATTACTGATTTAAATGATGCAGAAGCTAAACCAATTTATGCTGGGTTAAGAGCTACCCAAAAAATGGCTCAAATTAGTTTAGAAGATGCTCTAGAATTATTTAAACTTCCACGAACAATTGGTGAATTTGAAGATAAAGAAGTTGTTGCAGCAATTGGGCGGTTTGGTCCTTACATTCGTCACGATTCTAACTTTTTTTCACTGAATAAAAATTATGACCCATACACAATTGAGATTTCTGAAGCAATTGAAGTAATAAAAGTAAAACGCGAAAAAGATATTGATAATACTCTTAAAAGTTTTCCAGAGGACTCAGAGCTTAAAATTGTTATTGGAAGATGGAGAAGACCATATTTGCGGGCTGGCAAGAAAAATATTCCACTCGAGAAAGATGTAAATATTGAAGAATTAACGTATGAAAAAGTTAAAGAAATGGTAACAGCTTTTAATGTTAAATCTAAAAAGAAAAAATAATATTAACTAAAGGTCATGATTCTCAAACTATGGAACAGGATCATGACCACTACCACCCCAAGGATTACAACTTACAATTCTCTTCAAACTTAACCAACCACCTTTTATTAAACCATGTTTCTGTAAAGCTTCAATGGTATATTGAGAGCATGTTGGTGTATATCTGCATGATGAAGGAAATAATGGAGAAATAAATATTTGGTAAAATTTAACAAGCATTATAAATGGAAATGCAACAATTTTAAGTAATAGCTTCATTTTATTATAAGAATATTATGGGAAAGGGTAAAAAACAAAAACTACCTTCACAAATAATGAAGGTAGTTTTTTAGAAATTATTTTCGATTAAAAAAAATGTATAAAAGTAGTAAAGAAATATAGATAAACTATCTAAAATTTAATACTTATTTTACTATTTCAACATCTTGAGCTTGTGGGCCTTTTTGACCTTCACCAACTGTAAATGTTACTTTTTGGCCTTCTTCAAGAGAACGAAAACCATCAGAGTTGATTGATTTAAAGTGGACAAAAACATCATCACCATTTTCTTGAGAGATGAAACCATAACCTTTAGAACTGTTAAACCATTTAACAGAGCCTACTTTGCGATCTGACATAGAAATTATTCCAAAATAATTAAAAAATATATTCTTCTAAATTAAAATTTAAACCAATACAACCTACAGTCAACAACATTGCGGAGAGGGCGGGATTCGAACCCGCGGTACCCGATAAAGAGTACGACGGTTTAGCAAACCGTTGGTTTCAGCCACTCACCCACCTCTCCGGATGCCTAGCTAACTTTTAAAATTAGAAAGAACACGCTAATATATAAATAAAAATGAAAAGTAAAAAGAGATATTCAATTATTTTTTATCTTTTTCAAAAAAAAATATAGATTAGCTATTTGTGTTAATTATCATACAATTTTGCTTTCCTTATAGATTAACATTGAGCAATTTAATAACTAGTAATCTCAAACCTTATTAGTAGTAAATCTCTTTTGTTTTTAATTGAATCAAAATTATTTTAACATTCATATTTAAACATTTTTGTATACTACTAAGTACAAAATACTTCAAAATGTAAAGAAAAAATAAGTTACAATACAAAATCATTAAAAAAGAATTATTTAATTTGTTAACTTGTTCACTAAAAATAATTTACAACTTTTCTTATATTATGTTTTGCTAAAACAGGAGTGTATATGAAAATATCAAGAATATACAATTCTATTAATACTATTTGCTTGATAATTCTTTTATCTGGTTTGTTAGCTAATATTACTGGGCAATCAAAAATGAGGAAATTAAGTGAATTATCTATTGAAGATTTAATGAACCTAAATGTAATTACTGTTTCTAAAAGTGACCAGAAACTTAAAGAAACTCCAGCAATGGTAGTGGTTATAACTTCTGCAATGATTAAAGAGAAAGGCTTTTACGATCTATTTGATGTTTTAAATAGTACACCTTATTTCCAAATACAATCTGAACATGGGCATTGGACTAAAGGTGGAATCATTAATCTTAAAGGAAGTAGAAGTGGTGATTCTGGTAATAACAAAGTTCTTCTTCTCGTTGATGGAATAAAAATTAGCGACAGTGGTGGTGAGGGTTTATTTATGGGACTTAATAGCATTCCTCTATATTCAATAAAACAGATTGAAATTGTATTTGGTCCTAATTCTACCTTATACGGAAGAGATGCATATGCAGGAATGATAAATTTAATCACTAATAATCACGATAAATATGCTGGGTACAGTTATGGAAGTTTTAATACGCAAAAATTATTTGCTGGTGGTTTCCATAGATTTACAGATGATTTAAGTATGAATGTAAATTTTTATTCTTACGATAGCGATGAACAAGATCCAACTTCTATTTCAACCTCTTATAAAAACAGAACAGTATTTTCTAAAGAACCTTATACTAATGTTTTTTACAGAGCATCTAAAAATAAAATGGTTGGATTAGATTTTAATATTTATGATTTTTCATTGAAATATTTACTATATGATATTTGGGGAAGTGAAACTTACGGTAGCAATCCAAATTTATATGCAACTGAATACTCTACCCAGTTAGGAATTAGAAATCAGCTTTTCGATTTGGGATATTCAAAAAATATTACGGATAACTTAAATCTGTCTTTAGGTTATAATTTTAAATTATATGAATTTAATCCTATAACTGCAAATCTTTACCTTGGAGATTTGGATAGATCAATAATTACCAATAAAAATGATTCTTCATCGGTTGTTGATCCATTATATGCCTATGGAGGCAGAAAATATTATTACTTCCGCACGCTTTCTCATAATTTTGATTTAAAAGCAATATACAACCTTACTTCAAATCTTAAAAATGTTTCAGGTTTTAGTTACAACTACATTGATGGTATTCCTGTAATTAGTGAAGGCAAAGGTGGTAAACCAATAACCACTAACACACAACGAAACCGTTATGAGCATAATTTTTATACTTATGGACTCTTTTCAGAATTTTCTTATAGGACAAACTATGATTTATATTTTACAGTCGGTGGCAGATTTGATTATAGTTCTAATTATGGCACTACTTTTATGCCACGCTTATCAACTATCTATAATTATGGTTCAAATGTTATTAAGTTCATATATTCAACAGGATATTTAGCACCAAGTATAACACAAGTATATTTTGAAAGCTTAACAACATTTTCCTGGATTAAAAAGAATGAAAATCTGAAACCAGAAAAAACCTCTAATTTTGAATTTAATTATGATTTCATAAAAGAGAATTTTAGAATTAGTACAAATTTCTTTTATAGTAAATTCTCTAATATAATAGCTGAAAGTGTTGAGAACGGTGATTCTATAAATGTAAAAATTGGTGATGAATTATTCTACGTGCCAATACTTCAAAGTGAAAACATAGGTAATGGCGAACATTATGGATTAAATGTTTATGTATCAAATAAAATTAATATAAATTTTGAAACCGAATTTAATTACTCGCTATTGTTAGGATATGATAATGTTAATAATACAAGAATTGATTTAAATGATAATTTAATTGCAAATCATAAAATTAATTTGGGATTAAAGTACAAATATAAATTGCTATCAATTTATGGTGAAGCCATTTGGATAAGTGATAAGAGAATAAAATCAAATCACTCTTTAACAGACTATGCGATATTGCTGGATGAAGATGGATACTTAAATTTTAATTCTGTTTTGCTTTTTAATTTAAATATAAGAGTAAATGAAATATTTGAAGCTTTTTCGACATACCTTAGAATAAAAAATCTTTTTAACACGGAATATTATGGCCAGACAATTAACGCGCAGTGGGGAAGTCCATTAATTTTGCAAGATATGCGTAGGTTTGATTTAGGAATAGAATTAAATTTTTAATAAAATGAAAATAAAAAACATAATATATCTATTAAATGCTTTGGTAATTATCCCAATTTATGCTCAGTTTACTGAGTATGATGTAAAAGCGCAATTTATGGAGCGGTTTACTCAATATATAGAATGGCCTAAAGGAGCGGCAATATATAACCAAGAAATACCATTTAGGATAGGAATATATGGAGAAAATAATTTTGAATATAAATTGAATGAAATGGTTCAATTTGTTAAAATTAAAAATAAGAAGATTAAGTATAAAGAATTAAATTCTGACTTATTATTGGATTGTGATTTAATATTTATTTCTAAGTGTTCGGATGAAGAGTTAAGCAAAATAATAAGTTTAACAAAAGGTAAAGGAATTTTGTTAATTTCTGATTCTGATGGATTTGGGGAAAAAGGTGTTCATATAAATTTTTATAAGGTTGATAATAAAATTCATTTTGAAATTAATTTATCTGCAGTTAAAAGTGATTTGTTTAATTTTTCCTCTAGATTGTTAAGGTTAGCGAGAATAATAGAATGAAAAAATATGCAGATATTTCGTTAAAATATAAAATAATTGTAATAATATTTTTCTCGGTTTTTATTCCTCTTATTCTTGCAATTTCACTAATTCTACTTAATGGAAGTAAATTTTATAAAAATGAGTTATATAATAAAGTCTCACTTTCAGCAAAAATTATTTCAGATATAAGTGTTGCAGATATAATGTTTAATTCACCCGATGTATCCACAAATAGTATTTCTTTTATTGGTAAAAATGCAAATTTTTTGCAAATAACTATCTTTACAAAAAATGGTGGAATATTCTCAGAATATTCAAAAGATAATTTTAGTAAAAAGGAAGTTTTATATAAGAATGAAAATGTGAGCTATTTTGAAAATGAAAATTTCTACTATTATCACATTATTAAAAGTAATGGAATTGTTTATGGTACAATTTCAATAGTAACTTCCACTGAGGAACTAAAAGCAAAAGTTTTCGATTTTCTATTAGGCACCACTTTTATCGCAATACTAATTTTGGCATTAGCCATTTATGTAGGAGAGAAATTTGCCGGAAATCTAATTATTCCTATTGAAAATTTAGTTGAAAAAGCTGGGCAAATAACAAAAAATGATTCATATGACGTACAACTTCAAAAACTGGGACAAGATGAAATAGGAAAACTATATGATAGCTTAAATATTATGTTAAGCAATATTAATTCTAGAAGAATGGAAAGAGATGCTGCAATAAGTTCGTTAAAAGTAAGTGAAAAAAACTTTAGGGAAATATTTAATAGTAGTCACGATGCAATATTTATCCATAATTTAAATAAAGACATTATGGATGTTAACGAAACTATGTCGCAAATGTATTCAATTGCTCGTAATGAAGCTTTAACTCTATCATTTGAAAAAGAATTTTCATCAAAAAATAATAATTTTGCTTCTTTTGAAAAAATATGGAGTAATGTTGTTAACAATTATCCACAAGAGTTTAATTGGATTGCCCAAAAACCAAAAACTGGGGAAGAATTTATTGTTCAAGTAAACTTGAAAAAGATATTACTTTCGGATAATGAAATAATCCTTTCAACAGTTCGCGATATAACTGAAATTATAAAAGCAAATGATAGATTACAGAAAAGTGAGACTAAACTTCAGAAGATTTTCGATATTCTTCAAGTTGGTGTTGGATTATTATCAAACAGAAATATTATTGAAATAAATAATAAAGCATGTGAACTGATAGGATATTCCAGAGAAGAATTAGTTGGCAAAGATTCAAGTATAATTTATAAAAGTGAATTGGATTTTTTAAGGTTTAGTGAAATTGCTGTTGACGAAATTGCAAAAAATGGGTTTAGCCATAATGAAATAGAATGGGTTAGAAAAGACAATAAAATTATTACCGTAATTTTGGATTTAATGCAATTGGATTTTGAAGTTGACGGACAAGGTTATATCCTTTTTTCTTTTCTTGATATTACTAACTTAAAAAAGGCTGAGAAAGACATAAAAGAACTTAATGCAGATTTGGAAAACAGAGTAAATAAAAGAACTGCTGAATTAGAATTTGCCAATAGAGAATTGGAAGCTTTTTCATATTCTGTTTCACACGATTTACGAGCTCCATTAAGAGGAATTAGAGAATTTAGCAAGATTATTCTAGAAGATAATATGGAGAATCTTGATGATGATGGAAAGACACATTTGCTTAAAGTTATAAATCATACTGTAGCAATGAACCATTTAATTGACGATTTACTTAAACTTTCTAAATTATCTCAAGAAAAAATTGTTTTAGAAAACTTCAAAATAGAAGAAATAGTTAATAGTGTTATTAATTCTTTTAACGATAGCTTGCCATTTAATAACGTAGAATTTATTGTTAACTGCAATTATAATGTTGTTGCTGATCCTAGTTTAATGAGAATTGCTATTACAAATTTGTTTTCTAATGCAATTAAATTTACTTCAAAAATTAAAAATCCAACTATTGAATTTGGCAGTTTCAGTGCTTTGGAATCAAAGGAGAAATTTGGTATTGAAAATGTTGTGTTCTTTGTAAAAGATAATGGCGCTGGGTTTAATATGAAATATGTAAATAAATTGTTCGGCGCATTTCAGAGAATTCACTCTACAAAAGATTTTGAGGGAAGTGGTATTGGTTTAGCTACAGTAAATAGAATTATTAAAAAACACGGTGGAAAAATTTGGGCAGATGGCAAAATAGATGAAGGTGCAACTTTCTTTTTCACACTTAGTGATTCTCCTGATTTTAATTTGTAAGTTTATTGTTAAAAAAAAGTTTGTTAGGAAGAAATGAAAATTGAACAAGAAATAAAATTATTAGCTCTTGAAGATTTGGAAGACGATCTTTTTATAATTTTAAGAAATCTAAAGCGCAATGGTCTTTCAATAGTTTCTAAGCGTGTAGATACAGAAAAGGAGTTTCGAGAGGCGCTCGAAAATAGTAAATGGGATATTATTTTGTCTGATTATTCATTACCCACCTATAATGGATTAAAAGCATTTGAAGTATTTAAAGAATATAATATTGACATTCCTTTCATTTTAGTTTCTGGAACAATGGGTGAAGAAATTGCAGTTAGTGCCATGAAAGCTGGTGTTAATGATTATGTGATGAAAGATAATTTAAGCCGTTTAGCACCTGCAATTATTCGGGAATTGGTTGAAGCCAAAAACAGAAATGCAAAAAAACTTATTCAAGAAAAAGCAGATCAGACTGAAGAAAATTATAGACTTTTAGTTGAAAATGCTGCCGATATGATTGTTACTCTTTCTAAAGAAGGAAATGTTATTAACTGCAATCAAGCTACTTCTAAAATTTCTGGTTGGAGTAAAGAGGAAATTATTGGCACTTATTTTCTAAATTATATCCATTCTGATTCAGTTGATTTAGCTATTGATAAGTTTAATGAATTTCTTAAAGGAATTTCAAATGGTGAATTTCAAGTAAAAATATTAAAAAAAGATGGTGGTTTTCTAATCGGTTCTATTAAAACAACCATTCTTAAAGCACCTAACAATGAATCAATTATAGTCGGATTTGTTCGAGACATTACTCAACAAAATGAATTACAAGAAAAATTAGCTATTCTGTCAAAAGCAAGTAACCAAAGTCCAATAGTCTTAATTATTACTGACCTTGATAGAAAAGTTGTATACTTTAATAATATGCTTTTAGAAAGAACTGGTTATTCTGAAGAAGAGCTAAATGGAATTGACTTAAAAAACCTTATTGCTTCCGAATTGGATGATGATCAGTATCAGAAAATATGGAATGATGTTAAAATTTATGGCATCTGGAGTGGTGAGTTTTATAATAAAACTAAAAATAAACAGTTGTATTGGGAAGATGTTACAATTACTCCAATTGTTGATAAAAATAATGTAACATTTCGTTATTTAATTACAAAAATAAATATTACAAAACGTAAAGAAATTTTTAGTGAATTAATAATTGCTAAAAAAGAAGCAGAAGCTGCTAATTTGCTTAAGTCAGAATTTTTAGCTCAAATGTCTCATGAAATTAGAACTCCTTTAAATACTTTGCTTTCTTCCCATCAACTCATCCTTTCAGATATAGATTCTAGTAAGCTTAGTGAAGATATTTCAAGATGCTTAAAAGGGGCTGAAAATGCGAGCGATAGAATAATTAGAACAGTCGATTTAATATTAAATATGACTGACTTGCAAACGGGTTCTTATCAAATAAACAAAGTTAATACTGATATTTATACAGATGTACTTGAAGTAATTTTATTGGAAAAATATAATAGTTCTAGCATAAAGGGAATTAAAATAAATCTTTCCAAATCAACAAATGAAACAATCGTGCCTATTGATCATTATTCAGTTATGCAAATTTTTGATAATCTCATTGAAAATGCAATTAAGTACACTAATGTTGGCGAAATTAATATTAACTGTTATAATAATGAACTTGGCTGTTTAGCAGTAAAAGTTACTGATACTGGAATTGGAATTGCTACTGAAAATTTATCACGAATATTTAACGCTTTTACACAGGAAAATCAAGGTTATACGCGAAATTATGAAGGTAATGGTCTTGGTTTAGCTTTAGTTAAGCAATATTGTAATCTAAATAATGCAACTATTGAAGTAGAATCAACGAAAGGGGTTGGAAGTAGTTTTACAGTTACATTTTTATAAGGAATATTGACGAGCAAGTAAGTTTAGTTTTTCTTTAAATAATTTTAATTTTACAAGAACAATTATTACAAATATATTCATAAAAGTTGTGCTAAATTCAACTTTTGAAATCTTATCATTTGCTGTTACAAAACTTAAATTGTTTTCATAACGGATACTCAAAATTATGCTTTTCATTTTAACTACTTTTTTGATAAACCTAAAAATATAGTCGAAAAATATTATCAAATATTTAAACCAATAAAATTTATGAAATAGGAAACATTTCTCTTTCTAATAAGAAATGCAAATAAACGGATATTGCAATTAATTTATGGACATGTTGAAATTAACACTAAATTAGTCTTAAAATGATAATAATAAAAATTATTAATTTGAGTTCTAAAATGGTTTTCGGTTTTAAAATACTAACCTCTTTTCCAATAAATTGAGTTACAAAAGAAAATAAATGTGGAAATCTTGGATTATTAATTTTAAGAATATAGTAATTATTTTCTACCTAACTAAACATTATTGCATCAAACTATTATTATTTGCATGTATATCATATTCATTTATTTGATTATAAATAAGTTTTGTACAAATTAATGCAAATAAATTTTTATTTTGGTGTCACAATTTTTTTTTTGTGACTATATTCATTTCCTAAATTACATTTAAAAAGTTCTTCAAAGAATTGCAAAAATGAAATTGTTATAGTATCTTAAACACATCAAAGTTTAGGATATTATAATTAAACTATTAACTACCGTATAACTTATTCGAGAGGTTTTTTTTATGAAAAAACATCTACTATTGTCACTTTTCTTTTTCACATTATTTGCATCCACTATCCTTTTTGCGGGGAGTGTTGGAAAAGTTGCAGGTATTGTAAAAGACAAAGAGACTGGTGAACCCCTTCCGTTTGCAAATGTTTTCGTGGATGGAACAACAATGGGCGCAGCAACTGATATGGATGGTAATTTTACAATTCTTAATGTTCCACCAGGATTGTACACAATTACTGCATCTGTTGTTGGATTTCAAAAAGTATCTATCAAAGAAGTTCGTGTAAATGTTGATTTCACTACACGACTTGAATTTGAACTTAGTAGCGGTTCTGTAACCATGGAAGCAGTTGTTGTCCAAGGCGTTAGAGACCCACTTATTAGGCAAGATTTAACAAACCCAATTGTTTCCATTAACGCTGAGACAATTCAAGAATTACCAGTTGACCAAATTAGCGATATTATTAAATTGCAATCTGGTGTTACTGTTGGTGATGACGGAACAATTCACATGCGTGGTGGTTTTGGTAATGAAACTGCTTATACACTTAATGGCGTTTCTCTTAACGATCCTTATGGAAACTCACGTTCTGTAGGACTTGCAACAAACGCAGTGCAAGAAGTTTCTGTTTCTACTGGTACTTTTAGTGCTGAATATGGTAATGCTCTTTCTGGTATAGTTAACTATGTAACTCGCGAAGGTGGAAACAATTTATCTTTTAGTTTACGCGGATATGCTGGTGATTATTTGACAGATAGAACTGAACTATTTACAAATATCGATGATATCAATCCATTAAATCGTGGTAGATTTGAAGCTACACTTGGTGGAGCAATTGTACCAAACACTGTTAAGTTTTTTGTGTCTGGTGTTTATGAAAATTTTAATGGATTATATGAAGGAACGCGCTTATATAATACTACCGACTCATACTTAAGCCGTGAATCTTTTACAGGTACTGGTGATGTAAGAAAGGGTAGTGCGAGTGAAGCATATTGGTTTAATCCATATAGCAGTAATTCAACAGGTTTGCCTACTGGTGATAGTGCTTATGTTCAAATGAACCCATCTACTAGCATGAACTTACAAGGTAATTTAATATTTAATATTAGTTCTTTAATAAAAGTGCGTTATGAAGCAGTTTATAATCAAGGGGAATGGAAAAACTATAGCTCAGATTGGAAATTTAATCCAGATGGTGTTGGAACTAATTATACGACTGGTCTAATTCAGACTCTTGACGTAACTCATACTGTAAATTCCAATATGTTCTATACTTTAAAAGGTTCTTATGGTTATAATACAGCTAAATATTATCTTTATGAAGACATGAACGATTCAAGATATTTACCTTCTCAATATCAGTTAGGAATTTCTAACACTGGTTTTGTTGCTGGTGGAACTGACCTATGGAGAAGCGATAGAAAAACAACTACTATGACCTTTAAAGGCGATTTGGTTTCTCAAATGGGAAATCATGAATTCAAACTTGGATTTGAAGCTAGAAAACATGAAATAAAGTATGAAGGATATAGTTTAGAGTTTTTAACTGCAAAGGGTGATAAAATTTCTAATGACTATTTATTATATCAAAGTGATAAAGGTTTTATTCAACAACGCCCAACATCTCCAGCCCTTTTAACCGATTATACTCATGATCCTGTTGATGCTGCTTTGTATATAGTTGATAAAATGGAATTAGCAGACAACTTTATACTAAATTTTGGTTTGAGGTACGAATATTTTGATGCTAAATCGCATTATAATAAAAATTTAACATCAGATTTGGAAGATTTAAAAGAAAAAGTAATGTATAGAAATTTAGCTCCAACAGAAGCTAAACAATATCTATCTCCAAGACTTTCAATTTCTTATCCTATTACCACAGAATCTGTAATTAGATTTTCTTATGGGCATTTTTACCAAAATGGTAGCTTGTCTTCGCTTTATCGTAATGATAACTTCTATGTTACAAACGTTGGTTCAACTCCTACTTTTGGAAATGCCAATGTTGAAATGCAACGCTCTGTTCAATACGAACTTGGTTTACAGCAACAATTAACAGATAATCTTAAAGTAGAAGTTACTGGATATTATAAAGACGTACGAGACTATATCTATTTCCAAACTATTTATACTAACACTGGACGAGAATATAGTGTTTTAACAAACTTAGCATATTCAAATGTTCGTGGTTTAGCTTTTAGATTGGAAAGAAGAAGAAATAAAGAAGATATATTCTATGGTACTTTAGATTACACATATCAAATTGCTGAAGGCAACAGAACTGAGCCAACAAATCAAATTTACTTTAGTGAGGCGTCAGGCAAAACAGCGGAAACATTTCTTGTTCCACTAAGTTTTGATAGATCTCATGTAGTTAATATTACTTTTGGATTATATGATTATGACAACTGGACACTAGGTTTAATTTATAACTTACAATCTGGAAAACCATATACTCCTGCTTATCCAGCAAGTATTGTTCCTATTACATTTGTGCAACGCTCTGCAACCCAACCAATACAACATAATCTTGATTTCAAGTTTGAGAAGTTTTTCAAAATGGGTGATTTTGATTGGTCTGTTTTCTTATGGGTTAGCAATGTTCTCGATATCCAAAATGAACTTACAGTTTATGCAAGCACAGGTCGTGCACTTAGTACAATTGAAGAGACAACAAATCCAACTGAATTTAGTGGTATTAAGCAGAGAATTGAGAGAAATGATCCTGGTTTATTTGATATAAGCGAAATAGATAATTATTATTCAGGAAGACCACAAAACGTAAGTAATCCTAGAGAAGTAAGACTTGGTTTTTCACTAAACTTTAATTGAGAATAAAGATAGAGGTTATATAAATATGAAAATTAAAATGAAAATATTCTTATTGTTTGCATTTGCCCTATTCATCTCTGCGAATTCCTTTGCTCAAAAACTTGATGAGAATGGATTTCCAATATACAAAGAGATGTCTGAAGCAGACGCACAAAGAATATTGGGAGATATGTATTCACCAAAATTCTTTAAAGTTAATGGTGAAGAAAAAAGATATACCAAAGAATCCATTATTAATGGAAATAAAATTACAACTATTCTTTATAACTACGCTTCAATTTGTAAACCTAATACTTTAGGTAACATTGCGGATTTAGTTTGGAATGGTTTAGGTTACGGATTTGAATTTGGTCCTTTAGCTGCTGCGCCTGTTGTTAATAATTCTGGAGCAACAGTAAATATTGTATCTGATTCATTTGTATTAACAGGTCAAGGTGATTGGAATTCGGATGGAACCCTTAAATGGGGATGGTTACCAAAAAATGGTTATGTTGATACTACCGAAGGGCAGAACGAAATTGCTCGTCTTGGTATTGCCGATACCGATGGAGATGGTAAACCAGATTCATGGCCTGACAAATGGTATAGCCCAGAAATAGGTAAATACGTTTGGCCAGCGTTTCTTGGCGACCAATCTTCTGCACCGGATGAAGAAGTTTATTATGTTGTTGATGATTTTGCAAATGCAGAATTTGATTATACACCTTCACCATCTGACTCATCCATCAAAGGTTTGGGTTTAGATATGGAAGTGAGAGTTTTGCAATTTAACAATTCACTTGCAGAAGATATAATGTTCCTTGTTTATCAAATTACTAATGCAAGCGAAAAGAAAATTAACGGAGCATATTTTGGTATGCATGGCGACCCTCATGTGGGTGGTTCAGCCGATTATGGTGATGACAGAGCAGATTTTATTGACCCATTTGGTGAATCAATAAAATTGGCAAATGTACCACAAAGAGCTAGAAGTATGGTTTATGCGTGGGACGAAGACATGGTTGGAGCTGCAGGAAGACCTACTGGTTATTTTGGTTGGAAATTTCTTGAATCACCTTCTAATAACTCCGATGGAATTGATAACGATGATGATGGTTTAATTGATGAATCACCAGATAATAGTGCAGGTTATTTTATTGATGGAATTACTATTCCTGTAGAAACTAATATTAGTGATATTGAAAAATTTACGGCAATATACGGTACACCTAAAGAAAGATTTTCTGGTGATGAAGATGGCGATTGGGATGTTACTAAAGATGATATTGGTATAGACGGTATTGGTCCAGATTCTGAAAACTATCCAGGAGCTGATTATGGCGAAGGTGATGGCGTTCCTTCACAAGGTTGGTATTCTGATGTTAATGGCGATGGCGAATATAATGCTGGTGAGCCAATAAGCGATATTAGATCAGAAGGCTTACGTTGGGCTGGTTCTGAATTAAACTTTGGGTTAAGAGATATTTCAGAATCTGATCAAATTGGTTTATCAAGTTTCCATGCTGCTGCTTACACAAATTCTGATCCAAACGTTCCGCGTAATGATCCTTTAATGTGGCAATGGTTATCTTCAGATTCTATTAGCGCTGATCAAGAGCTATTAAATACAGCTGGTGATAATATTTTCAACTTTGGAACAGGTCCTTTGGATCTTGAAGCTGGTGAAACGCAAAGATTCTCAATGGCAATTTTATTTGGTAACAATGTTGATCATTTGCTTTTGAATGCTGAAACTTCTACTCGTATTCTTGAATCTGATTATAGATTTGCAAAACCACCAAACAAGCCAAATCTTTCTGTTGTTCCTGGTGATGGAAGAGTTACTCTATATTGGGATGATTATTCAGAACAATCATTTGATCCATTTATTCGATCATTTGATTTTCAAGGTTACAAAATCTATAGAAGTCGCGATCCTAAATTCCAAGATGTAAAAACAATTACTGATGGTTTTGGTAATCCTTTTATTGGAGAAGGTATTGCGCAGTTTGACGTTGTTGATAGTTTAAGTGGATTTCATCCAGTTGAATTTCTTGGACGTGGAATTAAATATAATATTGGTAAAAATGAAGGCTTAGTTCATGAATATGTTGATTCTACTGTTACTAATGGAATTACATATTACTATGCATTAGCTGCTTATGATGGCGGATCAATTAAATTTAATATTCCACCAACAGAAACACAAACAATTATTAATGTTGATCCTATTACAAGTGTACTGTCATTTGATCCTAATACTGCAATGGCTATTCCAATGGGAGATGTTTCAGGATTAACAGAAGCTGAAGCTGGTGTTTCTGGTAGACCAGATCAAATTAAGGGTAATTCTACTGGTGATGTAATTCTAAAAATTATTGAACCACAAAATGTAAGTAATAAATTTTATACTATTGAATTTGCTGATATTGATAGATATAACGTGTTTGATTCAACAGGGGTAAAAGATGCGTTTGTTTCGAAAGACACTGTCTATGTTGATTTAGTAAAACAGAATATTAAAGAAAGTAGCTTTGTTGTTACCGATGCTGGTGGAAATATAATTAATAAATCAAAATATCTTATTAAAGCACAAGACGGTAAAATTAGAGGTAATAAACCTGGCGATTTACCTACTGGTGAAGCTTTTAATGCAAATTATACATATTTCCCTGTAAAGAATAGTACATTAATTGATAGTTCTGACGCCAATCCAGTATTTGATGGAATGAGATTATTTGTTAGTAATCAAGAACTAAACTTGAGCACAAAACGCTCTGTTTGGGCTGATAATGTTAATACTAATATTGTTGATAAAGTCCTTTTTAGTAAATCAAATGCTGATTATGTAGGCACTCCACACGTTCAATACAGAGCTGATTGGGAAGTTAGGTGGTTAGATTTAGCTGATACGGCTGCTGATGGTTCTTATATTGGTGGTGATTCAGTTTTAGCTGTTCCTTCAATGAAGTTCGCTTCTACTCCATTTAACATTATTAATATTACAGAAGTTGACTCTAATGGAAGCTTTGTGAAAGGTAACTACATGATTGATGAATCCAAAACTCCAAAAACTGCTAAAAACGGAAGATGGGATTTTGGTGAAGGCGTAATACTTCGTCCAACAACTCCTAAAAGTGCATCTGAAGTTTCGTATTTAGTATTGTATAGTTTAAGACCAGATACTACATCTTATGATACAACTTTCGTAGTTGGAATTCCTGACTCAGTTGATCATATAGATACATTAGTTGTTAAGTCTAATCCTATTTTGCCTAAGGCTGGTGATGTATATCATGTAAGAACCGATAAACCTTTCCAAATTGGAGATAAATATAGCTATTCTAGTAAAGCTGTAGAAATTAATCCTGCTGCTGTAAAATCTGGATTAGATAAAATAAATGTTGTTCCAAACCCTTATGTTGGTTATAGCATGGCAGAGGAACCAGGTAGATTGCCAGAACAGCGTGGTGAAAGACAACTGCAATTCAGAAATTTGCCTCAAGAGTGTACTATACGAATTTACACTATTACGGGTGAATTGGTTAAAGAAATATATAAAAACGATTTTACAAGTTATGCAACTTGGGATTTACTTAGCTTTGAAGGACATAGAATTGCTTATGGCGTCTATATCTATCATGTTGATGTACCTAATGTTGGTGAAAAAATTGGAAGAATTGGGGTTATAAAATAGATGAATAAGAAGTCACTAAAATTTTATAACGGAGGAAAATTAATGAAAAAATATAGCCTTATAATTATATTCTTAGTGCTTGGATTGTTAATACAATTACAAGCACAAGATAAAAGTGGTACAACTAAAGTTGGAACTACTTCAGCTCAGTTCCTTAAAATAGGAGCTGGCGCTAGAGCTGTTGGTATGGGAAGTGCTTATTCTGCTATGAGTCACGATATATATGCAGTTTATTGGAATCCTGCTGGATTAGCTACAAGTACAAACACAACAGAAGTTACTTTTAACCATGCTAATTGGCTTGCAGATATGAGTTATGACTTTGCTGCTGCTTCTTTTAATATGGGTGATATGGGAACAATTGCTGCAAGTTTTACTTCTTTTGGAACTCCAGAACAGGAAGTTACTACATTAACTAACCCAAATGGTGATGGAAGAATGTGGGATGCTGGAGCAATTGCTGTTGGTTTAACATATTCTAAAATGTTAACTGATAGATTTTCAGTGGGTATAAATGCAAAGTATATTAGAGAAAATGTGTGGAATTCTTCTGCAACTGGTTTTGCTCTTGATATTGGTACTTTATATCGTACTCCATTTAACGATCTTACAATCTCTGCCGCAATATTTAACTTCGGCTCCGATTTATCTTTATCAGGTAGAGATATTCAGTTTAATACTGATCCAAATGATAATATCGATACTGGACCAAATAATATTCCAGCAAACTATGAAACAAATGCATATCCTATTCCTTTGATGTTCAGATTTGGATTAGCAATGGATGTCGTAAAATCTCGTTACATTCGTCTATCTGGCGCAGTTGATGCAATCCATCCAAACGATAACTCCGAATACTTAAATCTTGGAACTGAGTTTGCTTATGATGAATTATTAATGCTTCGTGTTGGATATCGTCAATTATTTATGAACAACAGTGAAGGTGGATTAACTTTCGGTGGTGGAATTAAATATAAGGTAAATGGTAATTTGGGAGTTATAATTAACTATGCGTTTGCTAACTATAATAGACTTAAAGATGTACATTTCTTTGATGTTAGTTTAGAGTTATAGAATATTTAATTCTCTAAAAAATAATGATATATTGAGAGGAGTTTCGGCTCCTCTTTTTTTTTGCTATTTTTTAGAAAACATTTAAAAATAAAATATATTTTTAAAAACGAGTTTTAATATAAATGAGTTGACTCCGAAAAGGTAGTTCTTGTCATTGCGAGCCGTTTTTTGGCGAAGCAATCTTTCGATTTTAAGCTAATATCAAAAGATTGCTTCGCTCTCTCACAAAGACAGTAATAAAAATATAGTTTTTGGAGTGGAATCATTAATTCTTAATCTCAAAATATGGTGGAAACATGAAAGTTTTATTCATTGGTGGTACAGGAATAATAAGTGCGGCAGTTTCAGAATTGTGCATAAAAAAGGGAATAGACCTTTATTTATTTAATAGAGGATTAAATACCGAATTTATAAACAAAAATGCAAAACTTATTCAAGGCGATATTTCCAATCGAGAAGAAATGAAATCACTTCTTAAAGATGAAACCTTTGATGTGGTTGTTGATTGGTTAGCTTTTACTCCAGAAGACATAAAATTTGATGTTGAACTTTTTAAGAATAAAACCAAGCAATTTGTTTTTATCAGTTCAGCTTCTGTATATCAAAAACCTCTGAGCAATTATTTAGTAACGGAAAAAACACCAATTTCAAATCCATATTGGAAGTACGCCAGAAATAAAATTGCGTGCGAGGAATTGTTAATAAACGAATATAATAAAGAAGGATTTCCAGTTACAATTGTTAGACCATCATTTACATATGGTGAAACATTGATTCCGGCTACAATAACAAATAATAAAAAACCAATGACATTAATTAATAGGATTAAAACTGGAAAAAAAATAATTGTTCATGGCGATGGATCATCGCTGTGGGTTATGACTCACAATTCTGATTTTGCAAAGGGATTTGTTGGGTTACTTGGAAACGAAAAAACAATAGGAGAAATATTTCATATTACATCTGATGAAGTTTTAACTTGGAACCAAATATTTATGACTATTGGAAAAATTCTTGAAGTTGAACCAAATATAATTCACATTCCATCAGATTTTATAAACACTTATGCACCTCAAATTGGTGAGGGGTTATTAGGCGATAAAGCAACCAGTATTGTATTTGACAATTCAAAAATTAAAAGTTTTGTCCCAGAATTTAATTGTACAGTAAAATATGAAGAGGGAATTAGAAAATCGTTAAATTGGCTTGAAGTTCATCCAAAATATTGTGAAATAGATGATGAGAATAACCAGATTATTGATATGATTATTGCAAAATATGAAACTGCTTTTGAACAGTGAGGCTAATTATTTTCAGTTTCTGCTTATTTATTATCAAAATATTAATCTAAAAATATTATAATTTTGTCAAAATATATTTCTAAAATATATAACACAATTAAATTGCTAGGAGAGTGAGTGAGAAAAATTATATTTCTTATTTCTTTTATTTTTGCCGTAAATCAAAATATAATTGGCCAATATTTATATTCCTCAAATGCAGATACATTAGACGTACAAATTGAATTTAATAATTTAGATTTAGCTTTAATTAATAAATTTAATCCACAAAAGCCACTTTGGGTACCAGTTGTTGAATCAGTTACTCAAAGTTTTATGATGGGTACATTTAATTTTATAACTGGTTCAGAATTTGCCAAAATTGGTATATCTACAATTAAACATAACTTTGAACGTGGTTGGGCTACAGATGCTGATGGTTTTCCAACAAATATGGTTGGGCATCCTTTACAAGGAACCGTTTACTATAATCTTGCTCGTTCAAGTGGCTATAACTATTGGGTATCGCTGGGTGTTGCATCAATTGGCAGTTGGCAATGGGAGTACTTCATGGAAAACGAACCACCTTCACTTAATGATCAAATCATGACTTCATATGGCGGCTCCTTAATTGGTGAAGTATTTTTTAAATTATCCAACTTAATAATTGATGAAAGTACAGTTGGAACAGAAAGGTTTTTTCGGGAACTTGGTGCTGGTATATTTAACCCGGGCCGCTTATTTAACAGACTAATATACGGTAGAGCATCCCGTGTGACAAATAATCAATTATATAAAAAAGACCATTATTTTGGTGAAATAGCTTTTGGTGGTAATTATATTGCTGAAGGTACAGATTTTGAAAATGGCGAAAAAAACCCGATGCTTACTTTGGATTTTACATACGGAAAGCTTTTTAAAAATTCGAAAATTAGACCTTTTGATTTTTTTAGATTAAGAACCGCAATAAATTTCAAAAAGCAACCGCTAATTGGTCAGTTAAGTTTATATAACATTTTTGTGGGAAACGTAATAAGTTATGAAAATAAAAGTAAATTCTTGTATGGAGTTTTAGGCTATTTCGACTATTTGGAAAATAATGTATATCAAATTGGTGCTACGGGAATTGGATTAGGAATTGGATACAGAACGCAGCCACAAAAAAATATTGAGTTCATTGGAACCTTAAATGTTGGATCAGTTTTAATGGGTGGTGCAAATTCTGATTATGCGGCAGATAATAATGTAGATTTTCTTGATTCTGCAAGAACTTATAATATGGGTCCTGGGGCGTTATTAAAAGCAGAAGCGTTGCTAAAATTTTCCTTTGGGTCATTTTATCTAGGCTATAATTTTTGGTGGATTCATACTTGGGATGGTGCTCCTGGAGATGAATTAATAGGTATGTTGGCTCCAAAATTTAGAGTTAGAGTTTACGAAAATTGGTTTATTGGCATTGAGTATTTATACTATCATAGACGCGGAAAATATGAAGATTTAGAAAATAGAAGTTTTAAAAATAATGAAGCGCGTATCTTTATTGGATATGGTTTTTAATATTGAATAGATTATCTAGTTTGAGAATTTAATGAAAAAAATAATATATATAATATCCTTATTTTTAGTTGCTAATATTTTTGCTCAGGAAAATGATTCAACAAAGTCTGTAATTTCAGTTTCTGCTAGAGCATTGACACCAATAGGAATATTTGCAGAAAACTGGAATACTGGAAGTGCATTTTATTTGGGTTATGGTTGGATTTATTCCGAAGAATGGGGCGTCCAATTCCAAATTGGCTATAATAAATATCGTCTTAAAACGGGTTCGCAATATTCTGAGTCACCTAAATTATCAATGCTTGCATTTCAAATTGGGGGAAGACATTATTTTTTGGATGGTATATTTAAACCATATGTAATTGTTTTGTCTGGAGTAAATTATATTAGGCTGTTTTATAAATCAGGTGATGCTCTTATTGATGAAAGGGAAACTCATATGAATTTTCAGATTGGTACTGGATTTGATTTTTACATAATTAACAATTTTCAATTAGAAATATCAGCTTTATATAATTCTCATTTAATTAACCCAAGTATTCCTTATAATTTAACAGGATTTGAATATGGAATGGGAATAAACTGGATGTTTTAGAAAGTAAACTTAATATTATCGTAATGTAGGAAATTTGTTTTCACAAATATAATGCCTATTTTTGCAATCGTAAATAAAATGCATTTAAACCTCACGGTAAGTGGGGTTTTTTATTAGGAGTAAATTTGAAAAATATTAGAAACATTGCAATAATTGCTCATGTTGATCATGGTAAAACAACATTAGTAGATGAATTATTAAAACAAAGCAAAATATTCAGAAAAAATCAGGTAGTTCAAGATTGTTTTCTGGATTCAAACGATTTAGAGCGCGAACGTGGAATTACTATTTTATCCAAAAATATTAGCATTCCTTATAAAGATTTTAAAATAAATTTAATTGATACACCTGGCCATGCTGATTTTGGTGGCGAAGTTGAACGTGTTCTTAAAATGGCAGATGGCGTTTTGCTGCTAGTAGATTCTTTTGAAGGTCCAATGCCACAAACAAGATTTGTTCTTGAAAAGGCACTTAGTTTACATTTAAAACCAATTGTTGTAATTAATAAAATTGATAGAGCAGATAATCGTCCAGAAGAAGTTCTTGACGAAATATATGATCTTTTTATTGATTTAGACGCTACAGAGGATCAACTTGATTTTAAATACGTTTATGCAAGTGGAAGAAACGGCTGGGCAATTAAAAAATTAACAGATAAACGTGAAGACCTAACTCCTTTACTTGATAGAATTATTACTAACATTCCTCAACCCGAACTTCTTGAAGGTGATTCGCAAATGCAAGTTACTTCCATTGATTATAGTGATTATGTTGGAAGAATTGGAATTGGAAGAGTTTTTAGAGGTACACTAAAACGATCAGAGCCACTAAGCATTATAAAAAGAGACGGAAGTGTTCGTAAAGTAACAATTAAACAATTATTTACGTTTGAAGGTCTTGGAAGGCTAGAAGTTGAAGAAGTTCAAACTGGTGATATTTGTGCTATTGTTGGAGTTGATAATATTGATATTGGTGATACTATTGCTGGTGGTGATGAACCAGAACCAATGCCTATTATTGCAATTGATGAACCAACAATGAGTTTAAATTTTACAGTAAATACATCACCTTTTTATGGAAAAGAAGGTAAATATGTAACTTCTCGCCATCTTCGCGATAGACTTTATAAAGAGTTAGAACAAAATGTTGCTCTTCATGTTGAAGAAACTGGATCACCAGATACTTACAAAGTTTCTGGAAGAGGAATCTTGCATCTTTCTATCCTAATGGAAAATATGCGACGTGAGGGTTATGAGTTTGCAGTTGGTGCTCCAAAAGTTATTTATAAAGAAATAAACGGTAAAAAAGCTGAACCAATTGAAACACTTGTAGTGGATGTTCCAAACGAACTTTCTGGAAAAGTAATCGAACTTGTTGGAAATAAAAGAGGTGAAATGACTAAAATGGAACCAAAAGGTTCACTAACTAAACTTGAATTTCACATTCCAGCACGTGGTTTAATGGGATTAAGAAACAGAATTCTTACAGCTACATTTGGTGAAGGAATAATGCATCATCGTTTTTATCAATATGAATATTTTAAAGGATCAATTGCTCAACGTCAAGCTGGTGTTTTAATTGCTATGCATGAAGGGCTTACAACAACATATGCAATAAATTCTCTTCAAGATAGAGGTAAGTTCTTTTGCGAACCTGGAGAAGTTGTTTATAGAGGACAAATTGTTGGCGAATATAATAAAGAAAATGATATTGAAGTACATATTAACCGTGAAAAAAAGATGTCAAATATGCGATCTTCTGGTGCCGATAAAGCTGCCAAAATTGTTCCTGCAATTAAGTTTTCATTAGAAGAATCTCTTGAATATATTAAGGACGATGAATTAATTGAGATTACACCAAAATCAATTAGAATGAGAAAACTTCATTTAGACCCTCATAATCGTAAAAAGTATAATATGCAGGAAGATTAATTTATAACTATTATTGGAAATCAATTGATAGAAATTATGAAATTTTAAAAGTCTTGATTTTTATCAATTGATTCCATTTATTGTAAATGGTATTATTAAGTTCATTTATTAAATTATTGGAGGTAAGCCATGTCAGCATTTCATGAATTTGAATGCCCCAGAGATTTATATGAAAAGCTAACGAGGGATAATGAAAGGCTAGAAGAAGAATTAAATGGTGATAATATTTTTACCTTTGCTTCCACTGTTGTGCATTTACAACCATGGATTAAAAACTCACCATTAGAGGCAAGTGAAACTGTTAAACGAATGATGAGAAAAGTTTCGCACCATCCATATGTGAAAATATGTGATAATATTACTTCTGCAAAAAATCACTTTAAATTGGAAATTTGCGATGAAGGTCCTGCACTTTTACATGTTGATGATGAAAAGATTGAGATAGATAGTTTTAGACATGATTTAATGGATTTATTTGATAATTTTTTTAAGCATAAATAGAAATTTAAATTTAATTAGTTTATGCTTTATAGCTCATTTTTGAATTCTAGATTATTTCTTTTTAATTAGATAAGGATATTGTGTCAGATTTTTTAAAACTTTTCTTGGGACTATTATTAGTAATAGTTGTTATATATTTTGTGTTACAAGTTTTTGAAAAAACTGTAACAGAAGAAACTATTTCTATTAAAGTTGATAAAATTGAAAAAGTAGTTACCGATGATGATGAAGTGCTTTATTTAATCTATACTAAAAATGAAATATTTGAAAATAGAAATAACTATCAATACCCAAAAGAGAATGAAAGTAAGCAGGGTATAAAACTAAAAACTGGATCATCTTATAGAGTAAAAGTTGTTGGCTTTAATTTTGGTGTTAAATTGCCATTATTCTTAGGGCATAGGAATATTGTTGAAATTGTTGACACAAAAAGTATTATTATTTTAAATTAGATATCATTTTTCGGCTATTGCAATTTGTACAATTCCAAAAGTTGCTTGTTTTATTGTCACTTTTGAAAAACCAGCATCTAATAAATATTTTTTTAAATCTATTTTTGCATCAAATTCGTCTACAGATTCAGGTAAATAGGTATAGGCTTCTTTATCCTTTGAAATAAGATTACCAACAAAAGGTAATATATTTTTAAAATAGAATAAATAAACCCATTTAACTAGTGAGTTTGAAGGAAGTCTAAATTCCAAAATTGTTGCTTTTCCATTCTTTTTTAAAATTCTGTGAAATGATTTGAAACCTTCAAGAAGGTTATAAAAATTTCTCACTCCAAAAGCTACGGTAATATTTGTAAATGAATTCTCTTTAAATGGAATTTCTTCCGCAACAGTTTCAACTAAATTGCCTTTAATCCAATCAGATTTTTTAGTGAAAAGTTTTAGCATATTCAATGACAAATCTGCACCAATTATTTTATTAACGCCCATTTTTTTTGCTGCAATAGCAAAGTCACCAGTTCCACAAGCAACATCCAGAAGAATTGAATCTTTGCTAATATTGCTAAGTTTCAGTGCTTTTTTTCTCCAATAAAAATCAACTCCACCACTTAATAAATGGTTTAAAAAATCATATCTATAAGAAATAGAATCAAAAATTCTACGAACTTGTTTTTGTTTATTCATAATTAAATTCCATTATTACGTGATCTAAATATGAGGTATTTATATCAACAGTAAACATATAATTAATATTCAAAAATATCTTTTCTCCTTATTGTGTTCCACCAATTAAACAATAGTTTGGCTAAGTACATAGTTAAAATCATAAATGCTACGCCAGCAATAACATCAACTACATAATGATATCTCAAATAAACGGTTGCAAAAATCAATAAAATGCCAGAAAAATAGACAAAATAGCGAGATTTTATTTTCAATTTATACGATAAATACATTACAATTAAAGTCATTTGAGTGTGCCCGCTAGGAAAAACATCTCTTTGAACAAAATTAATAGGATTTATAGTGCCTGCTGGAACTGACTCTGCAGAATTAATTATTTCTCTTAAATAATTTGTTAACCAAAGTCCAGGCAACTCTATATTTGTCATTTCAAACTCGTGTAAAGTAAATCTCGGACCAACTGCGGGCACTAAAAAATATCCAATATATGACAGAATAAACCCAAGTGTAATTGAAAATATCACAAATTTGAAATTTATAATATTCTTTCTTAATTGTAATTCAAAAACTAAAATAATTGGCAAAAAGAAAAAAATTGAATAAGCAATCTGCAAAATTTCAGTTAATAGCGGATTGGAAAATTGATATAAAAATTGAGTTGGGTTCACACCAAAAACAAACTTATCTATTGCAATTAAGCATTGATCACAATCAAAACCAGCTATTGGTTTTACCATAAAATAAATTTCTTTAAAAGAAAAGAAAATAGTTGGAAGTACATACCAATAATGAATTTGTTCCCAAAAAGAATTTTTCTTTTTAGCATCAATATTAGCAATTAGCAAAATAAAAATTGAAAATATTGTATTATAAAAAATATGAGTAAGCCAGTTATCTACTTTATCAAAAAAAAGTAAATTTAAAAATGTTAAAAATGTTGCAAATGAAATAATTAACAAATCAACTGCGAACAGATTGAGTAAAGAGTCTTTGTGAAATTTCATCATTTAATAATAAAAAGAGTGATGTAGGTTAAATAAATGATTAGTCCAAGAATATCGTTTGAAGTACTTACGAAAGGACCTGTTGCAACTGCAGGATCTAATTTTAATTTTTTAAGAACTAGTGGAACTATTGCGCCAAGCATTGTTGCAAAAATAATAATTGTAATCATGCTTATTGCAAGAATTATAAGAAAACGGTGATCATCAAAAAATAATGAAGTGGCAACATAAAGAATTCCACTAATAACAAGCGCATTCATAATTCCAACAAGTAATTCTTTAGTTAGCTTTTTTAATGAATCTTTTAACCACACTTCACCTGTACTTAATCCTTTAACCATAACAATAGCAGCTTGATTTCCAGAACTTCCACCCATAGCCATTAAAATGGGGAAGAAGAATGCTGCGATAGTAATTTGTTCAATAATATGTCCAAAATTAGAAAGGAGAAAAACTCCCAAAAGTTCACCAACAAGCGCCATTAAAAGCCAAGGTAACCTAATTCGTGAAATACGGAATATTGAATCACTTGACTCTTGTTCTTCAGAAAGTCCAGCCATTTTTTGAATATCTTCATCCGCTTCTTCTTGAATAACATCTACTATATCATCAATAGTAATACGGCCCATCATTACTTTTTTAGCATTTACAACTGGAATTGCAACTAAGTTGTATTTTTTCATCAAATAAGCAACTTCTTCCTGATCTACATCTGGAGTAACATAGATTAGGTCCTCTTGCATAACGGATGTAATTTTAGTTCTTAAAGGATTAGTGAGAAGAGATTTAAGAGTTACAATTCCTACCAACACTTTTTTATGGTTTAAAACATATACAGAATAAATGTGTTCAAAATCTTCTGCATTGTTTCTAACTTCTCTAATTGCAGCGCGAATCGTTTCAGTGTCTTGAACAGCAACAAAGTCACTGCTCATTATACCTCCAGCAGTATCCTCGTTGTATTTAAGCAGTTCTTTTACATCTTTGGCTTCATCATCTGCCATCATTTTAAGAACTTCGTCAGCCACTTCGTCAGTCAATTCACTGACTATATCGGTTGCGTCATCTGTTTCAAGTTCAACTATTATATCATAGAGTTTTTCAGTATCAAAATTATTGATAATTTTTTCTCTAAGATTTTCATCAATTTCGGTGATTACTTCACTGGCGGTTTCTGTGTCAAGAAGCGAAAATAAATACTGTGCATTTGATGCATTAGAATGGTTAATTATTTCTGCAATATCGGCTGAGTGAATATCGGCAAAAAGGTTTAATAGGGTGGCAGAAGATTTTTCTTTAACCAAATCCGAAATATTATTAAGCAGCTCATTATCTACTTGAATAACATCTTTAACTTCTATTTTTTCTTTATTTTCTTCCATTATCATTTTGCTTTGATAGTGTTTTAGCTAACCAAACAAATTCTTCAATACTCAATGTTTCAGCACGTCTCGAAAAATCAAAATCAACTTCATTTAAATTATGACTTACAAATATACTATTGTTCAATGAATTTTTTAAGGTTTTTCTTCTATTTCCAAAAGCCGCTTTCACAACATTTATAAAAAAACGATCATTTAAGTCATCATCAATATCTTTGTCAAAATTTAGACTAATAATTGCAGAATCCACTTTTGGTTTAGGAATAAAAACAGTGGGTGGTATTTTGAATTCTAAATTTACAGTTGTAAAATAATTTAAAATAACACCTAAAATTCCATAATCTTTAGTATTTGGTTTAGAAATCATTCTTTTTGCAACTTCATATTGAACCATCATTAATGCATCACTAAAAATAGTTCTGTTTTCAATTAATTTAAAAATTATTGGAGAAGTTATATTGTAAGGAATATTTCCAATCACTCGCAATTTGCTAGATTCATATATTTCATTAAAGTCTAGTTTTAAAAAATCCTTATTGATAAAAGCTATATTAGGAAACTGAATAGATAAACTTTCTATTACACGAGTATCAATTTCAATTGCTTTAATATTATTACATTTTTTTGATAGTTCATTTGTTAAAGCACCACGACCTGGCCCAATTTCAATTATTTCGTCATCTTTTTGTGGATTAAATTTGTCAATAATTTTTAGAATTGTATTTCTATCCGTTAAATAATTTTGTCCGAATTTCTTTAATGGTTTGTTTTTCATGGTGCAAATTATATAAAAAAAATCGCAGTTGAAAATTGAAATTTGGTTTTCTCTTTGCTTCTCAAATTATCCATTGTTATTATTTAAAAGTAAATAAAATTAAATAAGTGATTAAAAAAAATGAAAAATTCTGAATACATAATAACTGTCGATTTAGGTGGCACAAAAATCCTTTCGGCTCTTTTAAACTCTGAAAATGAAATTGTTGGAAAAGTTAAACAACCAACAGATTCTTCAAAGGGTGCAGATTTCATTGTGGAATGTATAGTTGAATCCATTAGCAAACTATTTGACAATCACAAAGTAACTGAAAAAAATATTAAAGCTATTGCAATGGGTGTCCCAGGTACAGTAAATCCTATTTCTGGTTTATTAAGTAATGCGCCAAATCTTGGAATTAAAGATTTTAATATAAAAGAAGCATTACAAAAAAGTTACAATATTCCAGTTCTTCTCGAAAATGATGTTAATCTTGCTGCTTTAGGAATTAAAAAATATGAGTTTGAAGATAAAGTAAATAATATGTTAGTTGTTTTTATTGGAACTGGAATTGGTGGCGCCCTTATTTTTGACGGTAAAATTTATCGTGGTACAAATTTCTTTGCTGGCGAAATAGGACACATGAAGGTAAATAGAAAAGGGGAGTTCATAAAAGGTAAAAATGCTAAATCTTTTGAAATGATAGCCAGTAGGACAGCGATTGTTGAAAGTATAAATAAAAAGCTTAAGAAAGGCAGTGTAAGTAATATTCTAGAATTTGCTAAGGATGATAAAATTAAAAGCAGTGCACTTGCTAATGCTGTTGAAAGTGGTGATAAACTTGTTTTAAAAGAGATTAAGAAAGCATGTAAAGTTATAGGCTCAGTTCTTGGAAGTATAACAACTTTGCTAAATATAGATACAATTGTACTTGGTGGAGGCGTTGTAGAAGCAATGGACGATTTTATTCTACCAGAAGTTCAAAAAAGTTTTATGAAAATAGTTCTTGCTGAACCTGGGAAAGACGTTAAAATAATAGCAACAAATCTTGGTGATGATGCACCACTTTATGGAGGAATTGCTTTAGTAGAGGAATTTCTAAGCTAGTTAAATTCCTGTTCAATATTTTCTAATTCCTCCGATTTATCTGTCCAAATGGAATAAATCTTTTCTAATATGTTTTTAGAATTCTCGTACTCTTTGTTCTTTTTAGCGGATAGTTGAGGATTTGAATAAACTTTTTCATCACCAAGTTCAATTTCCAATGCTTCTATTTGTGCTTCAAGTAATTCAATTTCACTTTCCAATTTCAACACCTCTTTTTTCAGAATTTTTGTAGCTTCATATCTTTTTTTTCTGTTTTCTGCGTCAAATCTTTTTTGGTCCTTTCTATTTGCATTATTTTCTGATACCTTTCCTAAAGTTGGAGTGTCTTCCTTTTCAATTATAGATTCTCGCTTTGTAAAATAATAATCAATACCGCCAGCAAAAAGAGTAGTTTTCAATTTCCTTATCTCAAGTACTTTATTTACAATAGGTTTAAGAAAATCTACATCGTGAGATACAATAATTAACGAACCTGAAAAATTAACTAATGCATCTTGCAGAACTAACTTTGAATTATAGTCGAGATGGTTTGTCGGTTCATCAAGAACTATTAGATTAGCTTTTGTCAAAAGTATTTTTGCAAGAGCTACACGACTTTTTTCACCTCCAGAAAGGACTTTAACTTTTTTAAATACATCATCATTAGTAAATAAAAATGAGCCAAGAATTGTCCTTATCTGCTGTGGAGTTGATTCAATTGAGCTTTGCATCACGCAATCGAGAACATCACTTTCTAAATCTAAATCGGCAGTTACCTCCTGCGCATAATATGAAATAATTGCATTGTGACCAACAATCATTTCACCACTATTAAAATTTATTTTATTTGCAATTATTTTAGCAAGCGTAGTTTTGCCTGCTCCATTTGGACCAACAAATGCAATTTTATCACCACGCTCAATTCTAAAATCAAAATTCTTGAAAACTAAATTATCGTCATATTGTTTTGTAAGCGCCTTAATATCAATTGGGATTGAGCCACTTCGTGGTGGTTCTGGAAAACGAAGATTTATTTTCCCCTCAAATTCTGGCAACTCTATTTCTTCAAGCTTGTTGAGTTGTTTAATTCTGCTCTGAACTTGCTTCGCCTTTGTTGCCTTGTATCTAAAGCGTTCAACAAAATCTTCTGTTTGTTTTCGCTTTCTTTCCTGGCTCTGGAAGTTTGCGATTAATTGTTTATCCCGTTCTTCTTTAAATCGCAAGTATGCGTCATAATTTCCATTATAGAGAGTTAGTTTTTTATTAAAAATTTCAAGTGTGCGTGTTGTAAGTTTATTTACAAAATATCTATCATGCGAAACAAGCAGTAATGCACCTTTATAGTTCATTAGGAAGTTTATTAACCATTGTAGCGAATCTAAATCAAGATGGTTTGTAGGTTCATCTAAAAGGATAATATCATGATTTCCAAGCAATATTTTTGCAAGTTCAATTCGCATTTGCCATCCACCAGAATAAGTGGAAACTGGCTGCTGAAAATCTGCTACTGTAAATCCAAGTCCTTCAAGAACTTTTTCAATTTGAGAATTTATTGAATAGAAATCAATTTCGGTCTTTTTATTTTCTAACTTGCCCAATTCGTTTATTGCACGTTCTCTTTCAGTTTCAGAAATTTTGGAATCACTAATTATTTCGTGCAGTTCTGTTTCTTTTAATTCAATTGCATGAACTTTTTCAAGAGATTGTTTTACTTCTTCAAATACAGATTTTGTTGAAGTATTCAAATATTCCTGCGGAAGGTAGCCAGAAGAAATATTCTTTTGTTTTTGAATTTTACCAGTGGAAGTTTCTTCCAAGCCAGCAATTAATTTTAATATTGTTGATTTGCCAGTTCCATTAGCACCAACAAGGGCAATTTTATCACCCTTATTAATTTTAATATTGGTGGAATCAAAAAGGGGAACTCCAGTAAATTGAATGGAGACATCAATTAAATCTATCATATAAAAACTTTTTATTAACGAATAACAGCAAATTTTGATGTGGTAATTTTATCTGCTTCTTCATCAAAAGCTACTAAAAGATAAATTCCACTACTTACAAATTTACCATTTTCATCCTTACCATCCCAAAAAGTTATTCTTCCACCTGGAGTTTCTAGCGTTTTTATTAATTTCCCAGAAATTGATAAAATTTTAATTGTACTATTTTTTACTAATCCATCAAAAGTAACATATTCGTGAACTCCAATTTTAAACGGACTTGGGTAAGTAAGAATTTTACTAAATTCTTGTTTTGGCTCAAGTGATGAAGTTGTTAAAGTGCTTAATCCTAAACTTGTTCCAATATAAACAAGACCAGTACTTTCATCAATTGCAAGAGATAAAATATTATCAGATGGAAGTGGACTATTTTTGCTATCATATTGAGCAATAAGATGAGAACCATCTGGTGACATTACAAAAAGTCCTTGATAAGTTCCAACCCATTTGTAATTTAGTGGATCGACAGCTATAGCGGTTATTGATTGTTGGCGTAAAGCAAAAGCCAAGACAGATGTAATTAGCGATTTTGGCGAAGACGTGTTTGAGAGAACATTCATTCCACTTGTTGTTCCTATCCATAATTCACCACGCTTATCAAGTGCAATTGCGTTTACGTAATTTGAATTTAATCCTTCAGAAGTTGTTAACTGTCCCCAAACATCGTTGGAATTATCTGCAGGTGAACTATTTTCGTTAAAATAAAACAAACCTCTTCCAAGAACATTAAACCACTTTGTATCATATTCGTCAATTAAGCCACCAAGCATAAAATTATCTAGTGTTAAAGGAGCAAAAGGGAAAGTATAATGGTACCAAGTTGAATCAGAAGTTAATTGAATTAATGGTTTTCCATCATCAGAGGCATGATTAAAAAACCACAAATCACCTTTGCTATCGCGTTGAGCATTCATAATAACTACATAATTAGGATGCCCAGGAATACCAACAAGTTCAGAATTATTTGCATTCAGATATGAAAAAACTCCATCCTTTTCAATTGTTAAACCTGATCCCCAGTTTGAAAGATACACTTGATTATTATCGGCAGAAACATTGTGATAATTATTATTAGGCAATTCTGGAAAAGTTGTTGTGTTGTAGTTTGTCCAAAAACCGTTTTCAAATTTCATGAATCCATTTCCAAACTCATCTTTCCCAGTTCCAACCCATAATGCACCATTTTTATCAACGGCTAAGCTTTCAAAAGAATTATTTATTGGACCATTGGGGAGCAAAACTTCATCGCTATTTTCGGTAATCCTAATTGTCCCCATATTTGAAGCAATTAGAATTGTGCCATCTTCTGTAACATTCATTTTTCTAAACGTACTATTTGATGAAGTATAGATTGTTCTATCAGTTGTTCCATCATATGTGTGAAGTGAATTATTAAATAAAACTATCAATTTGTTTTCGAATACTTCAATATCAAGAATTGGGTCAGAATAAAAATAATGAATCCAATTAGTTCCATTAAAACTAAATAGTCCTTTATCAGTAGCTGAAATAATAGAACTTCCAAATTTAATAGTTCTATAAATATTATTTGCAGCAATGTCAGTAACAACACTGTAGCTTTCCCAAGATTCTGGAGCAACTAAATTTGTAGCACCATCTTTTTGAATTGCAATTCCAGACTCGGTTGAAATATAAATTTTATTATCAACAGTAACACTATTTACTACAATAGTACTTGGGAAATTTCCAAATTTAGATGTTGATGAAATAAAGCCAAGATTACTAGTGTTAATAAGTGACAAACCAAACTCAGTTGAAACATATGCAATATTATCAATAATTAAAATGTCAGTAATTTGTTTTGAAGTATTGGGTGATTCGTAAATATCCCTTATTGTTACAGTTGATTTATCATTTGGGTTATAAACATCTATCAAACCATTTTGCATACCTAACCAAATATTGCCTGTGTTATCAATATCCACTGAAGTAACATTTTGACTACTTAAACCTTCAGAATTTGTAAGAAAGAAATCAAACTCATTAGATGAGTTTAAAAAATAACCAGCACCACCAGTAGTAGCAATCCAAAAGCCAGCGTTGGTTGATGAAATATTCATTACATCTTCCATGTTTGTATAGTTCTTCCAAACTCCAATATTTTGAGACAAAAGTGAAGAGGTGACTATAAAAAATAAAATAACTGTTCTTTTTAATAACATATCAATTGCCTTAATTTCGAAAAAATTTATTCAATTAAAAAAAATATATCTTGAATACATAATTAGTTAAAAATGTTAAAAAAAAATAGTTATTTATTTATCACAAATTTTAAATAGTAACTTAATCTGTTAAAAGTTGTTTGAAGTGAATTACAATTCAAATTTTGGAGAAATCTCTAATTTAATATACGCCCCATATCTTGGAAACGCTTTGGATCAAGCAAATATCTACCAAGATTTTCTTCATCACCTTTAATACCACCGTGAAAATCGGATCCCCCAGATTCTAACAAGCAATATTGATTTACAATTCCTTTATAATATTTTTTTTGATAATCATTATGCGAAGGATGTATTACTTCAATTCCGTCAACTCCAGCATTTATTAGTGACATTAAAATAGATTCTTTCATATGGCCTGGATGTGCAATAAAAGACAAACCACCAGCATCAGCAATTAACTTTAATGCACTTTGCGATGAAACATGAATTTTTCTTTCATACGCAGGACCGTCGTCGCGCAAGTATTTTTGGAAAGCCTCATAAAAATCTGTTACAATACCCTTATTCATCATAGCCAACGCAACATGTGGTCTGCCAACAGCCGAGTCTTTTGCCACATCCAACACATCATTTATGGAAATATCAAATCCGAGATTAACTAATTTATTTACCATTATTTTAGCTCTTTCAATTCGTTCGTCTCTAAAAAAACTAAGATATTTTTTAAGTTCAGAATTATTAATATCAATAAAATATCCAAGAAGATGAACTTCACGATCTTCAACATCAGTGCTAATTTCTACACCGGGTATAACTTTTATTCCAAATTCTTCCCCAGCAGCAATAGCTTCTTCTAATCCGTTTAAGCTATCATGATCAGTAATACTAACTATATTTATGTTCTGTTCATTTACTTTTTTAATTAGCTCAGTTGGAGTATAATGGCCATCAGAAAAAGTGGTGTGCATGTGGAGGTCAATTCTTGGAAATTTTTTCACTCAAATGTCTCTTTAAATTTTTCAAAATTCACTATTCTAAGTTTGTTTCCATCAAGTTCAACGAAACCGCGTTTTGCAAATGAGTGAAGAGTTCGTGAAATAGTTTCGCGAGATGTTCCTGCCATATTTGCTAAATCTTGTTGAATAGGAAGTTTATCAATTTCAACTACTCCACTTTTAATTTTACCTGAGTATTCAGCAATTTGCAGCAAAACAGTGGCAACTTTTCCTTCGGCATCTTTTAGAGAAAGTGCTTTTATTTTCATGTCAGCATTTCTCAATCTTGCGGTTAATTCCTGTAATAAAATAACAGATATTTCTGGATGCTCATGAAGAAGTAACAAAAAATCATTTCTCTGAATAAGAAAAACTTCGGATTCTTCAATTGCAATAACATTTGCTGAGCGCGCCAAGCCATCTAAAATAGCCATTTCACCAAAAAAATCTGATTCACCCAAAATGGTTAAAATTACTTCGCGTCCGTCATTACTGGACCTTGAAACTTTTACTTTACCTGTAAGAATAACAAAGAGGGCATTACCAGCATCTTCTTCTAATAATATTGGTTCTTCTTTTTTATATTTTCTTTTACTTCCAATTTGTTCAATTTTTAAAAGTGTTTCAATTGGCAAATCGGCAAAAATAGGGACAAACTGTAAAGAAGTAGATACTATTTCCATAATCAACCTTTGTTATTTGAATTAAAGCAAATAAATAATGAAAAAATAATCATTTTTCAAGTTAAATGTTTTATGATTTAATTTTAAAAAATAAGAAATAATAATTCATAGCCTAAAATATTTAATTAAAAACATGGTATTATCTGAATATATTACATAAAAGTGGAGTATAAATTGAATAATTAAGGAATTTTAGGTAATTTTGATTCGTAAATAATTAGAAGTAATTTTAGTAATAAAAAAAATAAAATAATTTAATTAAAAAAATGGAGGAAATTATGGCAGTTAAAATTGGTATTAACGGCTTTGGAAGAATTGGACGTTTAGTTTTTAGACGTGCTATGGAATTAAGCGATGTTGAAGTAGTTGGCATTAACGATTTACTTGATGTTGATTATATTGCTTATATGTTAAAATATGATTCCACACATGGTAAATTTAAGGGCGAAGTTAGTGTAGTGGATGGTAATTTAGTAGTTAATGGCAATACAATTAGAGTTTCTGCTGAAAGAAATCCTGCAGATTTGAAGTGGAATGAAGTTGAGGCTGAATACGTTGTTGAATCAACGGGACTTTTCTTGACAAAAGAAAAAGCGCAATTACACATTGATGCTGGTGCAAAAAAAGTTGTTTTATCTGCTCCTTCAAAAGATGATACTCCAATGTTTGTAATGGGTGTTAATCATGAATCGTATGCTGGTGAAAATATTGTTTCAAACGCATCTTGTACAACAAACTGTTTAGCTCCAGTAGCCAAAGTACTAAACGATAATTTTGGAATTGTTAGTGGATTAATGACAACTATTCATGCAACAACTGCAACTCAAAAAACAGTTGATGGTCCTTCAATGAAAGATTGGAGAGGCGGACGTGGAGCAGGCCAAAACATTATTCCTTCATCTACTGGTGCTGCAAAAGCTGTTGGTAAAGTAATTCCAGAGCTTAATGGAAAATTAACTGGAATGTCTTTCCGTGTTCCAACTCCAAACGTTTCAGTTGTTGATTTAACTGTAAACTTAAAAACACCTACAACTTATGAAGCAATTAAAACAGCAATGAAAGTTGCTGCAGAAACTAACTTAAAAGGTATTTTAGGTTACACAGAAGATGCTGTAGTTTCAAATGATTTTCTCGGCGAAGAAAGAACATCTGTATTTGATGCTGATGCTGGAATTATGCTTAACGAAACATTTGTTAAAGTTGTTTCTTGGTACGATAACGAATGGGGTTACTCATGTAAAGTTATTGACTTAGTTCGCTACATGGCAAGTAAGTAATTATAATTTATAGAAGACGGCATTAGCCGTCTTTTTTTTATTTAATTTTATAGAGGAAATAATGAATAAACTAACAATTAATGATGTTCAATTAAAAGGTAAACGTGTTTTAGTTCGTGTTGATTTTAACGTACCACTTGATGAAAATCTTAACATAACTGACGATAAAAGAATTACATCTGCATTACCTACAATTGAAAAAATAATAAAAGATGGTGGAAAGACAATTTTGATGAGCCATTTAGGTCGTCCAAAAGGTCAAGTAAAATCAGAATTTAGTTTAAAACCAGTTGCATTAAAATTAAGTGAGTTATTAGGTAAAGAAGTTAAATTTGCTAATGATTGCATTGGCGAAAGTGTTTCTAAATTAGTTTCTGAATTAAAAGATGGTGATATTCTGCTTCTAGAAAATTTAAGATTTCACATTGAAGAGACAGATAATAATGAAGATTTTTCAAAAGAATTAGCAAGTTACGGTGATGTTTATGTTAACGATGCTTTTGGAAGTGCACATCGTGCTCATGCTTCTACAGAAGGAGTAACCAAATTTATTGACACTTGTGTTGCTGGTTTTTTAATGCAAAAGGAATTGGATTATCTTCATAAAGCAATTGCAGAACCAAAGAGACCATTTACTGCAATTCTTGGTGGAGCAAAAATAACTGGCAAAATTGATGTAATTGAAAATTTACTAAAAAAAGTTGATACCCTAATTATTGGTGGGGGAATGGCTTATACTTTTTACAAAGCTCAGGGTTTTGAAATTGGAACATCTCTTTTAGATTCAGATAAAATTGAATTAGCAAAAGAAATGCTAACTAAGTTTGAAACATCTAAAGTAAATGTTCTATTGCCAAAAGATGTTTTAGTTGCAAAAGAATTTGATAATAACTCACCATCAGAAGTAGTTAAAGTTGATTCAATGCCAGCTGATAAAATGGGGTTAGATATAGGACCAGAAACAATTGAACTTTTTTGTAATGAAATTAGAAAGAGTAAAACAGTAGTATGGAATGGTCCAATGGGAGTTTTTGAATTTGATAATTTTGCAAATGGAACTAACTCTGTTGCTCATGCATTAGTGGAAGCAACTGAAAATGGTGCTATTACAATTATTGGCGGTGGTGATTCTGCTGCAGCAATTAAAAAAGCTGGGTTAGATGATAAAGTATCACACGTTTCTACTGGTGGCGGTGCATCGTTAGAATTTTTAGAAGGTAAAATTCTTCCAGGAGTTGAAGCTTTAACGGACGCTTAAAAAACGTATAAAACTTATTTTAAAAGGTTGTCATAAACTATGGTTATTTACTGTATTTATGGCAACTTTTTTTCTATTCACTTAGCCTACAAACTAAAATATAAACTATAAATTCATTAGAATTATTAAGTATTTAATAACTCGCTAATTGTTTCAAGAACAATTTCATTAGAAACAGGTTTGGATAAATAAAAATCTACGCCAGCATCATAAGCGTTTTTCCTGTCTTGTCTAAAAGCATGGGCAGTTATACAAAGAATTGGTGTATTTGAAAAATTAGACATTTTCTTTATCTCTTTTGTAAGCTGCAAGCCATCTTTTCCACTACCAAGTGAGATATCCATAATAATTAAATCAAATTTTTCATTAACATAATTAGAATAAAAATTATCAGCCGACACACAAAAATCAACATTG
>Ga0180007_10000877_pt1 | contig 45155 bp, 42 predicted proteins | sample MM_PC_MetaG_FD_121122 | JGI IMG/M metagenome (GOLD analysis project Ga0180007, IMG submission 121122) | Groundwater microbial communities from the Aspo Hard Rock Laboratory (HRL) deep subsurface site, Sweden - MM_PC_MetaG | ecosystem: Environmental > Aquatic > Deep subsurface > Groundwater... | reverse complement strand
CAAGCAAGTATTTCTCTTTTTTCATCCTTAGTTCCCTCGGTTAGTAAATACTTGGCGTATTTTTTAATGTCCACCTTGGGCATTTTTATTTTCTCTTGATCGTTTACTCTGGAAATTAACGTATTAAACTTTTTATACCTTTCCACTTCCTGCTTCATTTTTTTCAAGGTGCCAACTTCATCCAAGTTAACTTTGTCAATAACTTTTAGCAGTTCTGCAATTAATGTTTCTTCTCTGATGTAAGCTTCTTTGCAGTGGTAATCTTTAAACCGATTGCAGTGATAATATACATAGCGTCTAACCGAGCCGTCACTTCTAATCTTTTTAAATTTTTCTTCAGCTGTCACGCCTGATCCACACGATCCGCATTTGAGCATGTTAGCAAAATCAAACTCTTTAGTTCCCGGCCTTGATTTTGGAGGTACCTCAAGCTGTATTTGGACCTCGTTAAATAATTCTTTATCAATCAACGCTTCGTGAGCACCTTTGTAAAATACTCCTGAGCCTACTGGGTATTCGAATGTGCCATAGTAAAAATGGTTTTTCAAAATATTAAATATACTACTCAAGGCTACTTTCTTTCCGCTTCGAGTGGTAAAGCCAGCTTCGTTAAGCCAGTTTTTCAATGCTCTACCGCTGTAACTTTGATAGGCAACCTTTTCAAACATCTGGGTAATCAACGGTGCTCTTTTGGGATCTAAGTAGACTTTTCTTTCACCTTTTTTTTCGCCTACGCCATGAAGATAACCAATCGGGGGATAGCCTGGACGCCAGCCTTGTTCACATTTGGCTCGCAGTCCACGCTTCACATTGACCCCTTTGGCATCGTTTTCTAGTTTGGCAGTACTACATAAAATCATCAGTAAGAATTTTTCATTCGGCGAATTGCTAAAATTTTGACCGTAGGTTTTAACTTCCTTAATAACACCTTGATCCATTAAATCAATTATCTTACCCAAATCACCTGCATTTCTGGAAATCCTATCGCAGGACCACGAAATTATTGCATCAAATTTACCATTTCTAATGTCTTCAATCATTTTGTTAAACACTGGCCTTTGTCCAGAATCCTTAGCTGAATGAGATTCTTGAAAAGCCTTGAGTATTTCAATATTTTCTCTTTTAGCTAATGCATTCATTTCATTGATTTGCGCTTGGATTGAAAGCTGTTGTAATTCGTCAGATTCAGTACTTTTTCTGCTATAGAGGCAGTACTTAAGAGGAGGGGAAACCTCTAAGTTTGCTTGATTCTGTGTCATTGTTTGTTCCATAGTTTTTATTATTAATTATTACTATGGACATTGATGACACACCGGGGGTAGGGCGTCCAGTCCCTAGGAGGTAGGTAAACTGTAGGTAACTAAACTTTCAAAATTTCTCTAAATTTGTTAATATAAAGGCACAATTTATAAGTCCTAAACTTCGAATTATCGGAGCATGGTGTAAAAACTCACGAAGATACTGAACCCCGCGTTCAGCAACTCTTCGTGAGTCATATCGGGAAACTGGTATGTGGCCGCAAGGCCTAGCTAGCGCGGGGCTTTGTGATACTGAATCAAATAAGAATTAATATATATTTTATGAATGCGGCAGAATTAATCGTAAAACATTGGTATCAAAATAAAGGTTATTTTACAATGGAATCAGTTCGTCTAGCAAGAAATAAAGAATTGGATTTAGTTTTGGTTAAATTATCAGAAGATGGAAAAAAAATTGTAGACAAAATTCATGTTGAAGTACAAGTTGCCAATAATTTTGTAAACTTTGGAACACCTGCAGAACAAATGGCAAAAGAATATCATCAGAAAAAATATATATCAGTAAAACCAGCAGTTGAAGAACTGCTTGGAACCGATTACAGAATGGTAGAGGTTAGAGGCAAAATGGCTTTAGGCTCAAAGGATATTAGAGACGAGTATATTAAATTACGAAAAAATATGGATGTTGAAGTAATCCCATTTGAAACAATACTAAAAGACGTACAGAATGATATGTTAACCAACATCCAGTCAGATCCAGTCATCCAGGCGATACAATTAGTTAAGTTCCAGTGTGCTGAGTGAATTAATATCTGATAGTAAATATTTCAGGTTTAACTCTTCTCTTGTCATCAACAATTACCTTGTTACATACCAAGCTGAAGGCATCAGCTAAATCCTTGTAAGTAATATTTTTGAACTCAACTAATTGAGTAATTAATTCATCAGCACCAATTTCTGGGAAGATGATTTTTTTATTTCTTATAGCGTGAGACAAAACCTGCAACCTTGCATCTTTGTCACCTTTAGGTACTACACCTTCTGCCGGTAAATCCTCATGGTTTAATTGTTGTGTAACGTAACCTTGAGCTGCAATATCTTCAGTGAAAATTTTTGTCGGTCCTTGTACTCGGAAGTAGTCATAATTTTGTTTAATCGTTTCAATTAGAGTTGGAAATTCCATCCTTTTGTTTATAGGATTTGGTAATACATACATTCTTAATTTGTCCCAGTTACCATAGACTTTAAGAATAACCATTGCCGAGTAGCATGAATTTTCTTTGTCAACGACGGCTGGATCGATTCCGATAGCATAGAAACGGAAGTCTTTTTCGTTTTCTAGGATTTCTTTGTATGTAGAGATCCATTCAGGCTGAATTATGTAGTTGTCATCATACTGTTCATTTAGCAGAAACTCTTGATTCCAGGCCTTATCATCACCAATATGTAATTTTAGTTCATCAATATCTTTCATGGTTGGGAATTTTTCAGGCCACATACTTTTGTCGTCAGCTATAATTGGATATTTTCGAAATATCCCTTTTCGTTTCTTTTTATCCATGTCTGCCTTTAACCTCATTATTAGAGAGTCTGGGTGTAAAAGATTTCCAACGATCATAATCTTAGTATCTTTTTCACCTAAAGGCAGTACTTCACGAAGAAACCAGTTATAGGTTTTGTCGCGTATCTCCTTATTTCTAGTAGATAAATCATCTTCTAAATCATCAGCAATGATTAAGTCTGGTCTATGCTCGTTAAATCTTAAGCCCCTGATGGACTGGTCGATAGAAGCGCAGATAATTTTTGCCTTGTATTTAGGTAAGATTAATGAACTAGCAGTCCATTCAGCATCTCTAATCTGTAGGGGACCAAAATCGTTTTTTAACCATTCGTTGCTTTCTAGTTGACCTTTCATATTAGCGAAATGCAGCCTTGCCTGTTGTTGGGTTTTTGCTAGAATAACCACGAATTTTTTTTGTGGCATGCCCAATATAGACCAAATAACTGAGGATTCTGTAACAATGGTTGATTTCGCAGAATCACGGAAGGAAATAATAGCAACTATAGGTAGATTCTGGTTTTGCGTTAAGGAAATTATTTCCTTTTGAAACTTAGCCGTTGGATACTGTATGTGGTTAGTAAAGTAAGTGTGGAAGAACCAGTAGTGATCTTGTTTGGTCAGTTCGGTTCGTACTTTCCTATCAGTAAAAATTTTTTCAAGCAGTTCCTTATTAATTTTGTTCGCTTTTGTCATTGTTTTCTTCTCCTTCAATTAAGTTACCCATACTCAAGGCTTTCTTAACAACTTCTTGTTGTTCAATAGTTAATTCATCTCTGGGTTTTTCAGTGGTAGAAAGCTCAACACGGTTTCTGTAAGCTGGATGATGTGCTTTGAGGTAGAATATGATCGCGGTCATGTTTTGATCCTTAATGGCAGAAATCAACTGACTTTCAGCAAGATCTGAAATAAGTTTTGATCCCTCAGTTATCGCTTGATCTGCCATTTCAGCAAAACTCTTGTCTTCTTTGCGCCATCTGTAGTAGCTTGCTCTGCCAATATTAGCCTTCTTGCAGGAGTATTCTACGATTGAAGTCTTTTTAAGTTGTTCGATAATAAGTTCTTTACTTTTATCTTGTCGTTCTTGTATTTTGTCATTCATATTATTTAACCCTTTCTGCCTTAAGGCCTGTTAATTTTTCCCATCTATTTCTGATTACCTCAGAGTAGATAGGGGATTTTTCCATTAGATAGCATCGGCGTTTCATTTTTTCGGCGGCAATAAGAATACTGCCACTTCCGCCGAAAGGCTCCAATATCAGGTCATCGCGCTTAGTTAGCACCTTAATGTAGGGTATAAGTATTTCCAAAGGCTTAGTACCAAAGATTATCCCTTGTCCTGAAGACTTTTCGTCTGAGGCCTTGAAATCTATGAAGTCAGTCGGACAAATCTTCTTACCTTTCCTGTAGCTCTCCCAATGCGGTGATCCGCTTATGGCATATAAGGCGGTTTCGTACTCGTTTTGTAGTATCTCTTCCTCTGCTTCTAGATTAAGCTCAACATCTTTATGCGAGGTACCGATCATTGCGATATCATGTTTACTGAAAAATTTATATTTACCAGCGAATCCTTGCGTGCGATTAGGTAGATGCCACACAATCATGTTTTTAATTTTCCAATATTTTTCCATTTCACCCCAAATCGTTCGGATATTTTTCCAGTTTTCGTAACAGATGATATGAAAGTCTTCTTTAGCAACTTTGGCAACATTTGCCATCCACTTTTCAGTGAAGTCATCTGGTAAAACATCTGTTTCTAGATATCGCCTGTCTCTTTTATGTCCAAATCCTGTAACTGCGTCACCTTTCTTTTTCTTGCCTTTTAAATAGTCAAGAATGTAGGGCGGGTCAGTCAGGCAAAAGTTAGCTTTTTCACCTTTCATTAGTTTTAAGATGTCAGTCTCAATGGTGCTGTCTCCGCACATCAATTTTGATTCACCAAGCTGCCAAACATCACCCTTCTTGATTTCAATTTTTTGGATGTCTAATTTTTTTAATTCTTTTTCTAAGTCAAATTGTTCGGGTGTTTCGTCGATATCAAATATTTCATCAAGCATCTCACTATCAAATCCAGCATCAGCTAAAAACGACTCATCGAATTTAGCCAATAAATCTAGATCCCAGTCACCAGTTGCTTTGTTAAGTCTAATATTCAAATCTTGTTCTTTTTTGATGTCTGGAATATTTACGTAGATCACTGGCATTTCTTTGTAGTCTAGATTTTTTGCTATCTTTAGGCGGAAGTGTCCACCTATCACAATGTTTTCTCGACCTTTAGCACTATTTACGACAAGAGGGTCAACTATACCGTAGAGATTTAGGCTTTCGGTTAGTTGCGATATTGCAGACTCACTCCACTTACGTGGGTTATATGCCGAAGCTTTAAGTTGCTTAATTGGCACCTGCACAATTTTTAATGTTTGAATGTCTTTTGACATATTTTTAGCTTTAATAATAAAGGTTTATTTCGTAGGCAAGCAAAGACCTAAAATAAAAAGCTCGCAATACGGAATAAATAAAAAAATTGTACTAGTTCAATACAATTTTCAATACTATTTTTTTATTCCGTACCACGAGCTTTGAAAGTAGGTGATACTATTCAATAAATGATTTTTACGTAGGTTTTATTAAGTTGTTTTTAAATAGGTTTTTACAAATTTCAATACTAATAACATTATAGCGCAAGGCATTATAATTTGTCAAGAGTTTTAGCTAAATTGACAGAAGAGGCATAAAATGGCAAAATTATATTGATTATTGATATTTATTATTTTATGTCGGCTTTAAAAAGATTGTATCTTGCCCATAGTTTAACGGCAAAGAAATCAACTGATGACCCTGAAAAATTAAATGATATTATTAGGTCAGCAAATATTGATTTAAATCCGCATCAAGTAGAAGCGGCTATTTTTGCTTTTAAAAGCCCCCTTTCGAGAGGGGCTATTTTGGCTGATGAAGTTGGTTTAGGGAAAACCATTGAAGCAGGGTTAATCATCAATCAGTTATGGGTAGAAGGTAGTCAACATATTGTAATTTTAGTTCCTGCCTCCTTGAGAACTCAGTGGCAAGATGAATTAAGGGATCGTTTTTATTTAGATAGTATAATTCTAGATGGGCCATCTTTAAAGAAAATGCAGAAAGAAAGAGTTAAAACCAATCCATTACAAGATAGTGGAATTTATATTGCCTCTCATAATTTTGCTTACAGATATGATATTTATTTCAAGGAAATAGATTGGAGTTTGGTAGTTATTGATGAAGCTCATCGTTTAAGAAATGTTTGGCGAAAAAGTAATAAAACTGCAAAAAAAATTCGTGAAGTTATTAAGGGACTGCCTAAAATTTTATTAACTGCAACACCGTTACAGAATAATTTAATGGAATTATTTGGCTTAGCAAGTTTTATTGACGAAAATTATTTAGGTACAGATTATTCATTTAAAACTCTTTTTGTTCATCCTGTTACTCGATACAAAAAATATGATCGTTTGGACGAATTAAAAGAGAGATTGATGGGGAATATTGATAAAAGAACGGGAGATTATCAGGGTGGTATTTTAACTAGAACGTTAAGAAAACAAGTGAGGGGGTTTGTATCATTTACTAATCGTTACAGCATTACCGAGGATTTTAAACCTAACGATGATGAGATGGAGTTATATAATTCTGTTAGTGAATATTTGGCAAGGCCATTTTTAGCTTCAACTAAAGTACGACAAAGAAACATGATGGAATTAGTATATCGTAAAATTTTAGCTAGTTCATCGTTTGCAATTGCAGGAACATTGGGCCGAGTAGCAAATTTCTTAGCCAAAAGGTTACAGGAAGAATTTAAGATTTCCTATGAAGAAATTGTAGATATTGTTGATCTTTTTAAAAAAGATTTAGAAAATCAGCAGGGAAAAAAATTGCCAGTCATCAAACTAGATAAAATAGAAAAGAGTAAAGATTTAGCACAGGAGATTTTACCAGGTTTCAATGATTTAGAGCTTAATGCTACAAAAGTGGAAGAAGAGTCAGAAGATGCCGATGATTTAGGTGAAGATGAATTATTTGCTGATGAGCATAAAAAAATTGCTAAAAAAAGTTTAGCTCATGAATTTACTAAGGAGGAGATTATAAATGAGTTAAAGGATGTTTTGTCTTATTATTTCCTTGCCTCTACAATTTCTGTTAATCAAAAAAGCCAGGCTTTGGTTCGTGTCTTAGACAAGGTTTTTAAATATGCAGAAAAAAAGAATTGGCCGCAGAAGGCGGTAATTTTTACCGAATCAAGAAGAACACAGGATCATCTTGAAAAATTATTATTTGGTTTAGGGTATGAACTCGTTTTATTTAATGGCAGTAATGCTGGTAAAAAAGCAAAAGATATTTTTAAAGAGTGGGCGGAGGAGTTTCCTGCAGAAGCTGAAAGGGGGAGTAGAGGCATAAATTTAAGGAAAGCTCTTATATGGAAATTTCAACAGTTAAAAAAAGCAATATTGATTACTACAGAAGCGGGCGCAGAAGGGTTAAATTTACAATTTGCTAATATTGTTATAAATTATGATTTACCGTGGAATCCTCAACGCATTGAGCAGAGAATAGGTCGCTGTCATCGTTATGGACAAAAACTTGATGTTTTAGTTATTAATTTTTTAAACAAGAGAAACTATGCTGACCAGAGAGTTTATGAGCTTCTTAAAGAAAAAATAAAATTATTTGGTAATCTTTTTGATTTTACTGATAAGGTTTTAGGTACAGAGAGAATTACTGATGATGGCTATGAAGTTAGAGAGGTAGCCCTCGGTGCTTTAGGCGCAGGGTTAGATTTTGAAAGGAAGATTTTGGATATTTATCGTAATTGTCGTACTGAACAAGAAATTGAGAAAAGTTTTAAGCAGTTACAGCTAGAGTTGCAGGATGTTATTGAGGAAAAAATTGTTGATACTCAAAAGAAAGTGCTTCAGCATTTTGATCAAGAAGTTAGACAAAAATTGAAAATTAGAGATCGGATTCTGAAAGATTCATTAACAAAATTTGATAGCGACTTAAAGACATACTTACAAGTAATTTATGGTAACAGAATTAAATTTTTATCAGACAATATTTTTCAATACCAGGGTATAAAATATATTTTAGGCAAAGCAACAACCGAACAACGGGAATTGGGATATTTACCTGTTCATACGAATATAGACTTACTAAAATTTAATATAAAAAAGGACCGAGATATATCTGGAAAGTGGAATATTATCTTTGTACACCCAAAAGGCAAGGAGAGAAAGTCACATGAAGATTTTATTGGTAAGGAAGGGCAGTTAATAATCGATTTGTTGACTGCTAAAAGAAAGACTGTTAATAATGGTGATGAGATTTTTGAAAAAATTATAGTCAGTGCCATGTTTAATGATGGAGATAGCTGGAAAAAAATTGATATTGGGAGAGCAAAAAAGATTATGGATTTAAATATTATTAAGGAAAGTCGAATTACGGATCGCTTACGCGATGAGCTAATCGATTATGCCAAGCATAATACAAAAGAAAGAAAGAAAGAGATAACTGAAGAAAATGAAGAATATGTATTACAGGAGATTGATTTATTAAATAAATTTACGGAAGAAGCATTATTGAAACACCAAAATGAAATTCACGAACGAGAAAAAGGATTAAAGGATATGAATAAAAAACTTAAAGCCAGTAAAACAATGGGTTATCATGAAATTCAACAGGTTCAGGAGCAGATAAATAAAAAACAAAAAGAACTTCTTAAGGCACAAAAGAAATATTTTGAAGCGCAGGAAGCACAATTTAAGCAAAAAGATAACACTGTTGCTGGTTTAAGAAATAAACTTCAAATGAATTATGAAGTCAGAAGATTAGCCGAGATTAAATTTATTATCAAAAGATAAATATGAATAACGTAGCAATATTAAAATTAAACCAGGAAATTTTAAAAATAAAAGATAAGGCCACTGAACGTTCTTATTACCCGGTGATTTGTAATTTTTTAAAAGAATTTGCCGAAATTCAAAAGAAAAAGAATTTTTTTGCTACCGCCGAAGAGAGTTCGACTGTCATTAAAAAAGGAATTGGATTTCCTGATATTACCGCTAGACAAGGAAATCATTTAATTGGTTGGATTGAAATTAAGTTACCGAAAGATAATTTAAACAACGAAAAATTTAGTGATCAATTTGATAAGTATAAAGATGCTTTGGAGAATATTTTATTTACTAATTTACGTGAATGGCAATTATGGCAATGGGACGACAAGGGTAAAGCTACAAAAGTTAAGGAGATTATATTTGATATTTCCGATTTTGCCATTGGCGAAGAAGAGAAACTTGAAAATATTTTGATAGAGTTTTTTGAAGGCAGACCGTATGAGGCTAGGACACCAAAACAGTTAGCGTTAGCTTTAGCTAAGAAAACCAAACTATTAAGTAAACAAGTGGAAGAAGCATATAGTGAGGATGACAAAGATTCTGATTTAGTTAAATTAAAGAGTACTTTTGAAAAAACACTTATCCAAAATATTAGCGTTCACCAGTTTGCTAACATGGTGGCTGAAACCATGAGCTATTCTTTATTTTTGGCATTTTTAGAACACGTACATCGAGGAAACGGTACAGAATTAACATTAACTAATGCTATTGATTATCTACCGACTAATGTACCTATACTAGCTGATTTATATTCATTAGTTAATAAGGTTTCTAAAACAATTCCAACAATCCATCAGTCAATTTTTACGTTGATTGATCAATTAGAGTCATCTGACATGGATCGTATTTACAATAAACTAGTAGAACATAAGCCTGGTGAAGACCCAGTAATTCAGTTTTATGAGCCATTTTTGAAGGAATATGATCCAGTAGAGAGAGAATCACGTGGAGTATATTATACTCCGAAACCAGTAGTTGATTATATTGTGAGAAGTGTAGATTATATATTGAGAGATAAGTTTGGTAAAAATAAGGGGTTAGCAGATGATAGTGTTCATCTGCTTGATCCAGCAACAGGAACCGGCACTTTTTTAATGTCAGCAATTCAGGAGATTTATTCAAATATTAAAAAAGAAAATAAAACTTTGGGTGACGAGATAGTTGAAAAAGAATTTAATAATATTGTTGTAAATCACATTCTTAAACATTTTTATGGTTTTGAGTTACTTATAGCTCCATATGCTATTGCACATTTAAAATTAACTTTGTTGCTAGAAGATTTAGGATTCAATTTTGAAATTACAAAAAATGACGGTGATCCTGATAACGACCGTCTTAAAGTATATTTAGCCAATACTTTAGATGACCCAAATAAACCGCCGCAATTGGATTTACCAGGATATCATATAGCTGAGGAAACTAGCAAGGCCAATGAAGTGAAAAAAACGAAACCCATCATTGCTATATTAGGTAATCCTCCCTATTCAGGAATATCTTTAAATATGCAAGATTCTATGAGACAGTTAGTTGAGAGATATAAATTTATTGGTGAAGAAAGAATTAGAGAGAAGGGGGCTTTGCAGTTTGAAAAAAATCTTAATGATGATTATATAAAATTTATTAGTTTCGCACAATCACTAGTTGAAAAAAATAAATTTGGAGTGATAGCATTGATTACTAATAATGGTTATTTAGACAGCCCGACATTAAGAGGATTGAGATATAACTTATTGCAGAGTTTCGATAAATTATATTTTTTAAATTTATGTGGTAGCACCAAGAAGGGAAATAAAGATAAAAAAGGTGGTAAAGATGAAAGTGTGTTTAACATCCAATTAGGTACAGCCATAATGTTTTTAGTGAAGAATAAAACAAAACTTGGCAAAAAAGAAGTCTATTACTACGAAAAAACAGGTAGCAGGCTAGATAAGTTTGAATTTTTATTGCGTAACAATATTCAAACAGTCAAATGGAAAAAAATAGATCCAAAGGATGATAAATACTTTTTTGTTCCAATGGACGAGAAGAAAGAATCGGAATACAAAAAATATTATGATATTCAAAATATTTTTTGTAAAAAAAGCATAGGTATTATAACAGCTAGGGATAATTTTATTATTAATGAAGACAAGGGCAATTTGTTAGACAATGTTAATAGTTTCGGAAAAAATATTAATTTACCTAATGGCATTCTGTGTCAAAAATTGAATATTTCTCAAAAAAAAGGATGGAATATTGATAATGCTAAAAAAAGTTTTGCGGAGATTGAGGATATTGAAAATTACATTAAAAAAATAGCTTATAGGCCATTTGATAGCAGATACATTTTTTATCATAAGTCTTTAATTTGGGGCATGTCTCACCCAATCATGAAAAATTTTATTGTAGATGATAATAATAATGTGGGCATCATTCTTTGTAGGCAGGTCAATGAAGATTTCAGCCATATTTTTATTGCAAATAAATTAGTAGAATCATCTTATATTTCAAATAAAACAAAGGAAATAAATAATATTTTTCCTCTTTATATCTATGATGATAAAAATTCACAACAAGCCAGTTTACTAAGTAAGGTCGGAGTCAGGGTGCCAAATTTGAGTTCAAATTTTATTAAAAAATTTAGTAGCAAGTTGAAATTGAATTTTGTATCTGACGGTAAAGGTGATTTAAAGAAAATTTTCGGGCCAGAAGACATTTTTTATTATTCTTATGCTATTTTCCACTGCCCAACTTACCGCAGTAGGTACGCTGAGCAATTAAAAATTGATTTTCCTAGATTGCCTTTAATTTCTGATAAAAGATTATTTAAGATATTAGGTATTAAGGGTAATGAATTAGTAAATCTACATCTACTTGGCGAAAATCCTTTTGATAAATCTAAAACTATTTTTGACAGTCCTAGTAAATGGAATGTCAAAATTGGTGGAGAAAAGTCAGATAATATTGATGACTGGGAAGTTACAGAAGTTCGTTATAATGAAAAAGAAAAAAGAGTCTATATTAATAAGGCCAAGTATTTTGAAGGTATTGAAAAAGAAGTTTGGGAGTTTATGATTGGCGGTTATCAAGTATGCGAAAAATGGCTGAAGGACAGGAAGAAAGCCGAAAGGAGTATAAAGGATGAGCTGAAACATTATATGAAGATTATTGTTTCAATTAGGGAGACTATAAGAATTATGAAAGAAATTGATAAATTGATTCCCAAGTGGCCGATGGAGTAATTTAATATGTTTATTAAAAAATTATTAATAAAATGGCAATTAAACCGATAAAATTTTTTAAAGAAAAAAAAAGTTGGTCATTGGCTAAAGATAAAATATTAAGCTGGTATCTTGTACCATATTTATCTAAAGTAAAAAATTTAAGAAAACACATAGTTATAGTTGACGGCTTTGCTGGCACAGGTATATATGAAGATGGTAGTGAAGGATCACCTCTGATCATATGTAAAACAATTGAAAATTTAAAAAGTAAAGGCGTTAGAGCAACAGCAGTATTGATTGATTATGACAAGGTTTGTTATAGTGAACTTAAAAAAAACATAAAAGAATTTGAGACGAAGGAGATAGCTTTACCATTTTTAGGTGATTTTAATAGCTTAACACAAAAGATAGTAAGTGCTACCAAAGATTGCCCTACATTTTTTTATATAGACCCCTTTGGTATAAAGGGAATAGAATTTGAAAATCTTAAATTAATATTTGAGAAAGTTAATAAAATTTCAACAGAAATACTAATAAATTTTAATTACAAAGCCCTATTGAGAGAATATAAAATAAACACTATTTTGACTAATAAAGTTATGGGTGGTGATTATTATAGAGAAATTTTGGAAGACGACAAAATGTCTGATTTAGATAAGGAGGAAAAAATAATAGAAATGTATAAGGGAAAGTATAGAGAATTTTTTGAATATGTTGGTTCTTTTCCTGTTATGTATAAGGATGAGCAAATGGCGAAATATTATTTAATATTTGCTACTTCAAATTTTGATGGTTTTAAATTGATGAATGACGGAATGGGTAAAATATACAGAGAATTTTATTCAGCAGGTAGGCTTTTTCAATTTTTACCAAGCAACAAAAGAGATGAACAATTTCTTGAAAAATGGATTTTGGAATTGTTAAAAAATAAGTCAATAAATAGAGGTAAAATAAAAGAAATATCAATAAAAAAATATTTTTTGTGTTTCATGGAAAGTGATTATAACCAAATCATAAATAAATTACTAAAGGAAGAAAAAATTTATAGTGATACTGGTAAAATTCGTATCAATGACGATAACCTACTTGCTGTATCAAGCTAATAAAAAATGTTACAATATAAATATGCAAAGAATAACTAGAAAATCCTTACTTTATCAAAGTGGGGTAGAATATGCTGATTATTGTATAAACCACGTGGAAGGCTGTTCCCATGGTTGTAAATATCCTTGTTATGCGATGATGATGAAAAAAAGATGTGGTGTAATAAAGGATTATAAGGATTGGATTAAGCCTAAGATTGTTGTCAATGCTTTAGAATTGTTAGACAAAGAAATACCTAAACTCAAAGATAAAATAAGAGTAGTTCATCTTTGTTTCACCACTGATCCTTTCATGTATAAACAAAAACAAATTAGTGATTTAACTTTAAAAATAATTGAAAGATTGAATCAAGATAATATTCGGTGCACAGTATTAACTAAAGGCGTTTATCCAAGAGAATTAATTGATACAAAAAAGTATGGAGAAAACAATGAATACGCAATAACACTTGTTTCCTTGGATAATAAATTTAAAAATAATTTTGAACCAGGAAGTGCACCATATAAGTCTAGAATAAAATCTTTGCGATACCTCCATGATAATGGTTTAAATACTTGGGTGAGCATGGAACCTTATCCGACTCCTAATTTGTCACCAAAACAAAACTTATCTGAAATTTTAAAAGAGGTTAGTTTTGTAGATAAAATTATATTTGGAAAATTTAATTATAATGTGGATGTTTCCCAGTCAGTATATAAAGAAAGTAAAAAATTTTACGAATTATGTGCTGAACAAGTTATTTCATTTAGTAAGAAATATGGTATTGATTATCATATAAAAAATGGTACGAGAAAGAAGGATAGTAAGAAAACTGTAAAAATTTTCAAGAGCTATCCAACTATTAATAAGGTTGGAAGCTTAGAACAGGTTAAACTAAATATTTAGAAAAATATTGCGAGTTTTTTATTAAATCGTCAACTATGACGGTTTTTGTTATAATTATTATATGTATCGATATTGCGATTTAAAATATATCAAATTTTTTTAACGAGAACATATTATATGATCCTATCTAAATCAAATTATCTATTATATCTAAAACATCCTGCTTGGCTATGGCTTGAAAAGCACGACAAGAGTAAGTTGCCTGAGGTTGACGAGGATACACAGGCGATATTTGATGCAGGAAATTTATTTGAATCGTATGCAGAAAAACTTTTTCCAGACGGTGTTACCCTTGGATATAAAACTGATGGAGAGTTTGATTCTAGAAAATATAAAGCATTACCAGAGGAAACAAAACAAGCAATAGAAAATAATGTAAAAGTAATATTTCAGGGTCGTTTTGAAATTGATAGTACTACGTGCATATTTGATGTTTTAGAACGCAATGAAAATGGCACATACAATCTTTACGAAATTAAATCGAGTACTAAGGTTAAAAAAGAGCACGAGCATGACCTTGCATTCCAAACCATTGTTTTAGAGAAATCCGGATTGAAGATTGAAAATATTTTTGTTATTCATGTAAATAATGAGTATGTTAGAGACGGAGAAATTGACTATAAGGAAATAACTATCATTACAGAAGTTACGTCTGCAGTAAGAAGTAGGATAGAAGAGACGATTGTAAGCATAGAAGATGCCAAAGCAGTCATGGCATTAACAGATATGCCAGATCCATCACCGCGTCATACTGGGCTAGGGGCATATAGAGAATGGCTAGAGATTTATAAAATACTTAATCCTAATTTAGATAAATATAGTGTATTAAATCTTTCTAGTCCTGGCACAAAAAGAATTGGAGATTTTGAAGATGATGGCATAACAACTATTTCTGATATTCCAGACGATGCTAATCTTACAGTAAAACAGCGTCGTCAAGTGTCAGCGACTAAGAGCGGTAAAAGGTCAATTAATAAAAAGGAAATCAAAGCATTTTTAAAAGCTTTTCGTTTCCCACTTTATTTTTTAGATTATGAAACTCTCGCTGGGGTTATCCCAACTTACGATGGGGTGCGTCCGTATCAACAAATCCCATTTCAGTATTCTTTGCATGTATTAGAATCTCCTGATACTAAACTTGAGCATAAGGAATACCTGCATACAAAAAATACATTGCCAGTTGAACATCTTTTAAAAAAGCTAAAAAAAGATATTGGTACAAAAGGTTCGATTGTCGTATGGTATCAAAGTTTTGAAAAGTCATGCAATATGACAATGGCAGAATTTACACCTAAGTATAAAAATTTTTTAGTAGACATAAATGATCGGATTGTAGATTTAATGACCCCATTTGCAGAAGGGTGGTATGTTGATAAAGATTTTTTTGGAAGTGCTTCAATAAAAGATGTTATGCCAGTACTTATTCCTGATTTGAGTTATAAAGATTTACATATTCAAGGTGGAAACTCTGCACAACGTATCTGGATGGAAACGGTTATTAATGGAAAGAATCAAGATAATAAGAAACAAATCATGGATGACATGATAAAGTATTGTACACTTGATACTTTAGCTATGGTAAAAATTTATGAGGTTTTAAGAAAATCAATTTTATGAACAATAAAAACAAAAAATTAAAAAATAAAGAATATAAAGTCGAATACGTTTATAACCCTTCACTAGATGTTGAAAAAAAATTATTCAGAGCTTTAAGTATGTTAATTAACGAAGAAGATTTATATGCAACCACCTACAAAGCAAACAAAAGAAGACATTAAAAAAATCATCCCTAAAGCAGGGAATGATTGTGATTATTGTGCTTATATCAAAGCCATAAATAATAATACATAAATAGTTATGAGTATTAATTTTTGGTAATATCTGTTGTAATAGCCTTTCCTTATTAACTATATGAAGCATTTTGTTAAACTAAAAGCGACTATTAGAATTTCTGAATATTTCAAAGCAGAAACTGAGGTCGACGCTGTCATTTACCGTCGAGAGTTTGAACGTTATTATAAGGAATATCTGAAAACTAAAGATAGTACTAAATTAATTTTCACCTTTATTTTATTACAAATTTACGTTGAGTGTTTTTTACACCAAAATATGCGCAGGATTATTTGTATGGAGTTTAAACCACCTAGTGATGGAATTTGCACCACATGGCTTGAAGGAGAAAAGAAATCCGTGAAAGATAAAATTAATAACTTCGTCTCTCTTTTTCCTGGACTGGTGCCAACGGATACCCAGCAACTCGTTGATATCATAGAGGATGGATTTAAGAATTTGAGTGATATTCGTAATTTATTTGTGCATGGACATAAAGTTGCTGAATGGTCGGATTCAAAGAAAGCTAAAGAATCTTCTCCTGCTAAACAATTTCTCACTGCGACGCAGATTAAAAAGATTATAGCAGAAATTAATGCATTAGGAGGAGCATGGGATAAACTACTTGATTATATTTTACCTCAATGTAAGGCTTTGACGAGAATTGATAACTTTAAGTTTACCAAAATTTAGTTAGGTATAGTTATGAAATTAGATCAATGTCTCAAGGATAAATCTTATTACGAAGATCTTTACGACCAAATTACGGTAGATATATGTCGAGAAATTGAAAAATCACACAAGGATTACAAGCCACCAGTAGAAATGACAAAAAAGAATTCCAAGCAAGAGGTTATGAACGTTATGCAATACGCTCTTAATCTTAAGTTGTTTTTGACTACTGGTGATCGTTATTCAAAGAAAGAACATATAATTACCGAATGGATGGAACGCGACGAAGCCAAGGATAAATTATACGATTTAGCGCAAGCTCCTGAGGGTATATGTTGCTTTTCTTGCAACACTTTAATGACCGTAACACACAAGGATTTCTATGATTGGGGCTCAGAGGACAAGGATAGAGTTCTTTTTATGTATGACTGTCCGAATAAATGCTTACCCAGAAGGGCATTTTTTGATGATGGTGAGGAATGGAAACCAGAACCGCATCTTTGCCCTAAATGTAATATTGAGCTTGAAGCTTCTTCTAAACATACGGAAAATAAAATTATAACTACTGAAAAATGTACTAAATGTGATTACACAAACACAGATGAGCTTAACCTGACACATAAAAAAGAAAAGGTAGACAAGAATTTTGTGAAAGACCGAGTCAGATTTTGTTTAAGTGAAGAAGAAGGCAAAAAGTATATTGATTCAATGGACAATCTTGAGCAGTTAAAACAGTTGGCTGATAAAATTGAGGAACGAGAGAAAAACAAAACATTATACGATAAAGTAAATAAACTTAAAAAGCTAAATATTGCTGAACTTAAAACTACACTTGAGAAAACTTTAACCAAAGAACAATATTTAAACTTAGAATTTTCCCAACCTGAAATGTTAAAAGATGTGATTATTAATTTTACAGTGCAAGACAACAAAACTGGCAGAGAAGAGTACGACAGCAGAATGACGTTAAAAAAATTAATTCAGAAATTATTGATTGAGACTAATTGGAGATTGATGAGTGATGGTATAGATTATAGATTAGGAATTTTATCAGGTAGATTAAGAGGATATGAAAGGGAAGAGGATTTGTTAAAAATAATAATAAATAAAAAAATATGATTTATCCAATAAAAGAATGGGAAAGCACAAAACGAGGATATAAATTTGGAGAGCCAACGTTTTATTCAGCTCATCATCTTGGTGTTGACCATATAGTGCCAATCGGAACGTCTGTCTATGCCCCAGTTGATTGTGAAGTTACTCAGTCATTCAATGGCGTAGAGGGTGGTAATCAGGTCCATGTATCTTTTAATGATTCTGACTATGGCACTTTAATAATGAGGTGTATGCATCTTAGAGAGTTGGCTCCAAAGGGAAAATTTAAGGAAGGAAAAGTAATAGGTTACACTGGCAATACTGGAAAATATACTAAAGGTCCTCACCTGCATACTGATATAAGTAAGGGGGCTGTAAAGCTTAAAGAATTCGGCAATTTTATTGATCCAGAAAAGTACTTTTCAGATAGGATTAAGAACGTAGCCAATCATATGGTGACTTATAAAAAAAATGGTGAGCCAGCAATATATGTATTGGTTGGGGATATTTTAATACCCTTTGCTACTTCATTTGAGGTATATCAAAAAGAATTTGGAAATGCAAAACTAGTAACTTTATCAAGTATTGAATTCTCTAAATATAAGGTTTCACAGACAGTACAAATTTCTCCAAAAAATAATAAGTAATTACAATTTTTACCTAAAGGCAATAAAGAAAATTTATGAATAAAATTGAAGTATGTGAAAAAATAAAAAAATCAATACGTCATATTATAATTCAAGACCAGTCTAAGATATTAAGTTGTGGAACGGGAGCTGTTATAAGAGCCGACGGAATTTTAATAACAGCGAGGCACGTTATAGAAGAAGAGGGTCATGGTGTTTATAATGGCAAAATTACAGCTAAAGGTATTCAAACGGAGCTAATAGAATATATACCGGCGGTGGAAGGCCTTGAAATTAATATTAATCTTCCTGAGTATATCAACCCGATAAGTATTGATCTTACAATATTAAAACCCGTCAAACCTTTAAAGAATATCGATTTTATTCCTTTATGTGATGACTTAGCACAAGTTGGTACGGATGTTATAATGGGAGGATTCTCGGATGATATAAGTCTTCCACTAGATATTTTTGAAAAATTTAATGAAAAAAATCCAGAAATGGTAAAAGTAAAAAAAGCGATAGATAAACGATTCAAATATTATTTCAGACAATTGATGTTCAAACATGCGATAATCGGTAATATACAAAAGATTACATTTACTGAGATGGACGTTGTTGGCGCAAATTACTGGATTGATAATAATTTAACTTATGGCGGAAGTGGTGGGCCGCTAGTTAATCTAAATGGCGAATTGTTAGGTGTGATGTGTAAGAAAGCTTTTACAGAATCTAAAATGCCTGTACCAGAAAAATTACCGTCTGGCACTGGTATGGCGTTGTCTCACCATTTGATTAGTTGGTTATTAAGTAAGATATAAATTTTTTAAGTTTTGCAGAAATAATATATTACGCTACAGAAACTCAATGAAGTCAAAATGAGACACTAAAAAACACTTTTTATAGTGTCTCATTTGTCTCATTTACAGCCTCAAAAAGGTGACCGGTTCCCGTCAGGATCGACCCCTCAAAGACCCCTAAAACCCTTTAGTATTTTGGCTCTAGACCGGTATGGGGAGGAGGCTGACAGGTTCCTGGCGACCGGTTCCCGGTAAAAAGTTTGAAAATTAAAATATAGCGTAATAGAGCAAAAAATGAGCCATGTGCTCCGAGGTAGCTTGCGCCGGAGGCGCATCCGCCTCTGGCGGACAAAGCCGGAGGCGCATCCGCCTCTGGCGGACAAAGCCGGAGGCGCATCCGCCTCTGGCGGACAAATTGGTAGAGCAGCTTCGGCCGAAGGCCGACCAGCCTCCAGCTGGGGCTGTTAAAATAACCTAGTTAATTATGTTTACAGTATATGTCTTAATAAGTTTAAAGAATCATAAAAGATATATTGGTTATACTAGCAAGGATGAAACTGAAAGATTAAAAGATCATAATTTTGGAAGTAATAAATGGACAAGGTCAAATAAACCATTTAAGATAATCTATACAGAAAAATTTAATAACAAGACGGAAGCGATAAAAAGAGAAAAGTTTTTAAAGTCAGGACAAGGAAGAAAATATCTGGATAAAATATTAAAATAAAAATCCTGTACTCAGAGGTAGCTCAATTGGTAGAGCAGCTGACTGTTAATCAGCGGGTTGTGGGTTCGAGTCCCACCCTCTGAGTACAGGATTTTTTAGTTCATCAAGAGTAGTTTTCGTCGAAAGTGATTAAGTAATTTGTTTAGATCATTAATCAATTTCAGCCAAAGGTTGATCCGCCTCTGGAGGAGGTTGTCGGTTCTGCGCCAGAGGCGCACCCGCCTCCGGCGGGGAGTCCCTGCCCGACATGCCTGACGGCAGTAAGGCGGGCGGGCGACCCTCGGAGCGGATGGCTTATTTTAGTAGAAATTGTTGGTTCTACGCCAGAGGCGCACCAGCCTCTGGCTGGGAGTCCAGTTCCTAGTCGATTCGCTTATCTTAGCTTTTTTTCCTTTTTTCAAATATACTTTTTGATTTTTCAAATGTAGCTCAGTCTTTAGGCAAGTAAGTATTTCTCTTTTTTCATCCTTAGTTCCCTCGGTTAGTAAATACTTGGCGTATTCTTTAATGTCCACTTTGGGCATTTTTATTTTTACAGATAAACTTTTTGATTTTTAAGATATAATTCAGTCTTTAAATAATTTAGTATTTCTCGCTTTTCATCTCTCGTACCTTCTTGCAGTAAATACTTAGCATATTCTTTAATATCAATAGTTGGGGTTTTGATTTTATCCTGATTACTTATTTTCAAAATTTGACATATTATCTGTTATAATTTAAACTGTAAGTAATCATTAAAGATAACTATTGGTTCATACATATGAAAAAAACTTTGATTTTAGACATTTATAACTCAAGAAACAGTGTTTTTTCTATCAAGGACATTGCTTTGTTTTGGGGAGAATCTAATACCGAACTCGTTAAAATGAGACTATATCGTTATGTTAAAGCTGGCAAATTATACTCAATAAGGAAAGGACTTTATGCAAAAGATAAAAATTACGATAAATATGAATTGGCCACTAAAATCTATACACCTTCATACATTAGTTTTGAGACTGTTTTGGGTAGGGCAGGGGTTACCTTCCAGCATTACGGGCAAGTTTTTGTTGCCTCTTATTTAACCAGAAAGATAACCGTTGACGGGCAAATTTATTCTTATAGAAAAATAAAGGATTCGGTTTTGACTAACAACGCTGGCATTGAGCATAAAAACAATTATTCCATAACCACTCCCGAGAGAGCTTTCTTAGATGTGGTTTATTTAAACAAAAACTATCATTTTGATAATTTGTCTATTCTTGATTGGAATAAAGTTCTTGAAATTTTGCCTATTTATTCAAACAAAAGAATGGAAAAAGAAGTTAAAAGTTATCAAACCCGCCTTCGCTAAAGCTACGGCGGACAAAGAAAATATATGACATTAAACACAACAACCCATAAAAACATTTTGATTAGAATTTTAAAGGACATTTACTCGGACAGCTCGCTTGGCCCTCTTTTGGGTTTTAAGGGAGGCACAGCTGCGTATCTTTTTTATAATCTGGATCGTTTTTCTGTTGATCTTGATTTTGATTTACTGGACGAGACTAAAGAGCAGGAAGTTTTTGAAAAAGTGAAAAATATAGTCAAAGAATATGGCACTGTCAAAGAAAAAACAAACAAAAGACATACTTTCTTTATCCTGCTCTCTTATTCTGAAGAAGCCCAAAATGTTAAAGTTGAAATTAATAAAAGAAGTTTTGGATCGCAATTTGAGGTAAAAAATTATCTTGGCATATCAATGCTTGTTATGTTACGTGAAGATATGTTTGCCCATAAGCTGGTAGCCATGACCGAACGTGCCAAAACAGCCAATCGTGATATTTATGATGTTTATTTTTTTCTTAATAATAACTGGGGGATAAATAAAGAAATAGTGGCAAGAAGAACGAATATGAACTTTGCCGACTATTTAAAAAAATGCATAGAATTTGTAGAAAATGTTGCTGATCGAGGAATTTTATCTGGTATAGGCGAGTTGATAAACGAAAAGCAAAAAGCTTGGATTAAATTTAAGTTAAGAAAAAATATACTATTTTTATTAAAACTTATGTTAGAAAATGAAAAGTAAGTTTTTAAATATGCAACCATCATACGATTTAGACAAAATTAAATTTGCCACAGACGCGCCGACATTTGAGCGAGCAGTTGATTTGTATGAGAGCAGTAAAGTAACGCAGTTTAAAAAAGAATTAAATGGATTTTTTGCGACAGTATTAGGCACCCAGCCATATCGAGTTTATGTAGATGGACGACATTATGATCAAGGCGATTGTGAATGCTATCTTGGACAACATGATACGCTTTGTAAGCATATGGTGGCTGTAGCCATTTATGCGGTTATGAGCGGAAAAAAATTAAGCCAAGAAGATAAGGAAATAGTAATAAGCCCAGTATGTGGTGGTAAGCTAGGAGAATTAAATAAAGAAGAATTATCCGAGGCAAAAAAATCTATCACTTCAGCAATGAGATATATAAAATCATATACTGGTCCTTCTCGGACTTGGTTTGCTTATCAAAATTCTCTTAATGAAGGTTGCGCTCGCTTGTCAAAATTGGTTTCAGACTTGCCGGTAAGCGAACAAACAGCAAAATTATTAATTGATATGCTTTTACGGCTTGACAAGAAATTATGTCAGGGTGGAGTTGATGATTCAGATGGCACGGTTGGCGGATTTATTTACGAAACAGTTGAAATGCTTAAAGAGTATGCCAAACTTGATCCTACATGTATTTCTGTGTTTAAAAAACTTTGCGGGCAAGAAACTTGTTTTGGATGGGAAGAGGCATTGGTAAAAATGTTTGATGAGCAATAAAATTAATGTTAGAAGTCAAGTTTGAGATACAAAACACTCCTTTTTATAGTGACTCATTCCTGCCTACGCCTTCGTTTCACTCGTGCTTCGGCAGGCAGGTGTCTCATTTACATTCTCAAAAAGGTGACCCGACTACGCTCTTCCTCCTACGCTCTTTGAGCTTAGTCGGGTAAGACCGGTTCCAGTCAGTATCGACCCCTTAAAGACCCCTAAAACCCTTTAGTATTTTGGCTCTATACCGGTATGGGGAGCGGATGGCTTATTTTAGTAGAAATTATTGATATTGTAGAATAAAAAGTTGATAGTTGACAGTTAACTATCAACTATATATAATAAAAAAAGTTCCTAGTATACTAGGAACTAGGAACTTAATAGTATTTATATTAAATGAAAACATCTCAAAAAATAATTGAATATATTAATAAAAGTGGTCAAGTTACAGCAAAAGATTTAACAGATTTTTTAGATATAAGCGATCGGGCAGTCAGAAAGCAGTTAAAAAGTCTTTACCAAAAAAATATTTTGACTAAAATCGGGAAACCTCCGAAAGTTTTTTATTCAATAAAGAAAAAAACGCAGGATAGTAAGATCGATATTGATACTAAAGTTAAGAAATTTATTGATGATAATTATTTGATAATCACACCGAGAGGGGAACAAAAGATTGGGCTTGAGGGATTTGTTTATTGGTGTCAAAAAAATAATCTTGAAGTTTCAAAAACAGCTGAAGATTACATCAAGACTTTTAACAAATATAGTCAGTTTAAAAAAGAAGGGTTAATCAACGGATTGAAAAAATTCAAAAGTACTTTCAAACAAGTGTATCTGGATAAACTATATTATATAGATTTTTATAGTATTGAAAGATTTGGAAAAACAAAACTTGGACAAATGCTTCTTTATGGGAAACAGAGTGGAAACAAACAATTGATAAAAGAAATAGTTAAAGACATCAAACCGGAGATTGAAAAGATTATTAAAAAAAATCATATTAATGCGGTTGGTTTTATACCCTGGACAGTCAAACGTGAAACTCAATTTATGAAAGAATTTGAAAAAGGATTGAATTTAAATGTAAAAAATATATCAATTGAGAAGATAAAGACTGAAGTAATAGTGCCACAAAAAACATTGCCGAAATTAAACGATCGAGTTGAAAATGTAGCAAATACTATAGTTGTAAATGAACAAGGTCAATATAATAATATTTTATTAATAGATGATGCAGTTGGTTCTGGAGCAACATTAAACGAAACAGCTAAACAGATAAAAGAAAAAGGTATTGGAAAAAAAGTAATAGGACTCTCAATCACAGGAAGTTTCAAGGGTTTTGATGTTATCAGCGAGGTGTAGTTGATAGTATGAATATAATCATAAAAGGAAAACCAAAGCCAGGCTCTCAACGAGGCAAAAAGATTGGTTTTCCTACAATTAACCTTTCTGTCGATCAAGAAATTAAAAAAGATGATTGGGGAGTGTATTTTTCCTATATATATTTTGATAGAAAAAAACTTCCGTCCGTTAGTCACTTAGGACCAATTGTGACATTTGATGAAACTGAAGTGAAATGCGAAACTCACATAATCAGTTGGCGGCAAGATGTTTCGCCAGAAAAAGTTAAGGTAAAATTATTTAAAAAAATTAGAGGTATAAAAAAATTTAAAAATTCAGATGAGTTAGTAATACAAATTACAGATGACATAAAGAGGGCAAGAAGATATTTTAAGATATAGACCCACCTACGTAATGTTGACTTTGGTGGGTAGACAAAATTTTCAGTTGTGATATAATGGTTGTAGATAATTAAATTTGTCGCAAGAAGCGATTCCTTACAGAATCGTTTTTAATTTTTTCAAATCAATATGAACAAATTACAAAAAATTGGACCTCTCTTTGTCATCGTAGCTGCATTTTTGTGGGCTTTAGATGGTATTGTTTTGCGTCCGGAGCTATATTCGTTGTCAGTACCATTAGTAGTATTTGTTGAACACGCGTTGGCTTTTTTAATTATGACCCCTCTTTTGTTATATGAAATAAAAGAACTGAAAAAAATGAAAAAAGGGGATTGGGGAGCTTTTTTATGGGTAGCAATTTTTGGCGGTGCAATTGGTACAATGTTTATTACTAAAGCTTTGTTTTATGTTCATTTTGTTAATTTATCAATAGTCATATTATTACAAAAACTCCAACCGGTTTTTGCCTTACTTTTAGCAGCATTCATTCTAAAAGAAAAATTACCGAAGAAGTTTTTCTATTATGCAGTAGCTGCAATTATTGGTGGATATTTGGTAACCTTTGGATTAAACCAGCCAGAATTTTCAACAGGCAACAAAACCTTTATAGCGGCTTTATTTGCTTTGGGTGCTGCTTTTGCATTTGGTTCTGCCACGGTGTTTGGCAAGAGAGGACTCCAAAATATCAATTTTAGAGTGGGAACATATCTTAGATTTGGCTTGACGACTCTTGTGATGTTTTTTATCACAGCAGCTGTAGGTGATTTATCCACAATCAATCAAATAACACAAAGGCAGTTAATCACTTTTTTAATTATTGTTTTTTCCTCTGGCGGATTAGCAATTTTTTTGTATTACTACGGTCTAAAATGGATTACTGCTTCTGTTTCAACAATATGTGAACTTGCATTTCCGCTTTCTGCAATTTTACTTGAATTTTTAATACGAGGCAATGCTTTGAGCCTTGCACAATGGGCTGGTGCTGCATTGATGATTTATGCAATGTATAAGGTTTCCAAAGTACAAGCAAAATTGGAATAAAATATAAATTTAACAAAACAGCATTGTTGTTTGGAATGCTGTTTTATGTTATAATTTAGCTATACACCCCGTAAATTATATGGGCAATTTTGTGTATAAGTAGAGTAGTTTTTTATAAATCTTTTGTCACAAAATCAGCTGTTTCTGGATGGATAATTACGGGGCAGTAAGGCAAAAATAATTGGCTAAATATTTATGGTTTGGAGACAAATACTCGAAGTGTTATTTCATTTTATTGATAATTTAAAAGATTTGTATAAATCTTAATTTTAAAGTCCTTTATGGACTTATTTTATGTCCGAGGAGGTAAAGCAAAAAATAAAAACATCAAAAAAAATTCTTATCATAGAGGATGACAAATTTTTAGCTAAGATGCTTACAAAAATGTTGGAATCGCATGGCTATGAAATTGTTGTAGCTAGTTCTGGCAGGGAAGGACTTCTTAAAGCTTCTACCGAAGAACCAAAATTAGTATTGCTAGATATAATTTTGCCTGATATTGACGGTTTTGATATTTTAGAAACTATTAAAACAGATGATAAAACTAAAAAAACACCAGTAATCATTTTATCAAACCTAGGTCAACAAGAAGATATCCAACAAGGCAAGAATTTAGGAGCACAAGACTACTTAGTTAAAAGTGAAATTAAGCTTGACCAAGTTGTCGATAAAGTAAGGAAGTATTTGCCAGTGGTCAAGTAACAATGTACAAGGTACAAGTGACAAGTTTTATCAAATTTATAATATTAGTAAATAATTCGTAATTTGTAACAAATGTTAATTTCTAACGAAAAAATAAAAGCATTAGTATCAGATTTAGATTTAGTTGATAAAAAGCAACTTGAGTCGTTGTACATCTTGGCTAAAGAAGAGAAAAAATCTTTGGCTAAATTGTTAGTAGAAAAAGATGTAGTAGAAGATGCACAATTAGGTCAGTTAATAGCAAGAGCTGTTGGCTATGATTTTATTGATTTAAATAAAGTTGAGATCGATGACGAAGTATTAAAAATTGTACCAGAAGTAGTTGCACGAAAACAAAAAATTATTGCCTTTGGTCGAGATAAGGATGGTATTAAATTGGCTATGGCTAATCCAAAAAATTTAGAAATTATTAGTTTATTAGAAAAGAAAACTGGTCAAGAAATTGTTCCTTTTTATTCAACAGAACGTATTATTAGAACAGCACTAGTAAAATATCAACAAGAAATTCAAGAAGAATTTTCCAAAGTAATAAACGAAAATATTTCGCAAGCAAAAGAAGGAGCGAAAGCAGAAGATATCCCAGTCATCAAAATAGTTGATAGTATAATCAATCATGGTTACGAAAATAAAGCATCAGACATCCACATAGAGCCTTCAGATGAAAGAACCCTGGTCCGTTTTAGAATTGATGGCATCTTGCACGATATAATTAAAATTCCTTCGGAGGTTCATGAGTTATTGATTACTCGAATAAAAATTATGGCCAAGCTTAGAACCGACGAACATCAGGCTGCTCAAGATGGAAAAATCAGTATGAAGCTAGAATCTGGAGAAAAAATCGATGTTAGAGTTTCTATTGTGCCAATTGTCGATGGAGAAAAAATTGTCATGAGGCTACTTTCAGAAAAAAGTAGACAATTTAGCTTAGAGACACTGGGTTTTTCTGATGTAGATTTAAATAAGGTGAAAAAAGTTATGAAGTTGCCTTATGGCATGATTCTCTCCACCGGGCCTACTGGATCTGGAAAAACTACAACCCTATACTCAATTATCAAAATTTTAAATAGTCGCGAAATTAATGTTTCGACCATCGAAGACCCAGTAGAATACGACATGGATGACGTCAATCAGATTCAAGTTAATCAAAAAACAGAATTAACTTTTGCCAAAGGTCTTAAAAGTATTTTACGTCAAGATCCAGATATAATAATGGTGGGAGAAATTCGAGATGAAGATACTGCGGGTATTGCTATTAACGCTGCCATGACTGGCCACTTAGTTCTTTCTACAGTACATACTAATGACGCTCCAACAACATTACCTCGGTTGCTTGATATGGATATAGAACCATTTTTGATAGCTTCGACAGTCAACATTGTTATTGCTCAAAGACTAATACGAAAAATATGTACTCAATGTGTAGTTTCGGAAAGCTTAAGCCGTGATGAGCTAAAAAAGCGCCTTCCACTAAAAGATTTTGACCAACATTTTAGTACGGACAAAAAAACCATTAGAATTTATCATGGCAAGGGATGTGGGGTTTGCAGTGGTACGGGATATAAAGGACGCGTTGGAATTTTTGAAGTTATGCCAGTTTCGGAAACAATAAAAAGTTTAATTATGCAACGAGTAGATGCCAGTGTAATAAGAAAGCAGGCAAGAGAAGAAGGAATGAAAACTATGATGGAAGATGGTATCGAAAAAATTATTGCTGGCATGACAACTATCGAAGAATTATTAAGAGCCACACGTGAGTAATGATCAAGTCACAATGAACAAGGTACAAAGTACAATTAATTATTTATCAACATGAAATTTTTTTATACTGCAACAAAAGGTGATGGCTCAGTTGTTAAAGAAAGCATCACAGCATCAAACATCAATGAAGCCACAAGAATATTACTTGGCCAAGGTCTATACGTAAAAAAAATTTCAAAGGGACGTGCAACATCAATAAATAAAATTTCAATTATAGGAGGAGTTTCTTTAGTTGATAAAATTTTATTTGCCAAACATTTAGCTACTATGCTTAAGTCTGGCATTACACTTTCGGAAGGTCTAAAAGTTATCGAAGAGCAAACTACTTCCCCAAGGTTTAAAAAAATTGTTGCTAATATTTTAGCTCAAACTAGAACTGGCCAAAAATTATCTACAGCATTGAGGAGCTACCCGCGAGTATTTGATACACTTGTTGTCAACATGATAAGTGTTGGAGAAGAAAGCGGCACACTAGAAAAAAATTTAGAATATCTAGCATCAGATTTAGAAGAAAGACATGAACTAAAAAAATCGATAATGGCTGCTAGTATGTACCCCGCTATTGTACTGATAGCAGTTTTTGGTTTACTGCTACTTTTAGCATATTTTGTTTTACCAAAAATTACCCAACTTTTTAAGACATTAAAATTTGAGCTTCCCTTAAGTACAAAAATACTTCTTTTTATATCAGAGATGTTTAGTAATTATGGAAAAATAATATTGGCTGCTGCAGTTTTGATACCAATTCTGATTTACTTAATTTCTCGAACAAAATTCATTAAACCAATTTGGCACACAATTTTATTAAAAATTCCAATTCTAGGAAAAATTATTATTGAATATAACTTATCAATTATTTGCAGAACTTTTGCCATATTACTTAAAAGCGGAATTACTGTAGATAGTTCACTAATTATTATTACTGACACATTAAAGAATCAAGTGTATAAAAAAAAGTTACACATAAGCGTAAAAGGAATACAAACAGGTAAGCATTTTTCTGATGTGTTAACTAGTTTTAAACAATCAAAACGTAGTCCAATTTTTCCGCTACTAGCCATAAAAATGATCAACGTAGGAGAACGTAGTGGTCAATTAGAAGAATCATTAAATTATTTAGCAGAATATTACGAAGAAGAAGTTAATGATACCACTAAAAATTTAACCACCATTTTAGAGCCGTTACTGTTATTGTTTGTAGGTTTGCTAGTTGGTTTTGTTGCGATTTCTGTAATCACGCCAATATATCAAGTGACCGGCAGGTTTGGAAGTTAAATATAAACTTATGAGAGGTTTTACATTAATTGAGCTTATCATTGTCGTGGCAATTATTATGCTTTTAGGTGCACTGAGTGTGCCTTTTTTTCAATCCTTTCAGGTTTCATCTGGACTGTATACTTTTACTGATGAAGTCAGCCGAATTGTTCGCTATGCCCAGGTGTCTGCAATAAATGGACAGAATAATGATGATTGGGGAGTTTATTTTAATGAAAGCAATAAAGAATACACAATTTATAAGGGCAGTAATTATGCGTTAAGAGATACAAATTTTGATTTAGTTTTTGAATATAGAGAAATTTTCAGCATTAGCACAGATTTTGTAAATGATGAAATAATTTTTTCTCAATATCAAGGTTTACCACAATCTTCTGGAACCATAACAATCACGAGCGTAAATAACAACACATATCAAATTGATATTAGTAATATAGGTTTAATCAATGTTTCATATTAAATCACAAAAATTATTGGGTGCTTCTTTAGTTGAAGTAATTTTAGCTATCGCAATTTTTTCTTTAGTCGCCACTGCGATAATTGGGTTGGTGTCTGGTGTTTTTGTTACTCAAGCGCAGGCGGGGCAACAAGTATTAGCACAAGTATATGCAGAAGAAGGGATTGAAGCAGCTAGAGCCATCCGTCGACGCGCGTGGAATTTGTTAGCAAATAATAGTTATGGTTTGGATAATTCACCTGGATATTGGGAATGGAGTAGTGCGCCGGAAATGATAGGAGATTATACTCGAGTGATAACGGTCGAAGATGTTTGTAGAGATGTTGCTGGTGATATTGCTGATTGCCCAGCAGTTTCTATCGATCTTCAAACAAAAAAAATTACGTCGCAAGTTACTTGGGAAGCGATTACTGTCATAACTAATAATGTAACCTTGATAACTTATCTAACAAACTGGCAATCCAAGGATTGGAATCAATCAGACTGGTCAGGTGGGTCTGGTCAATTAATATGGTCTGATCCAAGTAGATATTGGACTGATGACGGCAATATTGATTTTTCTTCAGCAGGAATAATAAGACTGGCTGGAAGTAGTGGCAGCGGAACATTTTCTCGGGAGTGGCCATTTGATGCGCCAGCCAATTATTCTTACGATACGGATGCAATAGAAGTAGTGAATAGTTTTGGACAACTCAAACAACAAAGCGGAACTGCTAGCGGTCAAACAGTTAATGCAGGTTTTGATAATTATGTAACCACGCCTTATGATTGGACATTTACTACTCCAGCAGACTATATATACGACCCAGTCAAAATAGAGGTAGCATCAGATACTGCAAGATTAATTGCTTCAACCTCCATCGGTTCTGTTTTAGATACTTTAGAATTTGATCTTGCCCAAGGGTCCGATCCAGATATAATTCATATTGCAAATGATATTTATGCCATCGCATATCGCGGCCCGGGTTCAGATGGTTTTGTAAAGACTGTTCAAATTGATTCAGACGGCATTATGCCGCCAACAACAATTGATAGTTTGGAATTTGATAGTAGTAATGGCTATACCCCAAGTATTATTAATGTAGCAGGAAATGTTTATGCTATAGCTTATCGTGGCACAGGAGCAGATGGTTTTATTAAAACAATAGGAATTGATTCAGCAGGTAATATTACAAATTCGATTATTGATAGTTATGAATACGATACAGGTAGTGGATATTGGCCTGATTTAATCCAAATTTCAAGTGATGTTTTTGCTATTGCATATCAGGGCGTGGGTAATGATGGTTTTATTAAAACAATACAAATTGATTTAGTGGGAAATATTACAAAAAGCGTAGTAGACAGTTATGAATACAACACCAGCCAGGGAAGTGAACCAGATATAATCAATGTTTCCGGAGATATTTATGCGGTCGCGCATAGAGGTGCTGGTTCAGATGGATTTATCAGCACAGTGTCAATTGATTCAATGGGCAATATTGGTACGGTAATTGATACGTTAGAATATGATACAGTAAATGGTTATGAACCAGATATAATTCATGTTTCTGGGGACGTCTATGCCCTGGCATATCGTGGAACAGGTTCGGATGGTTTTTTAGTTACCATGACAATAGATTCTTTAGGCAATGTCGGCGACACAGTTATTGATACCATTGAATTTGATCCAATATACGGAGGAATGCCAGATATAATAAATATTTCCGGTGATAATTATGCACTTGTTTATCGTGGGCCAAATGACGATGGTTTTATTAGTATCTTAAATATTCAGAATGATGGCCAGATCGCTGATAGTGTAGTAGACACGTTGGAATTTGATACAGGATCAGGTATATACCCAAAAATTATCAATGTAGGTACAAATATATTCGCAATTCCATATCAAGGGCCAGGATCAGACGGCTTCCTCAAAACTATCGAATTTTTAGCAGGCTATGATACTGGGCTACCAACTATTTATCCAAACACGTCATTTGTAGCCACTGGCATTACTACTTGGTCAACATTTACAGAAACTGCAATAAAAAATGGTGGGGAGATATATTATCAACTTTCAGATGATGATGGTACAACTTGGTATTGGTGGGATGGCGGTGCGTGGGCAGTAGCTGGTGCTTCTGATTACAACACAGCAACAGAAGTCAACACTAATATATCTTCATTTAGTATTACCAATGAGCAAATAATGTTTATGGCGTTTTTAGAAAGTGATGGTACTCAAGAGGTTCAATTAGATAATGTCCAGATTAGTTCTACGGTTTTTGAAGGCTGGAGTTATTATGATTGGGATTGGCAAGGTGATGAAGTTGACCCAAGTGGCAATGTACAAACAACGGGTGGTAATCCTGATGAATGGGTTGATATTTATTTTCCTCTAGGCAGAAGAGATGAAATTGGTGGTTTTTGGCAGCAAAGTTTTACAACAACAGTTGGTAATTTAGATACAGCAACACTTGATTTTGATTGGCGTGTACCACAGTATCCTAATAGTCCAAATTCATTTGATATTTATGTTTTTATTGATTCTGTTCCAGGCGCACCAGTAATTGGTACCGAGGTTCACACAGAATCAATTTCTGGTGGTACCGCCTGGGCAACTGTTAATTTAGTTGATGTTACTTCGAGCTTATCAACAACTGGAACATATTACTTAAAACTGGCAACATGGCTTGAAACACCAAATCAAAACAGAGGACCGTTTCAAGTTGGTTTTGATAATGCTCAGCTTTCTTGGTCTAAAGCTTTATCTGGCTATCCTGATGATAGTCCAACCATACAACCAATTGCTTCGTACCAACCAGTAGAAATTACTTCTTGGACTGCATTTTCAGAAGTAGCAAATAAAAACGGTGGAGAGATTTATTACCAACTTTCTGATGACGACGGCACAACTTGGTATTGGTGGGATGGGGGAACCTGGGTGGCAGCAGTCAGCTCAACAGATTACAACACTGCAACCGAAGTTAATAATAATATTTCGGAATTTCCAGTTGATAATTTAAGAATTTTATTTAAAGCATTCTTAGTAGGAGATGGCACACAGCAAGTACAACTGGATACTATTACAATAGAAGGTGAAAATGTTACTTTAACAATGGAAGTTGGACAAGTAACAACTGATCACCAATGGATAACCGTCAATACCTTAAACACTTACACTAAGCCGGTTATTGTGGCAAATTATTACGAAGCAGCCAATACAAGCGCAGCTTCTGTCAGGGTGGCAAATGTCGGTAGCAATAGTTTCGACATTAAATTACAAAATCCAACAGATAGCATTTTAGACCAAGATGTTATAAGTTATATGGTGATTGAGGAAGGAGCTTGGGATATTGGTAGTGCAATTATCGAAGCGCATCAATATGATACATCAACCGTTGCTTATCGTGGCAATTGGATAGGAGATTCAAAAACTTACGACAACACGTTTGCAGTCGACCCAATCATTTTACATCAAGTAATGTCAAACAACGATCCAAATTGGGTTACTACGTGGGTTTCGCGTACAGGCGCACGGAGCAGTCCGCCCGACACAGCTGGCTTTCAAATTGCTATGAACTGCACAGAAGCTTGCACGAGTCATGCGCTGCCAGAAACAATTGGTTGGGTAGCAATAGAAACGAATGTAACAGATATTGTAGAAGGTGTAGCTTTTGAAACCCAGAGAACGCCCGATTCCGTTAGAGGACACGACAACGGTTGTTATACTTATAATTTTAATAATGCATATAGTGGAACGCCAATTGTCATACCTACTCAACTCGAAATGGATGGTAATGATGGTGCCTGGGGTTTGATGTGTAATCTAACAAATACTCTTGTGGGTTTGCACTCAGAAGAAGACCAGGTTGGTGATAGCGAGAGAGCACATGCAACAGAAACTTTTGGTTTTATAGCATTTGCTAATAGTTTTCGAGTTGATGGAAGTGGGGGTGCATCAGGATATGCTAATTATGGTGAGTTTGAATCGTCAGCTTTTAATACTAGTAGTGTCAGTAGTTTTAATTTGATTAACTGGTCAGAGACTTTACCGATAGTAAATCCAGAAAATTATGATATTCAAATACAGATTGCCACTGCGCCAGATTCTGGCGGAGTACCAGGTGTTTGGAGTGCTTGGACAGGAATTGCTGGTGCAGCAACATATTATACAGATCCAAACGAAACATTAATACCATTGATAAGCGGTCATAATGATGATCAATGGGTAAAATATAAAGTAGAATTTAGCGGGGATGGTGTTGATACACCAATTCTTGATGAAATAAATATAAATTACACGCCATGAGAAAACAATTTACAATTAACAATTTACAATTAACAAACAAAGGTTTTACTTTAATTGAGTTGATTATCTATATCGCGATAGTATCAATAATTCTTGTTTCGATTACTTATTTAATTTTGGATGTGTTGGGAAGTCAAACAAAATCATATGCTCATCTAGAAATTGAACAAAATTTAAGATTTATAAAACAAACCATGTCAGCAGATGTAAAGTCAGCACAAGACATTAATACACTTACCGCTACAAGTTTGATATTAGAAAATGGAGTGGATGATATTACTTACACCTTTGATACAGTAGAAAACAAAATTACCAGACAAGTAGGCTCTCTACCTGCAGAAGACATAACTACCAACGAAGTAGTGGTCATTGGAAATTTTTCAAACCTTAGTTATTTGAGCCGTAGTAGAAATATACGAGTTCATTTAGATATTACTTATTTAAATCCTAGTGATCTTGCTGATTATCGTGCAAATTTGATTGCTGATCTTACATTAACTTTAAGAGGCAGGCGTTAATATGAAACATCATACCAATCAAAATGGATATATTGCATTAATCTCCATGTTAATTGTTGCAGGAGTAACACTGACTATTAGTATTGCTGTAAGTTTACGTAGTATAGAAGAATTACAGATGAGTTTTTCAACCAGCCAGGCAGCGCGCAGTACTAGTTTATCAGATGCGTGCTTAGAAGAGGGGCTTAACCGTTTGAGAAAAAATTGGTCTAGTTATAGTGGTAGTTTATCAATTGACGGTAATTTGTGTATAATAAATACAGTAGTAAACAATGGTACGGCCAGTGTCGAAGCAATTGGCACAATTGATATTTATCAACAGAAAAGTTATATTGAAATTAATCGCGTTGATAATGCGTTAGAAGTAACTAATTGGCAACATTATTAGTCTATGATATTTAGTAAAAAATTTGGTCTTGATATTTCAGACAATTCCATTGAAGTTATGGAATTGAAAAAGATGTTTGGCAAAATAAGTCTTGTTTCTTATGGTCGAACAAAATTAGAAGGAGAAGTGGTAAAAGATGGAGTTATTAAAAAACCAGAAGTTTTGGAAAAGTATTTAAAAGAAGTTTTACAACAAGCAAAGCCAAAACCCATAACTGCTAAAGAATGTGTTTTATCGTTGCCGGAATCAAAGATTTATACTCATGTGTTTAAGATGCCGGCAAATCTTGATAATGATCAAATTAAAAATTCTTTACCTTACGAAGCAGAAAAAGTTATTCCATTTTCTACCAAAGAAATATTTTTTGATTTTAAAGTACTAGGTAAAGAAAAAAATCAACAAAATATTTTTTACGCTGCAACCGAATATAATGTTATTGAAAGTTACAATCAAGTTCTAAAAAAAATCGGAGTCAAACCAATTGTCTTTGAACTTGAATCGGTAAGTACTGCGCGTTCGTTAATTCGTGGCAAAGATATAAAATCACCAGTTATGGTAATGGACATTGGAGCACGAAGTACAAATTTAAGTATTTCTTATAACGGAGCAATTCATATTAGCAGAATTATCAATGTAGCAGGTAATCATTTTACCAGAGTTATTGCTAAAGAATTTGGGCTAACAGAAGAAGAAGCAGAAAAGAAAAAAGCCAAGGCTGGCTTTGACCCAACCCACGAAGAAGCAAAAATTGTATTTTTATTACAAAAACAATTTGTTAGAATTATCAAGGAATCACAAGAAGTAATAAATTATTTTAATGATACAACCCAACTAAAAGTAGAAAAAATTATTTTAACTGGAGGTTCGTCTCAGCTACCAAAGCTAGATGAATATTTAGCAGAAAATTTATCATTACCAGTTGAAGTAGGTAAGCCAATTTCTGGATCTAAATTAAAAAATAAAAGTGTATTTACTAAACAAGAAACTCTGTATGCTAATGTTACGGGCTTAGCTTTGAGAGCAGCTAGTTCAAAAATAAATAATAAGGATTTGAATTTAAATTCCATCCAAGTTAAAAAATTGCAAATTGTACCTGCTAAAACAGAAAAGAAACAATGGAAAAAAATATATGTAAGTGCCGGCATTTTTATTTTGTTGGCAATGTTTTTAGGTTTATTATTACTGGTTATCCAACGAGGAATGTTTATGTTTAAGCCGCCAGAATTTCAAAAAGTCAATATTGAAGTAGATGAAGCTTTATTAGAACAATTCAGAGAAGGGGAAGAAGAAAAAACAATCAAACAAGTCCAGCTACCAAGACTTTTCATATCAGATCAAGTTCAGCAATTGAATGTTAGAAGCGGTCCTGGGTATAATTTTGGAGTTATTGACCAAGTTGCCTCTGGTGATGAATTTGATGTTATTAAAGAAGAAAACGGATGGTATAAAATTGAAATTTCTCAAAACATAGAAGGCTGGGTGGTTGGTGATTTTGTTGAAATACAATAGTTTTTATATGTTTTATTTTGTGTTATAATTAATCATATTGTGGATAAAATAAATTGTTAATTATGAAAAATAAAAAAGCTTTTACTTTAATTGAATTGTTAATTGTTATAGCTATTATTGCAATTTTAGCAGCAATTGTTTATGTTGCGGTCGATCCCGCACGTAGAATGGCAGAATCAAGAAACGCAACACGATGGAGTGAAGTTAATTCAATTCTTAATGCAGTTTTGAAATATACATCAGATAATCAGGGAGGATTACCAGCAAATTTAGCAGGTGCGGCAGCCAATAATTATTTTGTATTAGGTACTTCAAGTACTGGATGCAATCTTGAATGCGGTGCGCAGATAACTGCAACAGCATGTTTAAATCTAGAAAGTAATCTAGTAGATAATTATATTTCGCAAATCCCAACTGATCCTAGTTCTGGAACGAGTTTGAACACAGATTATTATATTATGAGAACAGCTAATAACAGAATAACAGTTGGTGCTTGCGATCCCGAAAGAAGCGCAGTGATAAGTGTACAACGTTAAATAATTAAATAATATAAATATATGAAAAACAAAAGCCTTTCGATAAATTCAAGACGTCGAGGTTTTACGCTAATTGAATTGCTGATTGTAATTGGTATCATAGCAATTTTAGCAGCTATTATTTATGTTGCGGTCGATCCCGCACGTAGATTAGCAGAAGCTAGAAATGCTGATCGTTGGTCATCTGCCAACTCAATTTTAAATGGTGTGCTTAAGTTTACGGTTGATAAAGCTGGCAGCTTGCCTACAAATCTGGACACCGCAACGGCAGGACTTTATTATGTCTTAGGAACAGCAGCTTCTGGGTGTGACGCCACATGTACTGCTCAAACAACACAAGCAGCTTGTTTAGACTTAAGTGGTGATTTGGTTGATGAATATTTAACATCAATGCCAATTGATCCAAGTACAGGAACAGCAGCTAATACCGATTATTACATCATGAAATCTGCTGGTGGTAGAATAACTGCAGGTGCATGCGACCCAGAAAGAAGTGCAGTAATTAGTGTTTCAAGATAAAATTTATTGAACATAATAAAAACCCTCGTTATTTAAGGGGGTTTTTATTTTTTTATGATTTTGCTATAATGTATATATGCTCTGTAGTGATCCAGTAAAAATTAAATTAGCACACTATTGGGTCTATAATTTTACATTCAACATAATATTTAATAAATAATCCCTTGTCCAATTTACGGGACTACTACAGGGTATGGTAGAAAAATCAACAGTACAAGAAGTCATTAGAAAAGAAATCGCTATAGAAGACGATATGATTGATTTGTATACTAGAATTTTAAAAGAAGAACCAATAATGAAAAAACTAAACGAAAATGATAAAAATATGGTAAATGAAATAATAAATATTTTACTAAGAGATACTAAAAATCACATAAAGACAATGAATGATATTTTAAAGGCTATATAATATGCCCAGTAGTGAACCCCGTAAAAGTTTTAGGTTACTACTTGATCATAATAATTTGTCAATCATATAAAATTATAAATAATTATTAATCCCATATACGGGGCTACTACTAGGTATGGCCAAAGAAGGAATAATACAAAATTTAGAAAATGCTATCAATTTAGAAGAACAAGCTCAAGGAGCATGCGAAGAGTTAATGAGTTTTTTTGCAGATAAGCAAACAATTGATACTATTAGATATGTTCGAGATGACGAAACAAAACATATCGGTTTAGTTAGAGAGCTAATTAGAATTATAAAGAAGTATTAGTCTATGGCAAAAAAAGTAGTTTTTATTATTTCACAAAATAACTTTAGGGACGAAGAACTGCAAAAACCTAGGGAATTATTATTAGATAGAGAATTTGATGTTTCAATAGCCGCACCTCAAAAGGAATTAGCAAAAGGAAGATTGGGTGCTGAGATAGAACCTGATTTAACCTGGGAGGAAGTTTCTGTAGATGATTTTGATGCCATTGTATTTGTTGGTGGGCCTGGAATGAAAGAAAATTTAGAAAATGTTAGATTAATTGAGTTAGCAGGGGAATTTGCTAAAGCTGGAAAAATAGTAAGTGCAATTTGTGTAGCGCCTTCTATTTTAGCTAATGCTGGATTGTTGATGGGCAAGAAAGTTACTGCTTTTTCAACAGAAGAAGAAAATATCATAAATAAAGGATCAGAATACACAGGAATGCCAGTTGAAGTCTCAGGTAATATAATTACTGCCAAAGACCCTGAAGCAGCAATAGATTTTGGAGAAAAAATCGCTTGGCAATTAGGTGAATAATCAATAGTAACTTAATAAGAACCAACTCCTCGTCAGGAGTTGGTTCTTTTAGTTTTGTTTTTTTGATTTTAGTATTTCCTCGCTATTGTTTCGCTTTCTATATTTTTTGTATATTTTGCGTGTTGATAAATTTTTGAAATAACATTGAACATCAGGAAGCTAAAAATAAAAATCAATACTACAGTCCACAAAAAAGTTTTTCTTTGTTTTTTTGGTCTAGTATACCAACCAAAAGTACTAATGGGATCAATCCGATGCTTTATGGTTTGATATATCATAGCTTTAACTTCTATGTTTATTCATAAAATCTACTAGATCTTTTTCAAACACTCTATAGGTTTTCCTCCCCAGTTTTGAAGATTTTAATTGACCTGATTCCACCCAACGATAAACAGTGCGCAAACTAACCTTAAAAACTTGCGCTACTTCCTCTAGCGTGTAAATGTTTAAATTACTTGACATTAATAAGCGGGGATAAGAGTTAAATTGATTTATGCACCTACTTGACCCGTTATACGGGGATACATTAATTTTAGCTCTTTATGTCTTCCATTGTCAACAAAAAGGTATCCACAATACATAATAATACGTAAAATAGCATAATAAATCATTAAATTACTATATACATCATCATAACTAATAATATAGTTCTATTGTCTTCCATTGTCAAATAATAGATAAGGTTATTGTAACAACATAATAAATAGTGTAAAATGTATAAGTAACTAAATATCTAATAAAAAAGGGACCAATGGTCTCTAATTTGTACTTGTAAAGTTTTAACAAAATAGAGCATATACCCCTAAACACTCTATGTCATTGCGAGCGAATGCGAAGTAATCTCCCTGACCAAGGAGATTACTTCATCCCCCGTAAAAGTGCTTCTAGCGATCTATGGGGTTCTCGCAATGACGTGAAGGTCAAAATGACAAAGAAACATATGTCTTTTGAGTTAGTTTCACAATACAAACCCCGTGGTGATCAGCCGCAAGCAATTGATAAGCTGGTGAAAGGGTTTAAAAAATATCCTCAGCAGACTCTTTTGGGTGTGACAGGATCTGGAAAAACTTTTACTATGGCAAACTTAATACAAAAAGTTGGTAGGCCCACTCTGGTCTTGTCTCATAATAAAACTTTGGCTGCACAACTATATAACGAGTTTTCAAATTTTTTTCCAAAAAATAAAGTTTGTTATTTTGTTTCTTTTTATGATTATTACCAGCCAGAAAGTTATATGCCGAAAACTGATACCTATATTGAAAAAGATACTTCAATCAACGAAAAAATTGAGAGGCTAAGAATGGAGGCTGCAAGTTCACTATTATATCGCGACGACGTAATTATTGTTGCGTCAGTTTCATGTATATATTCCTTGGGCCCTCCACAGGAATTTGAAAATGAATCTTTAAGCTTAGCTGTTAAGAAAACTAAAATTAATGGTCCAGATGATCTAGCTATGAAATTAGTGAAGATGCAGTACGAAAGAAATGACGTAGATTTGAAACCAGGCAGATTCAGGAAAAAAGGTGACACAGTAGATTTAGTTCAGGGCAGTGGAACCACGATCATAAGAATAGAATTTTTTGGTGACGAAATTGAATCAATCAAAGAATTACATCCAATAACCGGAAGTACAATGAATTTAATGTCGGAAATTCAAATTTTTCCAGCGAGGCCTTTTGCTTATCCAGAAAGTACAAAATCATCTGCCATACGATCAATTCGTCAGGAACTCGGTGAGCATTTATTAAAACTAGAAAATATCGAAAAATATCGTCTCAGTCAAAGAACCAATTATGATTTAGAAATGATCGAGCAGTTAGGTTACTGCAAAGGCATAGAAAATTATTCACGTCATTTTGATGGCAGAAAACCAGGAGTAGCACCATGCACATTACTAGATTATTTTAAATATAAAAATGGTGATGATTGGTTAATGATTGTTGATGAAAGCCATGCTAGCTTGCCGCAAGTTCGTGGAATGTATGAGGGAGATAAGTCGCGCAAGCAAAATTTAGTTGATTACGGCTGGCGTCTGCCGTCTGCATTTGATAATCGCCCACTGAAATTTAATGAGTTTAAAAAGTTTTTAAATCATGTGGTATATACCTCTGCCACGCCTTCAGAATACGAAATTCAAAATTCTGGCCAAGTGATAGAACAAATTATTAGACCAACAGGATTAGTAGATCCATCCATTGAAATTAGATCTACCCAAGGACAGATAGAAGATTTAATTAGCGAAGTTAAGCAAGTAGTCAATAAAGGATATAGAATATTAGTAACCACCTTAACAAAACGCATGGCAGAAGAGCTTACTAAATATCTTCAAGAGGCAGACATAAAAGCAGAATACTTGCATTCAGAAATAGATACTTTAGAAAGAAATGAAATTATTAAGAATTTACGCCTGGCAAAGTTTGATGTATTGGTTGGAATTAATTTACTTAGAGAGGGTCTCGATCTACCAGAAGTAGCTTTAGTTGCCATATTAGATGCAGATAAAGAGGGGTTTTTAAGAAATGCTAGAAGTTTAATCCAAACAGCTGGTCGGGCTGCACGTAACGTTGATTCAAAAGTTATTATGTATGCAGACAAAACTACGCATTCTATGCAAGAAGCAATTGACGAAACTAATAGACGTCGAAAGATCCAGCAAGCATATAATAAAAAGCATAATATTACACCAAAATCTATTCAAAAAGCAATTGCAGAGGAAGAAGTTGTAATTGAACCAGGAGAAAAAGGCAAAGAGTTAGATCGAGATAAAGTTATCATCGATTTAGAACTACAGATGCGACAAGCTGCGGAAGATTTAGATTTTGAACACGCAATTGATCTAAGAGAAAAAATTAATAAATTAAAGCATTAACATTGCCCCTCACCTTTGTTTCCTCTCCCACAAGGGGAGAGGAAAACGTACTATGTGAGTAGCGTGTGTTTGTATGCCAAGTACACATAGTACGTCCTCCTCTCCGATACGGAGAGGAGGACAGAGGTGAGGTCAAAGTAGTAATCATAAAAACGATGTCCAATGAAGATAAAATCACAATCAAAGGAGCCAGAGAGCATAATTTAAAAAATATCAATGTCGAACTACCTATTGATAAGTTTATTGTAATTACTGGACTTTCTGGTTCTGGAAAGTCTTCCTTAGCATTTGATACTTTGTATGCAGAAGGCCAACGTCGATACGTAGAATCTTTATCTGCTTACGCGCGGCAGTTTTTAGGTGTGATGAGAAAACCACATGTTGATTCAATTAAAGGACTTTCGCCTGCAATTTCGATAGAACAAAAAACTGTATCGAAAAATCCACGTTCAACAGTCGGTACGGTTACAGAGATTTATGATTATTTAAGATTATTATTTGCACGCGTTGGTATCCCACATTGTCCGCAGTGTGGCAAGATTATAACACCTCAATCTGCTGAAAACATTGTCAAAACAGTTATAAAACAACAAGCATGGACAAAGCTGCAGATACTTTCGCCTGTCATACGTGGACAAAAAGGAACTTATGAAAAAGTATTTAAGACTCTGCATAAAGAAGGTTTTTCTAAAGTAAGAGTTGATGGAGAAGTTAATAATTTAGAAGATTGGTCAAAAATCAAACTAAAAAAATATGTCAAACATAATATCGAAATTGTTATAGACAGAATGGTTCTGAAAAAAAGTATTGAATCACGTTTAACCGATAGTATTGAAACAGCACTATCACATGGCAAAGGTTTAGTGCTTGTCATATCCGATAGTACAGAAAAGTTATATTCGCAACACCATGCCTGCGAAGATTGCGGAGTTTCGTTTGACGATTTACAACCTAGAATGTTTTCATTTAATTCACCGTTTGGTGCGTGCCCAACTTGTCATGGCCTTGGAATTTCACAGGAGTTTGATGAAGATCTGATCATCCCAAATAAAAATTTAACTTTGCAAGAAGGTGCGATAAAACCATACAGAATGCACGGAGAAGGTTGGCGCTTTCATCAAGTACAAAGCCTTTCTGAACATTTTGGTTTTGATATGCACACTGCATGGCAAAATTTATCTCCAAAAATAAAAACGACCATTCTTTATGGAACACGTGAAAACGTAAAATTTAAATATCAATCAAAAGACCAGGAATCTAGTTATTCTTATAGTGGAGGTTTTGAAGGTGTTATCCCTCAAATGGAGAGACTGTACAAACAAACAGAATCAGAATATCGTCGTGTTGAAATCGCGAAATACATGCGCAATGCACTCTGCCCGGATTGCGAAGGCAAGCGTTTAAAACCAGAAAGTTTGGCAGTAACAGTCAACGAAAAAAACATTTGGGAATTAGGTGAGCAATCTATTGGTCATCTGCATAAATTTTTTGCAGATCTTAAGCTAAACAAAACTGAAGCACAAATCGCCAAATTACTAATAAAAGAGATTCAAAATCGTCTAAATTTTCTTATCAATGTTGGATTAGACTATTTAGATTTAAACAGAGAAGCTGGTACTTTGTCAGGCGGTGAAGCCCAGCGGATTAGATTGGCAACTCAGATAGGTTCTGAACTTCGCGGGGTTTTATATATTTTAGATGAGCCATCTATTGGTCTACATCAACGTGATAATAAGAAATTAATTGAAACTTTAAAATCATTACGGGATTTAGGTAATACTGTAGTTGTTGTTGAGCATGACGAAGAAACAATCATGTCAGCAGATGAAGTGATTGATTTAGGCCCAGGTGCGGGGATTCACGGTGGCGAGGTTGTGTGCCACGGAACTCCAAAGCAAATCCTGCCATGCAAAAAGTCATTAACTGCAGATTATATTGTGGGTAGACGTGAAATATCGGTACCAAAAGAACGCAGAAAAGCATTTGATTATTTGGAAATTTTAGGCGCACAACATAATAATTTAAAAAATATAGATGTTAAGATTCCACTTAAAGTTTTTACCTGCATAACTGGGGTTTCGGGTTCTGGAAAGTCAAGTTTAATAAATGATATATTATATAAAGCATTGTATAAGATATTTTGGGCTACAACTGATAAAGCTGGCAAACACAAAGGTTTAAAGGGTTATGGCAAGATCGATAAAGCTGTTATTGTCGATCAGTCGCCAATTGGCAGGACCCCACGCTCTAATCCAGCAACTTATATAGGAGTGTTTACTTATATACGTGATTTGTTTTCACAAGTTCCAGATGCTAAAGCACGCGGATATAAACCAGGTAGATTTAGCTTTAATGTATCTGGTGGACGCTGCGAAGAATGCGAAGGTGATGGTACAAAAAAGATAGAAATGCATTTTTTGCCAGATATTTATGTTGAGTGTGAAAAATGTAAAGGAACACGATATAATGAAGAGACACTGACAGTAAAATACAAAAGCAAGAACATTTCTGAAGTCTTAAATATGACTGTTGAGGAAGCTTTGGAATTCTTCAAAAATATCCCCAGAATAAAAAATAAGCTCCAGACATTGTACGATGTTGGGCTTGGTTATATCACTTTAGGGCAGTCAGCCACCACTTTATCTGGGGGTGAAGCACAGCGCGTTAAGTTGACTTCTGAACTGTCTCGTCGAGGCGAAGGGAATACTTTATATATTTTGGATGAACCAACCACTGGTTTGCATTTTCATGATGTCAAAAAGTTATTGGAAGTTTTAAATAGATTAGTCGAGCGAGGAAATACTGTGGTTGTCATCGAGCATAATTTAGATGTAATAAAATCCGCAGATTGGATTGTTGATCTTGGTCCAGAAGGCGGAGATAAGGGTGGGAGGATTGTAGTGGAAGGGACGCCGGAGCGTGTAGCAAAGTCAAGCAAGTGGAGTTATACGGGGAAGTATTTGCGTGGTGTATTAAGTTAATTCTATTTGTCATCCCGAGCCTGTCGAGGGATCTCACCATATGCTTGTTGGTAGGTGTGAGATCCTTCGACTCCGGCCTTTGGCCTACGCTCAGGATGACAAAAAAGAAGTATTTACGGAGTGTTTTGTGATTTAGTTATTTTTAGAGATTATAGAGATTAGAGTTATTAGAGAAAAAAAGCGGGACCGGAAGATTCGTAACAACGAATACATTCCGGCCCCTGGACCGCAGCGGCGAGCGACGGTTGCTATTTGTCAGCGATGTGACGTCCGGTTTCGGCATCAATATGACATACACCGCATACACCATTTTGGAAAAAATTTCCACAGCGACTGCATCGATTGCCATTTGGTGGATAGCATATCCGTACAAATTCTTGGTTTACTGAAGCAACTACTCTTTCGAAGTGCATTCGGAATCACCTCCCTAGGTTATGCATTATTGATTTCATCCCAAGTGCACAGTATTGCCGGCAGCGTTTGTTGGTCAGTTTCATTAATAATTTCAACTTTTTGGCAGTCACACAAATGCTTGAGAATTGTTGCTAAACCATGCGCAAATGCGAAAGCCAGATCTAGTGATCCGACAAACTCTCCGTCTATCGGCAGATGATTACGCTTTCGCGCACTTACTTCAAAGATGTCACCATAGTTTCGAACTATAACATGTGGCTCGTCTGGTCTTTCTGCCATTAGTATCCCTCCTTTCTGATTTTATTGTCCTCATTTCCCTAGATTCGCATTTGAAACCGAACACTTGTAAAATAAAATTAGGATTTTAATTAAATAAAATAGTATAATGAAAAAAAAGAAAGAAGTTTGCTCATTTAAATAAAAATGATAGAAATGAAAT
>Ga0180007_10000876_pt1 | contig 45161 bp, 38 predicted proteins | sample MM_PC_MetaG_FD_121122 | JGI IMG/M metagenome (GOLD analysis project Ga0180007, IMG submission 121122) | Groundwater microbial communities from the Aspo Hard Rock Laboratory (HRL) deep subsurface site, Sweden - MM_PC_MetaG | ecosystem: Environmental > Aquatic > Deep subsurface > Groundwater... | reverse complement strand
TTTGCGGTGAAAAGTGTTCTGGTCATGTCTGAGCACATTCCTTTGTATTTGACTCCCATGTCGATGAGGATCATGTCGCCTTTTTTTAGCTTTCCTGGGCCGGTTTTGTGGTGGGGAATGCTTGTGCTTTTTCCGAATGCCACTATTGGTGGGAAAGCTAGTTCATCGCACCCTAATTTATGTGCCGTTTCTTGTATTTTCCAAGCTATTTCTTTTTCGGTTATCCCTGTTTTTAGGTGCTTTTTGACTGTATAAAAAACTTGTTCATTGATTTGTTGGGATTTTTTCAAAAGTCTTATTTCTTGAGCTGATTTTTTGGTACGCAATTTCTCGATTTCTCCTGTTTGCGGTTTGAGTTTTACGGGGCGTGAAATTTTCCTCCAGTACTTGAGAGCGGAGTAGGTAAGGTGATTTGCCTCGAAGTGAATTTCTTTGAGGCGATGTTTTTTGAGGATTTTTTGCCACTCATCTTTGAATTCCCCTTTTTTGTAAATTTGTAAATTGAAAATTGGGGGAATTATCTTCTTGGCTTCCTCGAAATATCTGCTGTCGGTGAAGAAATAGGTTTTATTTGGGAGTTTTAAAATTACAGCTTTCGAGCCTGTAAAATTACTCAAATAACGGATGTTGGAGGGGGATGTGAGGAGGAGGTTTTTCATTTAAGCAACCCTTTTGTAATCTTCTTACCGGCTTCTACGCCGGGTTGATTGTAGGTATTTACGCCGTACATTTTGGCCAGGAGGGCGATTTGGAGTTCCAGCGTCATTATGAGTTCGCCTATTGCTTCTGCATCGATGTAAGGGATGTGCAGGGTTTGGCTTGGGACGGAGGCTTTTTCGAGCGCTTGCTCGGTTCCTTTTTTTTCGGCCAGCATCAGGTCTCCGAGGGTGTATTTTTCTCCCGGGATTTTGGCTTCGTGGTGTGTTTTTCCTACTTCCAGGAATAAGATCTGCTTGTTGCGCGGGCCTTCCATGAATAGCTGAAGCTGTGAATGTTGATCTGTAGGTCCGATTGCTCTTATCGGGGTTGGGCCGACTGCTCTCTTTTTGCCCAGGGATTCCGCCATAAGTTGTATATACCAGTCTGCGAACCTGTTAAGTCTGTATGAGTATGGGAAAATTACATTGATTGATTTGTTTTGCTTGTTGAGTGCGTATTGGTTGGCGGCAAGTGTTAATGCAAGTGAAGATGAAGATTTTTTGAAGTCTTCGAAAGCTTCTTTGGCGCCTTTTTGGATCGCTTCTATATCTAGCTTTGCTATTGCTGCCGGAAGTAAACCTACATTTGAGAGGACTGAGAATCTGCCGCTTAGGTTTTCCGGGACTGAGAGTGTTTTGATTCCTTGTTTTTGAGCTTCTTCGAGCAGGAAGCCGGATTTTTGGTTAGTTACGAAGGTGAAATGGTCTTCGGTCTTGAGTTTTTGATTTTTGATCTTTCCAAGGAAATATTTGTAGAGGGAAACGGTTTCGATTGTTCCTCCGGATTTGCTGATTACGATGAAGTGTGTGTTCTTGAGGTCGATGTTGCTCTCCAGGTGTGAAATTAGGTCCGGGTCGATTTGGTCTAAGAAAAAGAAGTGGGTTGCGTCTTTTTCCATGTGTTTGAGAGGAGTATAAAGTGCTCTTATGAGTGCAATTCCTCCGAGTGATGAGCCTCCGATTCCGAGGACTATGATTTTTTTGAATTTTTTGTAGTCTTTGGCGAGGGTTTTTAGTTTTTTTATTAAATCTTGGTCGAGGGCTGTGTCTATGAATGGATGCATCCCTTTTTCTACTTCGTCAAGGAAGCTGTCTCGCAGGTTGGAGGGGAGGGGGGATTTGACGGTGGTTTGGAGTTTGATTTTCATACGTTTTGCAGGAAGTATTTAATGTACTCTTCTGTTGTTTCAAGTTTTTCCGTTTTGGAAAGCACTTTATAGACATGGCCGCGTGAGTAGCCGAGGCTTTGGAGTGCGTCTATTGCTTCTTCGTCGATTTCTTTTGAAAGTCTTTGTGTTTCTCTTGAGGTTATTTCGTCCGGCCTCACCTTGTTTTTGAGTTCGAGGATCATTCTTTCAGCGGTTTTTTTACCGATTCCCGGTATGCGGGTTAGTATGGCCAGATCTCCGCTTAGAATTGCATTTTTGATGAGGTTGCTGTCGGTGTTAAGGATTTCCAGCCCGATTTTTGGGCCGATTCCCGAGACTGAGATCAGTTGTTTGAAGAAGTTTAGGTCAGATAGGGTAGGGAAGCCGAATAGAGAGATGTCATCTTCTCGGACGTGTGTGTGTAGGTAAAGGGCGATTTCATCTCTTTTTTCGTTTTCGAGGAAGATTGTTTCTGTGACATTTACCAAGTATCCGATGCCGTGAGTTACTATTATCAGTGTTTTCTCCTGTTTTTCTTGGATGTTTCCTTCGATGTAGGCTAGCATTTATAGTTCTTAAAGAATTGGGTTTTGAATCGATTGAAAGTTCCTTTATCGATTGATTCACGGATATCTTTCATCAACTGCAGTATAAATGAAAGATTATGGATTGTCATCAGGTGCATTCCCAGAAGTTCTTTTTCGATTATGAGGTGACGGAGATAGCTCGCCGAGTGGTTTTTGCAGGTATAACATGTGCATTTCTTGTCTAGCGGCTGCGAGTCTTGTGCAAATTTTTTGTTCGTAATTGTGTGGCGGCCTGTGTGATTCCAAAAAGCTCCATGTCGGCCCAATCTGGTTGGCAAAACGCAGTCAAACATGTCGATTCCTCTTGATACAGCTTCCAGCAGGTCTTCAGGTGTGCCGACTCCCATTAAGTATCTTGGTTTTTCTTTCGGGAGGTGAGGCTCGACTATTTCGAGTGTGTGGTACATCTGTTCTTTTGACTCACCGACGCTTAATCCTCCGATTGCTACTCCGGGCAGATCCAGGTCTGATATAAACTTGGCGGATTCGATTCGGAGATCGTCATAAGTTACTCCTTGAATTATTGGGAAGAGTGCTTGGTCCTTTTTTGTGTGGGCTTTTTTGCATCTGACCGCCCATTCGTGGGTCCGTTTCATTGCGTCTTTTGCATATCTTTTGCTCGATTTCCCGGGGGCGCATTCGTCGAAAGCCATTATTATGTCTGCGCCCAAGTCCTCTTGGATTTTTATGGCTTTTTCCGGAGTCAAGAAATGCTTGGTTCCGTCAAGGTATGACCGGAACTCTACTCCTTCATCTGTTATTTTGTTGAATTTTTTTAAAGAAAATACTTGAAATCCTCCGGAATCTGTAAGGATGGGTTTGTTCCAGTTTGACCATTTGTGGAGACCTCCCATCTTCTTTATGAGTTTTTCTCCAGGTCTGAGGAATAAATGATATGTGTTTGCGAGCATTATTTGAGCGCCTAAATCCTCGAGTTGGCTTCCGGTGACGGTTTTTACATTTGCTTTGGTTCCAACAGGCATAAAAACGGGAGTTTGAATCTCTCCGTGTGGTGTTTCCAAGGTGCCGGTGCGGGCTAGGCCTTGTATATTTTTTATTTTAAATTCGAACATGTTAGCTTAGTGAGGAGTAAGGAGTACCAAGTGGATGGAGTTTCGCTGTGCGAAACGTCTTTTATAGTGAGGGCCGCAATCATGATTTTGTCCTGTTGCGGCTGGTGGATGGAGTTTCGCTGTGCGAAACCGTTTTTTATAGTTTAGATGCTCGGTTTCTAAGGAAGTGATCTGCGAGGACGATTGCAACCATTGCTTCCGCAACGGGAGCTACTCTTGGAACGATGCAGATGTCGTGGCGGCCTTTTATTCCGACTGATGGGGTTGGTTTGATTGCTATGCGGATTTTTATTGTATTGCCGGTTGAAATTCCGCCGAGTGTTCCTTTTTTGAGCTTGTTATTTTCTTTGCCGGACATTCCGGCTTCTTTGATTCCAAGATCGATTTCGAATGATTTGACAGCTCCGATTGAGAGCAATCCTTTTGCTAGGTCTGCTTCCAGTTTGTCGAAGACCGGCTGTCCAAGGTTCTTAGGTGGATTTTTGATTTCGATTTCAACGAATCCTCCGCTTGAATCGCCTTTTTCTGGCTTTTTACAGGTTGTTTTGCTTAAAATCTTGGTTTTGGGCAAAAGCATTTTGGCGATAGCTCCCCCAAGTACTCTTCCGATTGTTTCGCGTCCTGAAGCTCGCCCTCCGCCTCTGTAATCTCTGTGTCCGTATTTGTCTTCATAAGTTTTATCAGCGTGGCCCGGGCGTATTCTGGTAGGGGAGTAGTCTTCGGATTTTGCATCTTGATTCCAGACTTCCATTGCGATTGGTGTACCGATGGTTTTTCCTTCGAATACTCCTGATAAGACACATACTTTGTCCGGTTCTGCGCGTTTGGTTGAGAGAGGGTCTTTTGGGTTGGGTTTTCTTCGATCCAGTTCTTTTTGGATAAATTTTTCATCAAATTTAAGGCCTGCAGGGCATCCATCTATGACTGCACCGATTGCAGGGCCGTGAGATTCCCCCCAGGTTGTTACTCGAAAGATTTTCCCGAAAGTGTTTCCTGACATGGCTTTATTCTATCTGGGTGATTTGATTGAGGCAATATAAAGCCCCATTTTTATGCGGCTTGTTTCATTTCTTCATCAGTTGCTTCTTCTTTTTTGATTTCAACTACTTTTTTTTCTTTCTGTTTCTCAATCTGTTTGGAAAGTTCTTCGTTAAATCTGTCCTCTATTGTTTGTTTACGTTTCTTTGGAGCTTTGTTGGCGGTTTCTTCCTGTTTCTTTTTGGCTTTTTCTTGTTGCTGCTTGAATTTGTCCACTCTTCCGGCTGTATCTACAAGTTTCTGTTGTCCGGTATAGAAAGGATGGCATTTGGAACAAAGTTCTGTTTCCATCTTATCTTTAGTTGAGCCTGCTGTTATTTTGTTTCCGCAAGAACAAGTTATTACGGCTTCGTCATTGTATTTTGGGTGGGTATCGTCTTTCATTTTTTAGAGACTAAGAGATTAGAGACTAAGAGATTAGAGATTTTTGCTTCTCCTTGTTTTTTTTGCGGGGTGGACTATATCTGAAAATAGCATAGAAGGCAAGAGAAAGTAAGATAACCAGAATTAGTCCCAGAAATATCATGAATTGAGTGGAATATACATTGATTGTTATTTCCTGTATGCGGCTTTCTCCTTTGTCGTCCGTGACTCTTAGGATTAATATTTTTTTTCCGGTTTCGTCGTATGAGATTTCAAGGTTTGGCAATTCGCTTAGGATTTTGCCGTTTTCTGCCCATTCATAAGTAGAAATCTCTCCGTCTTCGTCAAATGAGGAGGATGCGTCTACTGAGAGAGTTTGAGCTATTCTTATCAGTTTGGGGATTCCTGTTACATAGATGGTTGGGCCTTTGTTGTTGTCGTCGACATCTTCTTCGCCGAGAATTGTATCGTTATCATCATCGGGGTCCGCATTGTCTCCTATTCCGTCTTTATCGAAATCTTTCCACTCGGTTGGGTCTATTGGGAAGGCATCGTGATTATCTGCAACTTTGTCTCCGTCGGTATCTTCTTTGAGAGGGTCTGTTCCTTCTGATATTTCTTGTTCATCCGATATTGTGTCGCCGTCATCGTCCGTATCTGTTTTGTTACCTATTCCATCTTTGTCAGTATCTTGTGTTTCATTGAAATCTTCAGGCATTTCGTCTTCTTCATCAGGGGTGCCGTCGTTGTCGTCATCGTTGTCTATATTGTTTCCTTCTCCGTCACCATCGGTGTCTTTCCACTCTTCCGGGTCTGTAGGGAAGGCATCTTCTTCATCGGGGGTGCCGTCGTTGTCGTCGTCGTTATCTGTTGAATTTGGGATCCAGTCGCCGTCTGAGTCAGGTTCTGCATATATTGTTTTCCAAACTGTGTTGTTGCTTGTATCGTCGATTGAGTCGTCCCAAGGATATATGGATACAGATATTTGTTGTGTTCCCGCTGTAGGATAAAATTCTATAAAAACCGTGTCCGTTTGACCTGCTATTACGGATATCGGTTGATCTGTCCCGATTTGTTTTCCGAGTGTGTCGTTCCAGAATTTCACTGTTCCGAGCAAGTCTTTGGTTGAGTTGTTTCCGGTTTCCGCATAGATTGTTACGGGGACATTTTCAACAAAATAGCTTGATGAAAAACTCACCATTGTGTCTTCTGTGTATAGATCGGCTTGGGCCAAGGTGGCCGGAATGATGATCGATAGGATAAATGCGCTTTTGAGTATTTTCATACTTTTAGACTTTAATGAGTTTTGTCTGTTTAGATTCCTGTTTTTTCAAAGCTTCTTTTTCGGCTATTTCTTCCGGTGTTTCCACTTTTTCGATTACCGAAATTGAAGCTACCGAACCTTTTGATTTAAATCTCATCAGGTAGACTCCTTGTGTCGCTCTTCCTCTTCTCGGGATGCTGGTCAGGGCCATTCGGATTGTTTGTCCTTTTCTGGAGACGAGCATTAAATCGGATTCGGTTCCTTCTTTGATTACGGCTGCGCCGATAACTTTACCCGTTTTTTCGGTGATGTTGGCTGTTTTTACTCCCGATCCTCCTCTGGACTGGAATCTGTAAGAAAGAAGAGGGGTTCTTTTGCCGAGGCCGTTGCCCATGACAGTTAGAAGATCGTCGTTTTCACTGGTTACGACATCCATCTGTACACAGTAGTCTTTGTCTTTCAGCCTGATTCCTCGTACTCCCGTTGATGCGCGTCCCATTGATCTGGCGTCTCCTTCGTCGAATTGAATGCATTTGCCTTCTCTTGTGACAAGAACTATGCGGTTTCCGGGATTAGTTTCGCGTACCCATTCGAGGCTGTCGCCTTCACGGAGTTTTATTGCGATAAGTCCTGTTTTGCGAATGTTTTTGAAGTCTTCGATCGCGGTTTTTTTCACGGTTCCGTTGTGAGTTGCCATGAAGAGATATTTACCCGTTTCCTTGCCGTCGTCTTTCAGTATGGCGGTTACTCTTTCGTTTTCACCGAGTTGCAGCAAGTTGACTACCGGAATTCCTTTGGCTTGGCGTGATGATTGAGGGATTTCGTAAGCCGGAAGTTTAAATACTCGTCCATTGCTTGTGAAGAACATGATATCGTCATGGTTCATGACAGATTTGACTATTGCTATTTCGTCTTCTTCCTTGGTGGACATGCCGATTACGCCTTTGCCGCCTCTTTTTTGCGCTTTGAATGATGCGTGAGGCAGACGCTTTATATAGTTTTCTTTGGTCAGAGTGATTATTATAGGTTCGTTCGGGATTGTGTCTTTGCTGGAAATTGCTCCGAGTGCAGATTTGATGATTTTGGTTTTTCGCGCATCTCCGTATTTTTCTTTTATTTCCGCGAGTTCTTCTTTCATTATGTTTATGATTTTCTGTTTACTAGAGAGGATTCCTTCCAATTCTTCCATTAAAGTTAATTTTGCCTTGTATTCGTCTTCGATTTTCTGTCTTTCCAGCCCCGCCAGGGTTTGAAGTCTCATTTCCAGGATTGCCGATGATTGAAGCTCGGAAAGCTGGAATTTTTTCATCAAAGCCGAGTGAGCATCTTCTTTGGTTGGGGATTTTTTTATTGTTTCGATTACGGCATCGATATTGTCGAGCGCTATTACGAGTCCTTCCAAGATGTGTGCTCTTGCTTTTGCGATTTTCAATTCGTATTTTGTCCGGTTTGTTATTACTTCCTTCCTGTGCTCAATGAAATATTCCAGGACTTGCTTTAGGTTTAGAAGTCTTGGCTGTAGTCCGTCAACAAGTGCGATCATGTTCATGTTGAAGCTTGTCTGCATCTGTGTCAGCTTGAATAGTTGATTGAGGATTTTTCTGGGGTAAGTGTCTTTTTTGAGTTCCACCACCACTCGAATTCCTTCTCTGTTTGATTCATCTCTGATGTCTGTAATTCCTCTGATTTTCTTGTCTCTTACCAAATCCGCAATTTTGGTTACAAGAGATGATTTGTTAACTTGATATGGAATTTCCGATACTATTATTTGAAATTTGCCGCTTTTTCTCTCTACTATGTCGGCTTTGGCTCTCATTATGATTCCACCTCGTCCGGTTGAGTACATCTCCTTGATGGCGTTCTGGTTATAAATTATTCCGGATGTCGGGAAGTCGGGACCTTTTATGAATTCCATTAACTCTTCTATTGAACATTCGGGGTTGTCTGAAAGATGGAATAGTCCGTCGATAAGCTCTCCCAGGTTATGAGGTGGTATGTTGGTTGCCATGCCAACAGCGATACCCATTGTTCCGTTCAAAAGAAGTTGTGGGACTTTGGCCGGAAGTACGGTTGGTTCTTTCAGTCGGCCGTCATAGTTTGGAGCCCATTTAACAGTTTCTTTGTCGATATCCGCAAGCATTTCTTCTGAAAGTCTTTCCATTTTTGCCTCGGTGTAACGCATGGCGGCTGCACTGTCTCCGTCGATTGAACCGAAGTTACCTTGTCCGCGGACAAGCCTGTATCTCATTGCGAAATCTTGAGCAAGACGCACCATCGAGTCGTAAACCGCCGAGTCTCCATGCGGATGGTATTTACCGAGTACATCACCTACGACAGTTGCCGATTTGCGGAATGCGGCGGTTGGTCTGAGTCCAAGTTCATGCATAGAATACAAGATGCGTCTGTGGACGGGTTTAAGTCCGTCACGAACATCGGGAAGTGCTCTTGAAACGATTACACTCATCGCGTAATCGAGATAGCATTCTTCCATTTCGTCGGAAATTTCTCTAAGGTGTTTGTTTTCTACTATTGCCCCAGGCTCTTTATCGTCTTTAGGTGTTTCAATATCTTCATTATCAAAGAGAGAAGGGTTTTCCGATTCTTCATTAGGTTCTTGCGGGTCTCCCTGATCTTGCTTGTTATCGGCCATTGGTTTTGTGAGGTAAGGTAAATATTTCGCTAGATAAATTTAACATAAAAAAGATTTTTTTGGGAGAAAAAAATACATAGGTTGAGAGGTTGCCTGAAATATGGTATAATATGCTTGTAGTTTTTATAAAAAATTATGATTGCTAGAAGGGACAATGAGGCTGAAGGTTTTCCTCTTGAGAAGGAGCTTGAGAAAGTTCTTAAGGAGATCGATGAATGTTTGAAGTCTATTTCTGCAAAAGAGGATGAAGATGCTCTGAAAAGATTGCGGGAGCTCAGGGAGGATTTGACATATCTTGGAATTGAGCTTGAGAAAGATGGGGATGTAGATAACTTATCTGTGGTTAAGGAGAAGCTGCTTGAGATTTTCGGCAAACTTTCTGAGGTTACGGGTTTTAAGCCTGAGGAAGCTGTTCAAGGTGCACTTGACGATGTTAGAGAGGTTTTGGAGGCTGTAACGGGAGTTCCTGCTGGTCAGGCTTCAGAAGAAGAATTGTTTCGGTGTTCGTATTTAAGGACCGGTGATACCGGACCTGCTATCGCTGCCAGAAAGATGATTACAGGGAAGCTTAAGGATAGATTGCTTTTGGATCTTAAAGATCGAAATAATGCTAGATTGAAAGAGGAGAATCTTGAGCTTGGGGAGCGTGCTATTCGAGCACCTTTGATAGGAAAGTATGGGTTTTTGGATAGAGATGCCGGGGAAGAGGAGTATAGGAAACTTTTGGAACGTTACTTCCATGCTGAAATCAGGTGGAGAGATGTTACCGGTGAAATCAAAAAAGGTATTAGGAGAAAGGAGAAACCCGGTGAAGGACTGGCTGTTTTGATGGTTGATTTAGACAAGTTCGGACATACGAACAATACTTTAGGTCATCAAATTGGGGATGAAGTCCTTAAAGGTACTGCTTCTATTATGGGGAGAAGAAGGCCCGGTGATATCTGTATTCGTTATGGTGGTGAAGAGCTTATGGTTGTCCTTGATGATGTGACATTTAAAGAAGCTACTAAGATTGCCGAGGATATCAGACGAGAAATTGCTGTTGATTTCAATGCTCAGTTGAAAGAAATGTTTAATGATGCTATTTCGGTGGCTGAAGATTCAATTAGGAAACTTGAGTCCCAATTGAAAAGACTTAATGAGATTGCTGACGGTAGTAAAATATATGATATTAATGTTCAACTGAAAGAGTTTCGTAGGGGGAAGTCGAAATACGAAAAGTTTATGACAGAAAGAGAAGAGGAGTTTCTTTTACCTTCATGTGTTAGTGCTTCTATTGGGGTGTCTTTTTTCCCTGATGTTTATAAAGAGGGTGATTCTTTGGAGGATGTTGCGAAAGGGATGATTAAGGTTGCTGATGATGCTTTGTATCAGGCTAAAGAGTCAGGTCGGGATGGCGTTGTTTGTATAACTCATGATCCTAAAAATCCTGATAAGATTATTATGCGTCGTATTACAGAGGTAGATAGAGACGATATGAGTGGTGCTATCAATGTTGTAAGTATGGAAATGGACACTAGCGGGGTTGATATTACCACTGATCTTTTAAGTATTTCCGACTCTGGTGATGATGACGAAGATACGACAGTTATAGATATAGAGAGAGATTGACCTATCTGCGATATGTGGTTTCCCCAGGTTGCTTCTCGGGGAAATTTCTGGTATAATCTTATGATAAAAAAATAAAAATTATGGCGGAAAACGAAGAAAAGTCTAGTGAACAGTTAACAGTTAACAGTGAACAACCTGTTGCTAGTGGTCAGTCTGTGGTTGACGATCTGCAACTTGTTGATAACGCTACTGGTAAGAAACCTGAGCCTAAACCTTCTATTTTCGGCAAGTTTTTTGGTAAGAAAAAAGAGGCATTGAAAGATGATTCCAAAAAGCCTTCTGAAAAATCTATTTCTCAAGATGAACGCAATGCTATTTTGGAAACGGAAAAGATTTACCAGGAAGGGATTACTTCGATCAGAGATCTTATTGCACCTGCATCTTTTGAGGTTGCGAGTGATCATTTGAAGGTTGAAGGGTTTTATGCTCAGACTTATTTTGTTTATGCGTACCCGAGGTATATCGATACTAATTGGCTTTCGCCGGTTGTGAATTTTGAGGTTACGATGGATATTTCGCAGTTCATTTATCCGATCAATTCTGCTGAGATTATGAAGGTTCTTAGGAGAAAAGTTGCACAGTTCCAGTCTTCTATCCGAATGAGTCAGGAGAAGGGGAATGTGCGGGATCCGGGGCTTGAAACTGCGCTTCAGGATGCTGAGGAACTTAGAACTCAGCTTCAGAGAGGTCAGGAGAAGTTTTTTCAGTTTGGGATGTATTTCACTGTTTATGCGGAAGATTTTAATAAGCTTAAAAAGATAACTAAACAGCTTGAAAGTCTGCTTGGCGGTAAGCTTGTGATGACGAAAAGAGCGGATCTGCAGATGGAGTATGCGTTTAATTCTACGCTTCCTCTTTGTATGGATGAGCTCCTTGTTGATCAAAATATGAATACCTCGCCACTTTCGAGTACTTTCCCGTTTATTTCTTCGGAATTGACTTCGAATGATGGGATTCTTTACGGGCTTAATCGGCATAATGAGGGTCTTGTTGTTTTTGATAGGTTTTCTCTTGAAAACGCTAATTCTGTCGTGTTCGCCAAGTCGGGTGCGGGTAAATCTTATGCTGTTAAGCTCGAGATTCTTCGGTATCTGATGATGGGGTCTGATGTGATTGTTATTGATCCGGAAAATGAGTATGAGGCTCTTGCTCATGCTGTTGGAGGAAGTTATTTGGATGTTTCTTTGAATAGTGAAAGGAGGATTAATCCTTTTGATCTGCCGAAACCTCTTGATGGGGATGAGGTGAAGCCCGGTGATTTGCTCAGGTCTGCAATTATTGATCTTACAGGTCTGATGAAGCTTATGATGGGAGCTATCACTGCTTCCGAGGAGGCGCTTTTGGATAAGGCGCTACTTGATGTTTATGCGACTAAAGGTATTACGATGGACACTCCCGATCCTTCTGCATTTAATCCGCCAACTATGGAGGATTTTCATGCTGTTCTTTCTTCGATTGAAGGGGCGCAGCAGATGGCGACAAGGGTTCAGAAGTTCACTTCGGGTACTTTCGCGGGGATTTTTAATAAACCTACAAATGTGAGTCTTGATAACGGGCTTGTTGTTTTCTCGATTAGAGATCTTGAGGATGAGCTCCGGCCTATTGCGATGTATATTGTGCTTTCTTATATCTGGAACAGGGTTAGAAGTGAGATGAAAAAGAGGATTCTGGTTATTGATGAGGCGTGGTCGCTTATGCAGCATGAGGATTCCGCTAAATTTCTTTATGGCTTGGTGAAAAGGGCTCGCAAATATTATCTCGGAGTTTCTACTATTACTCAGGATGTTGAGGATTTTATGAAAAGTGAATACGGGAAGCCGATAATTACGAACTCGTCTATGCAGTTGCTTCTTAAGCAGTCGCCTTCAGCGGTTGAGATGCTGCAAAAGGTGTTTAATTTGACCGAAGGGGAGAGATATTTACTTCTGAATAGCGGGGTTGGCCAGGGGCTTTTCTTCGCAGGGATTCAGCATGTGGCGATACAGATTATTGCTTCTTATTCCGAGGATAAAATTATTACCACTGATCCGGAGGAATTGCTTTCAGCTAAATCAGAAATGAGAAATGAGAAATCAGAAATTAGTGAGGAGTCTCAAGTACCAAGTCCTAAGCTGGATGATGTTGCGGAAGATGAGTCTAAGGAGGAAGAGGTTGCTCCTGAGCCGGTTTCTGTATCTGATGATGGGTTTGATAATACGGATGCTTTTATTAGTAATGAGTCTCAAGTCTCAAGTACCCAGCAGGGCGAAGCGGTAGCGGAGCCCCAAAAAGAACAGGTTGAAGTTCAGCAAGAGGTTGTGTCTAGCGAAGAAATCAAAGTTGAGCCTGCGTCGCAGGAAGGTGAGAATCCGGTTGCTTAAGGTTTCTTTCCCATGCTTAAATACAGCCATGCGTGATGACAAATGGCTTACAAGTTTGCTTGAGGAGATGTGGGGGAAGCATTTTTCCGATATTGATCGCCCGAACGAGGTCAAAGTGAAGTTTTCTCGGGTTTCCAGGACCAGGCTGGGGTCTATTCGGATGAGCCGGGACAAGAAGACTTCGACTATTTTGATGAATGGTTTGTTTAAAGATCCTATTATCCCTCGTCAGGTTGTCGAGGGGATTTTGGGGCATGAGATTGTTCATTATGTTCATGGTTTTTGTTCTCCTTTAAAAAGAAAACACAGACATCCGCACAGGGGAGGGGTTGTGCGAAGCGAGATGTTGATGCGGGGGTTGCAACACCAATATCAGGTTGAGAAGGTTTGGACGAAAGAAAACTGGCGGCGGGAAACGGCTAGTCGATGAGTCTTGTAACGGTATCGATTGCTTGCTGGAGTTGTTCGTCTTCTCCCGTTATTTCGATATCCGGCTGGATTCCTATTCCGTTTATGTCTGTTCCGTTGGGGGTGAGCCAGTGGGCGACTGTGATTTTCAGGATTGAGCCGTCGTCGTAATATATCAGTTCTTGGACGCTGCCTTTTCCGTAAGTTGTTTCTCCTACCGTTATTGCGATGTTGTGATCTGCGAGGGCTCCTGTCAGTATTTCCGAGGCTGAGGCGGAGATTTCATCTGTAATTATTACTACCGGATATGTTCCGAGTGTTCCGGGTCCTTCCGAGATATATTCAATGTTTTCGTTGTTATATGAAATTGTGGTTATCAACTCTCCTTCTTCTATGAATTGAGAAAGTATGTTTGCGGCTGTGGATACATAGCCTCCCGGGTTGTTTCTGACATCCAGAATTATTCCGTTGATTCCCGTTTCGAGAAATTCCTGTGTTTTGGCGAAGAACTCTTCGTCCGTTTGTTCTCCGAAAAAGGTGATGTTGTAGTAGGCGATGTTGTTTTCCAAAAGCTGAGATTCTATATAAGTGATTGTGAGTGCGCGTCTTTCAACCGTGAATTCCAGTAATTCGGTTCCTCTTTGGATTAAAAGCACTGCCGTAGTTCCCGCTTTACCTCTTAACAGGTTTGCAGCTTCGTTAAGGTCCAGTTCTTCTACTGATTGGCCATCTACTTCCATTAATATGTCGTTGGCCTTTATTCCTTGTTCTGCGGCGGGGGAATTGGCCAGTAAGCTGGTTATTATGATCGTTCCGTCGCTTTCTTGATTTATATAAATTCCGACTCCTTCATACTCTCCGTTGAGCAAGGTTGTGATTGAAGTGGTGTCGTTTGGCGCAGAAAATGTGGTGTATGGGTCGCCTGCCGAGTTCACCATTTCCTCTATTGCTGTATAAAGCAGCTCATCTTCGGAAAGTCCTCCCTGATAAAAGTCTTCGGTGAGCTTTGTATAAACATCAGTCAGAGTTTCTATAAGAGGGATGTCTGATCCCGAGTTGAGATAAATTACGAACTCATCAGTTATGCTGTAGAGATCGAAATTATAGATTAAAAGGGCGGCATCTCCTCGAGTCAGTTTGCGATATGTGCCGAAATAGTCACTGTTGTACTCCGGCATTATGCCCAGTTCGTAGATTTTTTGGATATAAGGAGCATAGATATGTAGTGGGTTGGTGTCGTTGTATGGAAGATCCCAATCGTTTGGGTTGATATAGCGCGGTACAGGTATTCCGCCCCATCTTAGTATTATTTTTGCGGCCTGTGCGCGTGTGATTTTTTTGTCCGGGTCGAATTGTGTTTGGTCTTCGTCAATAAGGCCGATTTCTACAGCTTGATTTGCGTAAGGTGCGTACCATTCCGATCCGCCCAGGTCTGTGAAGTGATTTTTCGGTTCTTCATCTCCGGGCGTGAAGCCTGAATTGGCCAGGAGCATTTTGTAGAGGGCGGCTTTTGTGATCTCTTCTTCAGGGTAAAAAAACTCGCTATTGTCGATCCCGCCATTCTCTTTAATGTATTCGATGGCATCGTAATATTCGCTTCCGTATGGGACATCTAAGAAATTCGCCGTCACTATTTGCGGAACAAGAATCAATACGATAAATACTACTTGGAATAATAATCTTTTCATTTTATTTTGTTATTTATATCTTGGTAATATCTTATGTTATAATCTTCTTTGAACCAAATAAAAACAAAAACAAGTATGGCGGATGATTTGGCTCCAAGCAGTGCCAATGATGTAGATTTTTCTCTTCTTATGAGGTTTTTTGTGTTTTTTGTGTTTTCGGGGCTGTTTTTTTTGGTTTTTATGTGGGTTGTTTTTATAAGGTCTGTTGCGGCGAATGTTTCTCTTGAAAGTAGTATTAAGATTTATGAGGATGGAGTGCTTGTCTCTGAAGATGTTTTGATTGGAGATTACGAAGTTTCTGACAGTTATTACGAAGTTTATTTTGATGAAATTGATCTGATGAGGTTTACGGCCGGCAGCTCTTTTTCCGTATCGGAGGTAACTTCGGATAGTGGATTTTATATCGTTCAGCTCGAGCTTAATGAAGGAGGTGTGTGGATTTCCAATATGGGGGGGGTGCTTGATTTGATGCTGAAAGCGGGGGATTTTGTTTTTCAAAATGTTGACGGGTATTATTATGTTGAAGTGCAGGATGGTGAAGTTTTCGCTTATGCGTATAGGCATCCGCTTAGGGTGCATTTTTTGGATCAAGAAGAAAATTCTCTTAATAGTTATTTGATTCCCGAGGGTTATTATGGGGAGTATGAGTCTTCCGGCGTTTCCTCCGTCGTTGCGGATTTGCGTTATGCGAAGCTTATAAAAGAGTATCCTTTTTATGTTTTGAGTGATGATAGAGATCGTGATTTTTGGGGAGATTTCGTGGCAATTGACGATAGTAGGTATATAGGGCTTCTCAGTAGTTTTAAATCTGTTGTTAGGCAGAATTACGATATTTATACGGAAGAACTTCCGGGGTTTATTGAGCAGCTCAGGCAGTATTTGACTTTTGTTGAGTCTAAAAAGGCCGGTTGGGCCGAGCAGGAAACTTTGCGTAAGCTTAATAAGGCGCTTTATTTAAGCGTTAGGGGAGAGACCGATGAGTCATTGTTGAGTCTTATTGAGCTTGATGAGGGGAGTGTTGTTTCCGCTGAGTACAGGGCTTATTTGAACTATTTGAATGTTGTTTTGAATATATCTCTTTATGGGGGTGATCTTTATCTTGTAAAAGATTATTTGAGGGGTCTTTTGTACTCCGATAGCGATGAGGGAAGTCTTATTGTTCTCCGTGAAAGGTTGAATGAAATGTATGATCTCGCAAATGATGGGGAGATTGCCCTTGCAAAAGAGGCTTTTTCCGCTTACGAGAGAGGTTTTTTGTCGTTTTTTGCTATGCCGACTTCTCAACTTTCCGCTTTCAGGAAAGATATTTCCGAGGAGCGGGAGCTTCTTGCTGTTTTGCTTACTCGCGAGAGCGGATTTTATGATCCGCAGTATTTTGATCTTTTGGATGATTTTGAGCGGGCGATATTCAGGGTTGCTGCGAGCGGGGTTGATTTGGATGAGGAGCGGCAGGCTTTTGTTTCCGGTAAAGTGAAGGTTCTTAATAATATTGAAGAGTTGCTTCGTGTTAGCGGTATTTCCGTTTCAGATGCTACAGATGTTATGCTTTATTTGCTTGATAGTGCGGATGTTCTTATGGACGAAATTGATTCGCGAGCTGCGATTTTGAGTTATTTCGAGGCGGAACTTTTTGAGGCTGCACAGGTTTTGGAATTTATCAATTCTACGGAATATTCGAGTTTGAGCGGTAGTTTTGATGGAAAACTTGGTGCTTATTTAAGAAATAAGGAAGATATTGATAATCTTAAGGATTATCTTCAAAGTCTGCATCTTGGAAGTCCCGATGAGGGTGATCTTACTCTTGAGGAAGCTAAGGCCATTGTTTATGCGGCTTTTTCCGGTGCGGAGGTTGCTTATACCGCCGTTTCTTCGCTCGGAGACAGTGGTTATCGGCTATTTGATGTTGATGGAGGGAAGATAGGCGGTATTGCTTTTGAGGCTAAGTATGATCGAGAAGGTGAGCTTTTTTATGATTTGAAAATCGGAGATGTGCGTTTGGCGACAGGTGTGAGTCTTTTTGGTCTTGCGGAGGTTGCGGATGGGCTTTTGAAGGAGGAGTTTTCCGAGTCTCCGGTTCCGAGTCCCCTGTCTTCGGTAGAAGAAAATGATCTTTCTTATGCCGAGCAGTTGGCGATTTCTCTGCTTACGGATTACTTGAGCGGTTACGGGATTTATATAACTTCTTCCAATGTTGTTTCTTCGGATCTTTCTGAAAATCTTTTTTACTTGAAGGGGGTTGCTGTTGGGGAGTTCGAGCTTGAGTTTTTTGTTCATGCTTCCGATGATTTGATTACAGATGTTACGGTGATCGATCTCTATGGTATTGAAGGAGTTTTTTATGTGGGGGATTTTGTTGCCGAGATGGAAAGTAGGTTAGCTGATGGCTTCTAATACAGGCAGCTTTCAAATAAAATTCTCAATTTCAAATTCCTGTGTTAAAATGCGCCAGGTCTTTTACTTTTTTTAATAAATAAATAATGGATGCCAAGAAAGATTATAGTGCTGATAATATTACCGTGTTGGAGGGGCTTCAGGCTGTAAGGAAGCGTCCCGGGATGTATGTCGGTACTACCGATACTGCCGGACTTCACCATCTTATTTGGGAGATTGTTGATAATGCGATTGATGAGGCGATGGGAGGACATTGTCAGAATATAATTGTCATTATGCATGAGGATGGATCTTTGTCTGTTGAAGATGATGGGCGTGGTATCCCGGTTGATAAACATAAGAGAACGGGGCTCAGTGCTCTTGAGACCGTTCTTACCGTTCTTCATGCTGGAGGTAAGTTTGGAGAGGGTGGTGGATATAAGGTTTCCGGTGGTCTGCATGGTGTTGGTGTATCTGTTGTTAATGCTCTTTCTATTAGTTTGAAAGCTGAAGTTTATCGTGATGGGAAGACTTATTATCAAGAGTACAGTTGCGGTAAGTCTCTTTGTGAGCTTAAAGAAATCGATAAGTCCGACAAGACGGGTACGAAGATCTCTTTTGTTCCCGATCCGAAGATTTTTGAGTCTGTTGAGTTTAATTATGATGTTATTATGAATCGTTTGCGTCAGCAGGCATATTTGACCAAAGGTGTCGCTATTCATCTTATTAATGAGAAAGAGGACAAAAGGTGTCAGTTCTATTTTGAAGGAGGGATTAAATCTTACGTTAAGCATTTGAATAAAAATCGTGAGGCTATCGGTAACGAGATTGTTTATATCGAGAGAGATGTTCCCGAGGGGCTTATTGAGATTTCTTTGCAGTATACTCAGGCTTTTCAGGAGACTATTTATACTTTTGCGAATAATATTCATACGACTGAAGGAGGAATGCATCTGACCGGGTTCAGGTCCGCCTTGACTCGTGTTGTCAATTCTTATGCTCGCAAAAATGATCTTATTAAGGAGAAAGATGATAATTTGACTTCCGATGATGTTCGTGAGGGAATTACCGCTGTTATTTCCGTGAAGCTTGGGGATCCTCAATTTGAAGGGCAAACCAAGAGTAAGCTTGGTAATGCTGAGATGAGGACAGCTGTTGAGACTGTATTTGGCGAGGCTTTTATGGAGTTTTTGAATGAAAATCCGTCTGAGGCGCGCAGTATTATCGGGAAGTGTGCGCTTGCCGCTCGTGCTCGTTTGGCCGCTCGTGCCGCTCGAGATACTGTTATCAGGAAGGGTGCGCTTGAAGGTATGACTCTTCCGGGTAAGCTTGCGGATTGCTCCAGTAGGGATCCTGAAAGCACGGAGCTTTACATTGTGGAGGGTGATTCCGCCGGAGGATCCGCGAAGCAAGGCAGGGATCGACAAACTCAAGCTATTTTGCCTCTTCGAGGTAAGATTTTGAATGTTGAGCAGGCTCGTCTTGATAAAATCCTGGCGAATAATGAGATCAAAGCGTTAATTATTGCTCTTGGAGTTGGTGTCGGTGAGACTTTTGATCTTGAAAAACTGCGTTACGGTAAAATCGTAATTATGACGGATGCGGATGTGGATGGTGCGCATATCAGGACACTTCTTTTGACACTTTTCTTCCGTTATTTCAAGTCGCTTATTGAGAGTGGACATCTTTATATTGCTCAGCCGCCTTTATTTAAGGTTTCTCAGGGGAAGAAGTTTTGTTGGGCTTATAATGAGGAGCAGAAGGAAGAATTCATTAAAACTTTAAGTTCGGATCAGAAGATAGGTGTTCAGAGGTATAAAGGTCTTGGTGAAATGAACCCCGAACAGCTTTGGGATACAACAATGAATCCCGATACCAGAACTATGCTTCAAGTTACTATTGATGATGCTGAAAGGGCGGATAAGGTTTTTGAGACGCTAATGGGGCCTGAGGTTCCGCCGAGGAAGAAGTTCATCCAGACTCACGCGAAGAAGGTGAGGAATTTGGATATTTAGATAGTACTCGGTAATGAGTATCCAGTGCGAATGCGTGGTGTATGCGTGGTGTTTTTGCGTGGTGTTTGCGTGGTGTTTGCGGGGCTTGCATTGGCACTGTCTTTGTGTTATAATACTCGGATAAGCAAAAATTAATTATGGACATTTTGTGTGATTACAATGCGGATGGAGAGATGATGTTTGAAACTGCTATGGAGCAGCAGGAAGACATATTTGTTTCGACTTTGGAGGAGTTTCAAAGGCTTGTGAAAGCCATGAATGATGCTGCCAAAGGGGAGGCTTCGTATCTATTCCAGAAAATGAAGGGTAATCATTGGATTCTTGAAGAAGATGTTCATGATGAAGATGAAACCGGTTGCGGTATTTTTAAAGTTGCTAAAGGAGAAGTTTATGCGATTTCACATGATGTTATGAAATTTTTCAAAGAAATTTGCAGAAAATTTGACTTTTAGTTATCAATCTGTAAAATAACCAGGCAATTATCAATTAACCGGGAGGATTTTACCTATGATAGGAGTTAAAAAGCACAAAAAAGTATCTAACGACAGGCTTGCAAACCTTTTCAACAAGGTTATTTCCAAAAGTCGTGTTCTTATGCAGTCCAAGGAAAGAAAATTCCGAGACAAGGAGCGCGAGAGACCAAATAGGAAAAAACAGAGAGAAAAAGCTGTTGTAAGCGCGAAATACAGGGATGAGCGCGCGCGGAAGAAGTATTATTAGACCTTAGACCATAGACTCTAGACCGTAGAATTTTCATTCTATCTTTTTATGTTGATTTCGGATTTATTGAAGGGGGCGCGTGCTGATAAGAAGCTTTTAGAGGCGGAGGTTCTTCTGGGGTTTGTCTTGGAAAAGTCGAGGGAGTGGGCTATTGCTCATGATGAAGAGGAGGTTTCTTCCGAGGATTTGAAGAAATTTCATGGGTTTTGGGTTCGTTTGCAAAAGGGGGAGCCGCTTGCTTATCTTACGAATGATAAAGAGTTTTTCGGGCTTAAGTTTTATGTTGATAAAAGGGTTCTTGTTCCACGGCCTGAGACCGAGGCGCTTGTGGAGTTGGTGAATGATTTGGATTGCCAAAAAGTTGTAGATGTTGGGACCGGATGCGGCAATATTGCATGTTCTTTGGCTTTGAATAGCGATTTGGAGGTTTGCGCAACGGAGGTTTCGCAGGAGGCTTGTCAAGTTGCGCGTAAAAATATTGAGGATTTGGGTGCTAAGGTTGAGCTTTTTTGCGGGAACTTGCTTGAACCTGTTAAGGACAGGGATTTTGACATTATTGTGGCGAATTTGCCTTATATCGGGAGAGAGAGACATAACTTAGTTGCGGATAATGTGGCTGAGCATGAGCCGGATGTTGCTTTGTATGGAGGAGATGATGGTTTGCGGCTTTATGAGGAGATGTTTGAGCAGATCAATGAATTTGGGATGAAGCCCAGGTATATTCTTGGAGAGTTTGGGTTTCTGCAGGGAGAGGAGGTTTTAGATTTGATGAAAAAATATTTTCCGGGAGCAGAGTTCGAAATAAAACAAGATCTTTCTGGTTTAGATAGGAATTTTGTTGTTAGACTCTAGATATTAGACCCTAGACTCTAGAGGTTTTGATTTTTAAATGTTAAGATGCAAATAATATGATTGATAAATTGCAAAAATTAGAGGACGAATTTCTGGATATTGAAAAGAAACTTTCTGCTCCGGCAATTATTGCGAATCAGGATGAATATGTGAAGTTGATGCGAAAAAGGAAGGATTTAACTAAGGCGGTAGAACTTTTTCGGGAATATAAACAAGTTGTTGCGAATCTCGAGGGGGCGGAAGAGATTTTGGCTAATGAAAAGGATGATGAGGTTCTGGAGATGGCGAAGGAGGAGCTTAAGGGTTCCAAAGATCGGAAGGATGAGCTGGAGGAAGAACTTAAGGTTGAACTTTTGCCGAAAGACCCTAATGACTCGAAGAATTGTATTATGGAGATTCGGGCCGGTGCCGGGGGTGAGGAGGCGAGTTTGTTTGCGGAGGAGCTTATGAGGATGTATATGAAGTTTGTCGAGAGCGATGGGTTTGCGATTGAGCTTCTTTCGAAAAGTGAAAGTGATCATGGGATTAAAGAGGTTTTTTTTAAGGTTTTGGGCGACTCCGCTTATGGTCGAATGAAGTATGAAAGCGGTGTTCATCGAGTTCAGCGTATTCCGGTTACGGAAAGCCAAGGGCGGGTGCATACTTCTGCCGCTTCTGTTGCTGTTTTGCCTGAGGTTGAGGATATTGATGTTCAGATAAAGGATGAGGATTTGCGGATCGATGTTTTTCGGGCTCAAGGATGTGGTGGCCAATCTGTTAATACTACCGATTCGGCCGTTCGGATAACTCATGTGCCTTCCGGGGTTGTTGTTGCTTGCCAGGATGAAAAGTCCCAGCTTAAAAACAAGAACAAGGCGATGGGTATCTTGCGTGCTCGAGTTTATGCTGCCGAGGAAGAGAAGCGTGCCAAAGAGCTTGGCGAGGTTCGTTTATCGCAGATCGGATCCGGCGACAGAAGTGAAAAGATCAGAACTTATAATTTCCCTCAAGACAGGGTTACAGATCATAGGATTAAGGAGAATTTTAGCAATCTTCCCGGGATAATGAGTGGGGATATAGGTGATATTATCGATAAATTGACGATGGAGGATCAAGCGAAGAAGATGACCGGTGGGTGATGGCTTATGGCGGATGGTTTGTGGTGCAGTGATTTTTCTGCATCGTCAAATGCTACCCGGATATCACTGTAGCTCTTTCGGCACATCCATTGTGAAAACAAGACATTCCAACAGCGAATTTGAGGCGAGCCTGTTATGCCCGTGCGCTCCTGTTCTGGCGACTTCGCCGTATGCGTATAAACCCGGGAGGGAAGTGCGGCCTGACAGGTCTGTTGCGATTCCGCCGCAGAGGTAGTGGGCGGCTGGGGCGATGGGGATTCTGTTCGTTGTGAGGTCGAATCCATGTTTTTTGAGTGTTTTTTCGATGTATGGGAACTGTTTGCGGATCCAGTCGGGGTTTTTGTGGGTGATGTCGAGGTAGATTGAGTGTCCTTGTGCAATTTTTTTGTTCATGGCCTCGCAGATTATGTCGCGTGGCTCGAGTTCATTGATGAATCTTTTACCGTTTTCATCGACTATTTTTGCGCCTTCTCCTCGAAGGCTTTCTGAAATCATGAATGGCGGTTTGTCGGGGGAGGAGAGGACTGTTGGGTGGAATTGGACGCAATCCATGTCCATTAGTTTTGCTCCCGCTTCTTGGGCCAGGTCTATTCCGTCTCCGGTTGAGGTTTTCGGGTTGGTTGTTTTGGGGAATTTTTGGCCGATTCCTCCTGTTGCGAGGATTACCGCTTTTGCATAAATTTTTTGTTCGCCAGTTGTGGTTATGCCGATGATTTTTCCTTTGCTCTTGAGTAATTTGAGGGCTCGAGTGTTTTCCAGGATTTTGATATTTGGCTCTTTGGAGGCAGCTTTGATTAAAGCTTGGATTACCGTTTTGCCAGTGTGGTCGGCAACGCTTCTGATTCTGCGATGACTGTGGCAGCCTTCTTTTCTGGGGGTTGTATCGAATTTTACTCCGAGGGATTCCAGGTGTGCAATTGCTTTTGGGGCTCCTTTGATGAGCTTTTCTACTGCTGATTTCTTGTTTTTGTAGTGGCCGGCTTTTAAGGTGTCGTTTATGTGGTTTTGCAGGCTGTCTTTCGGGTCTAAAACTGCTGCTATTCCTCCTTGTGCGTGCCAACTTGCGGAGTCTTTGAGTTTCTTTTTTGTTATCAAAAGCACTTGCCCGTATTTGGCGGCATGCAGGGCGAAGTTCAACCCTGCTGCTCCTGACCCGATAATGAGGAAATCTGTTTTCATGCGCGGGAATTATAGTTTGAGTTGCGGGATTTGTCTAAGGGTGGTAGTTTTTTCACGCTTTACTTGGAATAAGGCTTTTTAAAATATGCAAAAACCTGAATTGGTCGCCCCTGCTGGTGATCTGCAAAAATTACAATACGCTTACAGATATGGTGCCGACGCTTGTTATGTCGGGATGCCGGCTTTTTCTTTGAGATCAAAAACCACCAAATTCAAGGAGCAAGAAGAGATTCTGGAAGGGAGAGAGCTTGCGAGGGAACTCAATAAGAAATATTTCGTAACGACCAATATTTATCCTCATAATGCGAAGATTTCGGCTTTTGAGGGGCATGTTAAATGGCTTGCCGATGAGGTTAAGCCGGATGCGCTGATTGCGGCTGATCCGGGAGTGATTTCTGTGATCAAAGAGGTTTGGCCGGAGGCTCGAATTCATCTTTCTGTCCAGGCTAATGCTGTTAATTATCGGTCTGTGAGGTTTTGGTATGAACAAGGGGTTACGAGGGTTGTTCTACCGAGGGAACTCCATATTGAGGAGATTGCCGAGATCAAGAAACAGGTTCCTGAAGTTGAGCTTGAAGTTTTTGTTCACGGGGCTATTTGTGTGGCTTATAGCGGTAGATGTCTTTTATCCAACTACATGTGTTATCGGGATCCTAATCAGGGTGCTTGCGCCCAGGCTTGTCGGTTTAAGTATAAGCTTTTAGAGGAAAAGCCTTCTGCGGATGCTTTAGATTTAAAAGGAAAAAATATCGTTCTGGAAGAGAGTATGAGGCCCGGGGAGTACATGCCGATTTCTGAAGATGAGCATGGGACTTATATCATGAATGCGAGAGATATTTGTCTGCTGCCTTATGTTGCGGAGCTTGCGGATATAGGGGTTGATGCTTTCAAAATCGAGGGCAGAAGTAAGACTGCGTATTATGTTGCGTCTGTTTGTCGGCTTTATCGTGATGCGATTGATAACGGGTTCAAAGAGGAAATGATGGAGGAAATTTACAAGATCTCTTCTCGTGGTTATACTCCGGGGTTTTTGAAAGGGGATTTGAAGGAGTTTTCGATGCGGTATGAGGAGAATTTGGCGATTTCCAAGGCTAGGTTTATCGGGATTGTTAAGCGCGAAATTGCTGATGGGCAGTGGCTTGTGGATGTGAAAAACAGGTTTGATGGGGGAGAGATCGAGATTGTTTTGCCCGATAAAGTTGTTGCATTGGAGGTTAAAGAGATGCGAAAAGTTTCAGGCGAGGCTCAAGAAGTGGTTCATGGTGGAGATGGGGATCGAGTGTTTTTGATGGATGGTGAGGGGTTTGAAGGTGGTCTTCTTCGGGTATCGGTTTGATGTTTTTCATAAGATATGTATAATTTTTCTGGATTTATCTTTTAATAAACAAAAAAATGAAAAAAAATCCGATCGTTTTGATTTCGTTAGTTGTCCTGATTTTTGCTGGGTATGTGTTTTTCAATGAATGTGATTTTTATTGCGGGGTTGAAGGTGAAAAAGATACTGAGATTGCGGAAGAGGTGGCTGTTGATGGCGCTGAAGTGGAAGAGGTGGCTGAGGTGGTCATCGCAGAAGAGGTTGTTGTAGCGGATGTGCCCGCAGCTCCACCTACTTTTAATATAGTTCCTTCGAATTATAATGATGTGACTTATGGATTTTCTTTAGGTATCCCTGTTGCTTGGGGTGATACGGAAGAGATTGAAAGGAATTTGGGTGATGCGGTTTTGGATGGTGTTGCTAAAACTTTTTATTGGAGACCCGTTAATGATGTGGATCACTTCTTCTATCTTGTTGTTGTTGAGTTGGGGCGTGGTGATGTTTTGAATGGAACCAAAACTTATTTGGCTCAATCTTCCGAGTATGAGTATTATTATGCTGCTTCTGCCACCGCTACCAAATGTACCGAATATGCCGAGGCTGAAGAAGGAATGGAAGCTGAATGTTTGGTGTCTGAAAATGTGTATGATGAGAATGTCACAGCTATAATTAACAGTTTTAGAGTTCTTTAAGATTTAACCTTATATTGTTATGAAAAAGTTACTTGTTTTGTTGCTTGTTTTGGTGTTTGCGGGTGGAGGGTACATCGGCTGGAAGTATGTTTCAGGGGCTTGGGAGGAAGAGATGTGTGAAGGGGGATGTGATGATGGAGCTTTTCAGGAGGAAGTAGAGGCCAGAAATGACTCTTATCCGCAGATTTTGTTTATGATTGATGATTTTAGTGCTTATTCTGAATCTGAAAAAACTAAGATTGAGCTTAGTTGTGAAGGTATAGATGAAAATTTAGATGCTGTTATTAAGACTGCTGAAGAAGGTGGGATAAAAGAGTTGAAGTTGTCTTATGGCGATGAAGGTTCTTACTTTACTCTTTACGGTACACCTAACATTGATGGGCTCACGATGGCTGAGTTTGATGAATTGGCAGTTTGTTGTGGTGGAGTAGGGTGTGAAGGTCCTTTAAAAGCTTATGAGACTCATCTTGTCTGGGGATATGCACAATGCTCTTCAGGATGGGCTCCTGATGAGGATGACTCCCGGTATGATGATTTCATGGTTTGTGTTGAGTTCTCTGAGCAGATTAGGGGGTATTTGGAGGAGGGTTCTGTAATTAGCGCAGAGGATTATATATCTGATACTTATGGATTTTATATAGATATACCTGAAGGATATAAACTTGTAACAGAAGGATATGAAGAAGGAATTGTTTGGGTTGGTCCTGATTCGGATTTTTGGGCTGATGGATTCTTTATAAAATTAGTTGATGATGTTGATGCAAGAATCGAGGAAATAAAAGCAGAAGATGTAGAATTAATTGAGGAAGCTACAACTGCAATAGGTAATACGAATGCCGAAAAAGTCATAGTAGAATATGGTATAGGATATAACGTGACCCATTATTTTGTAGAGGGTCTTAGTTCATCGAGAGAATTAATAAGTTCTGAGATACAGGCTATAGAAGGCAATAAAGAGGCCCAAGAATCGATAATGACATTATTCTTTCCATCGCATACAAGCGGGATGTAAGGCTATAAGTTCCATCAGCTCATCAACCTTAGAAGTTGGGTCTAGATCCTGAGATGTGTCGTAGGTTAGATCTGCGCAACCAAGGTAGATTTCTTTGCGCTGTTTCCAGAGTTGCTTGAGTTCTGCGATGAGGTCTTTATGATCTGTTAAAGGAGGTCGATTTTCGTCGAACTCGATCCTTTCCGCGAGCTTTTCTATATCCGCCGTTAATAGGATTACGAAGCCGTTTTTCTTGAGGTTTGAGGTGTTTTCCGGGTCTAGGAATGTGCCGCCGCCGGTTGCTATTACGAGGTTGTCTTTTTGAGCCATTTCTTGGGCGGCTTTTTTCTCCAATTCCCGGAAGTGATCCCAGCCATGTTCGCGCACAAGTTCTGCGATTTTACCGGATGCTGATTTCTCGATGTAGTCGTCCAGATCGATGAAATCTTTTCCGAGTTTTGCTGCGAGAAGTTTGCCGAGGGTGCTTTTTCCGCTACCTCGCATTCCTGTTAATATAATGTTTTTCATACTCTTTTAATAAAAGTAATGCTAATAAGGTTGTAATTGAGCTGATTATGATTGGTACTTGATAGCCATATGCTGCTCCGACAGGTCCGAAAATCAGAGAACCTGTTAGTATTCCGGACATTTGAGTGAATGTGATTAAGCCGGAGTTGCCGCCGACGCGTTCTTTTTTGAAAAATTCCGAAACTCCCATGTACAAAAAGACGAACATCATAGCGTCTCCCGCCTCATGGATCACTCTTCCTGCGAATGAGATGGGGATAAAGCTGTTTAACATAATTAAGTAGCCGATTCCTGATGTTAGAAGTCCCAGAGTGACGATTTTTTGCATTTTTACGCCTTTTTCTACCGCTTTTGCGGATATTCGTATTGAAATGAACATTGTAGCGATTGCTGCTCCCATATAAAGTCCCATTTGAGGGAATGAGAGTCCTAAGTTTTCTCTTAAAAATGGACCGTAAGATGTGAGTTCCGATCCCATGTGTATCGCAAAGCAGAAGATTATGCTTATGAAGAGTAGTATATGAGGTTTAAATATATCTTGTTTGTAGTTTAAAATGTCGAACTTGAATGTGTCGGTTTTTGGCAGAAGTGTGGAGCCTATTAACAGAAGTGTTAAGAGTCCGGCAACGACGAGAAGGTATTTTTGAAAATCCAGATATCCGAGAATGTTTCCACCGAAAAACACCCCCAGTCCCGATGCCAAAAGAGCGAATCCGACATAAGTTTTGATCCTGTATATCGGGCTTTGTTTGCCGGCGGTTTTATAAAAAAGGCTGTCCATCGAAACTGTGAACATATGACCTCCCGTACTTCCCATTAGCATTAATAAGATGACTGCAGGAAAATATTGAGTTGTGCTTAATCCTATAAATTCGATGATTAAGAGAACTAATCCGAGTTGGATGATCCTTTTTGAGGGGATCCTGTCATTGGTAAGCCCTGTCGGAAGGGTAAAAAGCATTCCTGTTATTGTGACTGATGCAAAAAGGAGTCCTATCTGCATTCCCGAATATCCTATGCTCGCAAAATATATTGCCCAGAAGAATCCCAGCGAGTTCAAACTGAATTTGTATGAGCTCATTAAGGTTGTCAGGAGTGGGAGTTGTTTTTTCATTGTTAGTAAGGAGTAATAAGTGCCAAGTACCAAGTTGATGGTGTTTCGCGAGGCGAAACGGCTATTGTAGTGAATGTGTTGGTTATCAGTTGCATTAGTTTTAATTGTGCACTATTTACTTACTTGGTACTGGGTACTTGGGACTTGAGACTAGTTTCAAAATCGTTCCAGAAATTAGGGTATGTTTTTGATACGCAACCGGGGTTTTGGATCTTGGTTTTTGGTTCTTGTGATTTAAGGAGGGCTGCGCACATTGCCATTCTGTGATCATCGTAAGTTGCGATAGTTGAGGGTTTGATTTTTTCTATTCCGTATATTTGGAGGCCATCATTCAGTTCTTTGACGCGAGCTCCTGTTTTTGAGAGTTCTATTTGAAGGGCTGCTAGGCGGTCACATTCTTTAAATCTTAGGTTTGAGAGTCCTTTCAAGGTTGAGCGGCCTTTTGCGAAGCAGCAGAGGATTGACAAGGTCATTGCGGAGTCCGGCAGCTCTTTTAGGTCTACTGTGCCGAGGGGTTTTAGCTGTTTCGGGCCTATTACTTGGATCCCTTGAGAGTCTTCTTTGACTTTGCAGCCCATTTTCTTTAAATACTTGAGGATTTGAATGTCTGCTTGGAGGCTTTTACTTGTTAGATTTGCGACTTTTACGTTGAATCCGAGTGCTCCGAGTGCGAAAAAGTAACTTGCCGAGGATGCATCGGTTTCTACTGTGTACATAGAGTCGAAATTCTTGATGATGTCGCGAGTCATCTTGATGTAAGGTTTTGAGACCAAGTTGTCGGTGATTTTTATTTCAGGATTTCCGAGTAGGGGAGAGCTTAATAGTAGTGCCGAGATGTATTGGCTGCTTGTTGAACCTTTTACGGTAATTTTTTTAGGTTTGATTGTTGGGTCGCCGTGAATCTTGAGTGGAGGACAGTAGTTTTTATGCTCTATCCTAAACCCTACACCCTCTAATCCTATTATCAGGTCTTTCATTGGTCTTTCTTGCATTCGCAAGTTGCCCGTTATTGTTGAGGTGAAAGGTTGCAGAGCCAATAGAGGGGTTAGGAAGCGCATTGCTGTTCCGGCGTTGCCGATATTGATTGTGCCGGGGTTTTTGAATGGCGTACCGTTGCTGGTAATCGTGATTTGCGAACTATTTTTTTGTTCGACTGTGATCCCGAGTTTTTTGAGGGCTCGAATCATGTATTTGGTGTCGTCGCAGTCGAGTGGATTTTTGATAACGGTTTTCCCTTTGCGAAGAGCTGCGAGAATAAGAGCTCGGTTTGTGTAAGATTTCGAAGAGGGGACTTTTATAAGCATGTGATTTTGGCTTTGCCGATTTTGTCGAGAACTACCCATTTTCCACTTTTTTTGTCGTTTTGGATCAGTTTTTCAAGGTTGCCGAGATAGTCTGGGATCTCTGTTGGTAGTTTGTACAGTTTTAAGAGTTTTTCGATTCTTTGAGTGTCTTTGAAGTTGAATTTGAGGTTCACTTGATGTATTCCGATTGCGACTGCTTCGCCATGGCTTAACCTGTAGCTTGAAGCTTTTTCGACTGCGTGGCCGATTGTGTGGCCGTAGTTTAAGAGCATTCGCGGGCCCTTTTCTTTTTCGTCTTTTTCGACGATTTTTTTCTTGATTGTTGCAGATTTTTCTATAAGTCCTGCAAGAGTCTTTTTGTCTTTGGCTAAGATTTTTTCACTATTTTTTTCTAAAAATTCAAAGAGCTTCTTATCGAAAGTACAAGCGTGCTTAATTGTCTCTGCTATTCCGTTAAGGAGTTCTTTTTTTGGCAGGGTTTGCAGGAATTTCGGGTCCAGAATGATCTTCTGAGGCTGATAAAAGGTTCCAAGCATATTTTTTCCTCCTTCCAGGTTCACGCCGGTTTTTCCTCCGATACTGGAATCGATCATGGCGAGGAGAGTTGTCGGGATCTGAATATAAGGGATCCCCCGCATATAAATAGACGCGAGGAATCCTGTGAAATCGCCGATAGTTCCGCCTCCGAGAGCTATTAAGGTGCTTTCTCGGTTTAGGCTGAGGTTCAAGAGTTTTTCGGCTGCTGTGCCGATGTTTTCAAGGGTTTTGATGCTTTCTCCCGGAGTTTTGACTATTAAGTCGAACTCACCGGGGATTAGCTCCTTGTAGTGATTGTATATGTTTTCGTCTGTGATGACGCAGTATTTACCTTTTTTTAGGTTTCTTAGGTTCATCTGGAGGGGTTAAGCTAATGCGTTTATTGACTGCTGCCGCGACCGGGACCATTTTGTACATCAGTTCCTTGAATTGTTCTGGAGTTATGGATTGGTCTCCGTCCGAGAGCGCTTCTTCCGGGTTCGGATGAACTTCGATTATCAGTCCGTCCGCTCCCGCTGCGATTGAGGCCAAAGCTGCCGGAGAAACAAGGCTTGCTCTTCCCGTTGCGTGGCTTGGATCGACTATTAGAGGAAGATGGCTGAGTTCTTTTGTTCTGGCGATTGCTCCGATAGATAATGTATTGCGCATATCGTCCTCGTATGTGCGGATTCCGCGTTCGCACAGGATTACATTTGGATTCCCGCCTGCGAGGATGTATTCGGCTGCGAGTAAAAACTCTTTTAGTTTTGCGCACAGTCCGCGTTTCAGAAGGACCGGTTTCTTGGTTTTACCCAGTTCGCGGAGAAGTGTGTAGTTCTGCATATTGCGGGCTCCTACTTGCAGAATGTCTGCGTATTTGGAGACCAAGTCGATGTCGCGGGCGTCCATTACTTCTGTTACAATGAGCATGTTTGATTCTTTTGCGGCCTTTTTCATCATCTTGAGGCCTTCTTCTTTATGGCCTTCGAATGAGTATGGGCCTGTTCGCGGCTTAAAAGCTCCGCCTCGGAGTATTTGGGCTCCGGTTGCTGCTACTGCTCGGGCAGTTAAGCTGATTTGTTCCTGGCTTTCTACGCTGCAGGGGCCTGCCATGATTGTCAGGTCTTTCCCGCCGATTTTGACACCTTTGATGTTGATTACTGTGTCCTTTGGTTGAGTTTCGCGGGAGGCGAGTTTGTATGGCCTGAGGACCGGCATAACCTGTCCGACGCTTGGCATGGCACGAAGATGTTTCGTGTCCAAGAGTCTTTCGTCGCCGATAACCGCGATGACGGTTCTTTCCACTCCTATTAAAGGTACCGGTTCCAGATTTTTCTTCTGGAGATGAGCGATGATATGGTCGATGTGCTCTTTCGGAGCACCTTGTTTCATTACAATAATCATATTTGATAGGTTATTAGCGGGAATAAAGATACCGTGACTTTTGGAAAGGTGCTAGAGTAAACCGTTTTTCTTTGTCCATCTTTTTTGGGGTTAAATTATAAAAAACACCTCATGTTTTGCATGAGGGGTGGACGGAATCTTTAAAGCCTCATGCTATTTAAGCACGTAAAAGTAAGCGTTTGTTGCCCAGAAATTTCTGCTTACTTTTTGCATGAGATTTTTTGAATTTGTGTTTATCTTTTACGCCTAATGTTTTAAATTGTCAACAATATGAAAACTTTAGGAATAATTGGTGGGAAGGGGAAGACAGGGAGGCAATTTGCCCGGATTTTCCGCAAATTAGGATTTAAAATTATCGTTTCCGATCTGGAGACTAAGCTTACGAACCGAGATCTTATTGAGAAGTCTGACATTGTTTTATTTAGTGTTCCTTTGCATCTTTCTGAGAAGATTATCAGGCAGGAGATTGGTGGTTGCAGGAAGGATCAGGTGGTGCTGGATGTTAGTAGTTTGAAAGAGAAACAGGTTAAAGCTATGAGTCGAGGGAAGGCTGAGGTTCTTGGGATGCATCCGCTTTTTGGTCCTTCTCATAAGAATTTCAAGGGGCTTTCTATTGTTCTTTGTCCGGGGAAATGCAAGATTTTGAATGAGTTTAAGAAGATGTTTGAATCTCTTGGGATGAAAGTTTCTGTTATGAAGCCTTCTGAGCATGATAAGTTGATGGCGGTTGTGCAGGTTATTCCACATTTGAAGACTATTTTGGCAGGGGAGCTTCTTAGGGAGTTTGGGATGAGCCCGAAAGTTCCTTACGAGATGAGTACGCCGATTTATAAGCTCGAGCTTGATATTATCGGGAGGATTTTTTCTCAGGAAGGGGAGCTTTATAACTCAATAATTACCGGGAATCCATACAGTAAGAAGTTGATTAAGTCTTTGTCGAAGATTTTGAAGAAGTATGAAGATGGGGATTTGAAAGTTTTGAATAAAAGGTTTGATAAGGTGAAAGAGTTTCTTGGAGATTTTCCAAAAGAGGCTTTTTCCGATAGCGAGCGTATTATTAACGAAATGCAGAAATGGAAATAACTACTCTTGGGCCGGATGGAACGCACGCTTCTCAAGGGGTCAAGAAGTTTTTCCCTGATGCGGAAGTTCGATTTGAGTCCAGTATCAGGGAGGTTCTTGATGCTTCCGGGGTAAGGGTTTTGCCTTTGGAAAACAGTATTGAGGGAACGGTTAGGCTTAGTTGGGATGGGATTTTAGATCGGGGGCTTAGCTTGAGTGGGATTTTCAAGATGCCGATTAGTCATGTTTTGGGGGCGCAGGGTGGGGATTTCAATAAGGTTATTTCGCATCCGCAAGCGATTGCTCAATGCAAAGGTTTTATCGGGGATCGAGAGGTTCTTTATTCTTCCAGTACTGCTGAGGCGGTAAAAATGGCTGCTCAGGATTCAAGCTTGGCGGCGATTGCTTCCGAGTATGCTTGCGAGATTTACGGGTTGCCTGTTCTTTCGCGGGGTGTTGAGGATGAAGAGGGGAATGAAACGATTTTCGGGGTTATTGCGGAGGAGGATGTTTTTCCTGACCTGAAAAAGGATGAAATGCATATTATGGTTACTCCGAAGAAGAATATGCCGGGGCTTTTATTTGATATTTTGAAGCCTTTTCATGATTACGGGGTGGATTTTACGAGGTTGGAGTCGCGGCCTACCAGGAAGAAATTGGGGGATTATAGGTTTTTGTTGAGTTTTAAGCTGGACCAAAATGTTGGGGCGGTTTTGGGGATTTTAAAGGAGAGGTACGGGGTTGTGGTTTTGGGGAGGTCGGTGGGGTTGTAAGGGATGGGTTGAGACGAGGAAGGGAACGAAGCCAGACAAAAAAAGAGACCCGGTTCAAGTAAGTTTGATGGACCGAGAGAGGCGTGATTTTGTGCGCAAAAGTGATTAAACCCTCACCCTGCAAATTGTCCAGTTAAAATACTTGATTTACTCCTGTTAGAGGTGTAGTTTTTTGGTAGAAATTAACCACTCGAAAATGACTGATAAAGAACTGTTTGATTTGTGCCGAAAATACGGCAGTGAAGCGTTGAAATGGCGGCGAAAATTTGCCGCATTATTGCCTGAGGTTGAGAAAAGGAAGCTCTGGCGGAAAAAAGGGTTTTATTCAATCTATGATTTTGGGAAGAGAGTTGGTGGGATTAGTGAGATAGTGGTAGATAAGGTTTTGTTTTTGGACAAAAAACTTTCAGAGAAGCCATTATTGAAAGCTGAAATTGAAAAGCAAGGATGGGCAAAAGTAGAAGTTGCAGCTCGAATACCGGTTGAGGAGGGGAAGGCGGTTGAGATGGTTCAATCGTTGTCAAAGAGTACTTTGCAGGTATATGCGAAGGAAGTTATTGACATGTCCGAGAAAGGTTTTAAACAAAAAGCCGGCTCTGAACTTCAACCTGTTACCTTTAAACTCGATTCCCAAACTCACTTTCAGCTCAAAAAATTTCAACAAAAATTGGAAAAGAAAAAAGGTAGGTCGATCCCTCTTGGGTTGGTTCTCAAAGAATTACTTGAATTAGCACCGGAAGGGAAGATACAGGGTGGTTCGCGGATTCCGGTCAAACAAAAACGCGAGCTTTATGGTAAATATAAAGGGAAATGTGCCATTAAAGATTGCAAGAATCCAGCTAATGAGTTTCATCATACCAAGAGGTTTGCTAAAGATGGAACTCATGAAGGTGTTGTTCCTCTTTGTCATGAACATCATCAGATCGCTCACGCAGGACTAATCGAGAATGAACAGGACGATCCTAAGGATTGGCGACCTCGCAAATACATGAAACCCAATGCCATCGACAGGAAATACCTTAAGAATCTCAAGATGGCGAATGCTCTATGATTTGGATATACTGCCAACGATCATGAAAACTTCCAAGCAAATCTGGTTTAACGGTGAATTCATCCCTTGGGCTGAGGCCCAGGTTCATGTGATGACCCATTCTTTGCATTATGGAGATGCTGTTTTTGAGGGGATTCGGGTTTATGGGGGGGCGGTTTTTCGGCTCGATGATCATTTGGAGAGGTTTTTTGAGTCGATGAAGGCTCTTGAAATGGAGTCGCCTTATGATCGAGCGCAAGTCTATGATGCGATTTTGGAGCTTTTGCGGCGGGAAGGGACGATCGATGGATATATCAGACCGATAGCTTTTTATGGGGATGGAGGTTTGAAAGTGGGCTGGGAGGGGATGCCGGTTTCTGTTGCGATTGGGGTTTTGCCGTGGGATGGTTACTCTTCTTCCGAGCTTAAGCTGAAGGTTAGTGATGTGAGGCGGTTTTCTCCCGAGATGGTTAAGATGGATGCGAAGGTTTCCGGGTATTATGTTAATTCGAATTTTGCCGGTCCCAATGCATTGCTTTTGGATTCTGAGGGTAATGTTGCGGAGGCTGCTTGTGCGAACATATTTTTTGTTCAGGATGGAAAGCTTTTCACGCCTTCTACAGGTTCGATTCTGCCGGGATTAACAAGGGATACGGTAATTCAAATTGCACGAGATGAGGGGATAGAGGTTGTCGAAGGGAATATTAAGGATCTCTCGGTGTTCCAGGAGGCTTTTACTACCGGAACCGCGACGGAGATTTGTCTTGTTGTAGAGATTGATAATCATAAGTATGATAGTCGCGAGGTGACAAGTTTTTTACAAGAAAAATATTCAGAAATTGTTTCCGGAAAAAATCAAAAATATAAAAAATGGCTGATTTATGTTGATTGACACGCATGTACACCTGGATTTCAAGCACTTCGATAAGGATCGGGGTGAGGTTATTCAGCGGGCGCTTGATGCCGGGGTCGAGAGGATGGTGAATATTGGGTGTGATGTTCGAACTTCTGATGCGAGCGTTGTGTTGGCGCATGAGTACGACTGTATTTTTGCAACTGTTGGGATTCATCCGCATGATTCGGATCAGTGGGGTGATGATGTGGCGAATAAATTTATTGTTCAAGCTAAGGATGAAAAGATGGTTGCTATAGGAGAGATTGGGCTTGATTATTACCATATGAGGAAGCCTGAGGAGGTGCAGAAAAAAGCTTTTGCAGGGCAGTTGGCTTTGGCTCGGGAGGTTTCTTTGCCGGTTGTTGTGCATATCCGAGATGCGGCTAGAGATGCTTACGACATCTTAGTTGAATCGGGTTTGGAGAGAGTGATTTTGCATTGTTTCAATGAGGATTTGGAGTTTGCGGAAAAATGCTGGGCGAAAGGTTGGATTACCGGGTTTGGAGGGCCTGTTACTTATCCGAATAATGAGCGACTGCGGGAGGTTGTAGAGATGGCTCCAAGCAAGCAATTCGTTTTGGAGACGGACTGTCCTTTTTTGCCGCCGCAAGCGCATAGAGGGCAGCGAAACGAACCCGCTTATGTGAAAGAGGTTCTCGAGGAAGTTGAGAAGATTAGGGGTGAGAGGATGGAGGTTGTTTATCCTTTTTAGGGTCTTGTTCGTCGAAAGCTGTTGAGAGGTTGTTTCCGAGGACTCTTTCTTTTACTGTTTCCATTTGTCTTGCGACATAGCTTTCGTGGTCGGCAGATATTTTATTGTCGATCCATGCTTGTTCGTGGAGTACTTGGATCTCGATTGGGAAAAGTCTCCTGTGTCTGTTTACAACTATTGGCATATCAACTGTGAAATGGATTGCTCTATATTTTTTGGATGAATGTTTATTGTTTCCGTTTGTTTTATCATTGCTTCTAAGTTCCTCATGGTCGATTGTTTCTTCGGAGAGTTGTTTAAATAGTTTTGCCGCTTTTCTAGGATCTCTTGATGTTTCTGCGATTGCATTTGCATCAATAAGGAGGTTTGTGGTTTCGCTTGGTCTTATGTATGCAGCAGGCAGAATTGCTTCCTTTGGGTCGTGAAACAGTTCGTAGATGAATGCCAGTGCTAATTGTGAAGATTTGGTTGTTATCCTGAATCCTACATGATCCAACACATGCTTTGATACGTTTTCAGGTTTGTGGAGAAGTTTTGCTATCATTCTCCATTTCTCTTTTACTCTCGGTTCGAATTTTACAATTGGAACTCCTTTTCCTCCGTTGGGTTGGAATACTAGATGTCCTTTTGATTGAAGATCCGGGTTTGTATTTTTCTTGATGTGATCTCTTTCGAAATCTCTGATTTTATTTTCTGCTGCTTCCGCCATAGATAGAAGTGGATCTCTCTCGAGGTAGTCGATTACTGTAATTATTCTTAAAAGTGCACATGCTTGAGGGATGAGTTTTTTGTGATCTTGACCTGCCGCTGTTTTGAATATTTTGTATATATCCTTTTCTGATAAGTTTCTTTTGTTTAGATTTACTAAGTCTTTGTTGATTCTTAAGTTTTTACTTCCTACTCTTTTATTAAAGAATTCAACCGCTTCTTTAATGATTTTACCGGCGTATTCCAAGTCGTCAGGGTTTTCGAGGTCTATGCCATGGTTTTTAAGGAATTGTCTGATTTTGGAATCTTCTGTTAATCCCAGAGTTGTGACATCCAGCATTGAGATGTAAGTGTCGTTTTCTTGTTTTACAAAAGGTGCTATCTCCGCTTCCAACAGTTCTCTTAGCGTCATTGCTGTTTCTTCGTCGAGGTCGGCGGTTTCCAGCGCGGCGGCTATTTTTTCACTTATTTGTGATCGTGGGGTTTCAAGCGTTTCACTGGTTATACCGAGTCCACGTCTGAACATTGCGTATTTTGCATCTTCATTCTGTTCTTGTGTGAATTTCTCGAATTGTTCGGCTCTGGCTTTGACCATCTTTACTTTAATTTACAGAGGGGAATAATACCATGAATTACTGAGCTTGTCAACGTGGCGAGTGGTGTTTGGAGTGCTATGCTGTTAGGCCGAGTTTTTGTGTTGCCGATAGTGCGTCCTGGAATCTTTTATTATTAATTGTCTCTCCTGTCAAACTTATTTCGCCGATTGCGATTTTCGATGGGGAGATGGGTGTTTTTTTGTAAGATGAAATAATGGCTTCCGTAACCGCTTTGTCGATTATCGGGTCTTTGACTTTTATGCCGCCTGTGATGTTGATGTATACATCGTGGTCGCTGAGATTTATTCCGTGATGTTTTTGGAGGACGGCTATTAGGAGATTGAGTCGGTTAAGGTCATATCCGGAGGTTGTGCGTTTGGGATATCCGAAGTGAGTAGGGGAGGTTAATGCTTGGACTTCTATGAGGAGCGGGCGGCTTCCTTCAAGGATTAGGCTTAAAACCGATCCTATGCGGGATTCTGTGCGATTTTTGAGTATTTCCGCTGAGGGGTTGGGGCACTCTTCGAGCCCTTGTGCGGTCATTTTGAAGATTCCGATTTCCGAGGTTGAGCCGAAGCGGTTTTTGGAGGTTCGCAAGATTCGCAGGTCGTGGTATCTGTCGCCTTCGAACTGTAGGACTGTGTCTACCAGATGTTCGAGGGTTTTGGGGCCTGCCAGGGAGCCGTCTTTGGTTACATGGCCGATTATTACGGTTGTTATGCCGTGTTTTTTGCAGTATCCGAGGAGTTCTTCTGCGCAGTAGCGGACCTGGGTCGTTGAGCCCGGGGTGCTTGTTACTGCATTGCTGCCGATCACTTGGATTGAGTCGATTATTGCGAAATCGGGTTTTTCCGAGTCGAGTGTTGCGATGATAGTTTCCAGGTTGGATTCGTTTGCCAATGTTATTCCGGGATGAGCTGCTTTGAGCCGGTTTGCGCGCTCTTGAATTTGGTATTCCGACTCTTCTCCCGAGATTATTAAGGTTTTTAAGTTTTGTTGTGCGATTTTGTGCGCGATTTGAAGGGTCAGGGTGGATTTTCCTATGCCGGGTTCTCCTGTTAGAAGGGTGAATGATGAGTTCAAAAAGCCTCCGCCGAGTGCTTGATCCAGTTCTTGGACTTTTGTTTGGATGCGGTTTTGTTTCCCGGGTGAAAAGCTGCTGATGGAGGTTGTTTTTGCCGGGTTTTCTCGGATTCTTTGGGGGCGGGCGGACTGTTTCACTATTATTTGTTCTTCAAGAGTGTTCCATTCCTCGCATTGCGGGCATTGTCCTGCCCAGGAGGGGGCGGAGTGGTTACAGTTTTTGCAGATGTATGTGGTTTTATTTTTCATTTTAGTTAACAGTGAGTAAGTAACAGACAACAGAATGTTTTTGTAGTTGGAGGTTTATTGTAGTTTTTGATGGTTTTAAAAAGCAAATATTTAAGGTTATTTTAACTTGCCAGGATAGGGGAGGGGTGTTAATTTATGTCCGCAAAATTTTTGCGTGGGTCAGTAGCTCAGTTGGTAGAGCAGCAGCCTCTTAAGCTGACGGTCCCGGGTTCGAGCCCCGGCTGACCCACCAGAGCCTCGCCAAGGCGGGGTAAATTTTCAATAATAAGAACAGGGATTCAATCTGGCACTACAAAAAAACCGAGCCGCTTGCGCGACCCGGTTTCAACTTTAAAAACAAAGTTACAAAAGAATTATCGTTCTTCTCTTGGACGTGCTTCGTTTACAGTTAGGTTTCGTCCACCGAAATCTTTTCCGTTGAACATTTCGATAGCAGCTTCTGCTTCTTCTCCGGTTTCGAATTCAACGAATCCGAATCCTTTTGATCGTCCTGACATTCTGTCAGTGATGATAGTTGCAGAAGTAACTGTTCCTGCTGCAGAGAAAGCTTCTTTAAGCTCTTCATCTGTTGTTGAGTAGGGTAGTCCCCCTACGTAGAGTTTTGTGCCCATCTTTTTTGGGTCAAGAAATAAAAAGTCGTAATCTTTCTTCATAACACGACTTTTTATTAGTCTGTCTGAGAAAACTTACGGGGGGATTTTGCCTTAAATAAGCGAATAAGTCAACTGATTTTTAGGTTTTCATAAAAAATAGATCAAATTCATCGCGAAAACAGTGACGGCGGAGGTTGTACACCAGAAGCAGAAGCTTCTTAGTATTGCGAATTGGATGGACATAAATATTAGAGATGATACTGCCCCGATGATTAGCGATAGTTCTGTTAAGTAGGGGAGGTTCAAGATTAATACTGTGATTACTATTAAGTAGTAGATTAATCCGAGTAGGTCGTTATGGATTCCCATTGTTTTGTCATATTTGCTGTTTAGTACGACTGAGCAGCCTTTTCCTATGACGCACATTGGTTTTTCTTTCCTTTTTCTTTTGTAAATCAGGTAGCCTGTTTCGAAAATTCCGAATATTGACAGGATCAGAAGGATTTGAAATTCCATGTTTTTTTGGGTTTATTTTTGTTCATTATACATTTTTCTTGATAGTTTTTGAATCAAGTGTTAATTTTGCGGGTGTCTTTTGAAAATTAGGAAAAAAGGCGACGTAGCCAAGTGGCTTAAGGCAGTGGTTTGCAAAACCATCATTCATGGGTTCGAATCCCATCGTCGCCTCCACAGCGCGAGGAAGCGAAGCGATCCCCGCGCCAAAAAAGCGCCTAAGGGCGCAACCTTAAACATAGGGGCGTAGTGTCAGTGGTAGCACGTTGGTCTCCAAAACCAAAAGGTCGGGTTCAAATCCTGGCGCCCCTGCCAGAAGTTTTTGTGGGTTACCTCGCAAACGGCTTCGCTTCCTGTTTTTCTCGGGCTAACATGTACGCCCTCGAAAAATCAGGAGCGCTGCAGATGCTTGCTCGATAACCACAAAAACTTTAACAAAAAGCCCGGGTGGTGGAATTGGTAGACACGCAGGACTTAAAATCCTGTTCCTGCAAAGGAGTGCGAGTTCGATTCTCGCCCCGGGCACCATGAAGGTTTCGATGAATTACCTCGCAACCGGCTTTAATTTCTCTTTTTTCCCCCGCCAAGGCGGGGATAAATGCTTTGCAAAAAAAATAGAAGCTCTTGTTGTGTTTTGCTTCGCAAAACTGCTTATTTGTATAGGCCCCGCTGTGGCGCGGCTTATGGTTGCTCGATAATTATCGAAACCTTTTGCTATCCGAATCTAATTCACCGCCAAACTCTTCACCATATGCTTGCAGTTTTCGAAAATAAATTCGTCTTCATCGGGGAGGAAGGTTGCGGTTGCGATGTATCCGAAGTTTTCGCTTACTACATAAACCTGTAAGAATCGGAGTAGGTCTGAGCTGACGCTGTTTCTTCCTTCGAAATAATTCAAATATGTTGGTATTGATTGGCCGGCTACAATAACTTCTACCTCTTGTTGTTCGAGCAATTTATAATCTATTAAGGTTCCTTCATGGTACTTAAGCATTTCTATGGCGTAATCGCCGTTTCCGAGGCCCTTACCCAATGTATTGGCCACTATGTTGACGTTTGCGATGAAGTCTTGGTCTTTTAGGTTGTTTTTGAAGGCTACAAGCGTATTTGAGGGGTAGTCCGATGTGAATTGGCTGATTACTTCCCAGTCGTTTGGTACTTCTATCGAGTATGTGGCTCCACTGTATTTGTAGTAAAGGGGATTGTCTGTATTTTCTTCAGGGGTGACATTTCCGAGACATCCTGTTAGTAGCAGAAGTAGTAGTAGTGGTAGTAATAGTAATTTTTTCATGGTTTTTGGTTTAAGATGACTTGATTTTAGCGTTTTTGTTTTTATTTTAAAAGAGACACCTCCGCATATGAGAGGTGCCTCCTTTGTTTAAAGCTCTTTATATCGTCGGAGTTGCTAAAATTTCTCGAAGTGTGTGAACCATTTTGGCTGCGGCTCCTCTTGTTGTGCTTTCTAAAGGATATCCGTATAGGTCTCCGTCAACTTCACTTCCTGTTATTGCTCGTGCTGTGTATCCCTGCATGAAATATTCGTAATACCATGATGTAGGGAATACATCGATGAACGGGTTTGACCATGATGCGACGTTTCCGAGGAAGTACTCGGGATCTACCATCATTGTTTCCGCCATTCCGATAAGCACTTTTGCAGTTTCGGCTCTATTGATTGTGTTGCCGGGTTTGAAAGTGCCGTCGTCGTATCCGTTGATGAATCCGTAGTATGCCGCTGTGTTGATGTATTTTGCGTACCATATGCTTTGATCAACATCAGTGAACCCTGCATCTTGGTTTATAATCGGCAGTTGGAAAGCTGCTACTGCGAGCTTTGTAAGTTCTGCTCTTGTGATCTCGTATTCCGGGTGAAAAGTTCCGTCATCGTATCCTGACAGAACTCCGTCTGCTGCAAGGCTCAGAACGGGATTTGAAAACCAGTCGTTATCTGATACATCGGAGAATGTGATTTCTCGGCCTTTTGTTTCTTCTGTGGCAACTTGGACCCCTTTTGTTAGGTTGTCGAAGAAAGCTCCCGTTTCATTTTCTTCTCCGATATTTGCTCCCTTAATAAAGTCTATGACTCCTTCTGTCGATTCATCGGATTCAATAAGGTCTACATTTAGTACGGCTTCTACAAGTTTATCTGCTGCTGATGCGGTTTCTTCATCTGCAGTATCTTCCAGTCCTAAAAGAGCTTTGTTAAGTACGGCGGCTAAATCCATCATATTTCCGATAGAATCTTCATCTGCGGCATCACCCGGCTCTCCTAAGATAGAAAGTTCAACAACATTATCTGTCCCGTCACCGATTTCGTATGCGATCAAGTCTTCTTCAGATGTAATTTCTTCATCCAAATAACCTGTAACTTTTATTTGGAAGCTTTGTTCTTCAGCTGTTTCCATCACTAGAGGGTAAACTCTGAAGATTATTCCGTCCCAATGTTTGTAAATATCGTTTGTCCATTGGATCCCGTCTTCAACTTCTGTGATTAGCTCTTCTATGTTTTCATTGTCTTCAAAAAGTACTTTTGTGATGAATTCCACTTTAAGACTGTTTGCATCGTTGGCTGTTATGAATCCTTCGTACTGTGATTGGACTTCGTTGGCATCAGGGCCGTCGATATCACCGATTCTTAATAAGATGAATGTCGGTTTTGTTATGAAGTCGTTATTTTCTGTTTCTGTTGGAGTTGTTTCTTCTCCCGGGAGTGTGAAGTTGAAATCCTTGCTGGCTTTTTCTTGTTTTTCGTATTTGACAGAGGCTGTTGCCTTGTAAGTTACGCCGGAGCTGAATTCGGTGTCCCAGTCTTCGAGGTTTGTTGAAGTGAAAACTTCACATCTTCCAAGTTCAAGTTCAATGTTTTGTTCGTGCTTTTCGCTTCCAACGGTAAATTGTAGAACTGCCTCGATTGTTCCTGTTATTTCGATGGCTTCTTCCGGGATTTTTACTTCTCCCGCTGTGTCGATTTCAGGTGTGTCCGAGCCGATATCCATAGCGTCGGATTTGTCTGTCGGAGCTACCGTTTCTTCTTCCGTTCCCAAATCTATTCCGTCAAGTTTATCGTTCTGATCATCGTTTTCTTCTCCCATGTCGGGAGCATCAACTCGGTCTTCCGGAGTTGCAGCTTCCTCTTCCGCGACGGGTACTTCTTTTGATATATCGCTTTCCGGAGTTGAGTCTACGGTTTCTCTTTCCAGGTCGATGCTATTGTCTATAGCCATATTGTTTTCCGCTCCTCCTGTTTTTGCCGGTGAATCTGTGCTGAGCACGGACGCTTGTCCGTATGTTTCCGACACTTCGGCGCAAACCGTTGCGAAAAGAGCGGTTTGTTCGGAATTCATCCCTGTGAATTGGATTTCCATATCAACTTCATCGAAGTCCAAATCAAGCGCTCCGAAGAAGCTTGTGGTTGATCCGAATATAATTGCGACAACCAGTACTCCTGCAAGGATTCCTCCTGTCAGTTTCTTGTTTGCGGTAAGTTTCGCAATGTGATTTTTTGCCAGCTTTTTACCGGCGGTGATTTTTGCAAGGATTTTGTCCTTGAGTGTTTCTGTTTGTTTTTTCATCTTTATTTTGGGTTAAATTTTATTGATGAAATATATATAATTAATCCTTTTTAGAAAGGGTATTTGTTTTTTTGTCCAGAATTATTTCCGCACTTTTTTTAATGTTTTCTATCTGTTCCATCTCTTGTTTCTTTTTGCGCAGTTCTTCAAGTATGTTCATCGGATTTTCTTCATCTTTTTCCGAGAAAAGGTTTTTAACCGAGCTAACGGCTTTTGTCATTTTGGCTTTATCGAGAGCTTTGGCTTTAAAGAGTTTGACTACTTTGTTGTTCGGGTCGCGCAGGAGTAGCCTTTCGCATATTTCTATGACATCTTCGTATTTGCCGTCGTTGAACCACATTCCAATCAGTTCCAAGACAACATCTTCGTCGGTTTTGGGCATCATGGATTCTCCTTTTTCTCCTGTTAGAATCAGGTGTCCGGCTTTTCTGTTCATCAAGTAATAGACATATATGAAGCCTGTGGCCACCAATATTGTTGCTTCGACAGTTCTGTTAAGTTGCAGGAAGAAATTGAATAATGCGTGCATGCTCATTGCGATTATTAGTCCTGTCAGTAATTTTTGATATTTGACTGTAAATCCTTTTTTTATTCCTGTTAATTTGTTTATAAAGGTTGCGAATTTGAATTTTTCTCCGGTCCATTCGTTTTGTTCCACTATATGTTGTGAAAATTTCCCCAGGCCATAGTAGTATCCGAATATTGCGGAAAATATGATGTGTCCGCAAACCGTGAAGCTTCCTCGGAATACTACAGTTGTGAATAGTGCGGCAAGATTGCCTGTGGACATCACCGAGTAGAAATAGTAGATGTTTTCTGAAAATGCGAATCCAAGTGCGGCAAGTATGCTGAATTTTACGGCGTCGTTTATGGTTTGAAGTCGCATTTTTGAGGCGTCCGCGATTCTTACCACGCCCATTTTGACTACCTCTTCCATCATTCCTATTACGATGAAGGTTGCCAGGAATCCGAGTTGTACATTGGTTGTATAGACCTTGTTCTCAATCCAGGTGTTTACATCCCATTCAGGGTGCAAATACCACAGGTATTGGATTGCAATTAGAGGTATTACTGTGAATGTTCCCAGGATAAATACTTCTATTAACGCTTTTTTTGAGTGCTGTTTTCTTTTGAAAAAAATATTTGTCCATATAACGATTGGGGCTATAGCGAGTGCCATAGCTACCAATGCCTGCCACCAAATTACGTTTTGGAACATAGGTCTTTGATAAATTTATCTATATATTCTAACACAAATCAACAGGTTTGAGAAGGGGTTTTTAATTTGTCATTGCATTTTTCGAATTTACAGATAAAATTGGGGCGCTTTTATTAAGTAAGATAAAAATATGCATGTAGGGATACTTTCTTTTAGGCCGCAAGATGGAAAGATAGCTTATGAGGAGTCTAGGCTGGTTAAGGCTGCTCGAGAACTGGGTTATAAGGGCAAGGTTTACAGGGCTTATGACTGTGAGCTTTATTACAATGGGGGAGGGCCGACAATCTTGTATAAGGGGAAGCCTTTTCCGAAGATTGATGTAATGATTCCTCGTGTGTCTGTTCTGAACAATGTGGATTTGAGTGCTTCTGTTGTAAAGCAGCTTGAGCTTATGGGAGTTCCGGTTCTCAACAGTTATAATTCGATTTTGAAGGCTAAGAATAAGCTGAGAACTCTCCAGATAATGTCGCATTATAATCTGCCGATTCCCAAGACTGTTGTTATCGGTAAGAATGAGGATCTTAAGGAGGCTATTAAGAAGGTTGGCGGTGCTCCTGTTATTATTAAATCTCCTTTTGGTTCGCTTGGGTCCGGAGTGATGATTGTCGAAAGTTATCGTGCGGCTGTTTCTACCGTTGATTTTTTTGGCAGTAAAATTGTTCTTATTCAGGAGTATGTTAAAGAATCCAAGGGTAAGGATACTCGTGTTTTTGTTGTTGGAGGGAAGGTTGTTGCGGCTATGGAAAGGACCGCCAAGAAAGGGGAGTTTAGGTCAAATGCCGCTCTCGGAGGGAAGGGGAGGATCGTTAGCTTGGATAAGGAGTATGAGGATTTGGCTTTGAAGGCTTCCGGAATTATGGGTCTTGATGTTGCAGGGGTGGATATTTTGACTACAAAAAACGGGCCTGTTATTCTCGAAGTTAATTCTAATCCCGGGTTTGAGGAGCTCGAGAAGGCTACAGGTATTGATGTGGCTAAGGCGATGGTAGAGAGGGCGGTTGGGATGCCGGTTATTTAGCGGATGGCTAATAGTTAATAGTTTTGCGAATGGCGCTTGTGGCGGGGCTCATCTTCCCGATTCCGTTCATCCGTCTAGGATAGCAAGTGCGGGTTTTGGGCTATTTGTTGAGGATGAGTAGTGGCTTTTGCC
>Ga0180007_10000874_pt1 | contig 45184 bp, 29 predicted proteins | sample MM_PC_MetaG_FD_121122 | JGI IMG/M metagenome (GOLD analysis project Ga0180007, IMG submission 121122) | Groundwater microbial communities from the Aspo Hard Rock Laboratory (HRL) deep subsurface site, Sweden - MM_PC_MetaG | ecosystem: Environmental > Aquatic > Deep subsurface > Groundwater... | reverse complement strand
TGCGTTTCGACTTCGCCGGGAAGCCGGCCCCCATCGTGATGCCCGTGGCCGACAGGAAGACCGGGGGCGGCGGGGCGGTCGTCAAACCCGTCGACAACGACGACCCCGACGGTGACGGCGTGAAGGGCGCCGCCGATCTCTGTCCGTCGAGCGCCCGGGGCGCGAAGGTGGAAGTCAACGGCTGCGAGGCGGTCGCCGACGGCATGGAGCTCGACGCTGGCATGTTCGTGGCGGGTTCGGCCGCGCTCACTGCCACCGGTGAGCAGGAGTGCCGGCGTGTCGTGGAGCTGCTCAACCAGAACGCCCAACTGGCCATCGTGTTCCAGGTGACAGCGGCCGACGAGGAGCTGGCCAACCTGCGGTTCATGGCGATTTCAAAGAAACTCCAGGAGCTGGGAATCCCCGGCCGGCGCGTCATGTCCGGCACCCGCGCTGGCACCCCCGAGAGCATCACCCTGGCTTTCCGCCTGCTTCTGTGACATGGTTCGCACACCCGGAGCGTGACCGATGCTGTTCTGTCCCCGCTGTCATAAACTGTTCCATGACGACGGCGAGGTGTGCCCATTTGACGGTGTTGACCTGGTCCCTCCGCCGGATCCCCGCATGGGCGCCAAGGTCGGCTCGTACCTGCTGCTCGACGTACTCGGCCGAGGCGGCATGGGAAAGGTCTACAAGGCCGAGCACGTGTTCATCGGACGCACGTTCGCGGTCAAGGTGCTTCACCCGAAGTTCAAGGACTACCGCGAGTATGTCGAACGCTTCCTGTTCGAGGCCCGTGCGGCCGCGAAGATCCAGCACCCCAACATCGTGCAGATCACCGACTTTGGATACACCGACGATGCCATCCCTTTCTTTGTCATGGAATACATGGAGGGAGAGGAACTCGTCGACCTGATAGACAAGGCCTCACCACTCCCGGTCTACCGTGCGGTCAACATCCTCACCCAGGTGGCCTCTGCGCTGGCGGCCTGCCACGACGAACACATCGTCCATCAGGATCTCAAGCCCGAGAACATCTTCCTCGTGAAGAAGCAGGGCCGACGCCAGCTCGTCCATCTGCAGGACGATCCGCTGCGGCCGTACAAGCTCGAGTATGAGGACACCTATGACCAGGTGAAGATCCTTGATTTCGGCGTCGCCCATCTTGCGCGCATCAAAACCGAGGACACCATCGCCGGCACCCCCGAATACATGGCGCCCGAGCAGGCCCGGGGCGTCATCGGCGACTTCCGCAGCGACATCTACAGCCTGGGTGTGATCTTCTACGAGATGCTCACCGGCGAGCTTCCGTTCACCGCGGAAACCGCCGACGAGCTCTTCAAGTTGATGCTGCACGAGCCCGTTCCGCTTCCCGGGGTGCGCTTCCCGAAACTGAAACTCCCGCCGGCCGTGGACGTCTTCATCGAGAAGGCCATGGCCAAGGATCCCGAGCAGCGTCACCAGAGCATGGACGAACTGATGCTCGCTCTGCGCGCCTGTTTCGGCGACGTCTTCTACTCCCGCGATCTGCCGACCGTTCTTGAAAGGAGCCCTGTCGCCGAGAGCCTGCGGGAGGACCTGCAATCCCTGTTCAACTCCGACAAGATTGATCGCCGCAGCTCTGTGCAGCGGGCCCGCACCACGAAGCCGCCTGCCCACCTCGATCCGTCGCTCAAGGCAGACCTTAGTAGTCTGTTTAAAAAATAATGAATCCATCTTCAAGCCTCCCTGGGACACTTCACACCAAAGAAACCGAGATTCTCCACGAGACCTCCCCCACGGGTTCCTTCAACATGGAGTTTCCTGTCGTCGCGGGGGCCAATCGGCAAACCGTGCTGCCGGAGATCGCCGAACAGGACGGAAAGATCGGCTGGATCGCGGGCGCGAAGAGCCGTTTCCTCGTGGAGGACAGGCTCGGCGAGGGCGGCGCCGGCGAGGTCGTGTTGGCCCGGGACCAGGACATCGGCCGCCGTGTGGCGGTCAAGAAGATCCGGCCCGACAAGCTCTCCGGGGAGGCGCTGGCCCGCTTCATCCGCGAGATCCGCACGGTGGGCCTCCTCGAGCACCCCAATATCGTTCCGATCCATGATGTGGGCGTGGACGAGGACGGCAACTACTACTTCATCATGAAGTACGTCGAGGGCCACACCCTCGAGGAGATCATCGACCGCATGCGCGAGGGCGACCCCGCCGCGCTCGCGGAGTTTCCCTTCGAACGGCGGGTTCAGATCTTCTACCAGTTGTGCGAGGCCGTCGCGTTTGCCCACCAGCGCGGCATCGTCCACCGCGACATCAAGCCGGCCAACGTCATGATCGGAAAGTACGGCGAGGTCGTGCTCATGGACTGGGGCATCGCCAAGGAGATCGGCATGACCTCCCCCGTCGATCCGCATGCCGATGCCCGCGCGGCGCTCACCGCGGCCATGGGACCGGATCATGCTGGCTGGTTCTCCACGCAGGTCGGCACCACCGTGGGCACGCCCGCCTACATGGCGCCCGAACAGATCATGGGAAGACCCACCTCCTTCAGTTCCGACATCTACAGCCTCGGGGTGCTGCTGCATGAGTTTCTCACGCTGGTGCACTACCTCGATGACAAGACCAGCACCGAGGAACTGATCGAAGGCATCCTGCGGGAATCCCCGGTCGTTCCGACGTTCCTGTCCAGGCGCGGCCAGTGCCCGGTGCCGGCGGAACTGAACTGGTTCGTCGACCGGTGCCTGCAAAAGAATCCGAAGAAGCGCTACGTCTCGGTCGACGAGATGCTCCACCGCCTCGACCTGCGCGCGCAGGGCATCATCCCGGTGCAGTGCCCGATGACCCTGGTCAAGCGCGTCACGCTGGCCACAGGGCGCTTCTCGGAGCGCCACCCCATCGTCACCTTCGCGCTGTTCTTCAGCGCGCTCCCGGCCACGCTGGGCCTGGCGGTCTGGTCGATCCTGTCACGGTAATTGAAGAGGGCGGATTATTTAGCAGGGATGGCGGTCCAGGTGCCGCTCTTGGACTTGCAGTCCGAAGCCCCTGTAAATGGAATAAATGCGAACCGCCGGCGGGCCGTCACTTCAGCCGGCCGATGATGACCACGTAGTTCTTGCCCCACTTCTTCGCGCACTTCGGGCATGTCGTGTAATAGAAGAAAAGTTCCTTCACCGGCTTTTCCATGCCCTGGAGCGTGGCTTTGTAGTCGGCGATCCACTTGCCGATCCGGCTGAACGGCCCCTCGTACACACGGCTGTAAAAGGTCCCGGACAGGCGGACCATCTTCTCCCCGGGCACGTCTTTGGTGGCCGCGAGGTACACATCGGCGCCCCAGAGGGTTTCGTTGCCGGTCATCACCAGGAAGTCAGCCGCCTCAGGGCAGGCTCCCGCGGCATCCATGACCTTCATCTGCCGCGTCATGATGCCGCCGAAGTTGAGCGGGATGTGCAGGATGCAGCGCATGTGGTCCTTCACGAAGAGCTTCTCCTCCCAGGTGAACTCGTGGTCCTCCCAGGGCTTCGGATCAAACTTCGGACAGCACTCGTTTTCCATGGTGACTCCTCTCCTTGGTTCCGGGTTCAGCGGATGAGGCTCTTCTTCGGCTTGACTGCCGGCCTGGCGACCGCCTTTGGCGCGGAGCCCATGTCAGCGCACATGGCGCCTTCCGGGCAGGTTTCCCCGGCCGGCGTCTCCGCCTCGTCGGTCATCGCCTCACCGGGTTCCTCCGCGTGGTCATGCTCTTCCATCTCGGCGGGGGGTCTGGCCACCGGCTCCTGTTCGGCCACGACCATGGAGGAAGCCTCCACACGCCGCTGGTCGATGGCTTCGGCCTGGGGCTCGGCCTCCTCAGGCGCCATGGTACGCTTGGGCGCGTCACGCGCCGCGGGGGCGGACTCCGACGTGCAGCCGACCGGGAACAACAGGACCGCAGCGCCCAGGCACAGTCCTGCGAGACTTGAGAATCCGGTTTTCAACATTGAGTGTCTCATTTGCATATCACTCCTCCGGGACGGAAAATACCGCCGACGGGAATAGGAATCAACCCATCTGGACGTCGCATCGAAAAAACCTCACCGGAGTACAACTTTTCCGCGGTCCGTGTGTTGCCGGCCTCCACTGTCAACGAGAATCCACAGTCCAACACCGGGGGCGTGAATCCCCGTTGGCGTCCAGAAGACGATGCTGGCCATTTTCTATACAGGTGATATGGTTTTTTCATTCGGAAAGCCGCGCCCGGTTCCTGGCCCGGGACTTGCGCCGCCCCGAACCCCGAAAGGAGTTCACACGATGAAAACCATCCCGACGTTCTTCACCCTCGCCCTGATTGCCTCCCTCTGGGGTTGCCAGCAGGAAAACACGGTCTCTGAAAAATTTTTACAGGCGGCCCCAAAATCTTACATGGTTCAACTCGTTGTGCCTGGCAACGAAAAAAACCTCAAGGCCCTCGGTGATGTGGCCGAGAGCTACCGCACCACGGTGCAGGTCACCCGTGATGTGAACACCGCGGTCCTCAACTGGCTGCTGTGGGTTGAGACGATCGTTAAATATCCCGCATCCGAGTGGGACGACACCAGTTCGACCTGGGGGCCGTGGGAACCCGATGATGGCCTGTCGAGCGTATTGTATCGCTTCCGGATGTGGCTCAACGCCGATGATTCCTTTGACTATGCGTTTGAGATCCGCCCGAAGAACGACGCCAGTGCCGCGTTCGTGGCGGTCTACAACGGCCATGTGAATCCGGGTGGCCTGCCCACCCTCAACACGGGCACCATGACGTTCGACTTCGACGCCGCCGCTCAGTACGACTATGCCGTCGACTCCGCAGGCACCATCTCCGTCGCATACGACTACATCGCCGGACAGAAGGACATCGCCGTGACCTTCGACCAGTGGAAGGAGCACGCAGCATCCCTGCCCGTGACAGCCAACTACCACTATGTCGCCACCGCGGGCGGGGATGGCCACTTCGACTTCGAGACGTGGGCCGACGTGCACGCCGGGACCGAAGAAGCAGCCCAGTATCCCGGCATCGAGCACTGGCAACTGCGCTCCCGCTGGACGCCCGACGGCGACGGCCGCACCGACGTGCTGGTCACCGGTGAGGACCTGACCACCCAGGGCGTGGAGGACTTCCGGCAGTCCGAGTGCTGGGACAACGCGTTCTCCTCCACCTTCCTGACCCGTCTGGTGACGATCCCGCCCGACCCCGTCCTTGAAGAGGTCCAGTGGGGCGCTGAGGAAGCCTGCTCCAGTTTCCCCGCCTTTTCCTCCCCCGAGTTGTGATTTCGTCCGTTACTGCGCGGTGACCCGCACGTTATCCACCATCCAGCACCAGTCGAAATTGGCCACATAGCGGAACCGGATCTTCACGTTGGCCTGGCCTGCGGCCCATGAACTGATGTTGATGTTCTCATGAATGTTGAACGTGTTGACGTTCCAGGTCCGCACGGTGGTCCACGAACCTCCGCCGTTCAAGCTGATGTCGACCTGGCCCCAATCGTCGGTGTACAGCTTGAGGTAGTGATCGAACTCCAGGGTGACGGTCGTGTAGGCGCTGCAGTCGAGCGTCGGCGAGGCCATCAGATCGTCAAAAGCGTAGAAATAGTCGGAGTCGATCAGCGCGATGGCCCCGGTCTTGATGGAGAAATAGGCTAGATTTTCGTAGGAACAGCCGTTGCACTGCACCCAGGTGTAGCCGGTGTCGCCACCGTCGGTGACGGTCCAGCCGACCGGCGACCCGCTGCTCCAGGTGTTGAACTCCTCGAACAGAAGCGTGACGGGCCCCGACGGTGTGAAACACTCGGCGATCGCTCCGTTCAACCGACACTGCTGGGACGCGCCGGCGCAGTCGGTGCCGGACTGCCAGATGCCGCAGCCCGAGCCGCTGTCGACACAGGACTGGATGATGGTGCCGTTGCACTGCTGTGCACCGATGGTGCAGCCACCGCTGCACACGCAGGAGGCCACGCCCGCGTTCAACTCGCAGACCTTGCCCTGGGCGGCGCAATCGGTGCCGGTGACCGGGTGCATGCAGCCTTGGGCATCGGCGGAGCATGACGAGATGACGTCCCCGTTGCAGGCGTCGGCGGTGCACTCTCCGGCGCAGGCGCAGCCCGGGACGGGCGTCGGTTCACAGGTGCGGGAGGTGGAGGCGCAGTCCTCGACAAGCACAAACGAGAGACACCCGTTGCCGTCGGCAGTGCACTGCTCGAGTTCCGTGCCGTCGCAGCGTGTCTCGTCGGCCACGCACAGGTCGTTGCAGGAGGCCACGCACGAGGCGGTCCCGCTCACGACCTGGCACATCAATTGACTGGTCGCACAATCGGTCGTGGTGGAAAAACCCAGACATCCGGCGGTCTGGGTCTGGCAGGTCATGACCACCGTGCCATCACAGAAGCTCTCGCCGGCGGCGCACTGGTCTGTGCAATTATTAATATTTTTCGTATTATTCGTATTATTCGTCCCTTTGGCCCCCCCCGCACATGCCGAGAAAACAAAAGCGACAACAAGACATCCAAGGATTCCAGAAGGTTTCATGACCAGCTCCATTCGAGGCAAGCGTCTCATGAAAATGTATCACGGACCGCCGGCTTTTCCATAAGAAACTCCGAATTTTCCGGGACCGGTTGCGCCCCACACGGGTTTGGGGTATGGATGCTCCCGGGAAGGATCCTTGCATGAAACCGACCGGAAACATCGCGCTGCTGCTCATCTGTTGGGCGCTGCTCAACGCCTGCGGCTTTCCAGAGGGGCACGCCGACCTCAACAACAGCAGCAACACCAACAATGCACGGTGCGGCGACGGCGTGCGCACCGCAGCCGAGATCTGCGACGGAGACGACCTCGGCGGCCTGATCTGCGCCGACCTCGGAGCGTTTTCCGGCGGCACCCTGGCCTGCGCGGCGGACTGCCTCGGCTACGACACCTCCGCCTGCGTGTCCGGGCTCACCGACGACGCCTCGGCGCTCCTGTCGGGCGAGGTCCTCGCCGGGATCGAGATCACCCTCGATGACGACGCCGTGAACTCGATCTGGCAGCAGAGCGAACTATACGTGTTCTCCGACGTGGTCATCACCATCGAAGGACGGCGCCACGAGCTGCCCTCCACCGGGCTGCGCCTCAAGGGCCGGTGGGGCTCCTTCCGCCAGCTTGACCAGAAGGCGGCGTTTTTGCTCAAGTTTGACAAGTTCGTCGCCGACCGGCGGTTCTTCGGTCTCGAGAAGCTCGCGCTCAACAACATGGTGCAGGACCCCAGCATGATCCATGAGCAGCTTGGCTACCGGCTCTTCCGGGGCATGAACGTGCCGGCACCGCGCGCTGGCTACGCCACGGTCCGGGTCAACGGGGAACTGTACGGCCTCTACGCCACGATCGAGTCCGCCGACAACCCGGACTTCCTCGACCGCTGGTTCGGCGGCCACGACGGCAGCCTCTACGAGGGCGAGTACGGCACCGACCTGCTCGACGACCTGGTGACCTCCTTCGATCAGGACAACGGCCCCGACGTCGGCTTCTCGGACCTGCGCGAGCTCACGAACCAGCTCGACGCGATGACGAACCCGGAGACGTTCCTGACCGAGGTCGCCGAGGTCATCGACATCGACGAGTACCTGCGCTTCGCGGCCACCGAGATCTTCCTGGGCCACTGGGACGGCTATGCCTGGACGCGCAATAATTATTTCCTCTACCGGCGCCCCGGCGACGGGCGATGGCTGTGGATCCCGTGGGGCATCGACCAGACCTTCGCCGACTATCTGGACAACTGGGGCGGAGACGGCCGCCTTCAGCAGATGTGCCTGCAGTCCCGTCCCTGCCGCGTCGCCCTGGGGGCGGCCTTCGAGCAGGTCATCGAGACCGCTGCCGCCCTCGGCCTCGCGGGACAGACCGATGTCCTCCGGGACCGCATCCGCGACGCCGCCACGGCCGATCCGCGCCGTGAATACCCGATCGGGGCAGTCGCCGACGGCATCACCTGGACCCGGATCTTCCTCGAGAGCCGCCCTGACGACGTCCTGGGCCGCATGTCGTGCATCGATCCGGACACGGTGGACAACGACGACGACGGCGCTTCCGGATGCGGCGTCGATTGCGACGACGGCGATGACACTGTTTATCCGGGCGCCCCCGAGACCTGCAACGGCCGAGACGACGACTGCGACGGCCTCATCGACAACCACCCCGACTGTCCGCACTGCCAGGAGCACGCAGCCCCGCTGGGCGGCACCCTGCTCTACTGCTTCTGGCCGCTGAACTACCTCGACGCAGAGGCCGACTGCGTCGCCCAGGGCGGACACCTCGCGTCGATCCACGACGCCGGCACCCAGGACACGATCGCGGCGACCGCCCTGGGCATCGTCGGCCAGAACTGGTGGATCGGCGCCAACGATCTCGACTCCGAAGGGACCTTCACCTGGACCGACGGCACCCCCTTCGATGCCACCTTCTGGGCCGACGGCGAACCCAACAACGCCGACGGATGGGAGAACTGCGCCCACCTCGCCTCCTGGGCTGGCGGCCGTTGGAATGACATCCCCTGCGATTACTCGATGTACTATGTCTGCTATGCGCCCTGACCATCCGTCGATGGCGTCGAGCCCGCCCGATTTTTCTTGACTTTTTGCATGGCATTTTCACGGACCCTGTCTATACTATTGTGGTTCCAGCAGGATCTCTCCCTGCCGGACCGCTTCTGACATTCCGGAAAGGTGATCCATGAAAAAGGCTCTGCTTCTCATCGCCAGTCTCTTCCTTGTCTTCGCCTGTTCCCCCGGAGGCGGCGACAACAACGGCAACAACACCAACAACACCAACAACGTGGATCGCTGCAACTGCACGGACTCCGACGGTGACACGATCTGCGACTTCGACGAGGGAAAGTCCGCCGGCGCCGATTATGACGTGGACGGCACACCGGACTACCTCGACCTGGACTCCGACAATGACGGCATCCCGGACCGCACCGAGGCGGGCGATCTCGACAAGTGCACCGCGCCGTACGACACCGACGTGGACGGTAACGGCGACTTCATCGACATGGACTCCGACGCCAACGGCATCATGGACATCATCGAGGGCACCGGGGACGTGGACGGCGACGGCGTGCCCAACTTCCAGGACATCGACAACGACGGCGACTTCATCCCCGACACCATCGAGATCGGCGATCCCTCCCAAGGCATCCCCGACACCGACAATGACGGCATCCCCGACTACAATGACGTGGACTCCGACTCCGACGGCATCGGCGACCTCTTCGAGACCTACCGCGACACCGACGGCGACGGCATCATGAACTTCCGTGATCAGGACTCCGACGGCGACGGCATCCCAGATTCCTGGGAGGGCGGGACCAACGGCAACGTCAACCAGCCCCCGGTCGACACCGACGGCGACGGCCACTACGACTTCCTCGACGCCGACTCCGACAACGACGGTCTCCCCGACGGCCAGGAGGACACCAACCAGAACGGCGTGCTGGATCCGGGTGAAAGTGATCCCCGCAAGGCCGACACCGACGACGACGGCGTCAACGACCTCATCGAGATGGCCGCGGGCACCGATCCGCAGAGCGCGACCGACAATCCGCGCGCAAACGGCGACTTCGTGTTCATCGAGCCCTTCGAGGAAGATCCCGATCCGTGGAACGACGTGCTGGCCTTCTCCACGGCCTTCCAGAAGCTCGACCTCATGTTCATCATGGACGTCTCCGGTTCCATGGCCTCCGAGATCAACGCCGTGCGCAACAACCTGGGAACCATGCTCAACGACGTGATCTGCGCCGCCGGCGAGGATCCCGCGGTCGACCACTGCATCCCGGACGTCGAGACCGGCATCGCGCTGTTCGGCGAGGGCAGCCCCTCGTACACGCTGACCAAGGCCCTCGACAACAACAACCTCACCGGCGACCCGGGGGCCGACGCCCAGTGCACCTACAACCGCCTGCCCACCGACGCGCCGGGCTACAACGAGCACCCCGTGTCGGCCATGCGCGGCGTGGTCACCGGCACCTGCGCCTCCGACGCCACGCGCACCGGCCGCGGCTGCTTCCGCCCGGGCTCCCTGCACCTGCTGCTGCTGGTCACCGACGAGGACCTCGACGAGGATCCCCTGTACCCCAGTTTTCAGACCGCCTACAATGACATCTACAACGCCGGCGCGCGCATCATCGTGGACTATGGCGCGGGCACCACGACCGACATCAACAACCTTCTTACCGGCCTGACCGGCGCCGCCGTCAGCGGCAACTATCTCGTCCCCGCCATCGACGCAGCCGCGGCCGCCGGCATCCCGGCCTGCGCGGGCCTGGGATCCAACGTGTTCTACAACTCCCGCGCAGCGGTGCGCGGTGACGACGCCAACGCCGGCGCCGCCCTGTCCTGCGCCGTGCAGGCCGTGGGCGCCTACGTCCCCCAGGACGTCGAGGCCTGGATCATCAACGATCCGGCCAACGCCGACCCACTGGGCAACCCCGTCGACGCCCCGACCGCCTTCATCGACTACATCGAGGTCTTCATGGTCGACGCCGATGCCACCTGTCCGGCCGGCTACAACGTCGCCGACTCCGACAGCAACGGCTACAACGACAAGTTCGTGTCGATCCTGCCTGGAAACCCCGTCTGCTGGAAGATCTTCGTGAAGTCCAACGTGACCGTGCCGCCGGCCACCACGCCGCAGATGTTCATGGCCACCGTCGAGGTGCACGGCATCGGTGGCGCCATGCTCGACTCCCGCGACGTCTACTTCCTGGTTCCCCCGGTCATCGAGGGCCCCGGCGGCCCGGACAAATAGTTTTTCTCTCGATCCCTGGGTAGCAAAGCTACCCGCGGCTAGTTTCCGTATATGGTAAAGCTACGCGGGGGCCGGGATGGTTCACTTCACGGGAACAGGTCCCTGGCACAGGCCATACGTTCCATAGGGCACGCAGGTCTCGGCGGGATCACACTGGGTCTGCTCCTGGCAGACCTTGATGCACTTTCCGTAGGTATCACCGGGGACGATCTCGCTGCACACGTGGCCGCCGGCGCAGTCCCAGGCGATCTTGCAGCGATCATTGGCCAACTGCGGACCGGCGGGCAGACAGGAGGTCTCGCTGTTGAAGATCAGGTAGCAGCCCTCCCCGCTCCCGCAGCCGCGGTTCTTCACGGGATCGCAGCCGTCGCTGCGGAAGCACACATCGATGAGGGAAGAATCTTCGGTGTTGTAGCAAGTCCCGCCGTCAGGGCAGCGGGAATGGGAGGAGACGTTGCAGTAGGGGACGCAGATCGCCGGGGATCCGACCATGCCCTGGATGCAGACCCCGCCGTGCGGGCAGCGGTTCAGGTCGCACAACCCGTAGAAATTGCCTTCGGAGAAGAAGAAGTTGGCCAGACATTCGACCCCGTCGGTATCCGAGTAGACGCACTGCTGATCCTGGTCGCACGAAGGGGGCGAGTCGTAGTAGACGATGTTTGGGTTGCACTCCTGCCAGGCACACTCGGGCTTCTCCAGGCACGACTCGATGCTGCAATCGGGCGGCAGCATGTTGCACGCGGGCTCGCCCGGTTCGTCGAAGCTGACCATCAGCGAGCACGCGCCGGAAAAAAATGAGGCGCAAAAGACAAAAACAAGCAGACCTGAACGCATGAAATGCCTCCTGTGGACGACTTCTACTATGCCCCGGATGTTCGGATTGTCAATCAGGGAGTGCCGGAAAGAACCCGTCAACTCAAGGTTTCGGCACCAATTGCAAGGTCAGCCTGTCCTGGGCCAGCAGCACCTTGCCGGTGAAGGTCCGCTTTCCGAACCAGGAGCTCAACTGAGACTCCAGATTGATGGAGAGGCGCTTCTCCAGCAGGCCCCGGCCCTGGTCGGAGAACAGCCATCGCTTGAAAGCGACCAGGATGGTCAGGGCGTGGCTCCCGAGGCTCATCTTGACCGCGTCCTGATAGGAGATGGTGATGCTGCGGACGGGTATCTCGATCTTCCTGCCATCGAAGGTGGGCACGAACGAGGCCTGCAGCGAGAGGGTCTGGTAGAGGCGGATCCTGCGGGTGGCCGCGAACGGGATGGGGACCTCGACGTGCCCTGAGAACACCAGGTCGAAGGTCGCGGTCACGGCGAACACCGTGATCTTCGAGATGGTCACGTTCTCCAAATGAAACATCGAGTTGAGGGAATGGCTGCGCCCGTACTCCGCATTCATGGCTTCGTCGATGGCGCGGGCGTCCAGGGACAGGGAGATGGTCTGGGCCCCGGCAGGCGAGGCCAGGAACATGGACAGCAGGATCAGGAGTCCGCAGGCGAGTCCGCGCAACATGCTACACCTTGGCCGTAGGCCAGCGAAGGAACACGAACAGTCCCAGTGCGGCCAGAAACGCCAGCAGCAGACCGGTGCGCTGGTCGTCACCCACCGGGGTGCGCGGCATCGGATCCAGCTCGCGGATGGCCGCGGCCGCATGCAGGTGGGCCGGATTGCGGACCAGCGCCATGCGGTGCATCAGCAGCGCCGAGGGACGATCCCCGGCGGCCTCTTCCTTGAGCCCCAGCAGATAGTAGAGATCCGCCTCCACGAGGGGATCCTCGCGGGTGAGCAGGCACAGCCGGAGGTACTGGAGCGCCTGCGCCAGATCACGATCCTCAAGGGACTGGCGCGCCTTCAGCAGGAAGGCAGGGGCCATGCGATCCTTGCCCGGAATCTGCGGGGCGAACGCGAGGATCTGCCGGTAGGCGTCCACTGCGCCGTCAAGGTCGCCGGACTTCGCCTGCTGCAGCGCCTGCTCGAACGCGACCTCGTGCTTCTTCATGCGGGCCAGATCCCACTGACGGAACAATTGGCGCGCCAGCTCCTCGCCGACCGTGGTGCGGTCGTAGTCACCGCGCGTGACATCCTCGAGCTGCTGCTTGACGGCATGATACGCCTGCGAGCGGGCGGAGATGTACAGCACGGCCTGGGTCTCCTGGCCACCGGCGGTCTTCACCGTGCCCATCTTGGCGCGGGTCGTCCCGGTCGAGAGGTAGGTCACGATGGCCTCGCGGGCCGCCGCGCGCAGCTCCTCGTCCTCATGGTTGGCAAAGGACAGGATCGGGCCGATGGCCTCGGCCACCTGGAAGGACGCATACATGTCCATGAGTTTCTTCTGCAGGTCCAGGGTGGCGCTCTGCAGGTTCAGCCGCGGGTTGCCCGACGGTGTGCTCTGCAGCACGAACCGGGCCCAGCGGCTGCGAAAGTACGCATCGGGCTGCTTCTCCCGATCCGGATTCTTCAGCGACTCCTCCAGGAACGCGGGCACCAGCAGCGGACCGAACTCGGCCAGCGCGGCTGTGATCTCCTCACGGAAGATCAGCGTGGGCTCGAAGAACGCCGCATCGAACATCACCGGCGGTGAGGCAAGGTCCTTGAGCCGCCCCAGACCGCGAAGCAGGCATCCCCGCTCGGCCAGATCGGCGAACAGTTGGTTCCGCGCATCGTCCTGCGTCGAGTAGGGCACCCCCAGCAGCAGGTCGGTGACCGGCGGCGGCGGCGGCGCGGAGCGGGTGCGCCGGGTGTCGGTCGTGGACAACTTCACCTTGGGTTCGAAGAAGGCCCCGTTGGGAGGCGGCAGCGTGGCCCCGCGCAGGGCCAGGTACTCCCGGACGCGCTCCACGGCCGAGGAGCCCAGCGGCGCCATGATCACGGCCCTGGCCTTCTCGGCGTCGACCTCCTCGGCGAGCTGGTTGCAGTAGCGGGTCCGCTCGAACGGGTCGGCCTTCCACCAGGTCTGGCGGGTGAGCGTTGAGCTCGGCCTGACCTCGGTCGGCCCGGGCTCGGAGGCGGCACCGGGGACCGCCGCCGGATCCGGCGCGGCGTTCTGGGAAAAAATGAAAAAAACCACAAAAAACAGGCTCGTCCACATGCTGACAGTTACCCCGTCGGGGACCGGTACGGGACCGGTCCAAGCACGACAACCTACCACGAAGCCGCTTGATTCTCCACCCACTGAATTAATTTCCATTCCATTTCGGCCGATGAATAGTAGCATGGCACCGAGATGACACCTGCCCGACCCCATCCCCACCGTTTCCGAAACCTGCTGACCTGCGGTCTCCCGCCGGACGCGGATCCCGAGCGCCTGCGCCTGACCGTCATCCTGAACCTCTCCACCCTGTCGGGCGGCCTGTTTTTGATGATCTTCGCCATCCACAACCTGCTCGACAGGAACCTGGGGCTGGGCCTGGCCGATGCCGTCACCTGCGTGATCGTCCTGGCTTCAAACATGCATCTTCGCCGCAGCGGGAACCTCCGGCTGGTCTCAGGGGTCTCCATCGCGGCCTCCTGCCTCTTCTTCCTGTTCGTGCTGGCCAGGGGAGAGGTTCACCAGGCCACCTACGTCTGGTCCCTGGCCGTTCCGGTCATCACGGTCTTCCTGCTGGGCTCGAAGTCCGGACTGCGCCTGGCCGCGCTGTACTGGTTCCTGATGCTCGCCTATTTTCTTTCTGCGCACCAGTTCAACGGCCTCACGCACTATCCTCGATTCATCTTCGTGCGGACCCTCTCCGTCTATGCGCTGATCACGGCCATGGTTTTTTTCATGGAAGAGAGGCGACACCGGATCTTTCGGGATCTCCAGGACAAGCGCGCCGAGCTGGCCGATCAGATCGAGCGGCTGAAAAAAGAAGAGAAGGAGAAGGAAATCCTGATCCGGCGTCTTCAGAAGAGCCTGGCTGAGGTCAAGACCCTCAAGGGGTTCCTGCCGATCTGCTCATACTGCAAGAAGATCCGGGACGACGCCGGATACTGGAACGGGCTGGAGCAGTACCTCACCGCCCATACCGACGCCCGCGTCGAGATGGGCCTCTGTCCGGACTGCGTGAAGGGCAGGCAGGCATGAAGGATTCGCGCCCTTCCTCCCCGCGGTGGCGCAGGCTGGTCTCCGGAGTCCTTCCTGAGAACGATGCCTGGCACTTCACCCCGCTGTCGCTGGTCAACGCGACGCTCATCGGTGCGGGATCCTGCTCCCTGCTGTTCGGCTCCCTGGCATGGCTCCGTGGAAGCCGCCTGCCGGCGATCCTGGACTTTTCGCTGACGCTCCTGCTGGCCTTTCTGTATGTCCGGCTGCAACTCCGCAGGGACGTGCAACGGACCGCAGCCCTCGCCACCGCGCTGGGCGGGCTGTTTTTCCTTGCCCTGGTGGCCCATGGCAGCGTCCTGAAGAGCGGCTTTGTCTGGATGATTCTCTATCCCGTGCTGGCTCTCTTCGTGCTGGGGGCCCGGCGAGGCACGCTGGCCACAGCCCTCGTCCTCGCCGGCGCGCTATTCCTCTTCGGACTGTCCCCCGCCGTCGACTGGATCCCGGCATACTCTTTCCCGGTGATCCTCCGGGCTGTGGCTGTATATCTGCTGATCTTCCTGTTCACGCTGATCATGGAGGTGACCCGCACCACCTTTTTCACCCAACTTTCGTCTGCCCATGAGGAACAGGCCCGGCAGGCCCTGCAACTGGAACGGATCAACGAGGAGAAGGCCGCCCTGATCCGGGATCTCGAGCGCAGCCTCGGGGAGGTCCGTTCCCTGAGGGGTCTACTGCCGATCTGCACGGGGTGCGGCAAGCTCCGCGACGATGACGGCTACTGGATGGAGCTCGGGAATTACCTGTCGCGGAACACGGACACGGTGCTCACCCACGGCATCTGTCCGAGCTGCTCCAGAGAATTGTACGCCGAGTTCATGCCTGAAGAGAGGTAGCCAACCCATGCGGGCCGTCCACGGACCGATTTCCGTTCAAGAATCCTTATCCAATTCATATTCAGGGTAGAGTTGCGCGGCGCAGTCCGGGCAGATGCCATGGCTGAACTGAGCATTGGTGTGCTTTCCGATGTAGGTCTCCACCTGGCTCCAATATCCTTGATCGTCGCGGATCTTCTTGCAGTTGGCGCAGATCGGCAGCAGACCGCTGAGCTTCTTCACCTCGGACAACGCTTGCGTCAGTTCGCCCACGAGGCGTTCCCGCTCCAGTTCGGCCAGCTTCCTCCCTGTGATGTCGATGATCACCGAGATCAACTGCGGATCCCCCTGGATCATGATCACCTCTGAGGAGAACAGCCCAATGATGGTCTCTCCGGTCTTTTTTCGAAAATGCGTCTCCTGGTCCCGGATATTCTCTCGCCGCGCCAGCCGGGCCACGACCGCGTCCCGCTCCTCTCTTTTTTCCCACAAGCCCAGTTCCACCGTGGTCCTGCCCAGGAGCTCCCCGGCGGTATAGCCCGAGATGTGCAGGAAGGCGTCGTTGACCTGCAGGATCCTCCCGTCGGACAGGCTCGTGAGCGAGACCGCGCTGGGAGAGGACTGGAAGACCAGGGAGAACTTCTCCTCCTGGACCCGGATTTCGGCGAGCAGGCGACGATTCACCATCAAGGTCATTCCATAAGATAGTAATATTAATAATAATTGATATATTATTATTATAATTAGGTTGCCGGAATTGGAATGAAAGAAATTTTCGTCGCGTCCGGAAGAAAAGAGAACGATGGCGATGCGAAACAGGCTGAACAGACAGAACCCCAGAAAAATGATGCCTGTTCCGCTGGTGATCCCGCGCATGGCGGCCTGGACCTGGACCAGCAGGAGGGCCGCGCACTGACCGCAGACGACCAGCAGGGCCGCCGAGAAGATGAGGTTCCGGTTCGCGATGCTCGGCATGACATACAGGAAAATGGCCTGGAGGCCCAGAAAAATCGCCAGCAGCACCCCGTGGAAAAGGAACCGGACGGGAAATCCCAGAAAGCGCCGCAGGCCCAGGTAGCCCAGAACGGCGCCCGACATCACGAAAAAATTCGATCCCAGCACCGAGACCGCCAGGGGAATCCCATCCCGGAACGCGATCAGCAACAGCCCGATGGTCTGGAAGAGAAAATCACCGACCCAGAGGCCCAGCCCGGCGAAGCGACGATGGTTCTGGCGCCAGAGCATGAAGAGGATCGCCACGCACAGCGCATCGGTCAGGATGTTGAGAAAGATGACTGTGCGTGCGTCAAGAAAATGCATGAGCGGGGCCGGCTCCACCCCGGCAAGCCAGTATCCAGCGGGAGGCAATGAAGTCAAGCTGAGTCTGAGGCGCCTGCCTGGCGCGACAGGGCGACTCCTGCGAGGATCATTCCCATGCCGGTCCAGGTCGGGATCCGGCCGGGTTCGCCCAGGATCAGGTGGATCCACAGCAGCGAGAGCACCGGCGATAGAAACACCAGCACCGTGACGCGCGAGGCCTGCTTGGTCAGGCGCAGCGCCAGCAGCCAGGTGAAGAACGACAGCCCCATCTCCATCACGCCCAGGTAGGCGGCCCCGGCGAGGGCAGGCGCCGAGAACCCGGCGCCGGAGACGATCCAGATCACGCCGGAGACAAGCGCCCCGAGGATGAACTGGCGCGTCAGGCCCGCCAGCGGATCCCCGGCGGCGCGGGTGTTCACGATCCACGTGCCGGCCCAGATCAGGGTGGAGAGCAGCGCCAGGGCGACACCCGCCGGATCAATACCCGAAAAGGTGGTCAGGCGGCCGCCCGAGGCGATGATCCACACACCGACGTAGCCCAGCAGCAGCGCCGCGGCCAGCTTCCGCGAGAACGGCTGCCGTAAAAACGGGACAGACAACCCGGCCAGCACCAGCACCCAGGTGTAGTTGAGCGCCAGGGCCTGCTGGGCGGCCAGACGGTCGTAGGCCAGCAGCAGCACCAGGTAATACGCCACCGGGTTGAGCAGCCCCACCAGATCCCGGTGCGAAAAGGACAGGCTCGCGCGCAGGCGGCCCTGGACCGCCCCCAGACCCGCCAGGGTGAGCGCGGACACCAGCGTCGCAAAGAACACCAACTGAAAGACATCCCCGTGACGCAGCGCGAGCTTGAACGCGGTAGCCACCGTGCTCCAGGCGAGCACCGTGTACAACGCCAGCGCGATGGCCCTGCGCTCCTGGCGGGCCTGTCCCGGGCCTGCGTCCATGGCGGTTCTTTCCGTACCGTTCACGATGCCTGGGCCGCACCGGGCCCTGCGGTTCCGTTCATGGGGATCACACGTCGCCGGAGAGGCGGCCCATCAGGCTGCCGGCCTGCACGAACAGGCGGTCCACCGCGTCGGGGTCGAGCTTCTTGTGTGGCAGCAACGCCAGGTCATACAGGTGGGTGAGGGCCTCCCTGGCCGTCTCCTCGGAGAGGGGATGGGCATGGGCCGGATCCAGGCGCTCGATGACCGGATGCCGCAGGTTGAGCACGCACTGATGGGCACCGAACGGATTCTCGCTGCGGGGGGACTGGTGGGCGATCATCTCCTTGAAGCGCCGCTGGAGCTCAGGAATCACCAGCACGAGGGGCAGCTCGCTCTTCTTCAGTTTCTGCGCCTCGAACTGCACCTCGGGCAGCAGCGCCCTGGCGCGCTCGAGCACCCGGTCGTGAACGCTGCGGCCGTCGGCGTCCACGACCTCGGGCAGATCCGCGACCAGCTCCGGTCCCAGAGCCGAATCCACGCGCTGGAACGTGACCTTGGCATCGTGATGCTTGGACTCGTAGTAGTTGAAATAGTGGCTGTCGATGGGCGGCGTGGCCAGGATCACCGGCAGGCCGGCCTCTTCATAAAGATGGATCAGGCTGCGCAGGGTCTCGCCGGGCACGGCGTAGTAGATGTGCTTCTCGGTCGTGTCGGTGGCGTAGTCCTCGCCATATTTCTGCTTGAGCACGGCCTCGAGGGAGGTGAAGGTGCCGTCGCTCTTCTCGTAGATCACCGCCGCCGACACGCGCTCGGCGAACTTGTCGTCGCGCATGCAGGCGAACTTCACGTAGGGATGCAGCTCCTTCCACATCTTGGCGTACTCATCGGGCCGCTCCGTGGACAGTTCCACGATCCGGTCGGCGATCTTCTTTGACAGGTGCGAGGCGATCTTGCGGACCGAGGCGTCCTGCTGCAAAAACGAGCGCGACACGTTGAGCGGAATGTCCGGGCTGTCGATGAAGCCGCGGATGTACTGGAAGGCCTCCGGCAGCAGCACGTTCATCTCCGAGGACACGAACACACGGTTGCAGTACAGGTGCATCCGGTCGCTGCGCAGGTCGTCCTGGCGGTTGAGGCGAGGGAAGAACAGCACTCCCTGAAGGTGGAACGGGAAGTCCGCGTTCACATGGACCCAGAAGTAAGGCTCGTCGTCGGCCGGGAACATCTTCTTGTAAAAGGCGATGTAGTCCTCGTCCTTCAGATCGCCGGGCTTGCTGACCCACAGCGGCGGATCCGGGTTGACGACCTCGTCGCCGATCAGGATCGGCACGGGCAGGAAGCGGCAGTAGCGGCGCAGGATCTCGCGCAGCTTCCAACTGTCGAGGAACTCCTCGTCATCGTCGGCCACGTGCAGGACGATCCGCGTGCCGCGGTCGGCCTTGGTGCTCTCCTCGACGGTGTACTCCGGCTCGCCGGTGCAGCTCCAGCGCACGGCCTGTGCGCCCTCCTGCCAGGACAGCGACTCCACCTCGACCTTGCGCGACACCATGAACGCGGAGTAGAACCCCAGCCCGAAGTGACCGATGATGCCGTCCTTGCCGGACTGGTACTGGGCGATGAACTCCTCGGCGCCGGAGAAGGCCATCTGTCCAAGGTACTTCCGGACCTCCTCGACGGTCATGCCGATGCCGTTGTCCTCCACGGTGATGGTCTTGGCGTCGGTGGAGAACGTCACCTTCACCTGCAGCGGCTCATCATCGAGGGCGACCTTGCCATCTCCGGCTAAAATCTTTAATTTGGTGATGGCATCTACGCCATTGGAGACCAGCTCCCGCAGGAAAATCTCCCGCTCTGAGTAAAGCCATTTCTTGATGATCGGAAAAATGTTTTGTGCGCTGATACTGATCTGGCCTTTTTCGCTCATTGCATACCTCCAGGCGCAGGCACTGTAACCACCCACGCGGGCCGGATCAAGAGGGAGGTGTGATGTTGTTATTATTAACACTTTGCCCACCCAAAAAACCTTGCATTTTTCAATCGGCCGCATCATGCTTGCCTCACCTGAATGGAGGTTCATATGAAAAAGATCACGATCCTGATGCTGTCCCTCTCCCTCGCCCTGATCGGGTGCAACAAGAAAAAAGACGACACCAAGCCCGCCGATGACGCCAAAAAGCCCGCCAACAGCGCCCAGCCCGAAAAGCCCGCCGAGGACGCCAACTGGGTCAAGGCCGAGAACGTCAAGCCCGAGGACGAGAAGATCGAATGCAACTACGGCGCCTGCAAGATCTCCGTGGTCACCAAGTCGGTGAAAGAGGAGATTGAAAAGCAGAAGGACTTCGAGAAGCTCGAGATCCAGTTCCGCGAAGGCGTCGGCAACGACTACTTCAAGACCATTGCGAACCTGCCGTGGGTCACGAAGGTTCAGATCTCCTACACGAAGATCGACACCCTGGAGCCCCTGGCCAAGCTCGCCAAGCTCGAGGAGCTCAAGGCCGCCTCCCTGAAGTGGGAAGACGACAAGGACAACAAGAAGCGCCTGAGCCTGAAGCCTCTGGCGGGTCTGAAGAACCTGAAGCAACTGACCTTCTACGGCACCCACGTCAACGACGTCGACGCCCTGGCCGAGGCCGTGACGCTCACGAACATCAATTTTTACATGAGCGAAGTCGAGACCATCAAGTTCGCCGAGAAGCTGGTCAACGTCGAGGACTTCGACCTGTACGCCTGCCCGGTCACGGACCTGGCACCCCTGGCCAACCTGACCAAACTGAAGAAGCTCAACCTCTACATGAATAAGTCCACCGACTTCTCCGTGCTGGCCAAGCTGCCCGAGCTCGACGACGTCTGGCTGCAGTTCACGTTGTTCGCGGACATGAACCTGCTGGCCGGCGCCAAGAAGATGAAGTCCCTGTCCCTGTCCTGGCTCAAGGGCGATCTCAAGGACATCGACGCCGTGAAGAACATGACCGAACTCGAGAACCTCTCCCTGAACTCGGTGCCCGTGGAGAAGATCGACGCGCTGGCCGAATGCAAGAAGCTTCAGCGCCTGGATCTGGGCAGCACCAAGATCAAGGACATCAAGGCGCTCAAGGAACTCACCGCCCTGACGTCGGTGACGATCTCCAAGACCGCCGTGGCCGACCTCTCCCCCCTGGCCAAGGCCGAGAACCTGTGGTCCCTGGACATCAACGGGTCCAAGGTCAAATCGCTGGGCCCGATCATGAAGCTCACCAAGCTGCGCTCGCTGACCGTGTCCAAGGGCTTCTCCAAGGGCGAGATCGCGAAGATCAAGAAGGCCATGCCGGAACTGAACGTAAACGAGCGCTAAATCTCAGTTCTTTTGTATTCCGCCTCCTGTTTTCTCCGGTACAGTTTTCCCCGTTTTTATGATAGACGTGCGGCACCGCGCGGTCGGGTTTCCCTCAGGCAGGTGGTCATCACACCTGCCGGGATCCGGCGCAGGCGCAGGCTGTAGAACACCATGGAGCCACGGCGAGCATGAATATTTTCATCATGGGCGCAGGTCAGGTCGGAACCCATCTGGCCCGGATCCTGACCGAAGAAGGACACGACGTCACCGTCGTGGAGATCAACCCCGAGAAGGTGAGGAACCTCGACTTCGCGCTGGACGTGCGCGTTGTGGAGGGCTCGGGCACCTCATCGGTGCTGCTGCGCGAGCTCGGCGTGGACCGGTGCGATCTCTTCGTATCCACCTCAGGGCACGACGAGGCCAACCTCGTGGCGGCATCCCTCGCCAAAAAACTGGGCGCCAAAAAGACCGTCGCCCGCATCGGGCAGCACGCGTATTACGACGACGCGCTGGAGCTGGCCTCGGCCTTCCACGTCGACCGTATCCTCAGCCCGCAGGAACTGACCGCACGCCAGGCCGTGTCGTACCTGGAACACCCGGGGCTGGTCACCCTCGACGACTTCGCCGGCGGTTTGGTCCACGCCTTCTCCTTCCAGATCGACGAGTCTCCCTGGCTGGACAAGCCCATCTCCCAGATCCAGCTCCCCGAGCACACGCTCATCGGTCTGATCATGCGGGGCAACGACACCATCATCCCGCGCGGCGACGACCAGATCCGGCGGGGCGATCTGGTGACCTTCGTGGGCAAGTCCCACAAGATCCTGGCGTTCGAGGATCTGCTCAAGAAGAAGCTGGCGCGGCCCAACACGGTGACCATCGCCGGCGCCTCCTCGGTGGGGCTGTTCATCGCGCAGAAGCTCGAGAAGCACCGCTTCTCCGTCAAGCTCGTGGAGCGGGACATCGGACGCTGCGAGGAGGCCTCCCGCCTGCTGTCCAAGACCGAGGTCATCAACTCCGATGCCACCTCGATGGAGTCGCTCAAGGCCGACGGGCTCCTCAACTCCTCGGTGTTCATCGCCGCCACCGACAAGGACGACCGCAACATCCTGGCGGCCCTGCTCGGCAAGGAGCTGGGCATCGCCCACTGCCTGGCCGTCGTGCGCCAGCCGGACTTCACGGTGCTGACCGGCCGGCTGGGCGTGGACCACACCCTGATTCCGCGCGCGATCTTCAGCGCGCACATCCTGGACATGACACTGTCGCCGGAGTGCCTGGCCCGCAGCGTCCTCGAGAAGGAGCAGGCCGAGATCATGGAATTCGTGGTCCGTGACGGCGCCCGCATCTCGGGCCAGATCCTGGCCAACGCCGGATTTCCCAGGGGCTCCCTGATGGCCGCGATCGTGCGCCAGAACAAGGTGTTCATCCCCACCGGCAAGGACTCGATCCTGCCGCGGGACCGTGTCGTGATGATCGCCCGGAGCGCGGTGGTCCAGGACGTCCTGCGGATGTTCACCTCATCTTGAGCCTCTCCCTGCCATGAATTATCTCATCCTCTCCCGCTTCCTGGGCCTGCTCTTCGCCTTCTTCGGGCTGTGCATGCTCCCGGCAGCCGCCTGGAGCCTGTACTACGGCGAGCTTCGCGCGCTTTTGGCCTTCGCCGGCTCCATCGCCGTGTGCGAGGCCCTCGGCGGCGGCCTGTGGTGGCTGGGCCGTGACGCCCAGGGACGCATGTACTCCCGTGAGGCGCTGGCGATCGTGGGCGTCGGCTGGCTGGTCGCCGCGGCGCTGGGAGGTCTGCCCTACCTGTTCGGCGGCATGTTCGCAAGCCCCGTCGATGCCTACTTCGAGTCCATGTCCGGCTTCACCACCACCGGGGCCAGCGTGCTCGCCGACATCGAGTCCCAGTCACGGGGCCTGGTCTTCTGGCGCTCGTTCACCCACTGGCTTGGGGGCATGGGCATCATCGTGCTGTTCATCTCGATCCTCCCGTATCTCGGGGCCGGCGGCAAGCAGCTCTTCAAGAACGAGAGCCCGGGGCCCGACCCGCGGGGCCTGGCCCCGAAGATCCGCGACACCGCGTCGATCCTGTGGAAGATCTATGTGGGCCTGACCATCGCGCTGACGGTCATCCTGATGGTGCAGGGCATGTCGTTCTATGACAGCCTGTGCCACACGTTCGGCACCCTGGCCACCGGCGGCTTCTCCACCCGCAACGCCTCCATCGGCGCCTATCACAGCGTGGGCATCGAGATCACCATCATCGTTTTCATGATCGTGGCCGGCTCCAACTTCAGTCTGTTCTTCCTGATGTGGGGCCGCAACTGGAAGGCCCTCTTCAAGGATCCTGAGTGGCGTTCCTACATGCTGATCCTGACGGTCGCCACCGCCGCGATCACCTCCAACCTGTGGTTCGAAAGCGCGGTCGACGGCCTGGCCACGGGGCTGCGCAACGCCGCCTTCTCCGTCGCCTCCGTCATGACCACCACCGGCTTCGTGACTGCGGACTTCGATCAGTGGCCGCACTTCTCCAAGGCGGTCCTGATCCTGCTGATGTTCGTCGGCGGCTGCGCCGGCTCCACCGGCGGCGGTCTGAAGGTCATCCGCCTGATGATCCTCTGGAAGATCGCCTGGGCCCGGATTCGCAAGGCCTACGCCCCCCGCGCGGTGACCACGCTGCGCATCGGCGGTGAGGTGATCAACGCCGAGTTGCAGCACACGGTGCTGGTGTTCTTCCTGCTGTTTTTGTCCGCGTTCACGATGGGCACCCTCGTCATGACCGCCCTGGGCATGGATCTGATCTCCGCCCTCTCAGCGGTGGCCGCCACCCTCAACAACATCGGCCCTGGCATGGCCTCGGTCGGCCCCACCACCACCTACGCCGACCTTCCGGCCGTCGGCAAGGCCGTGCTGTCCCTGCTGATGGTCATCGGGCGCATCGAACTGTTCGCGGTTCTGGTGTTGTTCTCGCCGGGGTTCTGGCGAAAGGCCTGATTTTTCTTGATAACTATCAGCGGCGGCGGGGGGAGGGGGAGAACGAGCGCACGGTGCTGCGGCCTGAGCCACGTCCGGGGCGACCCGGGGCGGCGGCGTTCTTCGGACGGATCACGAAGGGCACCGCGGGTTCGAACCCAATGATGACCTCCTGGGGGATGTCGTGCTGGAGCAGTTTTTCGATGTCCAGCAGCATCCCGTGCTCCTCAATGGAAACCAGGGAGACGGCCAGGCCGGTCTTGCCGGCGCGGCCCGTGCGGCCGATGCGGTGTACGTAATCCTCAGGCACCTGCGGCAGCTCGTAGTTCACCACGCAGGGCAGCTGCTCGATGTCCAGGCCGCGGGAGGCCAGATCGGTGGCCACCAGGATCCGCGCGCGGCCGGTCTTGAAGTCCGACAGCGCCATGGTGCGGGCGCCCTGGCTCTTGTTGCCGTGGATCGCGGCCGCCGGCAGCCCGTCGCGGGTCAGTTGGTCGGCCAGGCGGTTGGCGCCGTGCTTGGTGCGCGCGAACACGAGCACCTGGCTCCACTCCTCGGAGCGGATCAGGTGCGACAGGGCGGCCCGCTTCTTGTCCCGGTCCACAGGATGCACGCGCTGGTTGACCAGGTCCGCGTCGAGGGTCTTGCGCTCGATGTCGATGCGCACCGGGCTGTTCATCATATCCTCGGCCAGGCGCCGGATCTCGTCAGGGAACGTGGCCGAGAACAAAAGGTTGCGGCGCAGCTTGGGCAGCAGGTTGATGATCCTGCGGATGTCCCGCACGAAGCCCATGTCGAGCATGCGGTCGCCCTCGTCGAGGACCAGGATCTCCACCGCGCTCAGGTCCACGGTCTTCTGTCCCGCGTGGTCGAGGAGGCGGCCGGGGGTGGCCACGAGCACATCGACGCCGCGGCGCAGTTGCTCGATCTGGGGGCCGATGCCGACGCCGCCGAACACCAGCCCGGTCGTCAGGGGCAGATGCCGCCCGTAGTCCTTGAAGCTCTCGGCCACCTGGGCCGCGAGCTCACGCGTGGGGGTGAGCACCAGGGCCCGCAGCCGGGGACGCCGGCCCAGGGGACGGTTCTCGCTGAGGATCTGGAGGATCGGAAGGGCAAACGCCGCGGTCTTGCCGGTGCCGGTCTGGGCGCCGGCCATGACGTCCTTGCCCGAGAGCACGATGGGGATGGTCTGGGACTGCACGGGGGTGGGCACGGTGTAGCCCTCTTCCGTGATGGCCTGCAGCAGTTCGGCACGCAGACCGAGGGATGAGAATGACATAGAAAAACTCCTTGAATTTTTGACTTAAACCCGTTCCGGCGGCTGCCGGCCCGGTTGTGAGTTCAGCCTGATTTGGGAATCATTTCGACGCATAAACGGAGGAATATGCAGAAGAACGACGGGCGCCAACCGGTCATCGCCCGTACAAAGACGGCGGAAACATAGCAGAAAAAAAACGGAAATGTGAAAAAATGTGAAAAAAATACCCGAATACTGACGAGCCAATACGAAAAATGTGTTTTTGACCTGGTGATTGAAAAAAATCCAGAAAAGTCATAAAAAATCTAGAGATTATTCAATTTTCCGTATTGAACAACCAACTGCGATTTGCTAATCTTTCTTGTTGCCGGGGGTAATTCCAATGCCAAAAGGACGTATTCTTCTTTTTGCTAGCTTTTTTTTCATTTTTTCCTGCGATACAAAAACGAAGGCCGTGTCATCCTGTGGTGATGGTTTTTTGGACCCCGACGAAGAGTGCGATCTCACCGTCGGCGAGAACACCTGCCGATCCCTTGGGCACTACAACTTAATCGGCCAACTGGCTTGCAATGCAGATTGTTCTTTTAACCGAACTGACTGCCTTGGGCGTTGCGGGGACCTTCTGATTGATGCGGACTTTGGCGAGGAATGTGACGGGGAGAACCTCAATGGCCAAAGTTGCCTAAGCCTCGGTTATGGTAGTGGCGATCTCGCCTGCAGTTCAGATTGTCGACTCATCTCAGACGACTGCAGCGGCGCATGTGGCAATGGTCTCTTGGAAGAAAATGAAGCTTGTGATGATCTTAACGATGATGATGGGGATGGATGCTCTGCCGCCTGTCAAATCGAGGATGGATGGAGGTGCAACCCCTCAGGTCCGAGCGTGTGTTCACCAGTCTGCCAGGATGGAATGGCGGTTGGTGTCGAAACCTGCGATATGCAGGACCTGAATGGTCATTCCTGTGAAGAATTGGGCTACCATGGGGGGGAATTATCATGTACCACGACGTGCGAGTTGAACATCGCCCCTTGTGTCAATGCAGGCAGGTGTGGCGATGCTATCGTGCAGATCGAATTTGAAGAATGTGAAGAAAACCAACTGAATGATCAAACATGCCAAACCATCGGCTACGGGGGAGGTACTCTCAACTGCAGCTCGGACTGCGGCCTGGATTCAACGCAATGCGCAGGAGGCTGCGCAGGAGCCATTCCCATCACCATTCCATACTCCATAATGGGTAACGACTTCGCTGCAGATTATCCTTATAATTTTTTCGTCTTCTCTGACCCGTCATGCGACACAGGCTACCCTGGAAGAGGTACGGATGTGGTATTTTCGGTGGATCTGGCCGCCAATGAAGGCATCATACTGATGTTGTACGGCGGGCTGGATGGACAATTGTTCATTCAGAGAGCCTGTGATCCCATCGGTGTTTGTGAAGAGGCTGTCAACGATTTTGAAACGGACGGTATGGAAGAGATTTTGTTTCGGGCGACTGAAACCGGCACCTTTTTCATCATTGTGAAAGCCTATGAACAAACGCCCACCTCCTCAAACTATATATTTTCAGTAGGACGCCTGGAGGTGCCGACCGAACTCAGTTGTGGCGACGGATTCGACAATGACCGCGATGGATTGTCTGACTGCGGCGACCCTGACTGTTTCGGCATCGTCGGAGCCTGCGAAAATGAAAGCTTTTGTTCCGATTTTCAAGACAATGATGGCGATTTGGCCCTCGATTGCTTCGATTCAGACTGCGCCGGAGTGGATCCCTGTGGCATGGAAAACACAGCAGCCCGTTGCATTGATGGACGGGATAATGATGCCGATGGAACCTCTGATTGTTCTGATTCAGATTGTGACACCTTCTCCTCCTGCATTCCGGGACAAACTTGCTTCACCCCGATTGCCATCACAAGTCTCCCGTTTAATCGCGCTGGCGACAATTTTCAATTGGAGTTCCCTGAAAATCGCACTTTCACCAACATAGTGAACGGCTGCACCACTGCGTTCGGTCCCGAGGCCGTCTTCTCCATTGATTTGCAGGCGGGCGAACGCATCATCCTGACCCAAGACGGTACGATGGATTCCGTCATACGGGTCCTGCCAGATTGCACCGACACAGGTCCCATCTGCCTTGAGAATGCGGACGATCCTGGGACCCTGTCTTTTACTGCGCCGAACGATGGGACATATTACTTGATACTAGAAAAATATGGCGCCAGTTTAACCCCGATTGATTATGATTTCACCGTAACCGCCTGGCCTTACACGGAAACCTCCTGTACCGATGGAATCGACAACGACCGCGATGGCAAAACGGACTGCAGTGATGAAGAATGTACGGCGAGTTGCTCTATCATTTTTAACGAGAATTTTAACAACTGGCCGCTGACCAACTGGACTATCTATGATGGCGGCACGGTCGGTCAAACCTGGTTCAATTCTGCCAATATGTCACCGCTGAAAACCCGCACCTTGAACGGTTCTACCGGCACATTCGCTGTGGTGGACTCTGACGCTGCCGGATTGGGTGTGACCTTCGATGATCAATTGGTTTCACCCAATTTCAATTGCAGCGGATATACCTCCGTTTACGTCTCTTTTCGGCACTATCGCCTCTTCACCTGGTTCTACGGAGTTGAGAACACCAACGCATCTTTGTATGTCACCTCAAACAACGGAGCCAATTGGAGCTACTTATCTGCTTACTTGGGACCAGAAAACGGCACGATTGAATATGTGGATATTTCTTCCTGGGCCGCAGGACAAGCCAATGTGAGGATACTTTTCCGGTATTCAGCTCCGTCAGTACTGGAAAATTACTGGTTAATTGATGACCTTATTATATATGGTCGCTAAATTTGCGCGTATTAATAAATTGTTTTTTCTGACTAGTTGGGGTCCGTAATCATGACATTTCGCATCCTCGGCGTTTTCTTGTCGATTTCAATCCTGCTTCTCTCCTGCAAAGGAAAGACGACCTCAGTCAACCCTTGTGGCGACGGATTTACGGATCCTGGAGAAGAATGTGATACGTTGGTTGGCGACGAGACGTGCGCCACACTGGGACACTATAACCTTGCCGGCACGCTCCGGTGCGATGAGAATTGCAGGTTTGACCGTACTGATTGCCAGGGTCGTTGCGGTGATTCCATGGTGGATTCTGGCAATGGCGAAGAGTGTGACCTTGATAATCTGAATGGAAACAGTTGCCAGGGCCTGGGGTTTGTCGGTGGCGTACTGGCCTGTGGCGCAGACTGCCGATATATCCTGGAGAACTGCAGCAGCGTCTGCGGCAATGGTTTGCTGGAAACAGGGGAAAACTGTGACGATGGCAACTTCCTTGATTTCGATGGCTGTTCGGCGGGCTGTGTGACGGAGGATGGATGGACCTGCACCAATACCGAACCAAGCACATGCTCTCCTATCTGCCAAGATGGAATTGCCGTCGACAGTGAGTCCTGCGACATGGAGGATCTGAGGGGACAAACCTGCGAAAATCTTGGCTATTATGGAGGCGAGCTAGCCTGCACAACTTCATGCCAGTTGGACGTCACTGCCTGTGAAGAAGTTGGCCGTTGCGGAGATAACATCCTGCAGGGTGCGTTTGAAGCATGCGAAGGGAGTCACCTGGATGGTCAAATCTGCCAAGATCTTGGCTTTGGCGGTGGCGTTCTCGGATGCACTTCAGACTGCCGGTTTGAAACCGCACAGTGCGCCGGAGGCTGTGCCGGCGCCATTCCTATCTCGGTTCCCTATTCCATCCAGGGAGACGACTTCACTGTTGATTTTCCCTTCAACACGTTCTTTTTTACAGATGCTTCCTGCAACACCGGGTTTCCCGGCCGAGGAGTTGAAATGATCCTGGCCGTGGATCTGGTCGCCGATGAGACAATCTTCGTCATCCAGGGTGGAGGACTGGACGCGCAATTGTTCATTCAGAGCACATGCGACGAGAACGGCGTCTGTGCCGAAGCGGTCAACGATTTCGGAGCAGGCGGGTCTGAAATGATACTGTTTTCAGCCTCATTGACAGGCACCTATTTCATCATCGTGAAGGCCTACGAAGCCAGTCCCGCCTTATCCCCGTACACCCTGCACGTCGGCCACCTCGAGACGCCGGCTGAATTGACATGTGACGACACCTTGGACAATGACTTCGATGGACTTGCGGACTGCGCCGACCCGGACTGTTTCGGCTTGGCCGGGGTGTGCAACGTGGAATCCGACTGCGGTGACTTTCAGGATAATGACAATGATTCGTTTACGGACTGTTTCGATTCCGATTGTACCGGTGTTGCCCCCTGTGGCAATGAAAACACCGTGGACCGCTGCACCGATGGACTCGACAACGATGCCGACGGCAGCATTGATTGTTCCGACCCCAATTGCTCAGGCTTTTTAGTGTGCGAACCCGGCCAGAGCTGCCACAGCCCACTGCAGATCACGAGCTTCCCGTTTCAGTTGTCCGGAGCCGACTTCCGAAATGATTTTTCGGATAATTTTGATTTTGATATTGCCGCAAACGGATGCACGTGGGGCAGTGGTGCAGAATTCGTTTTCTCCGTTGATCTGCAATCAGGTGAACGGATTTTAATGCAGGAAACAGGTTCCATGGATGCATGCATCCGTGTGTTAGAGGTATGCGATGGCCTGAATCCGACTTGTCTCGCAAGCCGAAGCGAGTGTTCCAATCTTGGTTTCACCGCGCCGACCGATGGTACATATTACTTGGTGTTGGAGGCGGCTTCTTCAACACCGTATAGTAATGAATATGGGTACACTTTCACAGTTTCCCGGATTGACAGTATTGAAACCGCCTGCAGCGATAGCCTGGACAATGATTTTGACGGCGCCACTGACTGTGGTGACCCCGACTGCTTCAGCGCCGATTGTGAGCTTGGTGAAAGTTGTGCCAATCCATACGTCGTGACGACGTTCCCATTCAATATCAATGGATCCAATTTTTTCGTTGATTATACCAATAATCATGATTTTATTTGGGACCTGAGCAATTGCGGGTCTTCTACAGGACAACCAGACGCTGTTTTTGCAATCAACCTTTTGGCCGGCGAAAGGATCCTTCTGGAGGAGACCGGTACTATTGAATACATGATTCGTGTCACCCAGACCTGTGGTCAACCCAATCCAAACTGCCTGCTATCTGAAATATATTTCGACTTTTCCCCGAGCATGTTCTTTACCGCTCCTGTAGATGGCACCTTCTTTATCACTTTGGAATCTTTATACACTTCCTCCACTTTTTCGGATTACAACTTCACGATTTACCGGCTCGATGACACGGAGACTTCCTGCATTGATGAGTTCGATAATGACCATGACGGCATGCTTGATTGCGCCGATGACGACTGCTCGGGACGGACGCCCTGTGGCCCTGAGAACTCCGATTCATACTGCTCTGATTTTCTGGACAACGACGGCGATGGACTGAAGGACTGCGCCGATCCGGAGTGCTATGGTCGCATGAACTGTCCCGCAGTTATCTACTCCCAGAACTTTGATGTCTGGCCGCTGACGGGATGGACCATCATCGATGGTGGAACGCCTTTTTATACTTGGTTTAATTCTGCAAACATGGCATCCACTAAAATTCGTACTCTGAATGGTTCCTCGGGGACCTTCGCCGTCGTTGATGATTCCGCGGCACCAGGTGGTTCGACATTTCTGGACGACCTGATCTCGCCTGCCGTTAATTGTTCTGGATATACTTTGGTTGTGCTCGCATTCACTCACTATTTTAAGAGTTTTCTGGACGATACAACTCAAGTCGACATCTCTACGGACGGTGGAACCTCCTGGCAGAATGTTATCTCTTATTCCAGTGACACGTCAAATAGTGTCTCTGAATATCTCGATGTCTCTTCCACCGCGGCCGGCCGACCCGACGTCAGAATCCGTTTCAGATACACCAGCAGCATTGGGAATTACTGGTTGATCGATAACTTCAATATTCTGGCCAACTAGCCTGCCTTCGTTTCTGGCAGCGCACCGTTGTTGTCTCTTTTTCTGGAGAGTGGCACCATGGAATTACATTCTAAATTTTTATTGTGCATAGCCTATTCCTTTGCCCTCTTTTCGTGTGACCCCCAGACCAAAGCAGTGGATTCCTGCGGTGATGGATTCGTGGATCCCGGCGAAGAGTGCGACACCACTGTCAACGGAGCGACCTGCGAAACCCTGGGCCATTACAATACGCAGGGCATATTGACCTGTAACGATAATTGCAAGTTGGACCGCACAGACTGCCAGGGCCGCTGCGGGGACAACCTCGTGGACAAAGACTATGGCGAGGAATGCGACGGCGACAACCTGGATGGCATGAGTTGTCAGAGCCTCGGATTCCTCAGTGGTCTGTTGACCTGTAGCCCGGACTGCCGTTACAACGTGGAACAATGCAGTCGAATCTGCGGAAACGGGCTTCTGGAGGTTGGTGAAGCCTGCGATGACGGCAACTCGGATGATCATGATGGCTGCTCGGCGCTCTGCATTTCCGAAGATGGCTGGGAGTGCACAAGCGACGAACCGAGTCGCTGCCTTCCCGTTTGCCAGGATGGCGTTGCGCTGGGCGATGAACCCTGTGATGGGATAGATCTGAAGGGACAGTCCTGCGAGAGTCTCGGATATTACGGAGGAGACCTTGCCTGCACCAACTTGTGCCGGCTGAATATGACCTCCTGTGCACAAGCAGGCAGATGTGGCGACGCGCTCCTGCAGAACTCATACGAGTCATGCGAAGGAGACAACCTGAATACGCAGACCTGCCTGAGCCTTGGCTTTGGAGGTGGAATCCTCTCATGCGATTTGAACTGCCAATTTGAAACCGCAGCTTGTGCAGGTGGCTGTGCCGGTGCAACGTCCATTACGGTTCCATTTGCAATATCTGGTAGCAATTTCACGACTGATTTTCCGTTCAATACGCTGGAATTTTCGGACGCCACCTGCAATACCGGTTTTCCTGGCCGAGGTGTAGAAGGAGTCTTCTCCCTGCATATGGATGCCCAGGAGACCATCATCGTCGGCCAGAATGGTGGGCTCGATGGAATCCTGATCATCCAGGCCGATTGTGGTGAATCTGGCCTCTGCCTGGAAGCCGTCAATCAATCCGGCATCAATGGAGAGGAATGGATCGAATTCCAGGCACCCTCGGACGGAACCTATTTCATTATCCTCAAGGCCTATTCGGCCACACCCAATCCGACGGATTACAATTTTTTCGTATTTCACCTTGAGGATCCCCTTGAGCAAACCTGTGATGACGAAATGGACAACGACCAGGACGGTCTTGTGGATTGTTCCGATCCGGATTGCTTTGGCACACCTTCCATCTGCGACACAGAGACCAACTGCGGTGACCATCAGGACAATGATGGAGACGGGGCCATCGATTGCTTTGATTCCGAATGTTCTGGAGTAACCCCATGCGGCTACGAAAACTCGGTTGACCGTTGCGTCGATGGATTGGACAACGATGCTGACGGCCTGACCGACTGCGACGACCCCAATTGCAGCAGTTTTCCTTTGTGCATACCAGGACAGAGTTGCTTCAGCCCGATTCCAATCACGAGTTTTCCCTACAACGTTTCTGGATTGGATTACCGGAATGATTTTTCGAATAATTATAATTTTGGCAATCCACCATTAGGCTGCAGTGGGGCCGAAGGCGCCGAACTCATTTTCACAATCATCTTGCAGGCCGGAGAACGAATCTTGCTGGATTATTCCGGGGCGCTGTACGTCGTCAAAAGAATTATGGAAGTCTGCTCGGACACAAACCCGGTTTGCCTCATAAGCAATGATCAATCCAATGTTGTTTTTACCGCACCTCGAGATGGCACCTTTTTTATTATTCTAGAAGCACTTTACTCTGGCTATAACAATGGATCTATCCAGTATGATTTCACAATATCCAAGGTCGATGCCACGGAAACCTCCTGTATTGACGGAACCGACAACGATGGCGACCAGGCTGTCGACTGTGACGACTCTGATTGTTTCGGGGCCGCAGGCAGTTGCATCAGCGAGACCAACTGCGCTGACGGTTCCGACAATGACGATGACAACCTGGTCGATTGTGATGACACGATCGATTGCAGCACATTTGTCTCCTGCATCAGCGACGGAGCCTGCAATGACTCAATCTCGGTGAGCTCCTTCCCTTTCACAATCAGTGGCACTAATTTTGTAACGGATTATCCGAACAATCACAATTTCTCCAGTGTTTCCTGTAAATACAGCAGTGGGTCCGAGGTCACTTTCTCCGTGAATCTTCAATTCGGCCAGCGCCTGAAAATGGAGCAAAGTGGCATTATACGCACCGTGACCAGAGTCATGCGTGTCTGCACTGCCACGAGCCCTTACTGTCAATACTCTGACGATGACCCCTACAACAATGTTCCCTTTTTCACGGTTCCAGCCGATGGCGTATATTTCGTCAACCTGGAAGCAGTAGAGTCCAATCCAACCCTCAAAGCCTACAATTTTACTATGTCTTTGTTTGATGGGACCGAAACCTCGTGCACCGATGGCATCGACAATGATGGCAACGATTCTATCGACTGTGCCGATCCCGTCTGTTTCGAGCACCCGACCTGTCCCGACATCTTATATTCTGAGAATTTCAACACTTGGCCTCCTGTCGGATGGACGATTCTGGATGGGGGGGCTCCAGGCTTCACCTGGTTCAACTCCGAAAATATGACATCGATTGACTATCGAATACTTGATGGCTCCACAGGAAATTTCGCATTGGTTGACTCCAATGCAGTCGGCACTGCGATTCTATTCGACGAACAACTCATTTCTCCCTGTTTTGACTTTTCTGGACATTCCGCAGTATTTATAGCATTTCGCAATTATTATTTTGATGGTTCTTCTTCCCAGTCCGGAACCGTCGACGTAACCACGAACGACGGGCTTTCCTGGACCACTCTGATAACATATGACACTCCGTACAGTCGCTACCTTGTCAATGGAGCATTCGCCTACTTGAACATCTCCCCGCAAGCCGCAGGGCAATCCAATGTAAAAATCAGATTCCATTATTTGGATTCTAATTATGGCGCATTCTGGCTGATTGACGATTTTATTATCATGGCAGATTGATATGAATCAGATATACTACTGAGCCCCGATTGAGTTTATGTAGCTCTGTGGAAAGCTTCACTCGACGAGGTCGCAGCGGATCGGGCCCACCGTGTGGTCGTTGTTTCCGGCGTCGCACTCCTCGAGGACGGCGCCCTCGTTGACCACGACGGAGAAGGTCATGTCCACGCCGGACTCGGCGCCCTCGTAAACATAGGTGAGGCGTTCCCAGCCGCCGGGCAGCACCAGCGTGGTGGTGGACAGGGAGCCGAGGTAGGCCACCGGCGTGACATCGGTGCGGTAGAAGTGCACGTTCACGCCCGGCGCGGCGGCGGCCGAACCCTCGTTGCGCACCACCGCCGACAGCCGCACGATGGACGGACACAGGGCCGCCGCGGTCAGGTCGACCTGCAGGTCCGGCACCGGGAAGAGCGCGCCGCCCTGCACGTTCTGCCGATAGTTGTTGTACAGCAGCCAGTTGGTGTCCTCGACGGCCGGAACGTTCCAAAGCCCGTTGGCGTACTCGATGTTGGTGACGTGATAGTCAAACTGGTTCCAGATCGGACGCGTGCGCACCCAGCGGTCGTAGGAGTCGCCGTAGACGCGCACGCCCACGGTGCCGCCGGCCTGCTGGCAGATGCCCGCGGCGTCGCACTGCAGGTCCCCGGCGCAGGTGCCGCCAATGCCGCCGGTACAGGGTCCCTGCGGCACGCAGTCGGTCAACTGGCACAGTCCGTCGATGGGCACGCCGGCGTTCTTCCAGTGCAGGCGGCACTGCAGGCCCGCCACGGCGTACTTGTTCGACACGATGATCATCTCCGAGTTCCCGTCGCCGTCGACGTCGGCCACCAGCGGGTACTCCGCGAGGGTGCCCGAGGAGCCCGGGATCATGGGCGACACCAGCTCGGCCCCCGTGGTGCCGTCGTAGATGTGGAAGAAGCACTCGTCGTTGTAGAGCACCTCGGCCCGGCCGTCGCCCTGGAAGTCGAACACCGAGGAGCCCGTCATCGACGAACTCAGGTCCTGGGTCAGGGTGGTCCAGAGGATCAGGTCCGTGCGGGCCGAGGCGCAGACGCCCCCCGAGCGCAGCGGCGGATCGTAGCAGTCCGGGTCATACACGACGTATTCGGCCCGACCCGCGGACGAGATCTCCAGGAGGCCGTCGCCGTCGAAGTCGGCCAGGGTGGGCGCCCCGCCGTTGCCGGTCCCGGGGATGGGAATGGTCGCGTCCACGAGGGTGCCACCCGGACCGATCAGCAGCGTGCCGGTCAGACCGTCGACCAGATAGAAGTTGTTGTACACGTACGCGATCTCGGGGCCGGGGAGGTCCGGCAGGATGTCCGCGACCGCGGAGAAGCCCGAGGAGAGGCCGTGGGCGTTGGTCCAGAAGGTCGTGCCGCCGGGCACCAGGGGATCGACCGTGTAGGCGCGCGATCCGTCGAAGATCTCCGGCTTGCCGTCCTGGTTCAGATCGGCGATCTGCACCGACTTGCCGCAGCCGGCCTGGTTCACGAAGTCCAGGGCGGGATCGGCGATGTTGTGCCCGTTGAGGGCGTGGCAGCCCAGCACGATGTCGGGCATGCCGTCATGATCGAGGTCGGCGATCCCGGGCCCGCCATAGATGTGCTTGTAGGAGGCGCCGGACAGCCTCAGGCCGCTGCAGGCGGGATAATTGGTCGTGTCGCACACTTCGCCGATGCCATCGTTGTCGGCGATGCGCACGCCGCCGCCCTGCACGTTGTAGACGATCTCGAGCCCGGGATCGTCGTCGAAGTTCGCCAGCGCGACCGCGGCGCCGCCGAAGGGCTTGGGTGCGGTCGGATCCGCGTCCGACGGGATCGTGAACAGGATGCGGCCGCCGCCGGCTCCGTCCCCTTCGCCGGAGAGGACCACGATGACCGAGTCGGTCGTGTACAGGTTCAGATGGAACAGCACGACCACGATGTCCGGAATGCCGTCCCCGTCGACGTCACCCACGACCGGAGCGGCCATGCTGTCGGTGTAGGTCTGGCCCAGGACGGTGGTGCCGCGCCAGTACCATTCGAGGGTCGGCTCGATGGCGGTGAAGGTGGCCTCACCCTCGCACAGCGGGCCCGCCGGAAGCCGCAGGCACTTGCCGATGGCCGGCTCGCAGTAGTAGCTCTCGTCGGGGCAGTCGAAGTGGTTGTCGCAGTCCCCGGCGGGCACCGCGCACTGGTCATGCAGGCACAGCGTCCCCGCCGGACAGCAGACGTTGAGGTTGGCGCCGCACAGGGATTCGCCGTCGGCGCAGTCGGCCGCGCAGTCCACGCCGTCGAGGCAGATCTGGCCGCTGCCGCAACAGGTGAACAGGTTCTCTCCGCAGCGGGTGGACGGACAGATCGGCAGGCACGCCATGTGGTTGACGCACTCCTGGTTGTCCCCGCAGCACTGGATTCCGCAGCGGTGCTCCTCTGCGCAGCCCGCGTCGGCATCGGCGTCGGCGTCGGCGTCGGGGACATCGGCGTCGGAGCCGCCGTCGGGATGGAAACGGACGCCGGCCTCGCCGGTGCAGGATGCCACGAAAAAGCAAGCCAAAAGCGACAACAGGATCACGACCGATTTTCTTATCTTCATGGCACCACTCCCGATGAACCTCGCAGGCACGGCTCCGGACCCGCCGGTTCCATCCAGTGATTGTGATGGAAAACTGTCCGTGAAACAAGGCATTTTCGCGTCATGGTCCATGACAAATATATACTTTCTTCTGGCTGTGTCATCTGGTACCCTCATTGATGTCGAATCCAGCCTCAGGAGTCTCCCCATGTCCATAAGATCCCGATCTTTCAACCATCATCTTTCTTCCGCCGGCCGTCTTGTGATTTTGATCAGCCTGCTGATCGGAATGGGAATGCTCACGACCGGCTGCGACGACAGCAGCATCTCCAACCAGGTCGTCTGCGGTGACAGTCTCCTTGACGACGCTGAGGCCTGCGACGACGGCAACACCAACCCCGGCGACGGCTGCTCCGACACCTGCGTAGTCGAGAGCGGATGGAACTGCACCGGCACGCCAAGCACCTGCGCCACCTCCTGCGGGGACGGCGTCGTCGCCGGCGCAGAGATCTGCGATGACGGCAACCGCAGCCCCAACGACGGCTGCTCCGGGCTCTGCACGGTCGAGAGCGGCTGGTCCTGCGCGGGCTCCCCCTCGGTCTGCGCCAACACCTGCGGCGACGGCACCCTCGTCGGCGCCGAGACCTGCGACGACGGCAACGTGGAGACCGGCGACGGCTGCTCGGACACCTGCTTCATCGAGAACGGCTGGAACTGCGGAGGCACGCCAAGCACCTGCGTGACGATCTGCCGCGACGGCCTCGTCGCCGGAAATGAAGGCTGCGACGACGGCAACAACGTTCCGGGCGACGGCTGCTCCGTGTCCTGCACCGTCGAGAACGGCTGGAGCTGCGACGGCTCCCCGTCGATCTGCGTCGGCAACTGCGGCGACGCCCGCATCGTGGGCACCGAGACCTGCGACGACGGCAACACCGACCCTAACGACGGCTGCTCCCCGATCTGCGCGATCGAGGCCGGATGGAACTGCACCGGCACCCCGAGCCTTTGCACCAGCACCTGCGGCGACTTCCTGCCGGTGGGCACCGAGGGCTGCGACGACGGCAACACGGATCCCGGCGACGGCTGCGACGCCGACTGCGCGGTCGAGACCGGGTGGTTCTGTTCCGGAACCCCCAGCGGCTGCGCCCCGGTCTGCGGCGACGGTCTGCGCCTGGGCAACGAGCAGGAGTCCACACGCTGCGACGACGGCGACCTGGACCCCGGCGACGGCTGTGATGCCACCTGCACGCTCGAGATCGGCTGGACCTGCGGCGGTGAACCCTATTCCTGCATTGCGATCTGCGGCGACGGCCTGGTCCTGGGCGCCGAGTCCTGCGATGACGGCAACGCAGGCAACAACGACGGCTGCGACACCTTCTGCTCGATCGAGACCGGTTGGACCTGCACCGGGGAGCCCAGTGAGTGCGACACCATCTGCGGTGATGGCCTGATTCAGGGCTTCGAGCAGTGCGACGACCTCAACACCGACCCCAACGACGGCTGCTCAGCCTCCTGCACGATCGAGCCAGGCTGGGGTTGTCAGTTCATACCCGTCAATACCTGTTATCCCGTCTGCGGAGACGGCCTGATCCTCGGCTCGGAGGGTTGTGATGACCTCAACACCAACCCCAACGACGGCTGCTCGGCCACCTGCCAGCGCGAGACCGGCTGGACCTGCACGAACCAGCCCAGTTTATGCGAAACCGTCTGCGGAGATGGCCTGATCCTCGGCGCCGAGACCTGCGACGACGGAAACACGATGCCGGGCGACGGCTGCGACGCTCTCTGCAGCGCCGAGTGCAGCAACCCCGGAGGCGGGACCCTGCTCGCTGAGAACGGTACCGCCATGGGCGTGGACTATTGCTACGAGGCCGCCGACAGCGTCGACACCCGGGCCCGCAAGGCCTGCGAGAGCCACTTCGGCATCGGCGCCTGCTGCATCATCCCGGATGGCTACAGCGGCCTGCAATGGGGCGAATGCGGCATGGGTGGCTCGGACGACACGATCCATTGGCACCCCGACAACCACCCTGAAGGCCACTGTGATCCGAACTACGTCGTCGGCGACGTGGTGTCCCCCGGCTGGTGCGGCATCATCCTCGGGAACTTCCTCGACTGACGACCTCCGACCGTTCTCCTTTGAACCCCGCCATCCCCTATTCCGTGAAATTTTTCCCTTGAACCACGCGTGCTTGTGTTTTATGACCGATTCCTGGCCATTGAGGACTGCTTGGCCATCAAGGATGGCTTGACCACCGATGGCGATTCCCAGGAGGTGTCGGGTGCACGAACGGAAAATACTCTTTGAAACACGTTATGAACTGCGGGATCTCGACCGGGGCTACGCCAACCGCGCGCTTCGGGTGGACGTCTCGGCCAGGACCGTCACCGAGGTCCCCGTCGATGACCGGATGAAGCAACTCTGGACCGGCGGCAAGGGCTTCGATCTGTGGCTGACCTTCCGCGAGATCAACAAAAACACGAAGTGGGACAGCCCAGAGAACCCCATCTGCTTCTCGGCCGGTCCCCTGGGCGGCACGACCTCGTTTCCCGGCGCCGGCAAGACCATCGTGACCGCGGTGTCCCCCATGACGCAGTCGATGATGGACTGCAACGTGGGCGGCTACTTCGGCCCGTTTTTAAAGTTCGCGGGCTTCGACGCGATGATGCTCACGGGCATCTCCGATACTGAGTGCATCATCGTCATCGACTCCGTCGAGGGCCTCGTGCGTGTGTACGACGCCACCGACGACGCGGTGGACTCCCACATCCTGGCCGAGGAACTGACCGGGCAGTTCGCCCGCAACGAGATCGAGAAGCGCAACATCGCGGTCGTCTCCGCGGGCACGGCGGCCAACTTCGTGCGCATGGGCATGCTCAACTTCTCGTTCTATGACTGGCGACGCGGCGTCTGCCGCTTCAAGCAGGCCGCGCGCGGAGGCATCGGCACGGTGTTCCGCCACAAGAAGATCAAGGCGCTGGTGCTGCGCAGCCGCTCCATGACGCCCGCCTGGCGCGTGGAAGAGAACCTCGTCGCCGCCCGCATCACGCCCAAGAAGCTCACCCGCATGGAGTGCCCCACCGTGCGCGAGGAGCTCGACCGCATCATCGACCGCTGGCACGCCGATCCCGAGTACGTCATTGAGATGATGCAGGACATCCAGGAGCGCTTCCGCCACATCCCGAAGGTGGCCCTCGACCAGATCCAGCACCGCACCCGCACACCGCTGGCCCACCTCTACCACATCGCGACGTTCTACAAGTCCTTCAGCCTCGAGCCCCGCGGAGAGACCATCGTCCAGGTCTGCATGGGCACCGCCTGCCACGTCAAAGGCGCGGCGAACATCCTGGACTCGTTCGAGCGCGTGCTGGGCATCCCCACCGGGGGCACCACCGCCGACGGGAAGTACAGCCTCGAGGCCGTCGCCTGCCTGGGTGCCTGCTCCATCGCGCCGGTGGTGCGCATCGGCGAGGAGATCATGGGAAACGTGGAGAGCCGCCAGGTCGAGAAGTTGCTGAAACAATACGCTGCTCCGGGCGCCGCGGCCCCCGCGGGCTGCTCCGAGGAGGAGGTGGATCATGACTAATCCGATCTCCATGAACCAGCTCGAGACCATCTCTGCGGGCGTGCACGCCGAACAGGCGAAGTACCGCGGCATGCTCATGGTGTGCAACGGCACCGGCTGCGTGGCCGCCAAGGGCTTCGAGATCAAGAAGATCCTGAATGACAAGCTCGCCGAGCACGGCCTGCAGGATCAATGGCTGGTGGTGGGCACCGGCTGCAACGGCTTCTGCGCGGTGGGGCCCATCGTCGTGGTGCAGCCCGAGGGCATCTTCTACCAGAAACTGAAGGAGAAGGACGTCGAGACCCTGGTGACCGAGCACCTCGTCGGCGGAAAGCCCGTCGAGAAGTTGATGCACAAGAACCCGGTGACCGGCGCGATCAACCCGAAGATGGAGGACATCTCGTTCTTCACCAAGCAGCAGCTCGTGGCCCTGCGCAACAAGGGGCTCATCGATCCCGAGAACCTCGACCACTACATCGCCCGCGGCGGCTACACCTCCCTGCGGCGCGTGCTCACCGAGAACAGACCCGAGGACGTCATCGCCGAGATCACCCGCTCGGGCCTGCGCGGCCGTGGCGGCGGCGGCTTCCCGGCCGGCGTGAAGTGGGCCTCCGGCAGGAAGGCCATGGAGAAGCGCGGCTGCGAGATCTACGTCGTGTGCAACGCCGACGAGGGTGATCCGGGCGCGTTCATGGACCGCTCGATCATCGAGTCGGATCCCTACGCTGTCATCGAGGGAATGACCATCGGCGCCTTTGCGGTGGGCGCCTCCGAGGGCTTCATCTACATCCGCAAGGAGTATCCGCTGGCGCTGGTGCGGCTCAACAAGGCCCTCGAAGCGGCCCGGGCCGCCGGGCTGCTGGGTGACGGGATCTTCGGCACCGACTTCTCGTTCGAGATCCGCATCCACCGCGGCGCCGGCGCCTTCGTGTGCGGCGAGAGCTCGGCGCTGATGGCCTCCATGGCCGGTCGCGCGGGCGAGCCCCGGGCCAAGTACGTGCACAACGTCGAATACGGCTTCCGCGACAAGCCCACCGTGCTCAACAACGTCGAGACCTGGGCCAACGTGCCCCCCATCCTCGAGAAGGGTGCCGCCTGGTTCGCCGGCATGGGCACCGGCGACGTGAAGGACAACCCCTGGAACGGCTCCTCGGGCACCAAGGTCTTCTCGCTGGTGGGCAAGGTCCGCAACACGGGCCTGGTCGAGGTGCCCATGGGCATCACCCTGCGCGAGATCATCGAGGACGTCGGCGGGGGCGTGCCCGACGGACGCACCTTCAAGGCCGTGCAGACCGGCGGTCCCTCGGGGGGCTGCATCCCGGCCTCGCACCTGGACATGCCCGTGGACTTCGACTCCCTCACCGAGCTGGGATCGATGATGGGCTCGGGCGGCATGATCGTCATGGACGACCGCACCTGCATGGTCGACGTGGCGCGCTACTTCGTGGACTTCCTCGTCGACGAGAGCTGCGGCAAGTGCACGCCCTGCCGCGAGGGCCTGTTCGCGCTCTCGCGGATCCTGCGCAGGATCTGCGACGGCCACGGCGAAGCGGGCGACCTCGACATGCTCGAGGCGATCTGCGACACCGTCCGCGAGACCTCCCTGTGCCAGCTCGGCGGCTCGGCGCCCAACCCCGTGCTCTCGACGCTGAAGTTTTTCCGTGACGAGTACGAGGCGCACATCCATGAGAAGCGCTGTCCGGCGGGCGTGTGCAAGCCGCTGATCTCCTACCGCATCCTCGAGCCCGAGTGCACAGGCTGCGGCGCCTGCGTCAAGCCCTGCCCCACCGCCGCGATCACCGGCGAGAAGAAAAAGACGCACACCATCGACGCGGAGAAGTGCATCCGCTGCGGCATCTGTTTCGAGGTGTGCAAGTTCCACGCCGTGGAGGTGAAGTGATGGCCCCTGAAAAAATCGACATCACCATCAACGACAAGAAGGTCACCGTCCTCGAGGACAGCATGCTCATCAAGGCCGTGATCGGCGCGGGCATCGCGCTTCCCACCCTGTGCTACCACAAGGACCTGACGCCCAACGGCACCTGCCGCCTGTGCGTGTGCGAGATCGAGATCAAGGGCAGGAAACGACTGGTCACGGCGTGCAACTACCCGGTGCGCCAGGAGATGACCGTGTGGACCAGCTCCGAGCGCGTGCAGAAGCACCGGAAGCTGCTGGCCCAGATGTACCTGGGGCGCTGGCCCAACGTGCCCGTGATCCAGGACGTGGCGCGCCGCTGCGGCGTCACCGAGGGTGCGGCGTTTGCCAGCGACCTGACCGACCCCAACCCGAAGGCCTGCATCCTGTGCGGCCACTGCGTCAAGGCCTGCGACGAGTTCATCCAGGAGCGCATCCTGGACTTCGCCGGCCGCGGCATCCTGCGGCACCTGACCATGCCCTTCGGCGAGTCTGATCCCCACTGCATCGGCTGCACCTCGTGCGCCCACGTCTGCCCCACCGGCGCGATCCAGATCATCGACGACACCAATCATCCCGTGGACCCCGACATGATCCGCAGGCACGGCATGAAGGTCAACGCCGAGATGGCCACCCTGGACAAGAACCAGTGCTGCATGCGCGAGGTCGGCACGGCCAACATCGTCGAGGTCATGGACCGCTACGACCTGCTGCCGGTGCACAACTACAAATTCGGCCAGCACCCCGACACGTACAAGGTCGACTCCCAGGTCCTGCGGAAGAAGTATTTCACCCAGAACAACCCCGACGCCTGCTGGTTCGGCTGCTCGATGTCCTGCGCCAAGGCCGTCGACGGCTTCGAACTGAAGACCGGACCCTACAAGGGCCACCGCGTCACCGTGGACGGTCCCGAGTACGAGACCGTGGGCGCCTGCACCAACATGGGCTGCTTCGATCCGGACTTCATCGTGGAGTTCAACTTCTACTGCGACACCTACGGCATCGACATCATCTCCGCCGGGACCGGCATGGCCTTCGTCATGGAGTGCTTTGAGGCCGGCGTGATCACCACCGCCGACACCGGCGGCATGGAACTGAGGTTCGGCGCCTGCGACGAGGTCCTCGAGTGCATCCACCAGATGAGCCGCGGCGATGGCTTCGGCGTGGAGGTGGGCCAGGGTGTTCGCCAGCTCAAGGAGAAATGGATCAGCGAGGGGCGCGGCAATGCGCAGTTCATCCGCGACATTGGCATGGAGGTCAAGGGCCTGGAGTACTCCGAGTACGTGCCCAAGGAGAGCCTCGCCCAGCAGGCCGGTTACGCCATGGCCGTCAAGGGCCCCCAGCACGACGAGGCCTGGCTGATCTTCATGGACATGGTCAACAACCAGATCCCGTCCTTCGAGGACAAGGCAGAGGCGCTGTACTACTTCCCGCTGTGGCGCACCTGGTTCGGCCTGCACGGCCTGTGCAAGATCGTCTGGAACGACGTCGCACCCGCGGACAACAAGAAGTACGCCCCCCAGCAGGCGGCGAAGATCCCGGAGCATGTGGACAACTACTTCAAGTTCTTCGAGGGCATGACCGGCGAGAAGCTCGACGAGGAGAAGATGCTGGCCCAGAGCGCCCGCGTGCACAACCTGCAGCGCCTCATGAGCGTCCTGTTCGGCTTCGGCACCCGCGCCGAGGACACGCCGCCCTACCGTTCCCTGGGCCCGGTCACCGAGGAGGAGTATCTCTCCCGCGCCGAGCGCTACGACGGCCAGCTCAAGAGCGTGCTGGGCCTGGACCCGGAGAAGATGACCCTCGACGAGAAGCGCGCGACCCTGCGCAACCACCGCGAGTCCCAGTACCAGAAGGTCATGGACGCCGCCTACGCCCGCCGCGGCTGGTCCCAGAACGGCATCCCCACCAAGGACCGCCTGCGCGAACTGGGCATCGACCTGCCCGAGCTGCTGGCCCTGGCGGCGGACTGAACATGATCCGTGTGAACGATCCGGCGACCTGGTCTCCTCAGGTGGCGCGCTCACGCGCGGCCCGGGCCGCCGCGATAGGCGGCCCTCTTCCCGCGTATTCACCAGATGATGCTTTTCGCCTTCTAGCTGTCCGGCCAGCCAGAAGGCTGGCCTCTCTGCAGGAGACCCCATGATCCGCGTCAACAACCTCCATGACGTCCCGTGGCGCGAGGGCCTCACCGTCCAGGACGTCCTCGACCACCTGAAGTACTCCTACGCCCTGATCACGGTCACCCTCGGCAACGAACTCGTGGAACCCGAGCGCTACGCCGACACCCTCGTTCCCGACAACTGCGCCATGACGGTCTTCCACCTCGCCCACGGTGGCTGATCTCCGACTTTTTCCGCCAGGGCAGTCGAGTTCTCATTTTGGACGTTCGGTGATTGTACGTACGCACACCCCAGAACGCGGACGAAGTGAGCGGGACTCCGGCGCCAGCCGGGATCCGATTTCGATTTCGATTTCGATTTCGATTTCGATTTCGATTTTGTCGGAAGAGAGCGCAACACGTACTCGCAGTGTCAGATAATGATCAGAGGCGATTTCACTTTGGAACGAAGGAGAGAGCCATCATGACACTTGGGCA
>Ga0180007_10000873_pt1 | contig 45270 bp, 36 predicted proteins | sample MM_PC_MetaG_FD_121122 | JGI IMG/M metagenome (GOLD analysis project Ga0180007, IMG submission 121122) | Groundwater microbial communities from the Aspo Hard Rock Laboratory (HRL) deep subsurface site, Sweden - MM_PC_MetaG | ecosystem: Environmental > Aquatic > Deep subsurface > Groundwater... | reverse complement strand
GCAACCGCACGGCCGGATCGCTCCACATGGCCGCGCCGTCGGGGGAGTTCAGCACCAGCACCGCCAGCAGCACCGTGCCGCCCACGGCCACAAAGAACTGCACCAGGTCCGTCCACGCCACGCCAAAGAGCCCCGAGATGGTGGAGTAGATCAACGCCAGCACCGACAGACCGATGACCACGACACCCTCCTGCCAGGGCATGTGGAAAAACGACGGCCACAGGGACGACAGCACGCCGCACGCCTCCGGCGAAAGCATCTCCGACAGCGGCAGCACCGCGGCGGCGACCTTGGCCATGCCCAACATGACCCATCCCATGGTCAGCGCGTTGAGGGCGATGCCGATCACGACGGCCTTGAGCCCGCGCAGCACGGCCGCGTCCTTCCCGGAGTACCGCAGTTCGATCACCGCCGCGTCGGTGAGCACGCCCGTGCGCCGCCAGAGCCGCGCGAACAGCACGCCCACGAGCACGTGCCCGATGAGCATGTTCCACCACAGCCAGTTGCCGTAGATGCCCTCGGTGCGCACCAACTCGGTCACCGCCAGCGGCGTGTCGGCTGCGAAGGTGGTCGCGGCCATGGAGATGCCCAGCAGCCACCACGGCATGGAGCGGTTGCCCAGATAGTAGCTCTCCAGGTTTTTTCCCGCCCTGCGATTGAAAAAGAGGCTGATGGCGACGGCCAGGAGCAGATAGCCGAGGATGATCCCGTAGTCCAGCGCGGTCATGACACGCCCTTCGAAGGTGCAGGCCGGCGCCGCCTGAAGGCGGTGGTCAGGTCCAGGGATCCATCCACGGGCCGCCTATTTCCCCTTCTTGTCCCCGAAGAACTTCTGGAAGGGGTTATCACCCAGACCCGGTTTCGGTCCCTGCTGGGGCCGCTGATTCCCTCCGCCGCGATCATCACGCGGCCGCGGGTTCTGCTGCGGCCTGGCGTTGCCACCATTGCCCCGGTCCTCCCGTGGGCCGCGGTCCTCCCGCGACGGACGTGCGCCCGCGGGCGGCTCCGTGCAGGCCTTGATCGACAGCGCGATGCGGCGCCGCTGGACGTCGAGTCCGATGACCTTGACGGTGACCTTCAGGCCCGGCCGGACCACTGTCATTGGATCCTTCACGAACGTGTGGGACAACTCGCTGACGTGCACCAGGCCGTCCTGGTGGACGCCGATGTCGACAAACGCGCCGAAGGCGGTGACGTTGGTGACGATGCCGGTGAGGATCATGCCCTCCTGCAGGTCCTCGAACTCGCGGATGTCCTCGCGGAAGCCTGCGGCCTCGAAGGCACGGCGGGGATCCCGGCCGGGCTTCTGCAGCTCCTCGATGATGTCGGCCAGCGTGAACTTGCCGATCTCGTCGGTGACGTACCTGTCCAGCGGGATCGAGGCGATCAGTGCGGCGTTGCCGACCAGCTCCTGCACACCCACGCCCAGGTCACGTGCCATGCGCTCGACGAGCTCGTAGCGCTCGGGATGCACCGCCGAGGCGTCCAGGGGATGCCGGCCCTCGCGCACACGCACGAAGCCCGCGCACTGCTCGAAGGCCTTGGGCCCCAGCCGCGGCACCTTCAGCAGTTCCTTGCGGGTGTCGAAGGGGCCGTGTTCGTCGCGGTAGGAGACGATGGACTTGGCGAGCTTCTCGCCCAGGCCCGAGACGTACTGCAGCAGGCTGTGGCTCGCCGTGTTGAGCTCCACGCCCACCGAGTTCACGCAGCTCTCGACGACATCGTCGAGGGCCCGGCGCAGGCGGGGCTGGTCCACGTCATGCTGGTACTGGCCGATGCCCAGCGACTTGGGCTCGATCTTCACCAGCTCGCCCAGCGGATCCTGCATGCGCCGGCCGATGGAGATCGCGCCGCGCACCGTCAGGTCCAGGTCCGGGAACTCCTCGCGGGCAATCGGCGAGGCGCTGTAGATCGACGCGCCGCTCTCGTCGACGCGGACGATGGGCACGGTCGCGGCGAGCATTCCCTCGCGGACCATGTCCCGCAGAAAGGACTCGGTCTCGCGTCCGGCGGTGCCGCTGCCCACGGCGATGGACTCGACCTGATACTCATCGATCATGCGCAGCACGATCTTCTGGGCGAACTCGACCTCCTCGCGTGGCGGGTGCGGGTAGATCGTCTTGTTGGCCAGGAACGTGCCCTGGGCGTTGAGGACGGCGACCTTGCAGCCGGTGCGGAAGCCCGGGTCCAGCGCCATCACGCGCTTGGCGCCCAGCGGCGGGGACATCAGCAGCTCGCGCAGGTTCCCGACGAAGATCTGGATGGCCTCGCGGTCGGCGCGGTCCTTGAGCTCCCGGCGCAGCTCGGACTCGAGCCCGGGGTGCAGCAGCCGCTCCCAGGTGTCCTCGCGGATGAGCTCCCACTGCCGGGCCAGGCGGGGTTCGGGCGTGGGGAAGAAGCGCTGGACGCGCGCGGGCGCCTCGGCCTTCTCGACCTCGACGTGCACGCGCAGCATCTGCTCGTTCTCGCCGCGGGCCACCGCCAGCACCCGGTGCGAGGGCACGCGGGCCAGTGGTTCGGCGTAGTCATGGTAGTCGCGGAACTGGGCGGCCTCGGTCTCCTTGCCGCGGATGACCGTCGAAGCCAGCCGGCCCGAGGCGCGCATCCAGTCGCGCAGGGCCTCGCGCAGGGCGACGTGCTCGGAGACAACCTCCGCGCAGATGTCGCGGGCGCCGGCCAAGGCGGCTTCGGCGTCGGGGACGTCCTGTTCGGGGTTGATGTGCCGGGCGGCTTCGGCCTCCAGCCCGGAGGCAGGAAGCGGCGACTGCCCGAGCAGGACCAGCGCCAGGGGTTCCAGGCCACGGCCGCGGGCCTTGTCAGCGCGGGTCAGGCGCTTGCGCTTGTACGGCAGGTAGAGATCCTCGATCTCCGTGCGCCGGGTCGCTTCCAGGAACAGGCTCAGCAACACCGGGGTGAGCTTGCCCTGCTCGGCCACCGACTCGAGGATGGAGCGGCGCCTGTCGGCGAACTCGCGGACCTCCTGGGCCTGATCGCGGATGCTGGTGACGCCGACCTCGTCGAGGCCGCCGGTGGCCTCCTTGCGGTAGCGCGAGATGAACGGCACCGTGGCGCCCTCGTCGAGCAACTGCATGGTGGCGGCCACCTGACGCAGGGGGATGCCGGTCTCGTGGGCCACCCACTGCTCCGGCGCGATGGCCGGGACGAGGGCGGACAATTCTTCGATGGATATCAACTTTTCTTCTGTCATGTCTTGGGTCCGTGCATGAAGGGGAAAATCGGGAGGGTTACGGCTCGACGCGGCCCTTGCGCTCGACAAAGTCCTCGAGCAGGCTGGACTGATCCGGAGTCAGGTTCAAAAAGCGTACGCCGCAGCCCGGTGGGGACCGCATCGCGGCGCTCTCGCTGGGGAGGACCCGCCAGGTGGAGAGGCCCTCGCACTGGAACATCTCGCCGGTGTGCGGCAACTGGAACTTCAACAGCATGGTCTCGTCGCGCTCCGGTGGATTGGCGATCTCCAGGAACGCACCGGTGACGGAGATGTTGTAGATGTGCCCCATCATCGTCTGCTCGCGCAGGTGTATCTCGGTGGCGTACCCACCGGCCACACGCGGGGGACGGCGGATCATGCCCTCGGGGGGCGAGATGAAATCGTTGATGACCATGACGATCTCGGGGACGCGCACGTTGATGCCGCGCAGCACGTGCTCGGTGGCATCGACGAACCCTGAAAACGCGTGGCTGGACTCCGGCGGGAGATCCACCAGGATCACGCGGCAGTCGGCCGACCCCAGGGAGAGGGCGCGATCGGCGGCCCCTTCGAGCTGGGCATGTATGACGACCAGCCTGGGCTGCTCGGTCAGAGCCTCCAGAAAGTCATCCATGTTGGAAAAGGAGGAGATTTCATATCCCAGCCGCCCGAGGATGGATGAGAGGACCATTCTTTCGGGGTCACGGGGATCGGCGATGAAGATGCGTTTTCCGAAATGTCCCTGCGTCATGGGCGATACTTTGCCACAACCTTTTTGCTTTGTGAAGGACTTTTCAGGGTGCGGGACGGATTACATCGAATACTTGGCGAGTTTTTTGTGAAGCCCTTCACGGGTGATCCCCAGACGGCCAGCGGCGCGGGTCTTGTTCTGGTCGCATTCGGCCAGCACACGATGGAGGATCTGTCGCTCAACCTCCTCCATCATCTCCTTGAGGGAGCCCTGGGCGAGCACGGCCTTTTCTGCCACCACCGAAGACTCCTGCCTCAGTTGGGGACGAAGGTCGGCCGGCAGGATCACGCCGTCGTCGTCGGCCAGGATCACCAGTCGCTGCACCTCGTTCTCCAACTCGCGGACGTTGCCCTTCCAGGGCACCTCCTGCATCTCACGGAGCGTCTGAGGATCCATGGTCACGTTCTTGAGCATGCCACAGGCGTACTTCTGCACGAAGTGCTCCACAAGCAGGGGGATGTCCTCCTTGCGTTCGCGAAGGGGCGGCAACAGGATCGGAAACACGTGCAGGCGGTAGAACAGATCCTCGCGGAACCGGCCCGCGGCAACCTCATCCTCGAGATTCTTGTGTGAAGCCGAGATGATGCGCACGTCCACGAACTTCACCACCGTCGAGCCCAGGGGGCGGATCTCACCCTCCTGCAGCACACGCAGCAGCTTGACCTGCAACGACAACGGCATGTCGGCGATCTCATCGAGGAACAGCGTGCCGCCGTCGGCGATCTCGAAGAGCCCCTTCTTGTCGCGCTCGGCCCCTGTGAAGGCTCCCTTGGTGTGACCGAAGAGCTCGCTCTCGAGCAGCGTCTCGGGCAGCGCGGCGCAGTTCTGGGCGACGAACATCTTGTCGCGACGTCGGCTCTGGTAATGGATCGCCGAGGCGATCAGTTCCTTGCCGGTGCCGGTCTCGCCCCGCACGGAGATGGCCACGCGGGTGTCTATGACCTTCTCGAGCTGGTCGAAGATGCGCTTCATGGCCAGCGACGAGCCTATGATGTCGGAGAAACAGCGCACTGGGGTGCGTTGCCGGAAGTAGTTGTTCTCCGACTGGGCGCGCTCCTTCTTCTCCTCGAGTTGTTGGTACATCCGGGCGTTCTCGATGGCCAGGATCGACTGGTACGACAGGAGCGTAAGGTGCTCGAGGTCATGCTCCTGGAACATGCCCCGACGGGTGCGGTTGTCGCACTGGATCACACCGGCGATCTGGTTTCCGTTCCACATCGGCACCGCCATGATCGATCGGATGGACGCCGACAGGATCGAGGCGCTCTGGGCCATCTCCTCAGGGGCATCGGCGACCAGGATCGCGGCCTTCTTCTTGAGCACCATCTCGATCAGCGATCGCGAACCTCCGGTGGTGTCCACGGACCCCTCACGCGAGCGGGAGTATGCCATGCGGAAACGCAGGGAGACGGGATCGCGCAGGTAGATGCTCACGTTGGAGGCGCGATCGAGCAGGTCAAACACCGCGTCGCTGACCGAGGTCAGCACCTGGTTGAGTTCGAGGCCGCCACGGCCGATGGTCTGAACAAGCCTGTACAGAATGGCGGCGAGGTCCCGGTCCGAATCAGCGCTTGTGCGCAGCGTGTCAATCTGTTCGAGGGTCCGGGCTGCCATGACCGTGGCCCGGGGCAGATCCGCTTCCACTGAGTCGATCGCACGCACGTGCAGGACCACCGGTGAGAAAGGTGCGCCGAGTCGGAGTTGATCGCCGACCTTGAGGGGGATCTCCCAGCGCTCGGCACCATCCAGGGGGAGGCTCTGCTTGTTCCGGAACAGGATAGAGCCTGACGTGGATCGCAGATCCCTCAGGATGTATTGATTGTCTTCCCAAAAAATCTGGGCGTGCTCGCCGCTGATATGATAGTCGGGCAGGACGATTCGATTCTCGGCGTGGCGTCCGATGGTGATGATCGGATCTTCGATGTTGTAGGATTGTCCTCTGGATTCTCCTTCCAGGACCTCCAGTTCAATCATGACGACTCCACGATCCGGGGGAAAGGCAGGGAGTGTTTGGCTGATCCCCAACACACTCCCCGGGCGGTGGGGAAATACCCGCAATCAGGGATTATTTATAACCCTGCAGACGCCCCAGGAAGCATTGCGCGTCCTGATTCATCCAGAAGTAGCCACCACGCTTCATGTTCGCGGTCTCGGAATCGATGACTTTCTGGATGGTTTCGGAGACTTCCTTGTAGTCCTCGGAGCGGCCCCAGCGATCCAGGGTGAGCAGGATGGTCTCGCGGACGGTCAGTTCGGATTTTTCATAGGCCTTGGCCAGATCAAGGACCATCTGCTTGCGATCGCTCGGATTGACTTCCTTGTCCCACGCGTTGATCAGGTACAGGGCCTTGCGGCGGACCTTCCACGGGGTGATGACCTCCAGGGAGGAGGGCAGCCGATTGCGGTCGACCTTGCCGGTCTTTTCGTTGAACACTTCCTCGAAGACCGCGCAGGAGGGGACCTTGCCGTCCATGGTCTCAGGGCACTCCTTCGTGATCACGATACGGGAGACGATGGTGCGCAGGTTGGAGATGTTCTGCAGGTCATCGACCTTGCCTTCGCACTCCTTGGTCAGATCGGGGATGTACTTCTTGGGCTCGTTGTCCTTGTAGATGCACAGGAAGTTGCGCAACTGGAGGATGGGCTTCTTGAGGGTGTCGAGCTCCTCCTGGATGATCTCCTTGGCGCGGGCGCGACGATCGGCTTCCATCTTGTCGTCCCAGGGGCGCTGGACGGTCAACTCGAGGTTCTGCTTCTCGAGGGCGGTGGCCTTGTCCTTGTTGATGTTTTCCAGGGGATGGACGCCCGGATCGGACATGATGTCCTCGGGCTTGATGTCCAACAGGCGGTCAAAGTCGCCCACGCTGGAATAGTCGAAGGCGCTCTCGAGCAACTCGAGACGGATGCGCTCATAGCCGGAGAGGACCAGGCGTTTTTCGGCTTCCTTCGGGTTCAGGCCTGCCTTCTTCATGTCCTTGGCTGCCTGGCTCTCGGCGATGTTCCACTTGTATTCCTTGGTGGTATCATAGCCGTCGCAGATGGGTTCCTTCTTGGGATCGCCCTTGTCCTTGCTGCCTTCGAACTCCTTGATTTTCGCCTTGCACTTCTCGGTCTCGGCCTTGAACTGCACGAAGAATTCCTTCGGGTCCATGACCTTGCCCTTCTTCGAGGCGGCGTCCACCGGCCAGTAACCGAAGTACTGCTGCATGGTGGTGACCCACAGATAGCGGGAGCGCTGCCAGCGATCCTTGTTGTAGGTCCACTGCTGGAAGATCTTCATGACTTCGTCAAACTGCGTGCCCAGCAGCGTGTCGCACTCCTTGGCCTCGGCCTGGTTCTCGATCTTGGCGCACAGGCCTTTGTTGCGGCCGGTCTGGACCAACTGGATGGTCTGCTGGCGGAACTGTTCCCACAGAAGTTCGGTGGCGATGAACCATGGCTCGGAGGTGTTCTTGGCGGTGCCGCCTTCGCGGAAGGAGGCCACGTCCATCAGGGCGTTGAAGGAATCCTTGTTGTAGGGCATCATCGCCAGGGACTTCGCGGCGAAGGTCGTGGAACGCGGGTCCTGCAGCCAGCGCAGGCGGAGCTCCATCTCGGCACGGGTCCGGGCGTTGAGCTCGTTGGCAGCAGCCGACATCAGCCAGCCGGCGCCGTACATGGCTTCCTTCGAGGAGTCGACGAGCCAGTTGTAGTCGCGCAGTTTGTTCCACTGGGACTTGGTGCCGGAGATGTCGTTGGTGAACTCGGGCACGCACTCGGTCTTGATGAAGGCATCCTGCATGCCTTCCTTCTTGCAACGGACAATCGAGGCCTTGCCGGACTGCTCGGCCGTGAAGTCCCAGAAGGCCTTCATGGAGTAGGATGAGTAGGTGTCCAGCAGGACCGTCTGAGTCTCGACCGCCGCGCCCATGCCACGGAGGGCTTCCAGCGCCGTGCGCTCGACGACGGCGGAGTCCTTGGTGTCCCACTTGCCCTTTTCGTTCAGGTCAAAAATTTCACATGCGCCCTCGCCCCACTGGGAGGTACGCTTCTTGTGATCAGCCCGCTTCTTGTTCAGGTATTCTTCGAAGGCGGCCGGGTCAGCCTTTTCATTTTTGAATTTTAATTCACTTTCCCATTGCCGCTTGGTGACAAACTGGAAATAATCGGAGTTTCGATATTTTTCATAGTTGCCAATGCAGTCTTTCATCTTGGAGCGGGCGGTGCTCTGGTTCGGATCGGCACCGTACATTACATAACTATCGCCTTCCTTCGAAGCATACCAGCGGTCCTTCTTTTCATCGTAGGACAAGGGATAGCGGGCGGGATCGCCCTGGGCGAGCAGGCCGAGGATGCCGACAGGATCGATCTCGGTGCCGCGCATCTCAGGCTTGTACAATTTGGAAAGAGCGACCTTGCATTCGCGGAAGCTCTTGCCCAGGCGGCCCAAACCGATCTCGACGCTGTACAGGCAACCCACCAGGGTGTTGTTGACGCGCTTGTTGGCCACGCCGAGGGCACCCAACTGGATGGCCGCATTTTTGTTAACGAGGAAGTTCTGCTTGCAATGGCGACCCTGACAGAACAGTGCTTCATCAGCCGTGTCGTGCTTGCCGCGGCGGATCATCTCGACGAGGATCTCGGCGACTTCTGCATCGAAGGCCTTGTTGATGTTGGTACCGGTGCCGCGCAGATCCAGGATGCTGGCGACCAGCGCCACGCGAATCTGGGAGATGCTGTCGTTCTGCTCGGGGTTGGCGTAAATCTTTTTCATCAGACCCTTAATCTTCTCGAAGGTCTGGGGATGCGGCTTGAACTTGTTGAGTTCGGTCAGGCCCTTGATCGCCACGACGACGCGAGCGTCGATCTTCTCACGATCGACGAGGTATTCGGGACCGCCAAAGGAATCGATGACATCCAGGAACAGCATCTGGACGGCCTCGAGTTCGATGGGGGTCTTGACGTCCTGGAACCGGATCAACAGTTTGATGATGTCGTCCTTCTGCCAGTCGTTGTGCTGCTTGTAGGCATCAATGAGGGCCGGAATCGTGACCGCCCGGAACCGGGGAATCTTCTTGTCGAGCTTGCTCTTGTATTTCTTGCAGAAGCTCGTGTACTGATCCCACTTGCCCGCGTCCTTCATCATCTTGACGTCGTCCTTGTGGAACTTCTGCCATTCTTCATCGGTGAGCTTGGTGCAGGTCTCGAGAAGCGTGGAATCAACCTCATAGATGAATTCCAGTTTCTCGAGGGCATCCTTGCGTACCTCGGCCGATTCGTTGAGCTTCTTGACCCATATCTTGGGATCCGTCTCATCTTCGGCACAGGAGGACAACCAGACGAAGGGGAGCGCGACCAGCAAAAGTATCCAATTCTTCATGGTGCTGCCTTTCATGAAAGATCCTATCAGGGCGTTCTTGCCCGGCGACACTATACGCGCACGCCCCTTGGACTGTCAATATGCGAACCGAACACTTTTCACCCACTTTTTTATTTCTTTTTCAGAGGCCTTAAATTCCGGTAACACCCGGTTTTTTCCATTTGGAGATTTACAACTCCCAATACGGAATGTACATTGATTTACGCCGGAAAAATCGGTCCAACTGTAATGGTTGCCCGAAAAAGCCGGCGACAGGAAGGTGATCATCATGAACAACGTTCCTTCCAGCAACACCCTCATCACGGCGATCAAGGCACGCGAAATCCTAGACGCCCGCGGCAACCCGACCCTCGAAGTGGACGTCCACCTTGAAAACGGCGCCTTCGGCCGCGCTGCGGTCCCCACCGGAACGTCCACCGGAAAAAATGAAGCGCTGGAATTGCGTGACGGTGATCCGGGACGCTTTTCCGGCATGGGCGTCCTCAACGCCGTGGATCATGTCCATCGCCAGTTGTTCGAGGCCGTGCAGGACCTCGATGCCCTCGACCAGGCAGGCCTCGATCTGGCCATGTGCGAGGTCGACGGCACCGAGAACAAGGGGCGCCTGGGCGCCAACGCCATCATCGCCGTGTCCATGGCCGTCGCCCGGGCCGCCTCAGCGAGCCTGGGCCTGCCGCTTTACCGCTACCTCGGGGGCATCGACGCCCGCACCCTGCCGGTCCCCATGTGCAACCTCATCAACGGCGGCCTGCCCGTGGACGGCACCGTCGATTTCCAGGAGTTCATGGTGCTGCCCGTGGGCGCGTCCTCCTTTCACGAGGGCGTCCGCGAGGTCGCCGAGATCTTCCACGCCCTCAAGAGCCTGCTGATTCGCAAGGGGCACCACACCGGCGTCGGTGACGAAGGCGGTTACTGTCCCTTCGTGGGATCCCACCGCGAAGCGCTGGATCTCATCCTGGAATCCGTACACCTGGCGGGCTTCAAGACCGGTCCGCTCCAGGATCATCCACAGATCCTGCTCGCGCTCGACGCGGCCGCCTCCGAGATGCGCCAGCAGGCCCTCCAGGAAGGACAGGACGGTTACAAGTTCTGGCGCTCCTCCGGACCCCTGCTCAATTCAGAGCAGATGGTTGAGTTCTGGGTGCATTTCACGGAGGAGTATCCGATGGTCTTCTCGCTGGAGGATCCCATGGGAGAGGACGACCGCGAGGGCTGGCAACTGCTGACGCGCACGCTGGGAAAGAAGGTCCAGCTCGTGGGCGACGACGTATTCTCGACCAACGTACGGTTGCTCGAGGACGGCATCAACAACCACATCGCCAACGCGATCCTCATCAAGCCCAATCAGATCGGCACCCTGACCGAGACGATCGACACCGTGTCGCTGGCCCGTGACCAGGGATACGACTGCATCGTCTCGCACCGTTCCGGGGAGACGGAGGACACGTTCATCTCCGACCTCGTCGTGGCGCTGGGCACGGGCCAGATGAAGATCGGCGCCCCGGCCCGCTCTGATCGCGTCGCCAAGTACAACCAACTTCTGCGCATCGAGGAGGAACTCGGCTCCTCCGCGCGTTATTTCGGCCGCTCCATCCTCCGAAGCTTCGAGAACAGATAGCAGCCAGGCTGCCGACTCCCCGATTTGCCTGCAAGTTGCGCCGCATGGAATTTTCTGCGATGCTGTGCGTCCTCCGGGTCCCGGGGTCTCCGGAGAAAGGATGATATACACGTGAACGCAAGAAAACACCTGTTCCTCCTCACGACGATCCTCGCCTGCGGGATCACCGCGCCCGCCGCGGCCGAACGCAAGGTCGGCGACTTCGTCATGGTCGGAAAGACCAAGTTCATGATCTGGGGAGGCGCCGCCACCGGCGTCATGCCCAAGGGGGCCTCCACCTCCCCGGACAACAAGTACCTGCTCGTGAGCAACTTCGGACGCAAGGGCCGGCAGAACATCTCCGTGTTCCTGGCCAATCCGATGACCTTCCACAAGTACATCGATTACCCCGGCAACAGCATCGAGTCAGTCGTTTCGCCGGATTCCTCCACCCTGTATTCGACCAACATGTACGGCCATTGGCTGGACATCATCGACCTCAAGACGATGACCTGGAAGAGCAAGGTCAAGGTCACCGGCTTTCCCAAGGTGATCATCCTCAACAAGACCGGCTCCCTGGCGTACCTGAGCCTGTGGGAGCAGTTGGGCTTCGCGCGTTTCAACACCAAGACCCTGGCCGTCGACTACTTCCGCACCGGGCAGGTGAATCCCCGCGGCATGGCCCTGAGCCTCGACGAGGGCACGTTGTACCTGGTCAACAACGGCAACAAGAACTACACCATCGTCGACGCCAAGAGCCTCACCCCCGGCGTGAAGATCACCGCCCGGCACCTGCCGCTGGGTTCCGGACCACGGCACGCCGTGATGAGCCGGGACGGGAAGCGGCTGTATGTCTCCATGATGGGTCCCAGCGCCATCTTCGTGATCGATCCGGTCACCGAGAAGGTCATCAAGACCGTCAACGTGGGAAACAAGCCAAAATCAATCATCGAGAGCACCGACGGCAAGTTCATCTACACGGCCAACTACACCGGCCACAGCATGAACATCATCGACACGGCCACCTGGGAGAGCAAGGAGCTGCCACTGGACATCGTGCGCGCCTCGGGCATCACCGCCCTCCCCAACGACAAGTTCATCTATGTCACCGGCTGGTGCACCGACGACATCTGGGCGGTGCAGCGCATCGATCCGGGCCAGAGCGCGCAGACGCCCATGGGCACAGGCTTCAAGCGTCGCGTCTGTCGCGACTGCAAGCGGGACTGGATGGGCTGTGAGTTAGTCAAATAGCAACATGGGACCGCTGCTTCTCTTCCTGCTGGGCCTTCTCCAGGGACTCACCGAGTTCCTCCCCGTCTCCTCGTCCGGCCATCTGGTCCTGGCGGAGCGGCTGGTGGACGTCCATCCGTCGCTGGCCGTCAACGTGGGTCTGCACGCGGGCTCACTGGCCGCAATCCTTTTCTATTACCGCCAGGATCTGGCCGCGACGATCCGAGCCCTGCTGCCCGGCCCCGGCGCCGACGCGGACAGGACCGCCGAGCATCGCATGCTGGCCTGGCATCTGATCCTGGCCACGCTGGCCACCATCCCGATGGCGATCCTGCTTCGCGATCCCATCGAGGGGTTGTTCGCCGAACCTGCCGCGGGCCGCTTTCTCGGACTCACCTTCATGATGACCGCGATCCTGCTGGTGCTCACCGAGTTGACGACCCGCGATGGACCCCGTATGAACTTGACATGGAAGGGCGCACTGCTGATCGGATTGGTGCAGGGTATTGCCGTCTTTCCCGGCATCAGCCGCTCCGGCGCCACAATCGCCGCGGCCCTGATCCTTGGACTCTCCAGCGAGAAGGCCGCCCGGTTCTCCTTCCTGCTGGCCATCCCCGTCATCGGCGGGGCCTCCCTGATGGAGCTTCCGGGCCTTTTCGGGCAGGTTAACGTCTGGCACCTGCTGCTGGGCATGGCAGCATCAATTCTGGCCGGCCTGGCCGCGCTGACCCTGCTCGTACGACTGATCCGTGCCCGCCGCTTCGTGTGGTTTGCCGCGTATCTCGCGCCTTTGGCGCTGTTCTGCCTGATCTTCAATCCATAACCCGGGCAAAACCCGGCATTTTTTGACGGAATGAAGCCACGCTGATACCAATGGGGGTGACTTCCGGAGGTATGCGATGCACCAACAGAACGTGGCCCTGCTGTACAACCCGTCCGAACCGGGAATCCAGGAAACCCTAGCACAGTTCGCGTCCCATGCGCGCACCGAGTGCTCGTGTCTTCCACTCCCGGTGGACCGCCACCTGCCTGGCCGCGTGGAGGAGCTCTCCATCGACGCGGCCGTGAATCTGGTCGCGGATCTCGATCTCGCCTCCGAGGTCGCCGCGCTGTGTCACCTGATGGACCTGCCCGTGACGGGACCCTCCCGCCAGGCGCAGCAGATCTGTGCCGACCGCGTCCTGCTGAAGGATTTTCTCTCCATCCACAACCTGGCCTCCCCGGCCGGCTATCTCCCGCGCAATCCCGTGGAGAACCTGGCCCAGGAACACCGCAATTTCGGCTTCCCTGTCCGCGTCCTGGCCAGGACCGGCATCCGCACGGCCACCGTGGCCCGCTGCTTCGAAGAACTGCAGGCCCAGGTGCTCTCCGTCCGTTGCGAAGCCGGTGAGGTTCTCGTGGAACGGCTGGTGACCGGGACCGTCGTCAGCACCGCGCTTTGGCGAGGAAAGACCATCGGCTCAGCCGAACTTCAGCCCGGGGTCGACGCCGCCGGCGCCCAGCTCGAGGAAGTCCACATCCCCGCCCGGATTCCGGCCACCGGGCTCAAGACCATGGAGCGCCTCGCCGAACGCCTCGCCGAATTGTTCCATGCCCGCCAGGCAATGCTCGTCACCTCGATCCGAAATGAACATCAGGAGGAATACATCCTGGATATCGATCTGATGCCCTCCCTGCACCGGCATGCCCGCTTCGGTCGCATCGCCTCCGCCTTCGGACTCTCCCAGAATGAATGCGTGCGCAGCCTCTTGGGCGACCTCCGGACAAACAGGCCGGTCAGTCTGGCAACCCGGAGCGCATGGATGTGCGGCTGAACCTTCCTCGTCAAATCCGCTGGGCCACGGCGCTGGTCGCCGTCTGGATCGCGGCTGTGGGTGTTCACAACAGCTTCGTGGAACTCCTGCGATACCGCCTGGCCGGCACCATCGGTTTCTCCGCAGACCGGATCGCCCTCTCCTGTGGTGGTCTGATCCGCGTCGAGGGCGGAGTCTTCTCCCACAGCGGAAACACCGTGCGCTTTCACTCCGCCGAGTTCGGTCCTGACTGGCTCCAACTCGGGGGAGGCGCGCCGATCCTGAGTCTGCAGGTGAACCTTCCCGAGGTTGAAATCACCGTCAGGAAGTTCAAGCCGAAGCGGCTGCGGACCGTCTCCCTCGACGGCCTGCGGACGTTTTTCCGCATGGTGCACACCTCCTTCTCTGGCGGCAGGGTGACAGCGAAGGTCGATGGCCAGGTGATCACGCTCGAAAACGTCGGCGGGCAAAGTAGGCCCGGTGGTTCATTCCTTCTCACGGCACCCCTGATCCATGTCCGCGGACCACGCGGCGTCTGGATCGGCAAGAACACCGAGGTCGAGATGCGCGGCCGTCAGTGGGAACGGCTTCAGGTCTCGTTCATGAGGATCATGTCGTCGAGCGGGGTCTGGCTGGACGCCGGAGGCACCGTGGAGCGGGTCTCCTCGACCGTGTTCGGCGTGGACCTCTTCCTGCGGCACGGCAACGAGAGTGCCACCTTCCGGGGGCGGGCCAACCTCGACGAAAACCGCCACGTGCTCGACGTGTCCTTCTCGACGACGCTGGCGAGCCTGTTTGACTATGCCCGTGAATGGACACCCCTGCCACCGTTTGTCTCCACGATCACCGGGAAAGTCGACGGGGAGGCCCACGTGGTCTGGAGCGGCGCCCCGGTGCGCGTGGACGCGAAACTGAACCTGCGCGAAGCCGCCTTCTCGCACTCGAACTTCTCCTCGCAACGCATGTCCCTGCCCGACGTACGCCTGTTTTTGACCGGCCAGCGGCAGGATGAAGGCGTGGACTTCAGCGGGAAGGTCACCATGGGCGGCCCCGAGGTCCGGTTCACGGCCCAGTGGAACCCCGGTCGGAACCTGAAGTTCGAGGGCAGCACCGCGGTCTGGGACTGCCAGCGATGGATGCACCTCGGGCGCGACCTGATGCCCAACCTCCGCGGCATGGAACTGTCCGGCGATCTGGGCCTGCATTTCGGCCTGTGGTTCGACCTGGTCGACGCAGAGAAATTCAACGCCCACGGCCGCTTCTCCGGCACCGGCTACACCGTCGTCCGCGACGCGGAGGTGGCCGATCCCCACCGCCTGCTCGGTCCGGTCACGGTCACACTGAAGAACCGGTTCGGCATGAAGGCCGAGCGGCGGATGGATCCATCCGAGCCGACGTTCGTGCCCCTGGCGAAAATACCGGCCCACACGGTCGCGGCGTTCCTGACCACAGAGGACCGCCGGTTCCGCGAGCATCACGGCTTCGACTGGCCCATGCTGGTGCGCGCGGCCGGATACAACCTCAAGCACCGCGCCTTCTACAAGGGTGCCTCCAGCATTTCCCAGCAACTGGTGAAGAACATTTTCCTGACCTCCACGCGCTCGATCTCACGCAAGCTCGAGGAGGCCATCCTCACATGGCGCATGGAACAGATCGTCCCCAAGGATCGCATCCTCGAACTGTACCTCAACGTCATCGAGATGGGTCCGGGTCTGTGGGGCATCTCCGACGGCGCAAGAACCTTTTTCTCCCGTGAGGTACGCAACCTGATCCCGGCCGAGAGCGCCCATCTCGCCCTGATCACCCCTGCGCCGCTGTTTTACTATTACCAAATGCGCCGCAGCTCTATCCCCGATGCCTGGACTTCCCTGATCATGGCCCTGCTCCGGAAACTTCACCTGCAGGGAGCCCTCACGACCGAGGAATACCAGGCGGCCAAAATCCGTGGGCTGGTCTTGCAGGATTATTGATGATTCCCCGCTATCTGGCGGCGTCCTCACAACAGCCATTTTTTATACTACACTAAATTAACAGTTGCCAAATACCGATTTATTCATTTATACTTGACTGTATGATTCCGGTTATCATCCGCCGGAGTAACGCATCCATGACGCGAACCCTTCCAAAATCCAGAACCCGAGCCAACACAGGCAGCCACAATCGCGGTTCCATGCCCCTGGAGGAGACGCCCCTTCCGGATGAAACCATGGATGAATCGTTCTTCACGCCCACTCCCGTGCCCCCCGATGCTCCCGAGGGCGACCGGGGCGGCACCCGACGACCCGCTCCCCTGGCATGGATCGAGGATCCCGACTTGTACGCGGAACTGAGCGTCTATGCGGATCAATTCGACGGGGCCGTCACGCTGGAGCCGGGCCTGTCCTTCCCCATGTTCTGCCTGCGGCGCTTCGCGCCCTTTCCGCTGCACCGGCTCACCCATACCCAATTGCTGCACTTCGTGGACAACCTCTGGACCCACCTGATGCCCGAGATCCCCTGGTCGTGGGCGCCGTTGTTCCTTTCCCAGTTGTCCGGCGACACACCACCCTCGGCCCACTGGTTCCTCGACCGGCTCGTCGACTGCGCCCGGCGCGACGCACGCAATCCCGACGCTGCGCGCGACCCTGTCGACTGGAACCTCGGCGCCAGCCGCGAGCAGGGCTGCAACAAGAACACCCAGGACGACTTCGTCTACGTCACGAACCGTTCCCGGGTCTGGTTCTGCATGGTCTCCGACGGTGTCTCCCGCTCCACCATCGGCTCGGGCGAGGACGCCTCGCTGCTCGTGGAGCAGGCCATGAACTCGCACCTGACCCGTCTCGAGAAGGAGCTGGAGAGGCTCAACTGTGAGCTGCCCGAGAAGGTCTGGCGCGCCCGGGCCGAAAAGACCCTGAGCCAGGTGGGGCACTGGATCAACTCGGATCTGATCTCCGAGATCCGAAGACGCCATCCCGGACCGATTCAACCGACCGACGAGGTCATGAGCGTGACCTCCACCATGGTGATCGTCCGCGGCAACTGGTGCGCGATCGCCCAGTGCGGCGACTCGGGCGCCTTCCTGTTCCAGGACGGCCTGCTGATGCAGGTGACCCAGGAGCACTCCGTCCGCTTCGCCAACATCCTCTTCAGCCTCACGGGACAGTCCCAGTTCCCTGATACCGGCAACGATGTGATTAGGCTTCTGCCCAACACGGCGAACACCTCCAGTGTGCAGGTCCTGATTCCAGCGATCCGCAACCTGTTCACCTTTTCCCACTTGAACCTCGACGCCCGATCCCGGCTGCTCGTCTGCACCGACGGACTGCTCTCCAGGGATCTGCCCCGCCGCGTCCTGCTGAACCAGATCCTGCGACGGATCCCGAAGAATCTTCAAGCCCAGGAGGCCACAGAGTGGATCCTGTCCCGTGCCGCTGCGCAGAACTGCGACGACAACCTCGGCCTGTGCTGGGTCGCGCCGGCCATGGCAACAACTTGCAAACGGGGCGCAGCGTGGTAGAAGAAACCACAAGGGAGATCTCTGCGATGTCAAAAAGCACGGAAGAAACCAGACTGCGCACGATTCTGGATCGACTCGATGGACAACGGTTGACGGGTCAGCCACGACGCCTGCCCGGATGGGCTGCTGCCGCCATTCTCGGGGCAGGACTCTCCCTGTCGGCCTGTTCTCCCCCCGCGCAGGAACCCTGCGAAGAAAATTGCAACAACTCCGAAAATGTTAATAATTTTAATAATATAAATAATCCTCTATATGGCATAAACAACATTAACAATGCAAATAATATCAATAATATAAATAACATGAATAATTTACTATATGGAATCCCCGATGGCGGTACCGATGACCTCGAATCGGACTGCCCCAACTGCGAGTACGGCTTCCCGTTGTACGGCTTCCCCGATGACGCCGGCACCGACGCCGTTCCCCTGTATGGCAAGAAATAGATCCATTTTTTCGCTTTTTTCAGTTGATTTTCCTTTCGAATATGACTAGTAAATGAGGCCGCCTGACGCCCCCGGTGTCAGGGCGACATGCGAAGGAGTCTACCAATGTCCCGTCAATGCGAACTTTGCCTGCGTGGAACCGTGACTGCCAACAAGGTTTCACATTCCAACATTAAAACCAAGAGCCGCCAGATGGTCAACCTGAAGACGATCCGCGCGATCGTCGACGGCAAGGTCCGCCGGGTCCGGGTCTGCACGTCCTGCATGCCCCAACTGAAGCGCCCCCCGATTCACTGACGTTAATCAATGTCCGAATCCCCCTGGGGACTGTCCATCACCCCTCCACCGGTGGAAGCAGCAGAACTGGCCGCCATGGTCGTTGATGCGGTGCGCCACCGCTTCGGCGTGGAAATGGATCTGACCTCCGACACGCTCCCGTTCCTGGATCAACTGGCCATCGAACACCGCAAGGCCCCCGGCGGCGTGAAGCAGTTGTTCGCGTCTGCCGCCGGTGCCTATCTCGGGGAAACCCTGCGACGCACGTTCGGCGGAATCTGGCACCTCCCGGACCCGAAATCCGATCCCATCGACTGGACCGTCCGCTTCCTTTCCTGCCCCATGGCCATTCGCCCGATTGCGCTGGGTCACGAGATCTTCTCGCACAAGGCGCCTGAGGAACCGATCCTGATCGTGGCCCCGAAGTTGGTCGATGCGCTCGAAAACGCGCTGTCCGCAGCGTCTCCTGTTGGGGAGGAAGAATACTACAGTTTCTCCGGCCGGTTCGACGCCCTGCACCTGGTAGTGGACGTGCTCTCCGAGATTGAGCGGATGGCGGCACGGCAAGCCAAACGCCCTCCGAAGTTGTACGGCCCCGAAGATCCCGCAAACCTCATTTGAAAAATCGCCGGGTTGGTGCTACACCTCTGAAGAAGGATGAGGGACTCATGACCGCAAAAACACTGACTCTTCTTGTGCTGGTGATGACCTGGGGGACCGCTTGCGCTGGCGGAAACACCAAATCGAACGTCAACAACGTCAGCAACGCCAACAACGTCAACAACCTCATCGAGATCTGCAACGACGGACTCGACAACGACGACGACGGCGACACCGACTGTGATGACTCGGAGTGCGTGTCCGCTGCGAACTGCCAGACCAACAACGTCAACAACACCAACAACTGCGCGGGGTCCTGCACGGCCGGACACCAGCAGTGCGCCGAGAACGTGGTGCAGACCTGCATGGCCGGCGATCCCTGTCCCACCTGGGGCAACACCGTCAACTGCACCGAAACCTCGGCCACCTGCACGGTCAATGATGTGGATCACACGGCCTCCTGTGTCGCCAACTGCACCGACGAGTGCGCCTCGGGCGAGTCCACCTGCGTCAACAACGAGGTGCATGCATGCGGCACCTCCGGCGGTTGCATGACCTTCTCGCTCGATCAGGACTGCGCCCTGACGGATCAGGTCTGCGAATACAACGCGCTGGCCCAGGAAGCCACCTGCGTCACCTCCTGCGTGCCCGGCTGCACCACCGAGGGCGTGGACCAGTGCAACGGCACCATCATCGAATCCTGCACCCTCGTGGCCGGCTGCCTGCAGTGGGTCACCGAAACCGACTGCGCCACCCAGAGCAAGTCCTGCCAGCTCGTGGCCGGCTCGGGTGTCTGCCAGACCGTGGGCAGCCTCAACCTGTTCATCAGCGAATACATCGAGGGTACCAGCAACAACAAGGCTCTGGAGATCTTCGTGATGTCGGCGCCGGGCGGATTCAACCTCTCCTCCTGCGCGATCGAGATCTACTTCAACGGAAACACAACCCCCACTTCCTCGATCACGCTGTCCTCGTCCAGCATGACCTCAGGCGGAAAATTCGTCATCTGCGATTCCCAGTGTGAATTCCCTGCCAGTTGCGACCAGCTCGCAGGCAATCTCACCTTCAACGGAGACGATGCAATCCGCCTTTCCTGCTCCGGAATCACGATGGACATCTTCGGCAAGATCGGCGAGGATCCCGGGACGTCCTGGTCAGCCGGCGGCGTGTCCACCATCGATGCAACGCTGCGGCGCAAGTGCGGAACCATCGCAGGGGACACCAATGGAGCCGACGCGTTTGATCCCTCCGTGGAATGGACCGCGGCCAGCACCGACGACGTCTCCAACCTGGGCAGCTTCCTCCCCTGCAAATAGCCTCCTCCCGTTCCTGATCTTCCTGCTGTTCCAGGGGGCCTGCACCCCGACCATGCCAACGACCGCGACACCCAAACGGCTGATCATCGTCGTGCTCGATCAGTTCCGTGGTGAAAAACCCTTCCCGTGTGCTTGTGAGGAATTCTGCGATCAGAGAAGCTTTTCGACGGTGGCGCGATCGGCCTTCGCCTCCAGCGCCTTGGACAGGGCCATGCCTCTGGCGGTGTCGCCCCAGAGCAGGACTCCGGTGAGCACGCCCTCCTCGAAGTAGAGCCGCAGGCCGTTGTCTTCATCAGCCTTCTTCTCCAGGACCTCCCCCTTCTCCAGTTGTCCCACGGAAAAGATTCGAGTGGAGAACGCCGACAGCGCCGCGGGCGGAACCGTCAGGACGTAGGCCGTCTCCGGCCCGGACACGGCATTGTGGCCGGCCACATGCCCCATGCGCATCGCAGGCATCCAGAGGGCCAGCACCTGGCCCGCGACCTCGGCGCAATCCCCGCAGGCGAACACGTGAGGATCCGAGGTCTGCATGTATGGGTCGACCACGATGCCGCGGTTCACGGTCAGACCCGCCTGCCTGGCCAGCTCCGAGCGTGGCCGCACGCCGATGGAGAACAGCACCAGATCAGCCTCGAGCTCCTCGGCCGGCGTCATTACCACGAGATGACCGTCCTGCTCGCGGATCTCCTTCACCTGCGTTCCCAGCCGCAGATCCACACCTGCGGAACCGATTCGTTCCGCAAACCACGTCGACACTGTCTGGTCGAGTTGCCGCGGCAGGATCCGTGGCATCAGTTCCACCACGGTGATCTTCTTGCCGCCTGTGTTCAGGTAGTGCGCCGCCTCGAGTCCGAGCAATCCCCCGCCGATCACGATGATCCGGCTGGCGGTGCTGGACGCTTCCAGGATTTTCTGCGCGTCAAGGAGGCTGCGGCAGGAAAAAACGTTGGGCAGCGCCAGGGCCTCCGGAAGGGGCACGAAAGGCACGCTGCCGGTGGCCAGCACGCAGGACCCCCAGGTGCAGCTCTGCCCCTCTTTCGTGGTGAGGCTGCGGGCGGCTGGGTCCAGGCCGGTCACCTCGGTGGACAGGAACAATTCGATGTTCTGCTCGGAGAACCACTGCGGCTTGCGCAACGTGAACGCGGCCTTCTCCAGCACCGCAGGATTCCCCATCAACTCAGTGAGCATCGGACGATAGTAGGGAGGCTGCGGCTCCTCGGAAAAACACGCGATGGTGGCCTCCGGACGGCTTTTGCGGGCCTTCTCGGCGGCGGAGATGCCCGCCGATGAGCTGCCGATCACGACTAGATCATAATGGTTGCGCATGGTTTTTTTCCTTGGTTTGTTTCGTTGAGGTGGACAGGTTCTTCAACTACGGCACCATCAGCAGAACGCGTTCCAGTTCGTCGGAAAACGTCTGAGGCGTCTCCACGGCCGATGCGTAATCCAGGATCGTCATGTCGTCAAGCCTGACGAAGAAATTGAACGGATAGCCCACCGAGGTCATGTAGGGGAAGAAGGCGTTGCCCTGATCGTTGGTGACCGGCACCACGTCGTCAAGGCCGTAATGGGACGAGTACCCCGCCGCGTACTCCACGGTGGCCGGGTCAAGCTGCTCATTCTCCCGCACCACGACCAGGAAGGCCACACGTGGATCCGAATTTCCGGCACCATACTGATCCACCATCAGGGGGGTGACCTCCATCTGGGCCCTGCAGTGGGTGCACCAGCCCGTCGTATAGGAGACAAGCAGGATCTTGTAACCCTGGGAACGCAGTTGGTAGAAATGGTGGAAGTAACCCAGGTCAGCCCCGCCGGCGATCGCTCTGGCGGCATTGTTGACCGCGATGAAGGGCACGTCCCTGAGGGTCTGGTAACGCCGGGTGCCGTAAGGCGGACACGGGTATACGTCCGGGCCGCACTGGTCCTGGGTGATATCCTTGTCCAGGGAGAGCACCAGCGGTTCATTCACGGTACGCCCCTTTTCGTCGGAATCGCAGGACGAAAGCCCGGTGAGGGAAAGGGACACCCAGAGGAAAAGCAATACGAGAGACTTCATGGTTCACCGATTCGGGATTTCAAGGATCTCCCCCTTGATGTATTTTGCCGTGACACGCAGGATCCGGAAGCGCACCGTCTGGGGCCCCGTGGAGCGAGCCAGGCCGGGCAGGCGCGACTGGATGGCCGCAGGCGCCACCAGGTCGACAGTGATCCCGTCGGAGGTCTTGAAGGTCACCTGGTCGGAGGAGACGATCGTCGGAGACAGATCAGAGAGTAGTCCCTCGGCGCCTTCGGCCTTCTCTCCACCTGCCACGATCTCAGCAGCCGAGCGATACGTGGTCAGGTTCTTCCGGCCGGAAGGCTGGTTTGTGAACGTCCCTGGCACGCCCACGGGGAGGCCGCCGCCCTGGTTCATCATGGAGGAAAGATCCCGCAGCATCTGCAGGGTCGTCTTCAACTGCGGATCCGCGTTGCCTGCGGTGTTGGCCAGCCTCTCGAGCATGCGCTCGACATCGGCCGGGCGGGTCAGATCCATGACGTCGCACTTCTTGTTGACGCACCACTTCACTGAAGGGTTGCCGGTCGGATCCATCTCGATGGTATGCTCGTCGGCGCCCACCTGGAGCTTGAAGTTCAGGTTCAGTCCCCCCTGTCCAAGCGACAGGTTGGGGAGGTTGAGCTTGGGCAGGCTCGGCAGGCCCGGAATGACGGGCAGCGGTGACGGCGCAGGATGGGTCGTGTTCGGATCCGGGTCAGGATCGGGATCAGGATCCGGCATGGCGGGGGCAGGACGCACCGACGGAGTAATGCAGCGGCCTTTCTCACAGATCCGGTCCCCCTTGCAGTCGGTGTCCTTTTTGCATTCGGATTTCGAATCGTTCCCGCAGGAGAGAAGACCGGCGGCCAGCAGGAGGGGAAAGAAAACGCGCCACATCAGTTGAAGTGCATCTCGAAGGAGAAGGTGTCTGTTTTCGTACCGGCCGGGAACTGCCATTTCTGGATGGCGCTGCCCAGGCAGGCACGCATCAGCGGAGGCATCTCTCCGGTGAACGAAACAGTGTCGACGGAACCGCCGGGCTGAATCTTGATGGCGAACTTGATGGACTGTCCGACGAGCTCCTTCTGGCCCTTGCGAACGGTCATCTCGTAGCAGCGCTGGATTTCCATGATGTTGCGCTGCTTGACGGAGTTGAAGTCGGCCGAACTGCGGGGCTGGGTTCCGGCGGGGGCGGACATCGACGGTTCCGAGGTCCCCATGTCTCCGGAGCCAGACGAATCAGGACGGGACGTCCCGGGGTTCTTGGTGCCCATGGAGGAGCCCGGATTGGCGGGGTCTCCCTCGACCTCGGGAGGCTGGCTGGCGATGACGTAGACCACTTCGCGCATGGGCTCCTCTTTGGGGGCCTCGGGAGTCATCGCTGGTTCCTGCTGCGGGTTGACTGCGACCTTGGGAGGCTCGGGCGATCCGGAGGGCTTTTCCATCAACTTTCCACCCAGCACGAAGGCGGCTGCGCCGACGATGACCACCAGGATCGCCACGAGGATCCAGTTCTTCATGCGGGCGTTGCGGATGGCGGCCGACTGCATCTCCAGCGCCGCCATGGGGTTGATCATCGCCGAAGAGGCACCGGGATATTCCATGGTCGGGGATCGGAAGCTCTGGCCGGCCGAGACGGGTGCCTGGGCATAGGGATTCACCGTTACGCCGGTGTTCTGCTGCAGCGCGGGCGGGAACGCACCGGTGGCCACAGGAGAAGTCGCCGGGAAGCTCATGGACTCGCGGAACATCTCCCGCGTGGACCGCCGTGGCGGTGGCAGGTGCTTGGCATACAACTTCAACTCGGGCACCCGGTCGACGGTCTTCCAGTCGTCGAAGCCGTCGCGCCAGATCACAGCGTCATGATCGGGCTCGCCGCGCTTGATGCGTGCGACGAGCTCACCGAAATCCATCGGACCGAACTGGCCACGTGAATCGGAAAGGTACCACTCCTCGGGCGGTTGCGCGGACTCGAAAAGAGGCAGCCGTGCGATCTGCGTATGATCCTCACCGCCGCCTTCCGATGCGGCCGACGGAAACACGTCAGCAGCCGAGGAAAGATCCTCCTGGAAGCTCTTCTTGAAGGCATCCTTGAGAAGTTGCTGGCCCCGGCTGGAGGAACCCGCGGAGTCGGCGACCGACGAGGCCCTCGGGTCCTTGAGCACGATGGTGTTGTCGCAGCGCTTGCAACGCAGTTTGAGGATCTTGCCGACGACCTTCTCATCGGCGATGGAATACTTTGTCTTGCATTGATCACAGAAAAACTGCATGCAACTACTCTCCTGAACGTCCGAAGGCGTCCATGAGAAAGGCGAGAAAATCCGGTCCCGATGGCAGGTCCTGATGCATGGTCAGATGCAGCCGGTCCTCCTGGTTGGCCCAATAGCCGATCAGGCCGTTGAGCTGCCACGAAGGTACGCGATCGAGTTGGAGGTACTGGGCGCACATCACCAACCGGGCCTTCTCGTCGGGGGCCGCCAGATAGGCCTCCTGGGCTTCCACGGGAGATTTCCCCTGAGCCATCAGATGAGCCAGGCACATCGAGTGAATCATGATACGGCGATGCACCACCTGCTTCCAAAGGAAGAAGGCGCACAGCACCTTGACGCTGGGAAACTCCAGCAGCTTACCCTGAAACTTCACGGGAACGTTCAGGTGCGTGCTCAGGAAGGAGGCTGCGTGCGACGTAATGGAGAACAGTCGCTGCGCATGGTCGTCCTCTTCGGCCAGGTGCTTGTACAGCAACGCGATGCTGTTGGCGCCGGAAAAACCGAACAGCGGAAGGCTGGGCTGTGACATGCAGAAGATCAGGTTCTGACCCATGATATGCAGCCATGCTGCATCATGAAAATACTGGATATGATGCTTTTGGGCATTTTCCAGAATATTTTCCGTCTTTTCAAGGGTCAGGTCCACGATGTGATAGGTTCCGGCCATGGGACGCACATGCCCGAAAACTTCAAAAGAATGAAAGAAATCCTGAGGGTTCAGTGGTTCCACCATTCGTAAAAAGTACTTTGGTTTTGCTGTCCCGTCAAGCTGACCGTTCTTCTAATTCGATCGAATAATGACCTTGCGTGCGCTCGTCGCCAGCAGGGCGGCCATTTCCTGCACGAGCGCCGGCGAAGCCGCAGCCATGCCCGACCAGGCGGGATCCAGCGTCTCGCGGGACACAAAGGACTGAAGGGCGAAAAGCGGCACGTCCTTCACCAGCGGGACCAGCGCCTCGATGTCCTCAAGGGTGACCAGCTCCGGAACGACGGTGGTCCGCAGTTCGTAGGAAACCTGATGTGCGCGCAGCAGATCCAGCGTCGCCTGCACGCCGGAGAAATCGGCCATGCCGCCGGTCGCCTCGTGATAGCGTGCCGGCGAGGTCTTCAGATCCAGCGCCACGTACTGCACCTGCCCGAGGACCTCCGCGAGCCGGGAGGGCCAGGTCCCGTTGGTGTCCAGTTTGACGGCCAGCCCAAGCCCCCGGACCGCAGCGATGGCTTCGGACAGATCCGCCTGCATCAGCGGTTCGCCCCCGGTGAACACCACCCCGGAGATGAAATTCCTTCGCTCGGAGAGTTTTTTCAGGATGTCGTCAAAGTCCACGGAGGTCGCAGGATCGAAGCGATCCGGCAGAACCAGGCCGGGGTTGTGACAAAAGGGGCATCGCAGGTTGCAGCCTGCAAAGAACAGGATGGACGCCACCCGGGACGGAAAGTCGACCAGGGTGGTGCCATGCCATCCGGCGATGCGCATTTACCCCACCATTTTAAGGGCGGATTTCAGGGAATTGGACACCACCGTGCCGGGCATGGTGTGCAGCTTGCGCTGGGAAAATTCCAGTTTCTTGCCGCTGTTCCAGTTCTGGACGGGTCGATAATAGCCAACCACACGGGAATACACTTCGGTCTCAATGACTTGGACAGTGCGCAGGGAATCATTCTTCATGCTTCGCTCCTTCTCGTATGGGAAACGTCCCGGAAAGAATGGGGATCCATTTCGGAAATTTCATGAACATTCAGTTTGCGCTCGGTGCCCAGCGTCCGCATTTCCTCGTCGGTGTGCGGCAGCGGGCAGGAGAAGTGCTTTCCCGAGACGTAGTTGTGCACGGGGCAGATCGAAAACGTGGGGGTGATGCTGAAGTACGGCATCCGGAAGCGGTGGACGATGGACTTGACCAGTTCCTTGACCGCATTGGGATCCGTGATGGCTTCCCCGAGGTACAGGTGCACGACGGTACCGCCGGTGAACAGCACCTGAAGGTCGTCCTGATGGTTGAGCAAGTCGAAGATATCCATTTCCACCGTGGCCGGTACGTGTACCGAGTTGGTGTAATATGGCACAGTGTCGGTCCCCTGCGCAAAAATCTGGGGAAAAGCCTCCCGGTCCTTGCGCGCGAGCCGGAAGCTCGTGCTCTCCGCGGGCGTGGCTTCGAGGTTGTAGTAATTGCCGGTTTCTTCCTGGATTTCCTGCAGCTTGTTGCGCAGGACGTTCAGGACCTCCTGGGCGAACTCACGGCTCTCGGGCTCGGTGATCGGCTGCTGAAGGAAGTTGAGGCAGGCCTCGTTCATGCCGACGATGCCGATCGTGGAGAAGTGGTTGGCCCACCACAATCCGAAGCGGTCCTTGACGGTGCGCAGGTACACTGAGGTGTACGGGTACAGGCCGCGGTCGGTGAGCTCCTCGACGCGCTCGCGACGCAGCTCCAGCGCGATCTTCGCCTTGTCCACCAAGGCCTCGAGCCGGGCGAAGAAGTCTTCGCGGTCGCGGGCGAGGTAGCCGATGCGCGGCAGGTTGAGCGTCACCACGCCGATGCTCCCGGTGAGGGGATTGGCACCGAACAGGCCGCCACCGCGGGACTGCAGTTCGCGTGCGTCGAGCCGCAGCCTGCAGCACATCGAGCGCACGTCGTCAGGATTGAGATCAGAGTTGACGAAGTTGGAGAAATACGGGATGCCGTACTTTCCGGTCATCGTCCAGATCGCCTCGAGGTTGGGGTTCTCGAAGTCGAAGGTCTTGTGGATGTTGTAGGTGGGGATCGGGAACGTGAAGATCCGGCCGCGGGCGTCTCCCTGACTCATCAGTTCGGCGATCGCGCGGTTGATCAGGTCCATCTCGGGCTGGAACTCGCCGTAGGTCTCGGGCATGGGCTTTCCGCCGATGATCACCGGGGTGTCAGCGAGCGCCGGGGACGGCGTGAGGTCCAGCGTGATGTTGGTGAAAGGCGCCTGGAAGCCCACGCGGGTGGGGACGTTCAGGTTGAAGATGAACTCCTGCAGGCACTGCTTGACCTCGTCGTACTCCAGTTTGTCGTACCGGACGAACGGCGCCAGGTAGGTGTCAAAGTTGGAGAACGCCTGGGCACCTGCGGCCTCGCCCTGCAGCGTGTAGAAGAAGTTGTTGACCTGGCCGAGCACGGTGCGGAAGTGCTTGGCGGGGCTGCTCTCGATCTTGTTGGGGACGCCCCCGAAGCCGCGCATGAGCAGATCCATCAGGTCCCAGCCCACGCAGTACGGACCGAGCACGCCCAGATCGTGGATGTGCATTTCACCCTGGTCATGGGCCTGGCGCACGGGCTCGGGATAGATCGCGTGCAGCCAGTACTGGGCCACCATGGTGGACGCCAGGTGGAAATTCAGCCCCTGCAGGGAGTAGTTCATGTTGGAGTTTTCGTGCACCCGCCAGTCGGACTGGTCAAGATAGGAGTTGATCAGTTTCTCAGTTTCCTGGAGGGGACGCGGCGCACTGCGGTCGGCAAGCACCTTGGCGATCGGGATGAACCCCAGGCGCCGCAGTTCCTCGACCATGATTTGGCCGATCTGCCCGGTGGAGGGGATGGTTCCCGGCTTGAAGAACTGATGATACAGGATTCCCTCGATGTGCAGGGCGATGCCCTCACAGTCGATCAGGTTCTTCATTCCGGCCGGGTCGGAGGCCTCCCGCAGGGTCTCGATCAGCCGGTCCTGGCTGTAATGAACAACTTCACCTTCCGTTGTACGGACGAGCCATTCCATCAGTGGTGTATCCTCCGGTTGGGTATTTCTCTACAACTGGAAAAAAAAAGCAAATCGCAGAAACCGCATGATTGTGGGCGGTAAAACAATTAATTAAAACTTGCGCAGAAAGCATTTGAAAATACTCATGTTTTTCGGAGCGGAATTTATGCACTGGACACTTTTTGTCATCTCCAAGGAAAGCAAAAACCCGAGAAACAGAATTTACCAAACAATGCCCGTGACGCAATTGACGCGAAAACAAAGGCTGATTTTCACCGGAATTTCTCCGGCGGTTTTTACGCCATTGTTATTCCACGCTTTTTTTTTTCGCGCTTTTTTTGGCTGGAAAAAACCTGTTGAAAAATCAGTCCAAAATCCATTTTTGGGAATCGAAAGAGTGCAAAATTACTCAATTCCCCCTTGACAGGGGTTTTTTTTGCCGGATTTTTTGGGTCTAATAGATAAGAATTCGTTTCCCGTTCGCAAAAACCGCATGCAAAACCAATACGTTTTGGAAGTCACTCCCTTGTGCGGATCCGGTGGCCCGGATCCGGATCCTCCCCCCCCCTTCCAGAGCTGCCGCAAACATCGAAATAAAAAAAAACATTTTTTTTCGGATCCATCGGCGCGGAAGTCTCTCTTTTTCTGCGGGGCATTCCATGCTAAGAAAGGGTCCGTGTGACGGCAGTTTTCCGTCGTTTTTCCAGGTTATTTGCATGGAGATCAGTTCATGAATCCCTTCGAAGAGAGAATCCAGCAGTTTTCCGCCGCACTTTCACGGGAAAAAATCGAACTTTGTGTGGTGATACAGAACGTGGACCTGTATTATTTTACTGGGACGCTCACTCAGGGTCTGCTGATGGTGGATGACCGGGGACGGTCCCGGTTCTGCGTGCAGAAGCCCGTTTCCAGGGCCAGGCAGGAGAGCCGGATCACACCGGTGGTGCCCGTGAAGGGACCCAGGGACTGGGGGCCGCAGTTGGCCGATTTCCTGGAGGGCAGGCAGGTGGCGGTGCTGGGCCTGGAGACCGACGTCCTGCCTTGGGACACAGCTCAGCGTCTGCAAGGGCTCCTGCCCGGCGCCCGCATCACCAACGTCTCCCACATCATCCGGCGTCTTCGGTCGGTCAAGGATGCGTCCGAACTGGAAAACATCCGCGCCGCCGGCGCGATCCTCGGTGACACGTTTGCCGCGCTGGCCCGATTCCTCAAGCCGGGTCTGCGGGAGCTCGAGATCGCCGCCTTCATCGAACACCACATGCGGCTGGCCGGCCACCAGGGCGTCACACGCGTACGGAAGTTCAACATGGAACTGTATTACGGCGCGGTTGGCATCTCCTCTTCGGTCCGCCTTCCCACGCTCTTCGACGGTCCCGTCGGGGGCAAAGGCCTCTACGCCGCCGCTCCGTTCTTTGCCGGCAACGCCGGGTTCGAGCAGGGCGACACGCTGCTGGTGGACCTCATGGCGGGGGTGGAAGGGTACCTCGCCGACGCCACGCGCACCTATGCCCTGGACCCGGTCCCAGAAGGCGTGGACCGGACCCATGCGGTGCTGCTCTCCATCGAGGAGGAGGTCCGGCAGCGCCTGGTGCCGGGCACCGTGCCCGAGACGCTGTACCAACTTGCCCTCGAACGCGCTGCAGATGCTGGCATGGCCGAAGGCTTCATGGGCTACGGAGAGAACCAGGTGAAGTTCCTTGGACACGGCCTTGGCCTGGAGATCGACGAACTGCCGGTGCTTGCGCCGCGCTTTTCCGAGCCCCTGCAGGAGAACATGGTGGTGGCCGTCGAGCCCAAGTACTTCGACGACACCCTTTGCACTGGTGTGGAGGACACGTTCATCGTGACCCCGGAGGGCGGTCTGAACGTCATCCCCTATCCGCCGGAAGTGATACATCTTTAAATGGAAGGGACGTTGATGGCCATGCTCACGCCGGAAATGATCTCCCACCTGTCCATGACCTATCCTGAGTCCTTCCTTCGGTGGTGTCGCGAACCCACCCACTGCAGGCTGCTTTTGTCGTTCCATGCCCGGGGCGATCACCGCACTGCAAGCGGCGACTGGATCGAGTTCCGGTTGCGCCTGACCGACGACCGCATCGCGGAGCTGGCCTTCTCGTTCGAGGGACGGCCGGTGCTGCTGGCCGCCGGGGAAGCCGTCTGCTCGCTGGGCACCGGGCTGTCCGTCACCGCTGCGCTGCGCGCGTGCACTGAGGAGGCCATCGCCGCCGAGCTCGGGGAGCTGCCCGACGCGGATGCCTGGAACCTCATGCTGGTGCGAGAGAGCCTGCGCAACTGCCTGCTTGACGCCGTGGCCGTGTCCCGGCAGCCCTGGAAAGGACCGTACGTGAAATGAAGAAGGAATGGTTCTCCATCCTGTGGATTCTGGCGGTGATCTTCGGCATCGTCGCGTTGATTTCGGTCTGGAACCAGAAGAAGCTCGGCTTCAAGCGCCACCGGATGATCGAAGAAAAGGAATATCTCTGCAAGAAGATCTCCCAGTGGATGCCCCAGTACGGCGAGACATTGGAGCCGGCGGCCTGCGAGAACCTGCTGGCCCGCATCGGCATGGGTCAGTGGCCAGACTACCGCAGCTGCCTCGACGAGAAGGATCCCCTTCCCTGCGTCTCTGATCACCTGTGCCGCGACCTCGGTGACGAGGGCTGCCTGATGAAGGCACGCATCCGGATGGGACACCCGGACACCCTGGCCAGTGGGGTGAAGGAGCTCGTGGGGCTGTGCGAACAGAAGAACCGGGTTGATGCCTGCGCCCTGCTCCAGATCCTGGCCACGGAGCGCCCCGAACTAGGATTGTCCGCACCCAAAGTGTGGCACTCACGGGTCTGTCAACTGTCCGGACGCAACTGCACCACAGCCCAGGATCAAGCCCTGCACGAGTGTCTAGCGAGCCCCATAGGCACCTGCATGGACCGGCTTGAGGCCGATCCCGATCCGATGGGGTTGTTCCTGGCCTGCCAGGCAGGTGCCGGCCGCTTCTGCCGCCGCTGGGCCGAGGTGATGTTCCCGCACGTGTCACGACCAGACGATCCGTACTGGTCCGAGGTACAGTTGGGGCAGTTGTGCCTGCTGCAGGATCCCGTCTCCTGCGCCCGCCTGGGCACCGCGCGCAGCTTCCCGCCGCTTCTGACCCACGCCTGCTCCCTTGGCGAGACCGGCGCCTGCACGAAGCTGCTGGACACGGAGAGCGATCCCGTGCGCAGGAAGTTCCTCGAGTACCGCATCTCCCACGGCGGCTAGGTGCCATTTTTCTTCCAGCCTGGGTATTTATTTTTGCAGGACCAGCATGATCGAGGGGCTGAGCATGCCCGTGAAGGCACCGGGGGAGTACACGGCGCCGGAGGTGGAGAGGATCGTGAAGCCGACGCTCTCGACGAGGTCGGTGATCTCCCGCAGGGTGTAGGCACGCACCGTCAGTTGATAGTTGCGCTGCTTGCCCGTGGAGAAGGCTGCGTTGCGCTTGACCATCAGGCGGTTCTCGGCGTACTGGAAATAGCACTCGTCCATGACCATGCAACCGTTGCCCTCCCACCACATGCGCGAAGGGAGCTGGCCCACGATATAGTCACGATGCATCACGTCGAGCAGGAGGCTTCCGCCGGGCACCAGCCAGGAATGAAACCGCTTCAGCAGATCCAGGTTCTCCGCGTCGGTGAAATAGCCGAAAGTGCCCCCGAAGCAGATCAGGGCGTCCAGCGGCGCTGCGGGCGTGAACTCGCGCATGTCCTTCTTGATGAAGGTGGCGGCGGCACCGGCTTCCTGCGCCAGTTGGTTGGCGATCAGCAAAAACGGCACCGAGGTGTCGATGCCCTGCATGGCGACACCTTTCTGTGCCAGTCCCACCGCATGCCGTCCGTCCGAGCAACCGATGTCGAGGACCTTCATCTCGGGCTTGAGATTCAGTTGGGAATACATGAACTCCACCTCAAGCCGGGTCTTCTTGGAGCCGGGCATGTCCAGGGTGGAGACATAGTCGTCATCGAAGAAGGAGTCACTCCAGTTGGGCTCGGCGGGCCGGGACTGCGAGGGGGGCACCGGCGGAGGAAGCGTCTTCTTCAGGTTCTCCTCGGCCGCGGGCACCGGTGGAGGAAGCGTCTTCTTCAGGTTCTCCTCGGCCACAAGGGTAGGCGGCAACTTGGGAGGCTTCTTCCCGGCGGACTTCTTCCTGGTTCCGGCTTCGGCCTCTTTTGTTTCGGACTCTCCGGCTTCGGCCTCATCCTCGGGCTCCTCATCCACGCTGTCCTCGCTCTCGAGCACCTCGTCGGCATCGAGGATGGCCTCCTCGTCGTGCCCATCGAGCCGGTTGGAGAGCTTCCAGAACAACTCCATGTCCGGCAGGATCAGCCCAGCCGAGAGAGGAATCTCCTCTTCGCCGTATATCGCCGTCTCCAGATCATGCAGCGGAATCATGTGCGGCGTGATGCTGGGCTTTTCCTCCAGATAAATACCTACAGTTTCCAGTTCAGTAGCCGTGAACAGTGTGTTGGCTGTCATTGAGACCTCCGCGTGTCCAGCATTTTATGAAAATTTTGCAGGAATGAATAGAACTTTTTTATTTCAGACCGAGCCCATCGGACGACCCATGCGGACAAAGCGGCCCTCGTCGGCCCGGGCAAAGTCCCAGGATCCCTTCCCAAACAGAAGAATGACTGTCGAGCCCATGTGGAAGATGCCGCACTCGTCGCCCTTGGCCACGGGCACATGCACGTCCTGTCCATGATCCGTCAGGCGTGTCTTCTGGGAAAAGTGCGTCGACAGGTAGGACAGGGTCATGTTGCCGACACCGCAGGCGGCGATCATCACGACGGCCACCGGTCCGTGCGGCGTGTCGAGCACCGATATCAGCCGCTCGTTGCGGCAGTACAGTTTGTCGATCTTCTGCGTGCAGAACTTCCCCACCGGATAGGACGTCCCCGAGTGTCCCGGGATGTGCCGGTAACGGACCACCGTGCCAAAGACGGGAAAGTGCACGCGGTGGTAATCCTTGGGGCTCAGATAGATCGTGAAGAACCGACCGTCCCTGAAACGTTCCACCAGCTCGGCGTCGAGCAGCAGTTGGTTCAGGGTGTAGTCGATTCCCTTGGCCTGGATCAGCGTGTCTCCCTCGATGGGTCCGAAGGCCCCCAGCCTGCCGTCGGAAGGAAACACGACGCTGGCCTCGTCGGCGTCGACAGGACGGGCCTCGGCCTGCAAACGTCGCGTGAAGAAGGCGTTGAGCGTGGGATACTGTGCCAGCTGCCACTCCGCCTCGGAGACGTCGATCCGTGCGAGCTTGGCGAACGCAGCGTTCTGCAGGCGGTTGACCGGCCCCGGCAGGTGCAGGCGGGACCAGCGCAGGAGAAGTTGCGAAAAGTGCCGGCGGGGTAAATGACGAATCAGGATTTTCTGCAGTTCGGAAACGGGAAGCATAAACTCACCTACCAATCTCACGGCGTGAATCAGGTTCCCTGATTCGCGACAGGAGCCAATCACAAAAGGACGTCTTGTTTGAGGTCACAAAGTGACCGGATTCATCAGCGGTCCAAGACACCGCAGTCAGACGGTGAAGAATTCCCAGGCGAAGTGCACGCCTGCGGCGAACTTGCCCAGCACGACCAGCCAGTACACGAAGCCGTCGTCCAGTTCATCATATTCGGCCATGCCGAACCGAGTCAGGTACAGGCTCTTGCCGGTGAACAGGTCCAGAACCGCCCACCCGAGAAAGAAAATGGCGAACAGGATGGAAATCGAATCCATGCGAAAAGCCCCCCGAAATCAGTTGCCCACTTCGGCAGCGAACGCATCGGCGGACAGTTTGGAGCCCGTCACCTTTTCGACGAACTGCGGCCAGGGGATCGTCATGCCGGGTCCGAAGACCTCCTTGATCAACTTCTGGCCAATGATCTTCTGGTTCCAGCTCATCTCCGAAATCGGACCCTGGTGTTTCAGATCCCTGGCAATGGAAGCGCGCATTTGGGCGGCGAACAGTTCACCCAACGCGTAGTTGTGGTAGTACACCGGTGCGATGGTGAAATGCGGCTTGGAGGCCCAGTCCGGCAGGTTGCGACCTTCGGGGCGCTTGAGCATCTGGAGGCGTTCGACGAGGTCCCACCACAGTTTATTCAGATCCTGGTCCGGGTTCTCGTACAGGGCCTTCTCGAAGTGAAGCATGACCATGGCCCAGCGGGCGAAGATCAATTGTTCGAGCTTGCGCTGCTCCAGGATCGCGGCCTTCGTCTTCTTGACCAGCTTGGGATCGGCCTTGACAACTTCGGTCAGCCACAGGGGGTTTTTCGCCAGCGCACCGAACATCATCGCGACGGCCTCGGTGGTGAAGATGTGGGCGGCCTCACGCAGGTTGTACGGATGTTTGCGATCGATCCATTTGTAGTACACGGCGTGGCCGGTCTCATGGAGCATGGTGTCCATCCACTGGGCCGTGGGCTTGACGTTGAGCAGCATACGCACGTCTTCGGCGCGGTTCATCGTGATGCAGAACGCGTGCTGGTCCTTGCCCTTGCGCTCGAAAAAGTCGCTTCGGGCGGCCAGGTCGTCCATGGGCAGGTCGATCTCGGCGAAGAACTTCTTCGCGATGTCAATGATGTCCTGCTCCTTTTTGCCCTTGAAGAACACGTCGAGGTCGATCTCGGCCGACGGAGGGGCCTCCTGGAAGAACGGGTTGTCATAGTGCCAGGGCCTCAGATCGGCGACCTTTACCTTCAGTTTCTTAGCAATCTGGGCATCCATCTTCGCCTTCAACTTCTTGAAGGGCTCAGCGGTTAGTTTTTCGAGGCCTTCGAAGATCTCCATGATCATCTTCGGATCATGCTCCTGCATCCGGATGCGCATGTCCCAGAAGTTGGCATAACCGAGCAGACGCGCGGCCTTGTTGCGGATCTTCGCCAGTTCGACGAGCTTGGGTCCGGTCTGCGCGCCGACCTGTTTGAGGGCCTCCCAGGCGGCCTGGCGTTTCCTGGAGTCCTTCTCCATGGCCAGCAACTTCAACAGTTCGTTGTTGCTGTATTCCTTGTCGCCGATCTTCCCGCGGAAGGTGTTGTTGAGCTTCTCGATCTCCTTGCCCTTCTCGACGAGGACCTTCAACTGGTCCTGGGGCAACTGGTTCTCCTTGAACGCGAGGTAGGCCACCTCGAGCTGGCGCACGACCAGGGGCTCCAGTTCGGCTTTCTTGGCCAGGAAACTCTCGATCTTCTTGAACATCGCGGGATCGCTATGGTAGGCGCGCAGCGCCAGTTCGGTCCTGCCGGCTTCGGCGAAGTCGGCGTCGGCGCCGGAGTTGGCGGCCTTCCAGAAGGTCGTGGTGAGGTCGCCCTCGAGCCGCGCGTATTCGGCCTGGTACTGCTTCAGGAATTCATCGGCCTGTTCCTTCATGGTCTTTTCCGCAGGAGCCGGTTTTTCAGGCTCGACATTCTTGGTTTCAACCTTCTTCTCGGGCTCCTGCGGGGAGGTCCCCTTCTTCGTCGGGGAGGTGCAGGAGAGCCAGGAAACGCTCAGCAACAGGATCGAAAAAACTTGCATTTTCATGAGATTCCTCCGGTGGGATCAGTCTTCCTCATCGTCGTGGGGGACTTCCTCGATCAGGTCCGAGACCTCCTCGGCATCGAGGGCGGTGGACAATTCCTTCGTGGTCATGCGCAGGCGCTTGGTCAGTTCCTGCACGAAGCTCCACAGCAACTTGACCGCGATGGCGTGCTCATAGCGCACGATGTTGTAGAAGTCGCGGCGCTGGATGACCAGCACGCGGGTGGGGACGGCTGCGTAGGCCGAGGCGCTGCGTGGGGACTTGTCCACCAGGGCCATCTCACCGAAGTGGTCGCGGTCCTGCAGCATGGCGATCTCGGTGCCTTCCTTCTCCAGGCGGATCTTGCCGCGCAGGATCACGAAGAACTCGCGGCCCTCCTCGCCCTCCTTCACGATCAACTCATCCTGCGTATAGGAGCGCACGGCCGTCAGGTTGTGGATGCGCACCAACTCGCGATAGTCCAGGTGCTGGAACAGCGGGATGTGGTGCAGCACCTCCAGGGAGAGGTTGATCTCGGCGGCGCGGGCGATGGCGCTCTCGGCGGCGTCTTCGGCGATCGGGATCTTCACAAGGATGCCGGTGATGTTGTCGTGTCCGCCGCCGGCGCGCGAAACCTCGATGAACTCCTTGACGATGTCCTCAGGATTCTCGTGCTGGAGCGCCTGACTCATGTTGAAGGGGGTCAGGTAGTGACTCATGCCGTCGGAGCACATCAGAAAGGCATCGCCGGGAAGCACCGAGAAGTCGAACAGTTCTACCTCGATGGACTCGTACACGCCCACTGCCCGGGTCAGCGCATTGCGGTGCTCGAAGAAGGGCGTCTTCTCGAACTCCTCCTGCGTGTACTTGCCGCGCCGCAGCAGCTCATTCATCAGGCTGTGATCCTCGGTCAACTGGTGGATCTTGCCCTGCCGCTCGAGGTACACGCGCGAATCGCCCACGTGCGCGATGAAGCCGGTCTCGGGCGTCAGCAGCAGCACGTCGCAGGTGGTGCCCATGCCGCGCTTGGCATCATCAAGCTGGGCCTCCTGGTACACCTTGATGCAGGCCGACTGCACGGCCTGCTCCATCAACTTGGCGAGGTCGTGCTTGGAGTGGCCGCTGCGCTCGCCGTTCTCGATGAAGGCGAGGATCATGTCCTGGTTGTCCTCCATCACCCGCTTGACTTCCTCCACCGTCATGGAGCTGGCGATCTCACCGGCTGCGTGACCGCCCATGCCGTCACAGCAGATGAAGAGGTTCAACTCGGGGATCATTCCCCAGGCATCCTCGTTGTTCTTGCGAACCAGCCCCATGTTACTTTCGCCATAGTATTGCAGTTGCATTCACATTCTCCTGAAAACTGCCGGCCCTCAAGTCCGGGACACGCTTGTCAACCCAGTTTGTACGTCCACAAAAACAGTAGGATTTTTACTCCACATCGGACACGGTGAAAAGCTGAAAAGCTGAAACAGGGGAGAACGTATCCGTCAGGGAAGCCATTGCCAGCGCACGTTCTTCAGCACCCAGCGGCGGCTCGCTTTTTCAAGATCAGTCCCCTCGGGCACCTCGACCCCCTGGACAATGGGTTCTTCGGGGCGTCGTACAAATACAGGACGGCCGTGATCCTCGGCGAGGACTCCGGTGGCGCGCACCCGTTTTCCTTCGTTGTCGGGCCAGCCCGACAGTTCCACGATCCACAGTTCGAAGTGATCCCCGCGCAGGACCGCACCGTCCTTCCGGTTCTCGGCCAGGCCCTCCACCGTGATGGTCCTGCCCACCTGGGCGGACTCCAGCCGCACGGTCAGTTCCGGTCCCTTGGTGCCTGTACAGGACACACAGACGAAGCAGGCCGCGACAAGCAGGAACAGGGAAGCGGGCCTCACGGGGTGCTCCACTCCCCGTCGCTCTGGCTCTTCTGGAAGGCCAGGGACAGTTCCTCGATGCGACGGGCCACCCGGTCATTGAACGAGCCGGGCGTCCACGTCCCGTCCTCGTGCTGTTCGCCGGAGGACATGCTCATCAGGATCTCGACACCCTCGTCGATGTGGGAGATGGCGAACACATGGAACACGCCTTCACGGACCGCCTCGACGACCTCGTGCGGCAGCATCAGATTGCGGATGTTCGCCTTCGGGATCAGCACACCCTGCGATCCGTCGAGGGTTCCGAGCAGCTTGCAGACCTTGTAGAAGCCCTCGATCTTCTCGTTGACGCCGCCGATGGCCTGGATGTAGCCCTGCTGGTTGACGGAGCCGGTCACGGCGATGCTCTGGTGGATCGGCACATCAGCCAGCGAGGACAGCAGCGCATACAGTTCGGTGGAGGAGGCGCTGTCGCCCTCGACCTGGTTGTAGGTCTGCTCGAAAGTGATCGAGGATGACAGGTTCATGGGCTTGTTCCGGGCAAACCGCCCGGAGATATAGCCGGTCATGATCAGGGTGCCCTTGTCGTGAATGTTTCCGGACAGGTTCACCTCGCGGTCGATGTTGGTGATGCCCTTGTCGCCGGCGAAGGTGATCGCCGTGATGCGCGAGGGAATGCCGAACGCGTGATCACCGAGATCATAAACGGCCATGCCATTGATCTGCCCGACCACTTCACCCGTGGTGTCGATCAGCACGGTGCCGCTCTGGATCTCGCGCAGCGCCAGCTTCTCGATGCGGGAGTGCCGGCGTGACCGGTCCTCGAGTGCCTTGTCCACATCCCGTGCATCGATGAAGCGGGGCCGCTTCTGCCTCTGGTGCGCCCAGAAGTCACTCTCTGCGAGCAGGTCGATCAGGGAGGAGGTGCGGTTGGAGATCATCTCCTGGTCATCGGCCATGTAGGCGGCGTACTCCACGATGCGGGCCACGGCACGGGCATGAACCGGCAGGTACTTCTCCTCCTTGGCGATCTGGCCGAGGAAGCAGGCCATCGCGTGCACGTTTTCGGGCAGGCGGGCCATGCTGTGGGAGAAGTCGGACTTGACCTTGAACAGGCGGTTGAACTCCTCGTCGTGATTCTGCAGCAGGTAATACGTGTCGTCGTTGCCCACGAGGACGACCTTCAGATCAAGGGGAACGGACTTCGGACGCACCGTACCGGTGACGCGGGGACGCCCCTCCTCCTGCATCTCCTCGATTCGGATCTCCTTGTGGCGCAGCACCTTCTTGAGGGCGAACCAGGACATCGGGTGAAGCAGGATGTCGTTGGCCTGCAGGATCAGGTAGCCGCCGTTGGCGCGATGCAGCGCACCGGGCCGGACCAGCGTGTGGTTCGTCGAGAACGCGCCGAGCTTGTCCTGGTACTCGAGGTACCCCACCAGGTTGGCGTAGGTCGGCACCTTCTCCATGATGACGGGAGCGGAGGTCTCCTTGCTGTTGTCCACGAGCACGTTCACCCGGAACTCAATCGGAATCTCCTCCTGGTCGTGCTCGATTTCCATCTCGTTGAGGAACTCGGACTCCTCGTCGGTCTCCCCCTTGTCCTTGCCCTCCTCCTCGTTCTCCTCCTCATCATGCGGAAGAAAGCGCTGGAAGTACTCCAGATAGCGCGACTTCAGGCCGCCCATATAGGTGTCCAGCAGCTTGTTCTTGACACCGAGTTTCTCACGCACCTCGACCATCAGGCGCTCGACCATGGGGGACAACTTGGCGCGCTGGTCCTCGATGATCACGCCAACGAGCTCCTTCATCAACTGCCGCTGCCGGCGGTCGAGCTCGTGCAGCATGCGCTCGAGCTCGTTGACTGCGTTGACCATGAGTTCGCGCAGGGCGGCGGTCTCCGGAGACGGGGTCATCTCCCGCAGTTCGGCCTCGCCGACGAAGCCGTCCTGGAACGGAATCACGGGCACGAAGCCCTGCTCGTCGGAGCTGCGCAGCTCGAAGCCCAGGGCCGTGGCCTCAGCCACCATGCCCGTGAGCAAGCCCTGAATCTGCACCCGGTATTCGTCGACGTGCTTCTGCTGGTACTGCTGGGCGGAGGGGTGCATCACGATCCGCTGCGTCTCGCGGCGCAGGTCCAGCGCCAGGCCCTCGATCAGTTCGGCGAGCTTGCGGCCCTTGCCCGAGGGCAGCAGCACCGCCTGAGGCTCGTAGGTGTCCTCAAAGTTATAAAGATAGCAGATGTCCGGCGGGATGTGATCCTTGCGGGCACGGTTGCGGACCAGGCGCAGGATCGTGGAGGTCTTCCCGAATCCGGGCTGACCCACGGCATAGATGTTGAAGCCGCGGCTCTTGATCGAGAGCCCGAAGTCGATCGCGTCTAGGGCGTCCTTCTGGTCCAGTGTTCCGTTCCAGGGAGGGAGATCCCTGGTGGTCTCGAAGCCCAGTTGGTCCGGATCGCAGCGGAGATACAACTGTTCGTGGGAAAGGCGGTACTTGTCCTGCAGATGTCTGTTTTTTCTATGATTCACTGGCGGCTCCTGCTGTGCACAGGTTGATGCTCGACGGTCAGGGGGTGGTGGGCTTGGTTTCCTTCAACTTGATCACGGTGTCCTGCTCCTTGAGCTGCAGGTTCATCGCGTTCTTGCCCTCCTTGTTGATGACGAAGTCCACCCGTCCGTCGCAGTCGGTGTCGTAGGAAATCGTCACGAGCAGGCCCTTCTCGTCGAAGTTCTCAAAGTAATTGTGACCGGGGCAGATCTTCTGACCCGTGGACTGAGAGTTGATCACGCGGGAGGCGATCTGCGTGATGACGCCGTTGGAATAGGTCTTGATCACTTCCCATGTCGTCTCGTCGGCGTCGTTGTTGTATTTCTCGACGAAGAGCATGCCCGAACGGTAGGTGCGGACCACGTCGATGATACCATCCCGGCCGGTGTCCTGCTGGATCTCGAGGATATTGGCGCCGGAGGCGTCGTAGAAATAGTGGATGTCGACCAGGCCGTCGCCGTTCATGTCGACCTCGCGGCAGGCCAGGGTGCCATCGTCGCGCGTGGTGCGGATGATGCCGATCGGATTGACCGGCGTGAGGAACATCTCTTCGCGCTTGAGGGTGGGCGCAGCGGCGTTGGAGGCCTTGGCAAATTCCTTTTGCCAATTCTCGCAGCGGTTCTTGACCCGCGCGATGGCCTCCTCCTTGGCACAGACCCGGATCTGGGGGCAATTGCACTCGGACTTGGCCACGGTTTTGTCAGGCGTCGTGGCCTTCTTCTTGTCCTTCTTGCAACCGAAGCTACCGGAGAGGGCAATTATTAAAACAAAAAGCAAACCGGATTGAAACAGATGCGTCTTCACTGTCATCTCCCGCATGTCTCCGTTGACCATGGAAACCCGCAAACCAAAGGATCCCTGAGTGGAAAACATGCGACGGGAGTAAAGCACAATCAAATGGAATGGTCAACGGGTCAACTTTTTTTTCCACGGAGAACCAAAGCAGCGACGCCCACGCTCATCAGGTACATCAGCACGAGGGGCACCCCCAGCATGATCTGGGTGATGACGTCTGGCGGCGTCAGGACGGCAGCGACAATAAAAGCAATCACCACAAAATACCGGAAAAAATGCATCAGGCCGGAGATGGACGCCACCCTCGAGACGGCCAGAAAATAAATGACCAGCGGAAGTTCGAACATCACACCGAAAGCGAACAGGAGACTCATGATGAGTTTCAGGTACCCATCCATCATGATGGTCGGCTCCAGCACGAGTCCGCCCGCGAGCGCCAGCCGGGCCTCCGGTCCGTAGGCCAGCGTCAGGTTTTTCTGCAGTTGCACAAAGTATGGACTGGTAAGCGTCTCGCCCCGGGCAAAGTTCAGCAGCCAGTCAAAGCCGTAGGGAAACACCAGGTAATAGGCGAAGGCAACCCCCGACAGGAAGAACAACACGCCCCAGAAGGTGATCGCCAGCACGAACCTTCGTTCCTTCCGGTGCAGGCCCGGTCCGATGAATGACCAGAGTTGCCAGAGCAGGCCCGGGAAGGCGATGAACAGTCCCGCCTGCAGCGCCAGCCGCATATAGGTGAAGAACGGTTCGATGGGACTCGAGAAGTGCAGTTTCGGATCCGCCCCCAGGGCCGGCGCCAGTGGCACCATCAGCCACTCCATGATCCATTCGCGGAAGACGAAGGCGATCACCGTCCCCCCGGCCATCCACAACAGGGCCAACTTGATCCGGTACGCCAGCTCCTGCAGGTGTTCCCGCAGGCTCTTCCGGGGCATGGACTCGGTGGGCTCAGGCATGGGGCTCACGGAGCTTCTCCATGACCAACTGAAGATCCTGCCAGGCTTCCTTCTTCTTCTCGGGCGAACGTAGCAGGTAGGCGGGGTGGAACGTCGGCATCAGATCGACGCCCTCGAAGCAGTGCCAGCGGCCACGCAGGCGGCCGATCGGCGTCCCCGAGGACAGCAGGGTCTGGGCACTGATCCGTCCCAGAGAGACGATGACGCGGGGTCGGACCAGGCGGATCTGCGCGAGCAGAACGGGCAGGCAGGAGGTGACCTCGCCGGGCTCGGGATCGCGGTTCCCCGGCGGCCTGCACTTCACGATGTTGGCGATGAAGACAAGATCGCGTGAGAGCCCCATGGCCTCGATCATCTTGGTGAGCAGTTCCCCGGCCCGGCCCACGAACGGACGCCCCTGCAGATCCTCCTGCTCACCGGGGCCTTCGCCGATGAACATCAGGTCCGCCGGTGCCGCACCCTCTCCGAAGACAAGGTTCGTACGGCCGCCGGCCAAGCTGCAACGCGTGCACTCGCCCCACACCTCACGCAGTTGGTCCAGATCGCCGGCTTCGATCCTGGCGGGCGCGACGGTTTCCAGCTTGGAACCGAAGTCCTCCCGACCGAACTCCCGATCGGTCACCGTTTCAGCCACCGGAGCCGTCCCAGGCACATGGTCCGGGCCGTCCCCGGCTCCAGAAGAGCCACCCAAAGCTCCTGCTGAACCGTCCCTCCCGGATCCAGGGTCCACCCATGAGCCGGTGGCGAAGTGCCGCCCGCGGCCGTGCACCTGCAGGTAGGTGCGAACGGCACCGACGAGCTCCCGAACATCCTCACTCATGCGCTCAACCTTTCCCGGCCACCGCAAAAAACAACGGCAGCGCACGCGCCACAGGCATACTCCATTGCACCCATAAAAGCGAGCCCTCGGGATGGACCACCAGCGGTTCGAGCGCAGTTTTCCAGTCCATTCTAGGATAGTTCCTGGATTCGATCGCCGAGATCAGCCCGTCACGCAGTTCCGAGACGGCCGCCTCGGCGGTACCCGTGTCCCCGAACTCCAGGTGGATGCGCAACCGCACCCAGCCTCCGGAGAAAAAGAACAGGAGCCCGCCACGAAGCGGGGGCTCAGCGAACAGCGGCTTGAAGAACCGCGCGATACGCTCCGAGCGAACGAACCAGAGCGCGACCGCCGGAGCGCTCTCCCCACGCGGCTGCCAGCGCGACACGGCCTTCTTGAGGGCGGCGGGCTCGACCGCCTCGGGCCCGGCGGGGTTTCCAATCCGGTCGGCCAGGTACTGCGCCCGCTCCACCGGCGCGCGAACCAGCGCACCGGGCGTCCACAACTCCCAGATGCCGTCCTGCTCGGAGAGCACCGGGTTGGACCGGTAGGTCTTCACTCCCACCGGCGTACAGCCGGTCCGGGCGCCCTCAAAGAGGCGGACCGTGGCCGAAAACGCCTCCGGTCCGCGGGTGCCGTTCAAAAACAGCACAGTGTGCGCGGCCCCTTCGCGGCAGGGACCGTTCCGGGCAAGCTCGGGAAGCCCCGCGAGGACCTCGGCAGGCAGGCTCCCTGGTACGGTCAGCAGCATCCAGTCCGCCTCGCCGGGCACCAGCGACCAGATGTTGTCGACGACGACCTCCCGATGGGCCCGCATGGACGTTTTTGCCGGCCTGGTGCAGCCGATGCATAGAAAAGCAAGGATCCAGAAGCTGGTGTGTAGTTTCATGCCTCATCCGGATTCATGGTCGCGCACAGCGCGCGGCCTGCCGAAAAAATAGAAAAACGGGGTTGACAGCGCAACTGAAATCGCATAAAGACTTCAACCGGCCGTTCGCGGCCCCTGGTGTGGGCGTATAGCTCAGCTGGTTAGAGCGCACGCCTGATAAGCGTGAGGTCGATAGTTCAAGTCTATCTATGCCCACCACACCAAACAATTCAATTGTATTTTCATCAATAGCCGAAGGCCTGGAACTCGTACACGTGCCCCCAGCCGTTCCATGCGGCGCCCTGGGAGCCCGTCCAGGCGAACCTGATGTAACGGGCAGAAACCGGCGTGGACACCTGGAAGTCCATCATCTGATAGCGGGTGACCGTCCGTTCATCCACGGGCGTCCATTCGGTGTTGTCCGTGGACACCGAGATCGTGAGCTGGGCGCCGGTGCCGTAGGTTTCGCGGGCGTCCCATGAGACCAGGTAGCGGAAGGCGATCAGCGTGTGAACCGTGCCCAGATCGGCCACCAGGACGGTGGAGGGGTTGGTCTGCACGTACCAGGTCGTGCCCCACTGGCCGTCGACGGCCTCGTCCCAGTCATAGCAGTTCGGCGATCCCGAAGGATAGCAGACATCCCCCGTGTGGACCAGCAGCGGCTTGCCCGCGACGACGTTGAGCACCAGCTCCTCGTCGCCGGACTCCGTGCACATGCCGTCCAGGTCGAGATCCACGCAGCCGGACCAGCAGAAGCGCTCGGTGGGGTTGCAGTCCGTACCGTTGCACTCCGCGCCGATCCCGTACCCGTCGCGATCGGCGTCGATGCAGTCCTCGTCGCAGTCGCGCACGCCGTTGTTGTTGTTGTCGGCGACACAGCCGGTGTTGCAGGTGATTGACGTGTCGTCGCAGTCCGCGCCGCGGCAGGCGGTGCCGGTCCCGTACCCGTCACCGTCGGCGTCCGAGCAAAGGAGGCCCTGCCGGCAGTCGGGCACACCGTTGCTGTCGAGGTCGGTGCAGGAGACGGTGCAGAAATACGAGGTGTCGTCGCAGTCCGCCGCGGTGCATCCGGAGCCCGTGCCGTAGCCGTCCCGGTCCAGGTCGACACAGGCGTCCATGCAGTCGTACTGGTTGTCGTGGTCGGCGTCCACGCACGACACGTTGCACAACTCCGAGGCGGGATCGCAGTCCGGTCCCAGGCAATCCGGACCTTCCCCATAGCCGTCGAGATCGGGGTCAAAGCATTCCTCGTCGCAGTCCCGGGCTCCGTTGTGGTTGTCGTCGGTCAGACAGTCATCGACGCACGTCACCGCGGTGTCGTCGCAGTCGGCACCCAGACAATCGGCCCCCTCTCCATAGCCGTCACCATCATCGTCGACGCAGTCCTCGTCACAGTCCCGGACGCCGTTGTGGTTGTCGTCGCCCAGGCAGTCCGCATTGCACAGGGGATTGCCCTCCTCGCAGTCAGCCCCGCGACAGTCGGCGCCCTCGCCGTAGCCGTCCCGGTCGGGATCGACACAGTCCTCGTCGCAGTCCCGGACGCCGTTGATGTTGTCATCGGAAAGGCAGTCGCTGTTGCAGGCGGGCACAGAGTCATCGCAGTCCACGCCGAGGCAGTCGGCGCCCTGGCCGTAGCCATCCCCGTCCCCGTCGACGCACGCCTCGTCGCAATCCCGCACGCCGTTGTCGTTGGCATCGGTGGTGCAATCCGTGGTGCAGCCTGCCGAGGCATCATCACAGTCCGGACCCAGACAGTCGGCCCCGACACCGTAGCCGTCCAGGTCGGCGTCCTGACATTCCTCCCCG
>Ga0180007_10000872_pt1 | contig 45293 bp, 42 predicted proteins | sample MM_PC_MetaG_FD_121122 | JGI IMG/M metagenome (GOLD analysis project Ga0180007, IMG submission 121122) | Groundwater microbial communities from the Aspo Hard Rock Laboratory (HRL) deep subsurface site, Sweden - MM_PC_MetaG | ecosystem: Environmental > Aquatic > Deep subsurface > Groundwater... | reverse complement strand
TGCAATCATCGAGTTTTTATAATCTTCTGGGTCTCCAATCCCATAGATACAAGAAACTGATGCGACAACGATGACATCCTCATTATCCAATAAGGATGAGGTTGCACTATGTCGCAATTCATCGATTTCATCATTGATTGATGAATCTTTTTCAATGTAGGTATCCGAGGATACGACGTAAGCTTCTGGTTGATAATAATCATAATAGGAGATAAAATACTCAACACGGTTCTCAGGGAATAAACTTTTGAGTTCCCCATATAATTGACCAGCTAGTGTTTTATTGTGTGCTAATACAAGTGCTTTCTTACCTAATTTTTGAATAATATTAGCAATTGTGAAGGTCTTACCAGTACCTGTAGCACCCAGTAATATCTGCTCTGTTATGCCATCGTTAAAGTTATTTATTAATTTTTCTATCGCCTCTGGTTGATCACCACTCGGTTGAAAAGGTGATACTAATTTGAACATATAAATCTCTCCTTTTTCTCGTTTTAGTGAATTTACTATGATTACTATCAACCAGAAAATTCGCCCCATTTAAGCATTGATTCGCCCCATTTTTTTGGTTAAATTGATGATTTCGACCAGTGGGGCGAATTTAGGTCACAAATCTTACTATCCCAAACTACTTAAACCTAGATAATACTTATCAAGTTTACTTGAGATTACCTAGTCAATTTTAACATTTATAGATGAAAATAACAAGGAAGCTAAACTCAATCTTTCTTGTTATCTGTTTCATGTTATATTAGTTCATCGATTATGTTTTCTATGTTATCGAGAACTTCTTCATTGATTTCTTTTGGATCTTCTTGATTTGGAATAACTGATTCAATAAATGGTTCTAATTCTTCTAAGCAATCATTGACGATTTTTGATTTTTCAGTGTAAACATCGACTGAAATGATTTCTGATGCATGACCCATCATTTTGGAAATAGCTTTTAGATTAAACTTTTCATTAACAAGTAATGTACAGTATGTAGCTCTTAAATCATGAAATCTGATATCTGGTAAATTGTTCTTTTTCAATATTTCTTTCCAGTACACATAATCAAAGCTCATTGATCTTGGATTACCATAGGTTGAACAGCAGATATAATTTAGGTCTTTAAATGGTGTCGTTTGATCGTTGATTCTTCTTCGTTTGTTTTTCTCATACTGTTTTCTTTTTTTCAGTATTTCCTCAAATAATATATCCGGGATTTCTAGTTCTCTATTACTAGAATAACTTTTAACTGGAATTTCTTGTTTTGTTACTGTCCCTTTTTCCAAATCATCAGTGCTTGTATTAGCTGCTCTACCTAACTGTCTTTGGATTTTTATGCGCCGATTGATAATGTCTATGTCATCAAATTTTAAACCTTTTATTTCACTTCTTCTTAAACCCATTAAAACTGCAAATAATATTTCCAAATAAATTGGTGAATCTTTGCATGATTCAATCAATACTTTGACTTGATCAGCACTTAATGTATGCTCTGTACTGATTTCAATTGTACGATACTTTTTAGATTTAACTTGTTTAGGTAATTCAATATCCTTAGCTATATTGGTACCAATTAGTTTATATTTTAATGCATCTTTCAATCCAGTCTTAATGACGCATTTTGTTAATCTGGCAATACTATGAGATTTTGATGCAATAAAATTGTATAGTTCTTGAATGTGCGCTCTATTTAATTCATTAATTTTGATTTTTCCAATTTTAGGAACAATGTAATTATAAATAATGTTGTAATATGCTTGATATGAGTTATGAGCTATCCTTGGTTTCATTTCATCTTTTAACCAACTTTTAAAGTACTCCTCTGTTGAGATAACACTATTTAGAACGAAGGTACCGTTATGAAGTTGAGCAATTGTTTCATTCCTTGCCTCATTTGCTTCTCTTAATGTTTTAAATCCTGCCTTTTGAATCGTTTGAGATGATTCATCGTTGAATATCAATACGATTCTATAACCATATTTTTTCTTGATCTGGGTTATGTTGTATATTTTATATTCAATATAGGTCTTTGGTTTTAAGATATCATTCATTGTCTTCTCCAACCTCAACTGGAAAAGTGTTATTAACAAAATTCATAATTCTCTCTTTTTCTTCCATCACATCACAGTAAAAATCGAAAGTTGTATGAATTGATGAATGGCCAAGAAGTGCAGATATTTTGGCAAGCGATACACCTTGTTCAATCAAAATGGTTGCATACATGTGTCTTAGGTTATGAACTGAAATTCGCTTGATACCATATTTGGTACACGTTCTATATAAATAGGTATACAGGCTGTTTAGATGACTTGGTACACCATTTTTTTGAATACTAATGTAGTTGTTATCTTGATAGTTTAAAACTTTTGTACTTTCAATTTCAATTAACTGTTTTCGTTTCGCTAGCTCAGTGATGATTATTTTTGGTACTTTTAAAATCCTAATACCATTCACTGTTTTAGGATCCCTTTCTACTTGTTTGGTAAAATCAATACCAAACTCATTTTTATTAAGTGTATATTCATTAGCAATTTGTCTTTGAATACTCACTGTTTGATTTTCTAAATCAAAATCAGAAAATTTTAAACCTAAGATTTCACCTTTTCTTAAACCACAAAACAAGGCCAGCAATATCTCTAAATACCAATTACCAGTCGATGCTATACTTAGAAACTTTTTTAGCTCTTCTTTACTCAAAATAGTGATATCTTTTCTTCTTGATTTATATGTCTTAACATTTGAAATGATATTATTAGGAATAAACTCATAAGCTTGGGCATCTTTAAAGGCTAAATATAAGGCTTGTCTTGATTTATGTGCTGCCGATTTGCTGTATGGTTTAATTCTATTTAGCAATTCCTCAATATAGGTTGCTGTCACTAGTTTTAATTTAATATCATATGATATGTTAGGCAAAATAAAGTTGTGGATAGCAAATGAGATAACCATAATTGTTGAACTTTGAACTTTTTTAGGATAAATCTCGTTGATCCAATAGACCATGTAGTCTTTAAAATTAATGTTCTTGTTTATTGTTGGGATAAGTAGTTTTTTTCGTTCAGACTCAAATTCTTTTAGATGTTTATAATAACTTTCTTCAGCTTCTTCTGGCGTGGAAAAGCCATCCATTCTTCGATATAAAATCGTTCCATCTTTTGACATGATTTTTCTTCTATGACTCCAATATCCACGATAAAGAAAGGCAATGCTACTATTATATGTTTGACTTGTCATTGTGACCTCCTTTACTTATTAGTTATCCATGCATCAAATGACTCTTTAAATATTTTGTATTGTCTACCAATTTTTATGATTCTAAATGGCTCTTGACTTTTAAATACATTTTCCAGGAACTCATAAGTCTTTGTTTTTCCTAGTCCTAGTATCTTTTGAATGTCTTCAGCATCATAAACTTTTTTAGTTTCTTCTGACACTTCGTCACCTCCTATATCACTCATGATATAAAAGAGTTTAGACAGTATGTGTCGGACTACTTAAATTCTTCTGATTGAAAGTTGTAAACCATAGCAAAATATCTTCGATCTGAATGATAACTAATCGCCAATGGCGATAATCCAATCGCAATATCATAGCCAAAGAAATCAAGCATAAAATCTTTACTTTGAATTTTATGTTCTTGCTTGGTACCAATAACTACTTCTTTAAAACCTAAAGTAATGAGTTGTTTCTTGAGCTCTGGTGTAACGATTTTCTTTGTATCCATTAGGACCTGTAAATATAAGATAGCCAGCTCTCTTTTTGAATATGACTCTAAATGTTTCATATACCTCTCCTTTTGCTCACATTTCGTGTTCAAATAAATAATAACATTTCATTTTGAGTTTGTCAACGCGTTTTGTGAGCAAAAATAGAAATAAATTTGACTTTGTGTCATTTTGACTATAAAATGTTATTGTGAATATGAGGTGATGATATCTACTATGAATAAAATCAAGTTTTTAAGACAAGAATTGAATTTAACAACAAGACAAATTTCTGCTGTTTTTTCATTGGCTGATTCAACCATTTCTCAATATGAAAACGAGACTAGAGATATTAATACCTCGATGCTTAGAAAACTATCTGAATTTTTCCATGTTACCATTGATTATTTATTGTGCAATGATGATTTAGGTCTATATGTTTATTATGAGAATAGCAACACTCGCTTCATTTTGACTGAAGATGATTATTTAAAATATAAAACTTCCGGTTTGATCTATTACATCGACAGCAAAAGATTTATCAATATCAACAAAAAAATTGGTATTGATGGGTCTCAAAATCTATCTAAGCTTTTTGAATTGTTATCAGATTATGAAACAGTAGATAGATATATTCTCGATAATACAATTAATCTTCCAGTTCCACTAAAAAGAGTTGATGAAGTAAAAAAAATCATCGTGCTAGACGATGATAAATTTAATATTATAAAACAAATGATCACAGTTATGTAAAAAGAAGGAAATCACGTTATCTAAAATCCTTCTTTTTTATTTATTACATTCAATCATTGCTTTTTTAGGTAAAATTATTTTACCTTATGCGGTATGAGTAAATAGTTTATTAACTTTTTTGAATATTTCCTCGAATTTATTTAATGTTTTCTCAGGAATTGCAATCGTTTCTATTTGAGACATAAGATGCTTTGCTGGTAAATAATGATTATAATCTTTACCTCCATTTTGGAGTATAATCTGTTTGATTATTGGTTTATTTGGATCTATCTTTGAACTATCAAGAGCAACTTTAAAAGTTTTGTTGTATAGTTCTATATATTCTTTTGTATCGAACAAATCTTCTATATCAGCATATTCAGTGCCCGCAAAGTTGTGATAATATAGTATATTAGAATCTCTAATTAGCTTTTCTTTCACGGTGTTATTTATTTTATCTTTAGCTGATTGATTAGTTATCGTATCAAATAGTATTACTTTTTCAAGTTTGTTTCCTCTTAATAATGAAATAAATGTACTAACTCTATCTGCTCCCCCAATTGGAACTATTGTTATATCAGAATTCAATGATTCTCTATTTTTTTGTTCTAGTATAGAGGATATCAATTCTATATAAGTTAAATCAGCAATTCCTTCAACAACTAAGTTTTTAGGTGATATAAACAGATTTTGAGCCAAATCATATCCTAATGCCGCTTGCAATGGAAATAATGTGTTTGGATCTTTTTCCTGCACAGTATCAGATATAACGGTTCCATTTGTACTTTCAAAGACAGTTCTAATCTTATTCAAAGAATGAGGTTCAATCATAAAAGGTGAGTGTGTAGTATAAAGTATCTGGTAATTTGCAGATAGGTCTGCAAAGAAGTTCAATAAATCTGCTTGTGCTTTTCCATGTAAATTTAAACCAGGTTCATCTAATAATAAAATATATTTTGAATCCTTTTTTTCCTGAATTTTATTAAACCAAACTAAAAAACTGAAAAACCAGTTAAATCCCTTGCTTCTATTTCCAAGAGGTAAATCAACACCATTATTACTGTTTTTAACTCTGATTTTTAATACTCTGTCAACAATAGTATTATGGTTATAAGCCCCTGGATTAGATTCTATTTTTTCTATCATAAATATGATTTCAAGGTTTACATTAGATTTCCAATATTTAAACAATTCTTCTGTTATTTCTAAAGATGCCGAATTAAGTTCTGCATTGTATCGCTCAAAATTGGTAGAATTTGACAATGATTTTAAGTCAATATCAGCTAGTTCTATTAAAGCTTTTGCTGTTTTAGCAGAGTTTTTAGTTAACTGATTATTTGCCAGTTGACTTATAGAAAATTCAGAATCAAGCGCATAATACTCATCATAATACATAAACTTAGGTAGATTGGGTATTAAATACTCAGTGACTAAATAACTAGCAAAAGGATGTTCATAAGTTGAATTGTCAACGTAATAATTAATTTTTCCTAAAATAGTTAATATGGTCGCATTTGTTTCTGGATCCTTTTTCAATTCTACTATTTCAGCATTGAGTTCTTGTTTTGTCTTAATTAGTATCAATTTTTGCAATAGCGTATTTTCTATTTCACTGAACTTTGAATAAAAATCTGATGGTGTAGTTTTAACGTTAAAATCAAACTTAGTTTTATTATCGTAATATTTAGTAACTGAAACATTACTATCAATCTCAATACCTGTTTTCTCTAAAATGATTTGTTTTAGATTCTGCACATCAAAATGCAAAGTAATTGCTTTGGGATTATCACCTGATTTATTGCTTCTTACTAATCTTTTTCTAGGGTAATCATTCGTTTTATCAAACGAATTGAGTTCAACATCACCACTATCAAAGTAGTTAGATTTTGCAATTGCTTCAAGAATACTTGTTTTACCGGATTCATTCATACCTACAAATGTAGTTATATCATCTTCAACATCAAATACTTGTGGTTGATCTATAGATTTGTATTCATGAATTTCAACTTTTTTTAAAATCATATTGCTTTTGTATACTCTTTTTTAGATTATAGTATATGTTATTGAGTATACTCTCCTTCATAATTTTTATACTATAATCTTAATTCGTTACTTCTCTAGAAAATATCATTGAGTCTTTAGTTGTTTACTTTATAACTTGTACTTGGTCCACCTCCACGTTTTGTAATCTTTCCCTTATCTGACCATTTTTCAATTAAATACCTTGCTTGATCATGCGTAAGGTTTAGATCTTGTTCTAACTCTTTCCGTGTAAATATTGTTTTTTGTAATAAATAATTTTCTTCATCTACTGTTTCACTTTGAACTTTCTTTATGTTACCTTTGTCAAACTTAATGATAACATTGACACCATGAATACTATTCACTTCAAAAACTAAAGGATACATGGATTCTTTTTCTAAGGCCTCATTAGCACGTGTGATACCTGATCCCCATTTTTCAATAATTCCGATATGGTAAAAGATTTCACTAATATTGGGATTTCTCAGTTTTGAAATACCACTTAAGACATCTTTTAACTGTAACCCATCAAAGAATGTTCCTGGTGAAAAGATTTCAATGCGATCGTCAAATAAACTCATTCTAATCGGTTCATTTTCTAAATAGTTACGATGAATAATTGCATTAGCCACAATTTCTCTTAAAGCTACTTCAGGAACTTGATACTGCTGTTCTCTAATAACGCCAATTTTGAAATCTGTTTTTAGTTTATCCAATAATACGTTCATTACTTCATCGTATTGAGATATAATGGACCCTTTAATCGTAATCTCATCTATGATTTTGGTTTTGGTCAAACCTGAAAAATAACCTACTCTTATGTGGCTTTGACTAAATTTGTTATCTAGCAATAACATTAAGCCATTGGTAACATACGTTTCATCAAAGTTTTTCTTCAGTAAATGCCATTCAAGAAGTTTGCTTAAACTAATTTCTTTGCCTGTTTTAACGCGTTTATTAATATCTATTAAAAAATCTTTAATATTGACATCACTTAATTTAATTAATTTGCCTTGTTCATCATATAGTTTACTCGTATAATTCTCATTTTTTCTACTAAGCATCAACTCTGTTCGTTGGCTATTGGTCGCTTTTTGATCTGTTGAACCATATCTGATATAACAGCCCTCTTCAACGCCTTGTTTCTTTATATAATAAGGTTGTTCGTTGCCCTTAGCAATTTGGATGATAGCTATATCCTTATCTTGTATGTTTTTAAAAACAATGTCAATGATTGGTTTGGGTTCAATGTTATGATAGATTGTTTCCATTATTTTTTGCTCAAAAACCGATCTCACTTCATTGATACCAAAAACCTTTAATGTTGCATCTTCAATACCAATAACAAGTTCTCCGCCAGCCGTATTACTAAATGAAACAATTGACTTCAGCCACTTGTTTGCCTCTTTCGGTAACGTCTTTTTATATTCAATTGTATTGGATTCTTCTTTAAAGTTTTTATCTGTCATAATGTATCATCCTCTCTGACCATATTATACCACATTATCTAGGGAAATCTAGGGAATCACGGCAAATCTAGGGAAATCTGGGTAATTCAAGGGATGCCACCTTTCAAATACCTCTTTTGCCCTATATCAGTTTAGATTATTAATTTATATGTAAAATAGTAAAACTGCAATCTTTGATTAAACTGCAGCTTTACTTTTTATCCCCTTAAACACGCTTTAACTAATTCATAATTTTGACTATCTCTATTATAAATGATTTGTGTTTCATATATCGAACAATTCTCTAATGACTTTCTGATGGTTGCTATGACACGGTTAAAGGTTCTTCTTGATGCGCCAAAGATTTCATAGAATGTATCATAACTGACCCTTTGCCTCGCTTCTAGCATAAAATAGACCGTTAATACCTTCTCATCACTGGTGATGATTTCACGATTATAACAACGACTTTCTGTTTCTAACATAATCACCTCTTCATAAGCAGATCATTTCAAACACATTCTTAAATGTGTAATAAAACTCTTCTGATTTAAAATTAAACATTTTTGATATATCTTTTAAGTTGAAATTACAGGTAACACCGGTTTCAATGTTTTTGTATTCCTGCTCTGATATTTTAAGTAGCTTCGCACTAGTTTCAATAGATAGTCTTCTAATCATTCGATTGGCGAAGATAATGATGTTTTCTTTGGGTACATTAGGATAAGATATCGCGATTAAATAAAGGTAGAACTTTTTTAACGTCGTTTTGTAACAAAGTAATAATTCTTCTTTTAAGAATGTACAGTTGTTGTCAAAGTTCATGTATAAAACTTCTTTGTGTTCTTTGGATAAATAAACATAGATGAGATCGTCCTCATCATGGGTATAAAGTAGTTTAATGATTATATCTCGACAAATAAGTAAGCGATCATCTTTTAATATTCTGTGACAAGAAAACATTGTATCGACCTCCATTGACTTATTTGATTTTTCTAGATTAAAACTTATCTAGATGAATGCATTCTAAATTCATGTTTTTTAGGAATGATGATGGTTTAAATGTTTGGATTTTACCGTGAAGCGTTCTCTGATTTGCACTTAAAAGATAAAGTCTTTCTTTGGCTCTGGTGATGGCGACATAAAAGATACGTCTTTCCTCTTCGATATCATTGTTGGTTGCTTTAAAAGATGGCAAGATACCTTCATTGCATCCTGCAATAATCACAACCTTAAATTCTAATCCTTTGGCTTGATGAATGGTCATGAGCTTCACAATTTTGTCATCTGTCGTTTCATCTGGTTTGAGATATATATCATTTAGGAACTTTATCGTTTCTTGATCTGGATATTCTGTATTTGGTAATCCAGCAAACATTTGTATAAAATCTTGAATCCTACTTAGTTTTTGCTTCACTTTTTCTTGTTTTGATAAGTAATCATTGTACTTAATGGTTTCTAGTAATACTTGAATATAATCTTTAGGTGATTCCGTTTTAAAGCTTGTTTCTAGCTTTTTAATAAGTTCAACAAATGCTTTGATGTTCTCATTCGTGCTTAACTGCATTTGTTCATAAATTGATGTGTTAAGCTGCTTTGCATCCGTTTCTAATGTACTGAATGTGACATCACCAATCTTTCTTGGTGGTACCGCATAAATTTCATTTAAGGATAAATCATCTTTATTGTTTAAAAAGTAATAATAATTGCTGATTGTCTTAATTTCCTTATGTTTGAAAAAGGGATAACTACCAATGATTTTATAAGGTATCTTTTGTCTAATGAGTTCTTTTTCAAAACTGTTGCTAATGGCGTGATTTCGATAAAGCACCGCAATATCCTGATAAAGATATCCAGCATCAGATAGTTTTATAATTAAGTTAGCAATATATCTTGCTTCTTCATAACTATTTTCTAGTGGTGCATAAATGACTTGATAGTTTTTTGAAAACTGGTTGGTATAAAGCGTCTTATCTAATCGCTTATTATTGTTTTTGATTAAATTGTTGGCCACATTTAAGATATTGGCATTAGAACGATAATTTTCTTCTAGTTTAATAATCTTGGGTTGCTTTGTTTCAATAAAATGCTTGATGTTATCAAGATTGCTTCCTCTAAAGGTGTAGATGCATTGATCCTGATCGCCAACCATAAAGAGATTGTTGTGCTTTTTTGATATTATTTCTAGAATTTCATATTGAATCACATTGGTATCCTGGCACTCGTCCACCAAGATGTATTCACATGCTTCTTGCAAAAATTCTTTTAAGGCTTCATAATTTGCTAAGAGATTCTTAAATTGATACATCAAATCATCTAAATCCATCTTGTTGTTCTTTAATATAATTGCTTGATACTCATGAAAGATGAAGTTCATTTTTACTGCCTGATCAATGCTTGTGTAGGTTGTATCGGTATGATTCTTAACGTTTGATATCGTTTTGATGGCATCTGCATCTAGAATATCTAGTTCATGTTCCTTAATAATGTTTCGAATGATTTTTAGTTTATCGTCATCATCAATGATGCCAAATTTCATTTCATATCCTACATAGGGTGCAAAATCATAAAGATAACCATAACAGAAACTGTGAAAGGTTGAAATACTTATTTCATCTGCTTTTTCATTGAACTTTTTAATCCGGTACTTCATTTCATTTGCTGCCTTATTAGTGAAGGTAAACGCGTAAATACTTTTGGGATCAACACCATTATTTATAAGATTAATGATTCGGTTAATCAGTACTCGTGTTTTTCCTGTTCCTGCACCAGCTAATACTAAAGTATTTCCGGTTATTTGGTTGACTGCTTCTAATTGTTTTTCATTTAATTTGTCAATGGTGATTATCCTCCTTTAGATCAATTTCAAAATATTTTAAAATATCACATAAAAGTGTTTCTTCTTGATAGTTGATGGTATTGTTAAAGTTTAAGTATAGATATTTAAGTAATGCGTTAATGTGATACTTCTTGTCTAAAAACGTCTCATAATGCTCTGGGTTTTGCATGATGTAGTTGGTGATGATTTGCGGGATGTGCGGTAATAAATAATTGTTGTACCTGTGCATCATGACCACATGTATATCAGTGTATCTATGCATTAAAATGGTAATTCCTCCGTTTCTATATATTTTTCTAATTTTTCTTTGGCTATTTCCAAATCACTGATGGTGATTTTCTTAAGCCCAGACTCCTTTAAAAACTGATTGAGTTTCTTTAGTTTTTGCTGATCAATCGTGTCAATCGCAAGGATGCCATTTCTAACAATTGCTATCACAGTTGAATCAATGTCAAACTTTTGGTGAATAAGAATATTAAGGAAGAAAAGGGCGGCAAGTGGTCTGCCCCATTTGTAATAAGTCTCATGGGTACTTATCCTAATTTTGTATTTTTCAATTTTAGCCTTTTTAACGTCTTCTAAAAATTTACGCCATTTTATGTATGTCTTTGCCTTATAGAGATTAGCATCGCCTAAGTTAGATGCTTCTTTTAAATCAAGCATGTCATATAGGAGTCCAAGGATATAACTCCTAAAGCTTTCTTTATCGTTTTTTAAGATGTTCATACAAATGTTATGGGCTTTTTCTTTGTAGAATCGCATTTCATATCTCACCCAGTATTTTTGTTTACAAGGAATGCCCTGTGATAATTGTTCCTTTAACTTTTCATAAATGACCAGCATCTGGGTTGAAGTACGACTACCAAACTGGAGAGTCATGCCCTTTTTTGAATTGAACAGCGTATAATCTTTCTCACGAAAGCTTGTTGTATATAGTCCTTGATCAAGTTTCCTTTTGACCTCATGAATCGTGATGCGTTTACCACTATAATCATCAAGAGCCACATCAAACCTTGAAGTTGCTGCATTCATTCTAACCAGGAAGAATTCAAAGAGGTCTTGCCATGTCTTATCTGGATTGTTGTTTTCATAGCTTCTACATCCCTGCCCCTTTAATTCAATCGAACAGGATTTATAGCCGGATTTTAATTTGGGGCCACAAAGTCTTAAGATAATATCATTACCAATGATGTACTGATATTGAAATCGATTTTGTGCATAGTCTTCCCTAGTGACATCTTCTTTTTTGTAACCTAGAAAATTTGAGACCATCATAAGGATATCTTCAATGATTTTTAACTCAAAATCATTTTCATGAGAAATGAATGGAAAGGTGGCAGCAAAATAGTCAATAACAATGTGTAGTCCGAATTTTTCTTCTAAATCAATCATTTTATCCTTTCTTTTTTAGATCTTAGTAATACTAAAATGTTTCATCAAACAACACGTTTTAGTTCAAGTTTAGTATGCGATAACGTGGCTATTAGTATAGCCACGTTCCGCAAGCACCTAAACTTATGGATTAAAACTAGATTTGTTCGGTTGTTTTAGACATCAATGAAGTCATCTTTTTCAGCACTTTTTTTATCTTTTGGTGCGAGTGATTCTAAATTAATGCCGTTAATCTTGTTGTAAAACCTTGAATTGTTTTTGGTTAATTCGTCAATTGATGGTGTTAGACTCGTATACGTTGGTAAATCCTTGAATCTCATATTTTTCTTTTGTTCATAAGCGTATGACAAAAAGGTTGAATCATAAAGCGGATTGCCATCAAGCTTTAAGTCACATAAGTTAAGATTGATTGATACTTGGGTACCCTTGCCGCCATCTTCTTGTGAGAGTAATGTCGTGAGCTTAAAATACCAGTAATGGTCAAAGAAGGCCTTAATTGAGCGTAAGCGATGTTGTAGTAATCTTAAGACCGCATAAATAAACGTATAGTCATTGCGCTTGTAAGTTGAAATTGATTTTCGTTTGGTTTTTCTTGTAATGGTTTGACGTTTTGTTTCGTATTTTTTAATGAGTTTATTGATTAATTTATCAAATAGGATAATCGGTAAATAGTACAGGTAAAGAAGCATCGGATACTTTTTTTTGCGTGATTTAATGGTGATGAAATACTCTGAATTACCCCTAATTCTAAGTGGCACTTGATCCTTTAGCTGATAGTCGCAAAACACCTTAACTGTTCTTTTTAGATCATGCGATATTGTTGAGAAAAAAGTTGCTGCACCATCTTCACCAACAGCTTTCATATCGTCGTGTGAGTTATATTCCTTATCAAGTTCTGAGATGGAGATGACGGTATATTGTTCTAATGCATAGACATCAGATTTAATGTTTTTGCGCATGAAGTTAAAATCAAAGATTTTGGAATAATCCTTAAAATAAGGACTATAGATCGAGAAATTGGAAATCAGATAGGTTGATCTAGCTTGCAAGAAATCATAGAGCTTAACATATTCTAAATGTTCTTCACTGGTTGGATTCACTCTGATATTTGCAAAGTTTAAATACGGGTATTTTGTTTGATACTGACGCATCTTTTCTTCTAGTTCTTCAATGATGTTTTCTTCACTGGCAAGCGATAAAGATACATTAAGTAGCGTTTTCCCAACGCCTGGTGCACCATTGATGAAGGTTGTTTGTGTAAGTTTTTCATTTGCAAACTTTTTAAGTCTTGAATGATTTTTAGTTAATCTATAGTTTGCGCGTTGAAAAGCTTTGATAAGTATCAAGAATAGCAGCAGGAAAAATAACACAATTTTAGATATGTTTTTTAGATATGGATATAGGAAAACAAATAGTGCTTCAACTAAATTTGTTAAAACAATATAGACTTCCATGTTGATTGCAGCAAACACATAGGTAATCAAAAAAATAATGACTTCTGTTATAAAAGCATAAAGTATACCGTTGGATATTAGAGTTAATAGTATGATGATTGCGATGCTTCTTTTGCTTCTATTAAGCCATTTACACGTGGTGATAACACCTTGTTTAATCTTGTTTATAACAAAGTTAATCACTTGTTGAATCTTTATGAAAATTTGTGTTGGTTTGGTATACTTGATACTTAGATTGGTGCCATTAAATGTTTCATTGAAAAAGAGCATCAGAACAAATATGATGTTGATTCCAATATTAACAAAGTAATTTAAAAAGTTTAGAATAAAGATTAATACATCGACAAAAAGATTCAGTAGGATTCCTTTTATGTCTAGTTCTGATTCAATCACTTCTCTGATTTTATCAATGATCGTATTTGCGTCCTTGGTGATTTCATCGATGATGATGTTTTTAGATGCTGTATATCTTTGGAACCAGTTTTTCAGATTGTGAATATCGAGTATCTCTAGTAATCTAATTGTTGTTTGTTTAAAACTTTCAAGATTCAAGATTAAAAGCGTAGAGCATAGCACGATAAACAGTGCTATGCCTACATACTTTATGTTTAGTTTTTGAGCCACTTCATACCCTTTTTAATACCCACATAGATAAAGTATAGAATGACAATTCCTACGATGGATGACAGTGCAATTGTTGACCATTTTAAGATATCATTTTCAGATAATTTATCCTGTATTTTAGTAAATAAATCAATCTCACCATATGCATCTTTATCCGTTTTAAATGGATCTTTAAAATTATCAAAGTTTAAATCTTTATCGGTAACTACCACCTTAACAGTAAATGTATCTTCTGTATCTTCAAGTGTGATTTTTTCGGTTAACGTTCCTGGTTTAGTCAAGGTAATCGACAGTTCATACTGATCAATATATGCATCCAATTCATGCGATTCAAAGTAGCTTTTGAATATTGATTTTGCATCAACATCGTCTTTGATGGTTCTAGCCTCTATAAATAGTGTATAGGTGTTTGTTTTGGTATGCTTGTAAATAATATACTCACCAATATCAGAATCCAGAACTAAGAATGTAACTGTCACATTAAATGTTTGGCCATTTGGATATGTTCCCATAAGTGTCAGTTTAGTTGCGGTTTGTTCTGCTGCAATCGTATATGCTTCATCAACTTGATCGCCTTCTTTAAATAAGAGATGACCTTTGACTGCTTGAATTACTTTGTTGATATCAATGTTTTTTGTTAGCATAAATGTGTCTGGCAACTCATAATTGATATAGGTTTGAGCTAATGATTTGTTTGTCACATACGCATGAATAATAAATCCTTCATTGTTATATGTGAAACTAGATGCAATAGTTTTTTCTATTTTTAGATCTGTCTCTGCATCAATATTCAGTGTCACACTTTGATTCTTCAAGACAATATCAGTGTATAGTTTAAATATATCCCCAAAGGTTTTATCATCTGATTTATTGGTAATCAGTTGTAGCTCATTGCCTGATTTGATGAATGCGACAGTTTGATTAAACTCATTATATTTCACATTAACCACTCTTGTAGTTGGCGGTTGATTATTAATAACTGCATCAATTTTAAATTGACTGTTTTCGATTAGACTAAGATCTTCTGAATCAAAATTTAATACAATTGATGTAGCATTTCCATTTACTAACTTATCTTTCATCGCTTCAACCACTATTCTTGGATCCATGCCTTTGTTTAAGTGAATGTCAGTGATTGGTTTTAATGTAATTGTTTGACTTGATACTTTTTTTGTTGGGAATCCATACGATTCTACCGTTTGATTAACGAATGATTCATTCGATAAATCAATTCCTAGTGCTTCTATTTTTTGAATGCTATCCAAAATTGTATCAATGTCAATGTAGTCATCAGAGCTTTTATAAATTGTTTGGCCATCATCAGATGCAAATTCGAAATAAACTTTACCTGGTGCATTCGTATAATATTGAACCTTTGGTCCTAAGGATGCATGATCAATAATGACCTGAAATGGTGTTTTGTTATCCTCAGGTATATAGATGTTTTCAATGTGTTGTCCGGTTGCATTTACTGAAGTTATTGCTCCTTGAGTCGAATCATAAACAAAATAGATGTTTTTGAAATTTAGTCCAGATGTGTTCAATGTATAAGCGTTGTTTGAAGCAATTAAAGTTTCACCCTTAAAACTTTGTAGACCGGATACAGAATAGCCTTGAGCATCGAGTGTTTTAAATGAATATCCTGTCAAGATTCCAGGACCTGAGATATTCGTAACTGTTGCTGATTTTACTCTTGGATCAATCGCATATGGTACATAAGGAATTTGGTCGTTAGATGCATTGTAAACAGGCACATCATATCCAACTTTATGGTAATACTTAATGCCTGATTTTTCTAGAGTCAGCTGATAATCATCACTAGGATAAAATGATTCTTTAGTGTATTTTAAACTTGATTCATTCCTTAACTGAAAGTTATGTTCCTTTGTTGATCTGGCGTTGTATTCATCAACAACCTTTTGAAAGAACAATTGATTAAAATCATAGTAGTAGGTATTGTCAAACTGCATCTCATCAATCTTTGATTTTGAGTTGTAGGTATCAAAATTTGTTTCACTAGCCTCATATGGTGCAACAAAATGATAGTTTTCAACTGTCATTGTTTTTGCATCAATTGGAAATACATTGGCATGTGCCATATAAAGATTTTTGATTGATAAATTTTTAATGATGTTGTTTGGATTAGATAAATCAAACGCGATTATATCCTCTAGACCTGTATAAGCTTCTAATGAACTAATGTAAATGTACAGCACTGGAATATCATAGAGTTGATCGTAAAACACAATCGTCTTAATGTCTTCTGGGTTTTCCGTAATCAATCCAGCATATAATCTGTTTGCTGATGCACTATATTGATATTTAAAGCCGTTGAGTTCATATGATTTTCCATCGACTGGTTCTTCATAGAAACTGTGTGTTAAATGAATCTGTGTTGTAATGCTTGCATAAGTCTTTGTTGTTCCGATAAAAGCAATCATTAACAATGTTAAGATGCTTATTGAAAATAATTTTTTTATCATACTTTATTCCTTTCCTTTCGTTTTAAATATGTAGTTGATAAATTTGATAATTTTATAAATAATGTACAGTAAAATCAATCCGATGATAACTGCACCGATAGTATAAATGGTATCTGTTGCTGTGCTTAGCTTTTCTGAGACCTCGTCAAATACATCATAAATGCTTTCTTTGACTTTCCATGTACTTGAATCCGTATCCAGAATCAGATCGCGGTCAAGAATACCTAGTGTTTCGCCATCAACGGTATCCATCTTGACAGCTACATCATAGACCTTTTCATCTACGATGTAGTTAATTCTTAAGATTTTGAAATTCTTGATGACTTTGTAATCTGCTTCATAGTAAGACTTGAATTCAAATAGATTCCATGCATCGTCATCATAATTCAGATGCAACTGATACTGATAGGTTTTTGAATCCTTGACATTGGATTTGAATGTGCCTTCCTTAAAACCCTGATATTCAAATAGGTTAAAGATACCACTTGAGATCCGTTTAGCTGTCAAGGATTTTTTAACATCCTGTTCTTTGGTGTTTAGATAAAACTCATACCATTTCTTGTTTTCACTGGATAAGGTGTAGGATACATCAACACGGTAAATCTTATCGATGCTGATGGTTGTGTTAAAGACCGCATGGTGTTTAAACCCTCCAAAGCCTAAATCAAAATGACTTTGCACTTCAACATCCTGAATGATTTCATAAGCATGAGTAACTATTTGAAATGCTTTTTTGCCATCTTCTTTTGGAACGAGTCCTAAATCAAAGGTAACTTCATCTATTGATGTTGTTGTATACTTACCAGTTGGATCTGGATTATTAAAGAACAAGACTTCATCAACACCAGCTGTAAATCCTTGGATGTGATATTTTGGGGTCAGTGGTACACCAAACTGTTTTCCGTTATAGAAACCGGCAATGGCAGTTTTATGAATGGTAAGATTTGACGTGCCATAGTGTAGATAATCTGAATCTTCCCATGTTGGTGTATAGTCTTCCTTATCCTTTTCAGTTTCATATTGCTTGTATAGAGTTCCATTAATCGTTACTTCTTTTAAGGTAATAAATTCGGTCGGTTGATATTCGGTTGTCCAAACTAAATAAAGATATGAGTAGTGCTTGCTGAGATTGGAATCCCAATATAATCCAAGTATTTTGTTGGCTTCTAAGTTATAAGGTTCAATATCTAGGTTATGGACTAAATCATTCCATACGGTATCAACTTTGTTTCGATACATTGATGTAATTGCTAAAAGCTGATCTTCGTTATAGCTTGACCATGTATCTAGTGGATCCTCAAACATGCCTAGTTTAAAAACCTTCGTATAAAATGTTTGATAACCGGATTCCCATGAATAATTGTTATGCCAGGATTCCAGTTTTCCTTCAGATACATAGGTTTCAACTTCGCTGACAATATCATCGTAATGGGTTGCTGCATAAGTAGTTTGAATCGTTAAGAACAATGATGCCATTAGCATGAGAAAAACGATTAAAATCTTTGGTTTAAACTTTTTATGAATCATCTTCCTTTCCTTTCTTTTTAAGGAAAATACCCATGAAAATGGATATTAAAAGAATGCCAATCAACATGAGTACTTTCCAAATATTTTTGATGACTATTTTTAGTAATTTATAGATCAGTTCTAAGATATTCTTAAACAGGTTGAAAACTGTATCCACAAACTTTTTATTCTACCGTTGGATTGATTTCAGCTTCACTAAACTCAAATCCTAAATCAACATACTTTAGGTTTCTAACCTGACTTTCGCTTAAGTAACACGTTCTATATAAATCCTTACATAACTCGACTTTAACAAAGTAGTACTTGTCACCGGTTTCTGCATAGGTTCCAATACCAGCTTCAGCGTTGGCGTCTTTAATTCTAAAACCTTTGGTGTTTTGCATGAGATCTCCTAGACCTCTTTCGTTGCAAATCAATTGATAATCACCCATATCCAGTGGTTTTGCAGGAATAAGTTCAATGTTTGAATAGTTCTTGCCAAAGGTTCTTTGATTGGCATTGATATCCTTTAAAATAACGTTTAACTCATACCTAGGAGTTAACCCTTTTCTTTGTACTGCTTTTAATGTGAATTCTACTTTTACTTGCATGTTTTTCCTCTTTTCTTTTTATTCTTAGTAACTGCTTTTGTTGTAGATTTCCTCAGCTTCATAGTCTGAGACTTGTTTGTCTTTGCGCTCTAGAAGTTTAATCAGTTCCTGAGCACGCTTCTTGCTATAACCTAAATCCTGTAAAACAGCGATCAATTTACCTTTGCATGCAATAGTAATCATTTTTATGCCTCCTATTTCTTTAGATTTATCCAATGTGCACGTTGGATATGTTCATAGTTTAAACAGTAGTGTAGACACTATGTGTCGCTGTGTAAAAAAAGTATTTATTGAAATCAAGATGATTTTACTGCACGATAATGCTTCATTTGAATAACTCAGAGCATACAAAAAGGAACCAACCATATCCAATCAGTTCCCTTGCGTTTAATTATTGAAATTTCTCAATCTAATTTTTAAGTGAGAAATACAGTTTTTTGATTTATCTCCGTTTATCATTAAAGCATATTATTTACTTATACATGTGTGTGATTTTCTGCTTTAAGTACTTATAAACATTACTTATTGAATAAACTATTCCACTTTTAGCTCCTAAAACAAGGGCTTAAACATAGCACTTAACTTCTTCTTATTTTTTTATGTAGTGTGCTCTTCCTTCTTCGCAGTGATACTTAATAATTCATCACAAAATGGCAATACAACAATACAGAATTTTGTTTTATATTTGGTTCTTCTACTATTTTTCAATTGCAAACTACCATTTTAGGTTGGCTTGCTTAAATGTGCCTATATCCTAGAAGTGGTGTATTCGTTTCTTCAATAACTTTGCCATTCATATACTACTCCAAAAATGTAAATGAGTAATTTGGCTTTGGGATCCCAATTCTCAAAGCAGTTGGATCTTTCACAAAATTTGACTATGCTAATGAATTGTAACTGGCTTTGACTTTATCATAGCCACACCTTTTTTATTCTGTAATTATCAAAAGATAATCGAGTTATTTTTTTAAAATACTTTACTATATGATTAAACCGTTAACTCCATTTTCCCATTTTATTGCATATTTCAAAATATCCTTTTAACATAACTCATGTCACTTACCCTGTGAATATATTTTTTACCATCGGGGAATTTTCCATAGAATGTTACACCACCAGAATCACCTTTTATGAGGCAGCTATCAACATTCTTTTTATCAAGTCCTAAGTGAATCATGTTTAAAAGAGATAGTGTTATTCCATGAGAAATGACAATTATTGTCTTTCCGCAAGATTGATTTACTAGAACCTCGTTATAAAAAGACGTAAGTCTATCCCAGACCTCACTATTGCTTTCGGCATTACTAAAAGCTTTTGAGTGTAGAGATATTTCATCTGTTATCCTGTTTTGTTTAAACCACTCAAGAGATTTCCCCATTGCATCCCCTAAAGATAACTGGTTAATTCTATCGTCAATAATAACTTCCTCTGCATTGAGAATTTTTGCAATAATGAATGCTCCATTTTTCGCTCTTTTCAGTGGAGAACTATATACCAAAATTTCTTTTTCGCCTAGAATTTCTTTTTTTAGTCTCTTCGCTATTCTTTTGATGTCTTTCAATCCTTTTGGAGTCAAATCCCAATCGGTTCTGGATCCAACCATCTTATTTAAGTGATGGTAGCTTTCTGTATGTTGAATAGTGATTATTTTCACAATATAGCCTCCTTAAAGTTAATTCTCTAAATTAATAGTTTTCTAAAATCAGTATAGTGTGGTTTTTTAGCAATCACTTTCTAACTAATTACTATTTACTCCAACATAAAAACACTTCTCAAATGAATTATAGAATCTTTATAGTTGTATTCTAACATTCGATTTTTCCATTATTTATCTATTAAAACATATCTAATAATCATCAATATATACCATTTACTCGTTGATAAATTTATAAATAAAGATTAAGTATATCATGAAATGGACTTTAACTTTTTTTACCAATAATAACTATCTGGTTCCCCCTACAGGCGCATTCTTCGTTCATAATCAATTTTTTCTCCATTTCATAAATTTTATTAAAGTAATCTGTATCTTCCAAGGCGTTTTTTAATGATTTTGTTTGTCCATGTAATTGTGTTTCAGAATAACCCGGATAAATACACACTGGAAATCCATGTACATTTATATTTTTAATTTTTATATCCGAATATATTTTCTTTAAAATTACTGGAGTAAACATATGCATTTGAGGCATTTCCTTAGTAAATCTTCCCATATGATTGTTAAAAGTTTCTGATGCCAAATCCAAATTATTAGAAGCAATATTAAAGTATATATTATGATAAAAATTAGGAACGCCACAAACAACATAGCCATTAAGTTTAGTTGTTTTGTTCATTTTTCCAATAACAATTTGTGGATTTTCAACAAATCCTAAAACGTTATGAAATGTGAAGGATATATCAACCACAGATTCATCTACCTTCACGGTATCCAGGTTATCTATAATTATCTCAACTCTATCTGAGTAACCCCTAGAATTTAATTTTTCTTTTGCCACATCTATCATATCTGATGAAAGATCTATCATAATACCTTTTGCTTTGGGATACTTTTCTAAAATTTTTAATGTCCATCTTCCTGTTCCTGCTCCAGCATCTAAAAATGTAAATTCCTTATCGGAGTAGTTACTAAGCACTTGCTCATCAAAAATATTCCACAGTAACATATCTGATAGTACCCAGTATAGTTGATGATCGACGTCATCATATTCTTTAGCTTTTTCTTTAAAATATTCTTTTACTTCTCCCATACTATTTGGTTCTCCTTTATTTTATTTATTAATTATATAGCCTTTATTCTTCAAAATTAGTCTAATGTCATTATTTTTAACACTCATAAAATATACTCCTCCTATTTTGATTGGCAAACAAGGATAAGTGTGGGCAGAATCGAAATTTTTAAATATTGGAACGTCATAATTCTTGAAAAACTGATATATGTCATCTCCATAATCTCTAGATTGATCCAAATAATTCTCACATTTACATATTATCAATCCAATAATGGACGAAATTGCACCGCTATTTGCTAAACTCGCTATACAACTCTCTACTATTTCTGGCGAAGAAACCGAGTCTTCCAATACTAATATTACTTTTTTAAAGCTGGGTAAATACTCCGATCCCAACAACTTAACAATTGTTTTTAAATTCCCACCTAAAAGTACACCTGATGCCACACCATCATTTAGACCTATCCACTGATTTTGAAACACTTTTTTGGGCCTTTCATGTTGATTCCAATTTATATAATCATTTGTATACACAGTTGGTTTGAAATATTCTATATCTGCATTTTGTGACATGATTATCTGATTAAAGTTATTGTAATTTTGACTCAACATAGGTTCGAATTCTCCAAAAGCGGGAAGCAAGGTCATAAAGTGCCATGTTGGTAATTTTATTTTTGCATAAATTGCAAGCAATATCGCTGTAATATCCGAGTTTCCAATAATGATTTTGGGGTTAATAGTTAATTCAGCATAATCAATTTTGTCCAAAAGGGATGATGAATTTTCTCCTCCAAATGAAGCATAAATAATTTGGGCATTAGATTTAAAAGCATCATTCAACTCTGTGACTCTTTCGGAGATTGTTCCTGTAGTATGTCCAATTGTCTTATCTAATAGTTTTCCTCTGATTATTTTATAACCTTGGGTTTTAAGAAAATTAATTGCTCTTTCTCTTCTTATAACACTATGTGGAACATTTGGTGAAGATGGACTAACAATATAAATGACTTTCATTATGCTTGGTTCACAGTGGTTGTACTTCGCCATTCACTCGAAGAATGAGTTGTGTATCTCTTATGTCGTTATGATTCAAAACCCAAAGAAGAAATCGTTCGACTCCCATTCCAAAACCACTAGTTTGAATAGGATATTTATCTTTCATTTTTATATACCACTCATATGGATTACTATCTAGCCCTTGAGATGAAATCGAATCACAAACATCTCTTCCGGTTAGGCATCTTTCACCGGCCCCTACGACTTCGCCAATTCCGAACAACAAATCAGCACAGAGAGCATTACTCGAATCCATACCACAAGACGCTTGGTAAAACGGCACAGTTAATCGCTTGAAATGAGTTACCCATACAAATCCACCATGCATCTCTATAAGTTTCTTTTCCCCAATGTTTGTAATGAAAGCATAACCTTCTCTATATTTGATTGCTCCTTCTGTTTCATACAATAGTTTTAACGCTTGTTCAAAACTAATTGTAGGGAATGATTTTAAAGAAACCATTTTTTTCATATGATCAATAGACTTTGAAAAGGGGATAATATCATCACTCATTTTTTCTATTAGTTTTGTGGTCAAAAATTTTAGATAATTCTCTACAAGCGTGATTACATCTGATAATTCACCTTTAATTTCCGCCTCACTATGAAAAAACTGATTTAGATGTCGTTCATCAAGTTGCTCTCCTCTAAAAGAAGGCATAATGTAGTATGTCCCTTTTTCTGTTAAACGACAAGAATACTCTAATAGAAATTGCATCGAATCAGCTAAATATGTCTTGATTCCCGCAATTTCAATACCAACAGGTAGAGAATCACTACTTAATCCAATTGGACTTGATATTGAACCTGTAGTAATTGGTAAGAAAACAGATTTGATTCCCTGATCTCTAAAAAAAGAATGTGTGCAATGATTAATTTCATCACATATTTTGAGTATCAAAGAATACCATTTTGAATCTACTACTTTTAAATAGTCTTCGTTCTTATTTCTTAAACTTGGAATCTGGAAATCATCGTTCATTATTATTCCCCTCTCTTTTTATGTAATTTAAAACTCTATCAAGCATTTCAAATGCACTTTGATACTTGAACAATGTTCGCGCTTCATCTATCGAAAAAAAGGATATTTTACTATCAGGTTCTCCAATTTCTTGAATTTCATCAGGAAAATCTCCTTCCCAGTCAGTAATGACAAAAATATAAAATAAGACATTTATTTCAGGAACAATTAGTTCTCCTAGAAAAGCTTTATCCAAAATATTAATCCTGTTTTTAAATTCTTCAGACACTTCTCTAAAAAGCGCATTTACAATATAATCATCACTAGAATTTTTGTCCTTAATTTCTATTGTTCCATTTGGGAAAAAAGCTTCAACATTAAATCCTTTACCTCTATCTTCTAAAAGCACTTTGTTGTCTTTGTAGAAACAAAACACAACACCTTCAATAAGCCCATTCTTATATGATCTAGTATCAATCATTTTTTTTAATCTCCTTAATTATATCCATGAACGATTCATAAATCATGGTATCTATTTTGTATAAATCAGTGTATTCCACAAAATCATATCTAGCTACTGCTAAAGCAATTAATTCGATACAAACAGTTGAAGCAAGTGGTGGCATCAAATCATAGAATTTATAATCTGAATTTTTAAAGTACTCCTTTATCATAGCAAGTGCTAAACTTATATCAAAAAAACTTGGTGCCGTTTCAAATCGAGTACTATTTTTTTTATACTTGAAAACGCAAAAAACTAAAATCATTTCAACAACATCTCTAATTGGATTGCTGAGTGCTGAATTATCAAAATCCAAAATCGATTTCACCTCTTTATCGTTAGTAAATACTAAGTTCCACGGATTAAAATCACCGTGTATTGGGAACAAAATATCACTATATCCTTCACGATATGCCTCATCACGAAATGATTCAATTTTATCTACTGCGTATTTGTAATAACTATCAAAATCACAAATGTTAGATACACCTTTTTCATTTATGCTATCTAATGCAACTTTCAACATTTCTAACGACTTTGAAAAAGAATTAGAAACAGGATAGTAAATACTTTCATTTTTTTTGTAGTAATGCTCCATTTGCTCATGCAAAATAGCTAATTGATGTGATGCTTTTAAAGCCTCTGTTAAAGACCCATTCCATGTTTCACCCACAATAAAATCTTGCACTAATAAAAAACTTTCACCTAAACCATAGTCTAATATAGTAAACAATGCTCCTTCAATTGATGGGATTATTTTTGGAACTTTAGATCCATTCTCATATAGACTTTTCAACATTTGAGTTTGATATACGACAAAGTCTTTTGACGAACAATACCAAGGTATTTCTTTGATAAAAATTAATTGTTTATTATCTAATAAAACAATTGCTTTTCTCGCAGTTTCAGAACGACGAGTAATCAATATTGCATCTCCACTAACATTAAGAAAAGGAAGCACCACCCATTCTTTCACATTAATGAAACGCTTACTAATACACTTTGCGATTACTTCATCAGGTAGCATACCTTGAAATTTGTCAACTTCTTTTTTACTCACTAACTGGGACATTTCTATCACCTCCAGAACTAATAATAATATTTAATAAATCCAGATATTTAGACGCGGTTGAAGACTCTAAATTCGGTTCATTCATATAAGGTAATCCCCTTGATGCCATTTTGCTGACTTGAGAATCAAATGGAAAAGAGAGTAAGTATTTAATTCCAATTTTTTCACAAAGAACTTTTTTGCTATTTTCCGGAAACAAAACGATATTGTGATGACAGTTATCACATTTTACATACGACATATTTTCGACTATTCCTAGAATTGGGATATTGAATCTTTCAATTAATGCAATGCCTCTAATAACATCTTCATAACTGGTTGAGTGCGGTGTAGTAACAAGGAGAACCTCACCCTTTAAGCTAAAAAATAATTCTTTATGCAAATCCGTTGTTCCGGGTGGCATATCTATTAACAAAATATCGATATCCCATTTAACTCCAAAGAGTAATTGATACAATGCGCCTTTTAAGTATTGACCAGATAAAAATGTTCCATCAGAGGGTATGCCGAGTAGACCTGATGAAGTCAAAGCAATGTTCTTATATCTGGATGGTAAGACTATTACACCTTTCATAATTGGTTTTGTGAAATCAAGTCCTTTCACAAGATTAGGCATACTGGGTGTGGATAAATCTCCATCAAAAACACCTACTTTGTATCCAAAATTAGATAATGCAAAAGCAAGATTTAAACAGATTGTTGATTTTCCAACTCCGCCTTTTCCGCTATATACATAAACAACTCTTTTAAACTGTTTTTTATTAGCAAATAGTTCCACCTATTTATAACTCCTATCTATTATTTTTAAATGTATCATTTCTTTGCTGATTCTCAAGTAAACTATATTTGATTTTTTTTAACTGTTTTTTCAATAGTATTCTTAAAGTACTATAATAATCTCTTAAAAACATTGCAAGTTCAATAAAAGAATGGTTTAATTTCAGTTTATTAAGCAGCATGTACTCTTTTAAGTTATTCATTGTTTCATCAGAGCAGATTAGTTCATCAATATTGTTAGTAAAAATATCCTCAAATGTAAAATAATAGCTGTATTGAGTTTGAACATAAAAATCTTCAATAATCTTATTAGAAATATAGTTTTCAAAAACTCTTTTATTTTTAATCATAAGTTGAATCTCAGGTATATGTAGCAAAACGTTAATATCATATAATGAAGACATTTTTTTCTCATAAAAACTGTTATCTTTTCTAAAAAAACTCGATAGAGCGCCAAGCTTGGATACAAATGAAATCTCGATTTTATTTACCTTGAGATCTAATCTCACATTTTCACTAGTTTGATATAGTGGTTTCACTGAAATAAAGTCATCCGCTCCGAGCACAAGTGAATTACATAAAATTTCAACAACAATCTTAGTTAATTTGCCCGATAAATTAGTATTCACAAAAATACATGAAGATTGGAAAACTTTGTTGCGTATAGAAAAAATAATGGTCTCATGTGAATACTTATTAAATAGTTCTGAAGCCATTTGAACTTTTTCATATTCGGTCCCATTTACAAAAACAAAGTCTAGATCATAAATGATTCTTTCAATTTCTTTAGTGAAGTATTTGTAAGAATAACTTCCTTTAAGAGCAATGCCTTGAAAATCCTTGGCCAGCAAACAAAACAGTCCCTCAAAAGTTGCATTTCTAACTTCATTTTTTGAAATTTTGGAATTTAACTCAACTGTAATTGTTTTTTTGTTGTTCCATTTTATCAAATCATCTGTTTTTGAAATCATATTATTGATAATAGCTTGCTTAACTGATTCGTTGACTAATTCCTTTAACGAACTATAGTGCGTTCTTTTATCAAATCCAAAGACATATTCTGATATTTTTTGATTGGAACTAGTTAAAAATAAGTAATCAACCAGATCTGATACTTCAATGTATTCATAATCTTGCACTAGAAATAAACACTCAATAAGTTTAGCAATCGCTTGTTTTCTTAATGAGTTAAGATTTGATGTTAAATCAAAGTGTTTTAATATCAAAGCATTGAATAACATTCTTTTTTGCAATACTTCGTTATCTAATAGTAAATCCAAAGAATTAATATCAATAATCTCTAGGTAACGCGAATTAAAAAAAGGAGGATTGTTCACTAAATCTTGTAATTCTCTTTTTGAGAAACAAGTTATCTCAATGTTCCAAAATCCGTCATTTATGAGGTTTGCAATTTCATTTAGTTTATCCTTATTAAAACAAGTATCATTATCTTCCGAAATAACAAAAAGAAATAGACTGTATTTGTTCTTTATTGGACAGAACAAATCAAAAAATAAAAAATCATTATCAAAATTATAGTGAAAACCTTCTATCTCTTTAGAAAACCGACTAACAATCTCTTTTATCATATTTTTTCTGTCCCTTTTTTTTCATATAACGAAGAATTCTTCCTTCTTTGACAATGGACGATATTAAAATCAGAGCATTTTTTGAATTTTGCAATATAAGTTCTGTATCACATTGATCCTTTAAATACTCAATATAACGCAACACATTAACATCTACATCAAGAAAACTATAAATGCTTTTATTAAATATTTGATCGTAATGTTTATAATATTTTAAATAGTTGATTTGCAAAGTAAAATCTTTTTTAAATTCCTTAAAAAGAAATTTCTTGAATTTTTTTGTCCGTTTCATATTTGAAAAAATAGCTTTCACTTTTTCAGAATTAAATAATAAATGTAAATCATACAGTGTGTTAAACACCTTATCTTTATCAGTGAAAACATCTAAAGATAGTGCATTTGTTAAGGAACAAACCTTCTGCGCAATTAATTTCTCCAGGGAATATGTTTTAATTATGAATGACTCTAGAATAATAGGATATTTGATTTTTAATACATTTAGGTGCTTTGTCAATATCGACTCAACTTCAAAGTTTACTGTTCCTTTCTTATCGAATTTAGTATTGCATAAGCATTCAATTCTAGCAGAGTAATCAGATTCCTCAAACGGTAAATTTACAGACGCACTTTGAAAAACACTATCAATGTCTTTAAGTAATCGAAAATTTGCTTTTTCAAAAATATCTCTTACATAGTTAATATTATTGTAAAGACTTCTCCGCCTAACTAAAGCAATATCTATATCTCTCGGTAAAGAAGATATGTTGCACATTTTTTTATAGACAAAACTTCCTTTCACCACAATATGCTTGTGCTTGCTAATAGTCTTAAGGATTAAAAAAAATAGCAAGTCATTTATGATTAGTTCTATTGATTGATTTGCTTTTTGAGTTACCAACAATACTAATTCTTTTATTCTTTCATCAATGATCATATCTGTTTGCCTTCCAAAAAGATGTTGCTTTTTGTAAGATTATATAGCTTTCTATACTTTCCATTCATTTTCATTAACTCGGTGTGATTGCCTTGCTCAATTATCTCTCCCTCATCAAGTACATAAATTAAGTCAGCATTTTGAATTGTTGTCAATCTGTGAGCGACGATGATAAAAGTTTTATCTTTGTAGTATTTGAAAACATTATTCATCACTGCTTCTTCAGTCTTATTATCCAAAGAACTTGTCGCTTCATCCATAAGAAATAATTCCGCATTTTTTAGGAGCATTCTAGCGATTCCAATACGCTGTCTTTCGCCTCCAGAAATAAGCAAGCCCCCTTCACCAACTATAGTATTCAATCCCAAAGGTAGTTTTTCAATAAAATCCTCTAAACAAGCACAATGGATAGCTTTTTGAACCATCTCTTCTGTAGCATTCTTATTCGAGAAAACAATGTTTTCATATATGGTGGTATTAAACAAAACTGTTTCTTGAAATGCTACACTTATTTTTCCCTTTAAATCGTATCTTGAAGTATTGTTAAGCTCTTTACCGAAAATCTTGATGATTCCTTCTGTCGGTTCATAAAGACCATCGCAAAGTTTTAGAATTGTTGATTTTCCACTACCTGTAGTTCCTACAAAAGCACATATTGTGCCAACAGGAACAGAAAAATAGATTTTCTTCAATATCAACCTGCTTTCACTTGAATACTTAAAAGTAACATTTCTAAAACTCGCCACAGTATGCGAGTTATCAATGATATTAGATTCTTTATACGAATATGATTCATCTTTTTTAGAATTAGTTACAATGCTTGCACGTTCCTTTGAAGTCTTAGCTTTCTGGTAGTCTAAAAAAATCAATACTAATCCCTGCACTGGAACAATTAGCACTGTACCAAATGTTAAAATAGCGACTAGTGATCCAATTGTGATGACTTCGTTGTATACTGAAAAAATGCCAAATCCAAGTGACACTATCAATAATCCTATCAACAACACATTATTTAATGTGTCCATTTTTAGTTTCAATAACTCAGTCTTGGAATCATTTTGCATCATATTCCCACTTTTTAACTCAAACTCTTCGAGTATATCTTCTTCATTTCTAATTGAGTGTATGTCTCTAATTCCTCTAATAGCATCAGTACAGTACTGCCACATTACTGTATTTCTTCTTCTGCTCTCTTTTGCAAGTTTCTTGAACCTTCCACTAATTAAACTAATAATGATTCCAATCGTTATTGCAATGGGTATCAAAACAAGAGTCATCAAGGGATCTATTTGCCACATAAAAAAAACACTAAAAATAAAACTAAACGATGCCTTGCTTATATTAAGTATCGGAGATAAAAATCCTTGAGCGATAAATTCGCTATCCTGCATGATTATTCCAAGCAAGATGCTCGAATCATTAACATCAAAAAAATCCTGTTTTAATTCAATCATATGACTAAAAAGTAATTTTCTTATATCGTTGGCTATATTTATTTTTAGTCTAGAACAAATATAATTTTGTACACAAATAAGAAGGTAACTACTTAGTAAACATACTACATACAAAGAACTTAATACGAAAACATGTTTGATAACGTGTTCAGTAACAACAGATAGACTATCAATCATTCCTCTCAATATTTGAATTGGGTAAGCAGCTAAGAATGATGAAACAATCGGAAGAAAAAGTATATAAAAAATCTGAAATTGATATTTTTTAGTGTTAATGTATTTATATTTTCGCTCTGTTTCTTTAATAGTAACTCACCCGTCTTCTTAATAGATTATCGAACCATTTAGTTTATTCAATCAATTTGTTGATAACTCCATAATAAAAAACAGGTTATCTTATATATTTTTTAAAAAAAATTCAACTTGTGTATACGCTTTCATTTTATTATATTGTCGTGTATATGTCAATTATTATCATATTTTATGTCTATTTTCTTTTTAGTAATTCAAAAACCACCAATACTGTGATGGTTTTTGAATTCCAACAAAGTTTTAAGAGTATGTCTCTATAAACCTATCCATTCAGGCATGCCAACATCATCAGAGTATTGTCTAGATACTTTAGTGCTATAATCAAAATCTTTTTGATTAAACTTAGTATCAAACTCTAAATCTTCGACTAATTCATGTAATTGATGATTAATCTCATTTTTTTTACTGTTAAACATGGCCACACCTCCAATAAAGAATATGAATAAAACAAAAATCAGTTTTTTCATTTATTGAACCTCCTTTTCTTGTTTTTCTTTAATTTTCGTGTTAAAGTAGAAAAAAGAGTAGAGCACATCTGTCACTTTTTGAGGTGTTTGTATGAGAAAATTTGACCAATCAAGAGAAATTGCCCTTTTTATAGACAAACTTAGATCTTTTCGCAATATTGCCCAGGAAGATTTTTTGCATGATATTATTTCAATGCGTCAATATAGACGATATATGAATGGGGATTCTACCCTTTCATATTTAGTTCTTGATAAGCTTGCCAAAAAACTAGGTTTCAATGCAGAATTTGTCATTATGGAATTGGAAACAGAAAAAATGAAACAAACTCAATCCGTGAATAATTTTTATAATTCTATTGTTGGAAACGATGTCGATAAATCAAAAGAGCTTGTTTTGAAAATAGATGAGCGTCATTTAATTGAAGGTAATAATTTGCTTTTATTCCAACACTCAAAGAATATTTTTGATTATAAGCTAGGTAATACTAGCGAATATGTTACAATTAACCGCACAAAAAAACTGATCGATTTAGATCAGTTAATAAAGAAAAAAGCCCTTTCTACTTCAGAGCTTTTAATATTGATTTCATTTTTTCACTTCAAATCTTTCAAAGAGATCAACGTTATTGCTGAAAAATTAGCTTCATATATTGATAACCATGTCACAATCGTTAGTGGTCATAATATTAGAGTTTTAGCACTGGTTTTAGAAGAACTATCTAGATATTTCAGTATTAATGAAGACTATGAAAACATGTTGTACTATGCCTTGGAAGGCATAAAGTACTCAACATCTATGAGATCATACTATTTGCTAGACACACTTTATTATTTTGCTGCAGCTGCTTCTCATGAATTAAATCAAATTGACAAACGAAATGATTATTTGTTCAAGTGTCTGTCTTTGTTATATATGGAAGGAAACTCTGAAAGAATATCCAAGTATAAGTACTTATTTAAAAATAGATTTGATGTTGATATGCAAATTACACCAATCGTTTAATTGTTATCCAACAGTTAATTCATTTTCTAGTTTTTAGCACACAATTACTTATGACGACTTCTAGAACAGTGTTTTTTTAATATGATATTACAATAAGCATCTATTTAAAATGTCAATTACGATAACTTCACAGATATGAATAAAAACGACCTCAAAAGAGTTGGGGTCGTTTTTTACTTTATGTAAACACGTGTCCTGTTAGCAATTGGGTGATTTCTTTTCTCAAATGCAAGATCAATATATCTTTCTGGATCCACTAAAAAATCATCCCATTTTACTAAAACGCAATATCTATCGTCATCACTCCATGAACAACCAGTGTGTGGCTGAATATAGTAATTAGCGCTAAACTCCTTGATCACGGTATTATCGTTAATTGAAACATGATTGTGTGTTGCTCCACAAGTTGAACAAGTATATTGTCCTTTGTAAACTTGAGAGTATATTTGAGGTAATACAACACCTAAGACACCACTTCTTTTTTTATGTTCTCTGTTATAAAACGAAGCTTGTAGTTCTTTTCTTATAAAGTATTGGTGATCATTTCCCTCATAGTCATATCCTTCTTTTTCTGATGAGTACTCACCAATAAGAAAAATTGTAACAGTTGAATCATATAGGTATTCATCTCGAATGACGCCCATGATGTAATCACCATCTTCACTATCAATCCAACGATCTAATGTTTTATCTACAACATCAATCTTATTAAATATTGTTAATAAATGCTTTTTGTAGCCATTATCCTCTTTTTTACAACTGATAAAACATTTATGCCCCATAAGAATCACCCTCTATTTTAAACAAATCAATTTTATCCTTTTTATCGAGATGGATAATAATTCTTACCTGCGATGGATAAGTAAATTTAACTTTACTAATTCTGAATGTCCATATAATAATCTCCAATAGTTCTTGATCCGTGATATCTGTATTATCTTTCATTCTAGTGATGCCACTTCCTAATAGTGGAATAGTGACTGTATCCCCATTGTAAAACGTATCAATTTCTCCCCACATGTTCAATAGGCACTGAACATACTCATTCATAGTCAAGTAAGCTTTATTTTGATCATCGAATTTACTAAATGCAAGTAAAAAGTATTTCTGTCTTTTATGAATTGTTCCAAGTTTATATCTAATCTTTTTCCCTTTTTTTCTTGATGAATTTTCATCCAATATTTTTTCTTTCAAATGATCACTTTTTTCAATTTCATGATCCAAAGTTTTAGTTGAATCTAACCGTCTAATATATTTTCCGTGTAACGTATTTGGAGAAATAATATCCTCATCCATTGTAGTATCAAAATACTCATTCAATGGTATTATCTTGATTTCTTCTTGTTCAAAAATATCTCCAAAAAATATTGATAAGGTTGAATTATTGACTTCAAGAATCAATCTTTCTAGCTTATTCACTCTTAAGAATATATAAACATATCCTAGGATACAAATTGATGCGATAACCACAAATGATACTATCCGAACTAACGAATCAACATCGATAAAAGTTAAAACTGTCGCAGATACACCAAATAACATTGAGAATAACGGTGTGGCCTTCTTAAAAATGTTCTTGTTAAAAAAAGTTGTTTTATTCATATATCACTTACCACCTTTTCTTCATTATATAATAATCTTTTCTCATTTTCACTCAAATAATTAATACTTATTAGGGGGAAATATGGAAAAAATTTCTGATATCATTGTTTGTACTGTAGAAAACAGATATTTTGATGTCGCAGTTTCATTTAGAGGATATAATAGGGATATTGAAAAAATTGTTGAAAGATTATCTGAATCTAAGTTAAAAGTATTCTATGATAAACAATTGGCAAGTCAAACAGTGGGAGACAATCTATTAATAAATTCAGAAGAATATTATCTTCAAAAAGCTTATTTTAATATTGTTTTATTTGATAAAGCTTATCTTAACTCTCCTCATACAAGAAGAGAATTCAACTATGCCATTTTAAGAGATCAAATTACTCAAGATAGAGATAATACAAAATCATTATTGATATACTATTATTTTGATAATATACCATTTGAAACCAATGAGTATTCTTTTTATCCTTCCAAGTGCGATTTAGATACTTTTATAACATATGCTATTGAGTATATCAAATCGAAGTTATATAATGTGCCGGTTAAAGCAACTGAAAATGAAGAACGTAATAAAGAAATTTTAATTGATATGAACTATATTAATACAATTAGTCATATTAAATCCTTTGATGGATTAATGTCAACCTTGGAAAGAGGAAAAAGTGCTATTATTGATGGTTTTAGTGGCTCTGGCAAAACAACACTTACTCAAAACTTCATCTCTATTTACCAGAAGGTTTATAATCGATATAATCATATCATTTATCATGAATTTGATGATTCGATAGAAACATACGATGAAATATATACTAATCTTTTGAAAAAAATCAATCAAGTGACGTATAAACATTCAACTAAAGAAAATGCTATTCTAACAGATGAAAATGATGTTAGACTTCAAATTATTAGCAAACTAAAAAATCTTAAAAACGATGAAAATTTAAAAATACTATTAGTTTTAGATAATGTTCATAAACTCTTATCCATCAGTGTTTCTGGTCTTGATTTCATTAATGTACTAATCGAAAATCAACAGTGTTTACTAATACATACAATAAATAAAGAGAATGAGATTCTTGAATTAAATTTCAATAAAGTATGCAGAGTATCAAATAATATTAACTGGGAACAAGAGTATTTTAAGTATAGTTTCAATTTATCAAAAAAAAGAAAAAAAACTATTATTAATATTGTGAATCATAATATTAAATATATATCAGTTCTTGAAAGCCTAGTAGACAAAAGCATCATTAATCTTGATGAATTAGAAGAGCTGAAATCTATGAGTGATGTATTTGATTTGCTATTTATAAAAAATCCATCACTAATGATTGTTCTCACTATTGTGAATACCATTTATGGAGTTTCAAGTAACAGAGTTATAGAAGTTTTAGAGAAGTTAGGCCGTCCAACTTCTAGTGATGATATAGAATTGTTGATAGGCTTACAATTAATAACGGCTAACGATGGATTATATATATCGCATGATTCAATATCATACTTGATATTAAAGTTCACAATAAACTGCAAAGATGACTTATACTTAGATTTCATTCATGAACTAAAAAACTATTTTTCTAAGAATCAAACATACTATGATAGTTTATACAAAATTTGCATTCAATCAGATGATTTAAATTTTTTCAGATCATACATAACCAAATATGTCGAGTTTCTCGGTTCAGAAAACAGATACAATTCATTAGTAAGATTTTATGAAGATTTTATCAAGCATAATAATCGATTTACTTATTTGGAGTTAAGAGCATTAAATATCATACTAGATGCTTGTTTCAAAACTCTAAACCTTGTTATTGCCCAAGATATTCTAGAGAAAACTCATATGTATTCTAATACTCTCAATCTATATAATATTAAACTTCACATACAACGCTATCAATACAATATAGCCCTCAATCTACTATCAAAAGAACTAACAAACAATTTTACTTTTGAGAAAATATCAATTTATTTCATATTAAAAATGCATATGAGATGCGATACAGAATTACTAAATAATTACAGGTTTTTAATTGACTTAGACTTTAGAGTAAAGAATAATATAAAGTTAAATGCTATTGAAGATAAATATCATTTTTTAAACTTGCGTAATACAGCCCACCTGCACCGTGATCGTGATATTGCAATTGACAATTTGTTATTATCTAAACAACATTTTTCTAGTATCCAAGATAAAGACGAATTTCTTTTGGCTACTTGTCAAAACAACTTGGGAATTGCTTATTTATACAAGTATTTGGATACCAAAAAAACAAAATTTCTGTCTTTAGCAAGAACTGAACTAATGGCAGCAAAAGAGTATATGCAAGATAATTCTAACGAAGTGTATCAATCCCAATATAACTTATATTTAGTAGATTATTTTTCAGACACAAATAAAAGAAATTTTGCATTATTAGAAAACAGTTTTAACAAAATCAACAGATTGTTAGAGAATACAAATTTGCATTACGATAAGATAAAATTTGAAGTTACTCATATGATTGTTAAGTACCTTTATGAAAAGATTAATAAGGTAAACTTAATCTCTATTTTAAAGGAACACCTCAATAACTGGAATCAGTCCAATATAGATAAAGATCCATGGCTAGAATATATGATTAATTACAATTTAGAAGTTTTAAAGAAAAGTAAGAAGATTAATCGATTTGTTTTTTCAAAAAAATATATTAAAGAGGGTTATGATGATAATTATGGGTTATACGTTTTAAATGACTCTAATACAAGTGAAATATTTCTATTTGCTGTATCTCCTCATTGGAGATATTGAGATAATATCTTTGATATTTTATTGTCATTATCAATATGATTTAATAGACTCTCATGAAATATCTCAATAATCTCTTCAAAATCAGATTTTGTAATTGATAGACAAGCAATTGTCAAGAATCCAATTCTTATGCCTGAAGTAATAAATGGAGATTTAATATCTCCTGGAATCAAATTCCGATTAACTAGAATGTTATTTTTAGCAAGTCGTTCTTCAGCTTCTTTCCCAGAAATATTCACTCTTGATAAATCCATTATTAAGAAGTGTAAATCACTGCCATCTGTAATAAAATCAAATCCTAACTTCTTCATTTTTTTATAAAAGATATCTTTATATAGGAGTATATCTGTAACAAATTTTCTAATATCCATCTTCAATAGTTCATCAAACATTACAACTTTTGCAATAATATCACTGAGTTTAGGAGCACCTTGTGTTATTGGGAAAATTGATTTCAAAACTGATTGATGATATTCTTTCTTATAAAAAATTAGTCCGCCACGTATTCCACGTGTAGTTTTATGTGTTGTCATTGTTATGAAATCAGCATGATCAAATGGAGAGATATGTAATCCTGTTGCAATATATACGGCAGTGTGAGATATATCAGCTAGTAGCAGACAATCATATCTTTTAGCAATTCGAGAAATTTTCTCATAGTCAATCATTCTTGGATAAGAACTAGAACCAGCAATAATTAGTTTCGGCTTATACTTTTCACATTTCATCTCCATTTCCTCATAATCAATTTCACTATTTACGTTCAATGAATAGGTTACCAGATTGTAAAATTTCTTAATGTAATGATCATGAGAAACATGCCCACCAGCACTAGTTGTCATAGATAAAACATAGTCATCTTTGTTCAAAATAGCATTGTACACTATTTGATTAGCCTGAGTTCCTGAATATGGCTCCAAAGTTACTTTATATGTGTTAGACGAAATATTGAAAAACTTCTTAGCCAAACTTTCACCTATTATTTCTAGGTCATCAATGCCCTTTGACTTTGGGAAATATCTTTTACCAACGTGTCCTTCAAAGGGACTATAGTTATAATACTCTGATTGAGTATCTAAGACGTTTCGAAAAGGTATACTTGAACTAGCAATCATGTTCAAATTTTGTTTAATAATGCTTTTCTCATTTTCTAATATGTTATAAATTGTTTTAGTATAATCCATTTTTATCCCCCTAATAAGTATTAATTATTTTACCCAAATATAGATATTTTTATATTGATAAATCAACGTTATGTAAATCATTAAATGATCAAATACTATTGATTGTTTTCTTTTAGTGTATCATGTTTTGTTACAATTAAAAAGGACAGAAATGTCACAAAAGGAGAAATAACATGCTAAATGCATCACAATTATGTACTGATTTTATTAAAAAGATTGAAAATTCTAAAAATCTATCCTTCTTAACTATTTATGCTTATAAATCTGACTTATCCGATTTTATAGGGTTCAGTGATCAGTTAAACATCATTGATTATGTAAACAACTTAAGATTGGTTAAAAAACTTAAGGATACATCAATCAAGAGGAAATTAGTAACAATCAATATGTTTTATGAGTATTTACTAGATAAGGGGTTGGTTGACAATAATCCCATTTCTAAATTAAAATTTAACTTTAAAAAAGAAAGAAAACTTCCCAAAACATTAACCATTAAAGAGGTCTCGAAAATTTTAGAAGTTATTGACAGAAGTTTAACAGAAACAACCTCTTATTTTTCCGTATATATTTATACTAGAAATGCTGCTGTAATGGATTTGCTGATTACAACCGGTATGAGAATCAATGAACTATCTTCGTTAAAGCTTGAGGATATTATTTATCATGATCATACAATTTTAATCCATGGCAAAGGTAGAAAACAAAGGCTCATCTATATTTCATCTCAGACCACTTGGGACAGATTTAAAAATTGGTTAAAGATTAGAAAAGATATGGAATGCAATCATACTTATGTATTTACAAATAGATATCATAATAGATTATCTATATATGCAATTGAAGATATTTATTCCAAATACAAAGTACAAGCTAAGATTAATAATCAATCAACACCACATTACTTAAGGCATACATTCGCTACAAATCTACTATCTAACGGTGCGGATATTAGATCTGTTCAAGAGATACTTGGTCATTCTAGTATTACAACCACTCAGATATATACCGAGGTGACAAACAAGAGAAAACGTCAAGTATTAAACAAATACAATTATAGAAATAAGCTTTAATCATCATTTTATTAACGATTGGAAATATATGATTGAGAGTAAACTTTCAATGTATTCATAGATTTCAGGACCTGAAAATGATTTCATTTGGTCTCTAATCATTTTTATTGTGAAGTAATATACTCCTATTACTATTAAGATTGCAAACATAAAACTTAATCTTTCTTGAGATATATTATTAGTTTCACTCATAATGAATGTTAATATAGATATTGAAATGGCTAGTATACCCAAAAACAATCCAGATCCCACAATGTTCCTAGCTGTAAATGTTTGATAATGTCTGATTGCTTCTTGTACTTTAGGACGAGTATTTATACTATTTTCCTTTAACAACTCAATTAACACGTTCAAATCGTTATTTTTTCGTTCTTTGATATATGTATCTCTATTAGCTTTAAATCTCCAAAATGAAAAATTCTTATTAATTTTTCTTAGAATGTAATACATCTGTATATATGCAGCAGCAATAGCTAAAACTGAAAATATGATACTGCTATACAACATGTCTCTTGTTAACGCCCAAATTAATATGGCGAATGCGAGGTAAACAAAAACAATGATAATCATTAGAATATTTTCTTTATGCCGCCAAGATTTAGATTTAAACTTACTTTCAATTCCATAATACATAATTATCTTCTCCTATATTCGTTTATAGTGTTTTAATACCTCTAGTCTAACTTTTTCGACTTCTCTATATAATTTTTTAATTCTTTCATAAAATGATTTTAATCTACTACATTCATTCTTGTACTCTTCTGTTAAGCTAAAGTTTTCTTTATATAAAAAGTTTCTGTAGATTTGATGTGTCAAATGATTTCTAAAACTTTTTATTTCTTCTAGCAATTGATAATCTTCATTTGAAAGGTATGGATTACCATCAGACTCATCTAGTAATCTTAACTGTTTTATAGTTTTTCCTAGAGTCCATAATGAAATACTATTGTATGTTTCAACATAGTTTCCTTCTCTCATACCTGAATAAATCCATTTAATATCATTTTCTACGGTTTGACAATGCATAATTGTTTTTCCGATATAAGAATGAAAATCGTCTATGTTCATATTCTTCAATATTCCTTTCATGACATAATATTCTAACACTGCCTATCTTTCAGTAGTTTTCATCTTTATACTTATCTCAGCAATCAAGTTGAACAACTCATTTTTAAATTCACCGAGTATTTCATCCATTTGCTTATCAAATGTATAATCATGATTTCTTTCAATAAGTTTATGCTTGACAATGAATGCATTAAAGATACTTTGAACATTTTTCAGTGAATTCATCGCATCAATTAATACTAAATTCAATAAATCTCTATTTTTTTTATTTTTTTGAGCATGATAGGTTGAATGTATGTATTTGCTTGAATATGAGAACTCTTGATTGGTATGATTTTGTTCAGCAAATTTTTGCAGTCCGCCAGTGAAGGATAAACTTACTTCTTTCTTTTGAAACTTACTGTTAAAATCATCAATGGAAAGAAGCCAACCGTAATCAATAAATCCTTTTCTGTTCTTGACGCTAAATCTTGACATTTCGTTAATAAGTTTTTCTTCCATAATCAAGATGTCTGACTTGAGTTTAGTGGCCATTTCTTTTGATATTAGATCATTCACTTCTAAATTTTCATAATTTAGAACCATACAACTTTCATGGTTTTCAAACGCATTTGCAGCAACTTCACCATATTTATTTAGCACAAACAAAATACACTCCTCCTCATGCAATGATCGCCACAAAATAAAGGCTTCATTCTCATATCCCAAGGATACAAGTTTGAGGATTGCTTTAGTTTTTTTGATTACATTAATCATACTAACTAATAATGTATCAACATAATTTTCAACTGGAGACTTAAGATTAACAATTAAATTAAGCATTGCATCACATAGTTTTTCACTTATATCGATTGTTTGATTTAATTCAATCTTAGATGTAGGATTGTATTTGTTATGCATTTGAATTCCCCTTATAGTTTTCTTTAAGCATTACTTTAATTATAGCATGCACTTAACAATTAAAAAAAGTGCTCTCCAGTATTAGTGAAGTGCACTTTAGTCTTAGTAGTTTTGATTGTATATATTGTTGATTGCTTCTAGGTATAGCTGATAAGATTTCTTTTCTTCATCATTATTGTTATTTTTTAAATCTAAATACTCATCTCTTAAATCTTGCCATAAACCATCTTCTTTGATCTCTTTTGCTTTATCAGCATAATTATTACTTTTGGCACGGATATTCCATATATGATTACTTGGTTTATCAAATATATTGATTTCATTTCTTAAATCATCATTATCATCTAGAATCTCTCTTACAATACCAAAATCGCAACTATGCTTTATTAAACTATTTTCTTGATCAACTACTTTAATTGTAATAGCCGATTTTGAACTACTTGGATTATTGTACTTAGTTCCTTTTAATGCTTTCTTAAAAGCATCCATAAATTTATCTCTAATTTCTTTTGCTGTAAAATCAAATGCACCTTGTTGTAGCACAAGATTGTAATCAAAATCAAAACCTTTACTGCTACCTATTTCTTGGGTTATTAGTTTCTTTGAACCACTACCAATGAGATCAAACCTAAAGGTTATTTCTCCTCTTAACTCATCTTGTACATTCTTAATAATGTCTTCCAGTTCACTTCTTACTGAACTGTACTTGGTTTTACTAACATATTCAAACATGAAACTTTCCTCCGTTATCCCTATCCGACCACATGACTTTATTTAATCATATCGAAGTATTCTATCATCATCTGCAGTCAAAGTCAATCAGCGCATATTTAAAAAAACAATTCTAAAAATATTTACCAAAGCATGGGATTTTTATATGCAGAAAACAATCCATCTTGTCTAATCATTTCTTGAAATCTTACCATATCCATTCTGTCTGTTGGAGTTAGATTTCCGTTAATAATTCTCATATTTTGATACCAAATTCTTTGTTTATCATCTTCAAATAACAAAGCAAACTCTGGTGAAAAACTAGAAGTCAGCACATGATCTACTTTAGTGTAATTAATCAAAATATGAAATGTTTCACCACTTTTGATCCTTCTTTTACCATTAGAATAGATATTCATAAAACCCTGACTCATATAATACTCTAATCCTCTAACATCTATTAATGCTGTGTTTCTAGTAATATTTGTTGTTATTGTGAAACGCTCAATCGTTTTTTGACCAGTATTTTTGAATGATATATTGCTTAAACCAATTCCTGTTAATATAACTAGAATCCAATATGGTGATGATTGTAATAGGAAATATGTCATAAAAGTAATGATTACAAATAGCACTACTGGTGTTAAAACAAAAGCAAATGGCTTTTCAAACGAATCACTCATTAGTCTTATGTTTAATGTCTGCTGTGCTATGATTGGATCATATGATGAATCTGATAATACCGCAATTTTCTTCTTTTCTTTATCAGAATAATATAAATCGTTTACTGTTATATCGAAATACACCGCTGCTTGATAGATTTGATCTACAGTCATTTTGCTTTTACCGCTTTTCCAATGTGAACCAAGCGTTCTATCTACTAAATTATCTTCAGCATATTTGGAAAAGGATATCTTTCTGCTATTAAGATTTAAAAAGAAATTTCTATGAATTATTGCAAATCTTTGTTCAGATATAGATTCTAATTTTTGTTCATTAACTATCTACCCTCCTATAATGATTAGAGATCGCTATTTTTCCTGCATTGCTGATTAAATTTCATGCTTACCTTAATTATAACTTTTTAATGGCCATAATAAAAATGCAACCTAGAATTGTATTCTAGACTGCATCATTTTCTAATAATTTTGATTGTGGATATTCTTGATTGCTTCAAGGTAAAGTTGATAGGATTTTTTATCCGAATCATGATTACCATTTTTAAAACCTAAGTATTCATCTCTTAAGTCTTGCCACAATCCATCTTATTTAATTTGTTTAGCCTTATTAGCATAATTTTTACTCTTAGGTCTAATATTCCAAATATAGACATCGTTCGGCTTATCAAAAGTATATGGTTATTATCAATATATTTTTATTGTTTTTTGTTGCATTTACTAAAATCAATGTTATAATATAGACATAACAGGAAACCCTTGGTGGTTTCTTTTTTTAATTTTAGCAACACATTTTCAAATATTTGTTTAATTAATAATCACATTTTAAATACAAATAAAATGTTTTGGGGTTGCATTTACTAAAACAAATGTTATAATACAAGCATAACAGGAAGCCCTTGGTGGCTTCTTTTTCTTTATCGCGTTCCCATCAGTTTAAGATATGTATCTTTTGCGTATGAATCTGTCATGCCACAAATATGATCAATAACCATTCTAATTCTAAAGTAAATATCGTCTGCTGATGAAGATTCAATTTTTTGATCTTTAATAACTTTTTTGTAAACTTCAACATAATTTTTTGATATCAGTTGTAAAACTTTATGATTTTCATTTTTTGTCTCTCTTCTATCTTTAATGAACTCTGAAAACTCTTTACTCAGTACACTGTCTATAAACTCTTTTAACAAAAAATTTATGATTTTCTTTCCTTGTAATTCAGCTACAATAATTATATCTTGTGAAAACACAAAATGTTTTTTTATTTTTGATAAAAAATTATAAAACTCTGCATAATCACTTTTATCAATAAGTGTTTCGCTAAAGTTTCCTTTTACTATAACATCATAATTCTCAATAAAGCACTTCGCAACACTAGTTTTTAAGTTTTCTCTTTCCAAACTAATCATTCTAGAAATTGTACTTCTTAATGGCTCAGAAATGCCTTCATTTGCATTACTTTCATAGTATTCAAGAATATCTTGGATAAACTTTTCACACTTATCAATTGATTCTTGTTTAAAACCAGCAGTGTACTTACTAATATTTTTTGATATGTAATACAAATTTTCAAATTTAATGCTCTCTTTTTGAATTGCATCTTCAAAATCAGAAATTGTATATGCTATATCATCTGATGCCTCCATTATTAAAGAAAGTGGATTCCTTTTTTTATCCTCGTATACTTTCCATGAATTAGGTGTGTTTAATTTCTTAAGTTTTTCTATGAGATCCTCTTCTGAATATAAATACCCAAACTTTTCGTGTTTAAAACTAGCGTCTTGGCTTGAATATGGATATTTAAAGAGCGAGCCAAGAACCCCATATGTCAAGTTTAGTCCATATTTTTTACTGGTAGAATTTTGCAGTTTTGCAACAATCCTAATTGTTTGAGCATTCCCATCAAAATGCACTAAGTCATTTTTCATCTGTTTATTATTTTTTATAGCATTAAAAATTATTGCTTGCTTTTCAGTAAGACGTTTATCATCATCTCTATCTTTTTTTTCATGAGTATAAAATATGTCAAAAAAGTATTTTTTAATTACATCTTCACCAAAATGTCCAAAAGGAGGATTACCGATATCATGCAACAATGATGCACATTGCAAGCAGAGACTTGTATCCTGTATGATATTCTTATGTTGAGCAATCATTTGATTAATTTCACGATTCTTTTGTTTCCATTCTTTTTCATTCATGTCATCTTTTAATTTTTTATGCCTAATTGATTTATCGTTAAGCATGCTATTTATTCTTTTTACTATAATATTACCAAGTGAGCTTGCTAATGCAGAAACTTCCAATGAATGAGTCAATCTTGTTCTAACAAAATCTTGAGTTTCTAAAGGATAAACTTGTGCTTTGTCTTGCAATCTTCTAAAGGAAGATGAAAATAATATTCTTTCTAAATCTGATAAAAAAGCATTTTTGTATTTACTATGAGAATCTCCACCATTGTGTTCTCTTGAATAAGGATCAATTCTGCCTTGAAATAACAACTTATCTTTCGCTATGCTAAACATATACCGTTCCCCTTGTTGTTAAAAATCTTTAATTAACTATAGTGATTATAACATCAAAAACCCTATTTTAATATGTTACAAATGACTACAACAATATTAAATTGGTTTTATAAGTAAGTTTTTACATTTTCTTATATTTATCACAGCAGAAACAAGCAATTTCTGTTCTTATTTGTTAAGTGGTTTTTCTATATTTTTGTGTTTCTTTATTTTCAAATATATTATCTTTTCTAATCTCTAACTATTATACAGATTGCTATTTCCATATACTATTCATAAACACAATATCTTTGCCTAATGTCTTTTTAGGATTTGTAATTACAAAATCAATATGAGGCATCCATGAACTTTCTTTAGGATAACAACATCTTTTAAATCTTTTACCAGAACCACAGGGACAATCTTGTTTCATCTTTATATCATTAAACTCTGGTTTCAACCTTTTTATTTCCTTATAATCCCATTTTTCAAAGGGATCTGATAAACCCTTCATCAGGTGTTCTAAAACTGCATAGTTATATTCTTGACCCTGTGGTTTAATGACTGCATATTTATCCAAAGGATCTTGTACTAATGCTATAGCAATAAGTTCAAGTTTACAAACTTCATACAAACACAATTCCCCGCAATAAACCCTACCCGCTATGTGACCACACGGTTGCATTGGATTAACAATTTTTCCACAAATACTACATTTAAGTTCTTTTATAATCTCTTCTCTACTGGTAAACCATTTATATGGGTATAATTTTTGTATTTTATGTACAGTATCTAGAATTACCTCAATACCATAAGGCAGTGGTATTTGATACTGTTTTCGAATATTAACAATAACGGTTTCCATTTTAGCAAGTTCTATCCAAGAATCTTCAAACTCAAATTTCTGTAATTTTTCGAATATTTGAATATATTTTTCTCTTATAAAATAAAACTGCTCTAAAAACCAGTAATCGTTAGCTAAATTACAGTCTTTTTTTTTTCTGACGATTGGTGATTAATGTTGGTGACGATCCATATGTGTCTTTAAAATATCTGTAATACCATCATCACTAAGATAAGTTTGATAGGTTATTGTTTTAGCTGTTTTCATCATT